>Ga0193713_1000899_pt1 | contig 9923 bp, 5 predicted proteins | sample H3a2metaG_FD_143054 | JGI IMG/M metagenome (GOLD analysis project Ga0193713, IMG submission 143054) | Soil microbial communities from a riparian zone of the East river system, Colorado, United States - H3a2 | ecosystem: Environmental > Terrestrial > Soil > Riparian zone | place: USA: East River... | reverse complement strand
AACACGTTTTCCTCGACCTCGATCGCGCAAGCCGATTACGACCTCTCCGGCATTGCCTATGAGATGAATCGCGAAGGCGCCAAGCTGGCGCGTGCTGCCGCCGAGCGGGTCGCGGCCGAGGACGGCAGACCGCGCTTTGTCGCCGGCGCGATCGGTCCGACCAACCGGACCGCGTCGATCTCGCCTGATGTGTCGAGCCCCGGTTACCGCGCCGTCACCTTCGACGATCTGCGCACGGCTTATGGCGAGCAGATCAATGGCCTTTTGGACGGCGGCGCCGATCTGCTGCTGGTGGAAACCATCTTCGACACTCTCAACGCCAAGGCGGCGCTGTATGCGATCGCCGAAATCGCGGAAGCGCGTGGGCTCGACGTACCCGTGATGATATCAGGCACCATCACCGATAAATCCGGCCGCCTGCTGTCCGGGCAATTGCCGGAGGCGTTCTGGAATTCGGTGCGCCACGCCAGGCCGATCACGGTCGGCTTCAACTGTGCGCTCGGCGCCGAGGATCTGCGCGCGCATATCGCCGACATCGGCCGCGTCGCCGATACGCTGGTCTGCGCCTATCCGAACGCCGGTCTGCCCAACGAATTCGGCCAGTACGACGAAACCCCGGAATATATGGCGCGCCTGATCGGCGAATTCGCAAGCGCCGGCCTCGTCAATATCGTCGGCGGCTGCTGCGGCACCACGCCCGATCATATCGCGGCGATTGCGGCGGCGGTCGCGCCGCACCGGCCGCGCGCGATTCCCGACATCGAACCGCGCTTGAGGCTCTCCGGCCTCGAGCCGTTCGAGCTGACGCCTGCGATCCCCTTCGTCAACGTCGGCGAGCGCACCAACGTCACAGGCTCCGCCAAATTCCGCAAGCTGGTGACCGCAGGCGATTACACCGCCGCCTTGCAGGTGGCGCGCGACCAGGTCGAGAACGGCGCCCAGATCATCGACGTCAACATGGATGAAGGGTTGCTGGATTCCGAAGCCGCGATGGTGACGTTCCTCAATCTCGTCGCCGCAGAGCCGGACATCGCCCGCGTGCCTGTCATGGTCGACTCCTCGAAATTCACCGTGATCGAAGCCGGTCTGAAATGCGTTCAGGGCAAGCCGGTGGTGAATTCGATCTCGATGAAGGAAGGCGAGGCGAAGTTCATTCACGAGGCGACGATTGCGCGGCGCCATGGTGCCGCCGTGGTGGTGATGGCGTTCGACGAAGTCGGCCAGGCCGATACGTTCGCGCGCAAGACCGAAATCTGCAAGCGCGCCTATGACATTCTGGTCGGGCAACTGAACTTTCCGCCCGAGGATATCATCTTCGACCCCAACATTTTCGCGATCGCCACCGGGCTCGAGGAGCACAACAACTACGGCGTCGATTTCATTGAAGCGACGCGCTGGATCCGCCAGAACCTGCCGCACGCGCATATTTCCGGCGGCGTCTCCAACCTGTCGTTCTCGTTCCGCGGCAACGAGCCGGTGCGCGAAGCCATGCATTCGGTGTTCCTGTATCACGCGATCAAGGCCGGCATGGATATGGGCATCGTCAATGCCGGGCAGATGATCGTCTATGACGACATCGATCCCGAACTGCGGCAGGTGTGCGAAGACGTCATTCTCAACCGCGACGCGAGCGCCTCCGAGCGCTTGCTGGCGTTGGCCGAAAAATTCCGCGGCAAGGAGAAGCAGACCCGGGAACAGGATCTCGCCTGGCGCGAATGGCCGGTCGACAAGCGGCTGAGCCACGCGCTGGTGCACGGCATCACCGAATATATCGAGGCCGACACCGAGGACGCCCGCAAGCTTGTCGAGCGCCCGCTCAACGTCATCGAAGGCCCGCTGATGGCCGGCATGAATATCGTCGGCGACCTCTTCGGCGACGGCAAGATGTTTCTGCCGCAGGTGGTGAAATCCGCCCGCGTCATGAAGCAAGCGGTGGCCTATCTGATGCCGTTCATGGAAGAGGAGAAGGCGCGCAACCTTGCCAACGGCATCGTGGGCGACGGCCGCAGCTCCGCCGGCAAGATCGTGCTCGCCACCGTCAAGGGCGACGTCCACGACATCGGCAAGAACATCGTCGGCATCGTGCTGCAATGTAACAATTTCGAGGTGATCGATCTCGGCGTGATGGTGCCGGCCTCAAAGATCATCGAGACCGCCAAGGCCGAGAATGCTGACATCATCGGCCTCTCCGGCCTGATCACGCCCTCGCTCGATGAAATGAGTTTTCTCGCCGGTGAGCTGGAGCGCCAGGGCATGAGCGTGCCGCTGCTGATCGGCGGCGCCACCACCAGCCGGGTTCATACCGCCGTGAAGATCGACCCGAATTATCGCCGCGGGCCGGTGGTGCATGTCAACGACGCCAGCCGCGCGGTCGGCGTCGCCTCATCGCTGCTGTCGCCGGAGCGGCGCGAGGCCTATGCCGCCGAAGTGCGCGCCGATTATGCCAAAATTTCCGCGGCGCATTTCCGAGCGCAGGCCGACAAGAGGCGGCTGAAGCTCGCGGACGCCCGCGCCAACGCCGGCGTCATCGACTTTGCCAAGACGCCGCCGAAGAAGCCGGCGTTTCTGGGCGTCAAGAGTTTTGGCGATTACAATCTTGCCGAGCTTGCTGACTACATCGACTGGACGCCGTTCTTCCAGACCTGGGAGCTGACCGGGCGCTTCCCGGCCATTCTCGACGATCCCAAGGTGGGCGAAGTCGCGCGCTCGCTGTATGACGACGCCCGCAAGATGCTTGATCTCATCATCAAGGAGAACTGGTTCAAGGCGCAGGCCACCATCGGCTTCTGGCCGGCCAATGCTAGAGGCGACGATATCGTGGTCTATGCCGACGATACCCGTGAAACGAAGATCGCGATCTTCCACACGCTGCGCCAGCAGCTGGAGAAGCGCGAGGGCCGCTTCAATTCCGCGCTGTCGGATTTCATCGCGCCGGTTTCAAGCGGCGTGCCGGACTATATCGGCGCGTTCGTGGTCACCGCCGGGATCGGCGAGGACGTGGTCGCCGACCGTTTTAAAAATGCCAATGACGATTACTCGTCGATCCTTTGCAAAGCCTTGGCGGATCGCCTGGCGGAAGCGTTTGCCGAACGGATGCATGCGCGCGTGCGCCGCGAATTCTGGGGCTATGCGCCGGACGAGACGCTGGCGCCCGATCAACTCATCCTCGAACAATACGCCGGGATTCGTCCCGCGCCGGGCTATCCTGCGCAGCCCGATCACACCGAGAAGGCGACGCTGTTCACGTTGCTGGATGCCGAAAACACCGCCGGCGTGAAGCTGACCGAAAGTTACGCGATGTGGCCGGGCTCGTCGGTATCGGGGCTTTATTTCAGCCACCCCGAAAGCTTCTATTTCGGCGTCGGCAAGATCGAGCGCGACCAAGTGGAAGATTACGCCGCGCGAAAGGACTGGAGCGTGGCCGAGGCCGAGCGCTGGCTGGCGCCGGTGCTGAACTACATTCCGGCGCAGGACCAATCGGCGCAGGATCGCCGCGTCAAAGAGGCGATGCCGAAACTGGCGCCGTCATCGGCTGTGCCCGCCAACGATGTCGCGCCAGAGGAAATCGCGTCGCATCCGCCCGGCTGCAACTGCGCGGTGCATCTGGCCTACCGCAAGAAGGCCGCGCGGGCGGGGTAATAGCGCGCGCTGCGCTGCTCCGAAGTCCGCCGTCGTACCCCGCGAAAGCGGGGTATCCAGTACGCCGCAGCATTGCGATTTATTCACTGGCGCTCTGGAATACTGGATCATCCGCCGGAGCCTGTCATCGGGCGGCCATTCGGCCGACCCGGTGGCGGATGATGACAGCGGCATTGTTAGTCGCGCGAATAAATCACCCGCTCGGCGGGCTCAGCGGCTGCACGATCTCTTGAAACGGCGGCAGCGCTTCGCAGCGCGCGCCGTGCGCGATCAGCGCCGGATAGCGCGCGGCGGCGAGCAGGTGGGGATGAGCTTCGGCGGTGAAGCGCAGCACGCAGGCGACCGCGATGTCGGCATGTCCGATGCGGGTCCCGAACCAGTATGGCGAGGGAATCGCGGCGCGCTCGGACTCCAGCACATCGAGCACGCCGCCGATCTGGGCCTCGCAACGCTCGACCCAGAGTTTCAGCTCATCCTTGCGCAGCACGCGCTCGTAGATCAGGCTGACCGCCTTGTCGCCGAGCCCGGTTGCCAGCGCGCAGATTTTCAAGGCATGGCGGCGCTCCGGCCCGTTCTCCGCGATCATTGCCTTCGACGGCCCGACCACTTCATCGAGATAATCCAGGATCGCGCTGCTTTCGATCAGGACTTCGCCGTCTTCGAACACCAGCGTCGGCACCCGCCGCAGCGGATTGAACGGCGCGATCTTGTCGGCGTCGCCAAAGGTCGACCACGGCCGGTGCTCGAAGGCGAGGCCGTAAAGCTTGAGCGCAATCGCCACCCGCCGGGTGAACGGGGAATCATACTGGCCGATCAGGATCATGGTGTGCGAGGTCCCTTGATAGGGTTGGACGGATATGATCTCCGCTTGCCAGCGATTTGGCAGGAGCAACCAAAACCCTGCCGTCATTCCGGGGCGCGAACAAGGCGAGCCCGGAACGCAGCGGACATTGAAAGACCACACGATGGATCAGACCACCCCGATCACGCGCGAGCGCATTGCAGCCACCGCCACCGCGATCCGCCGCTTTGTCCGGCGAACGCCGCTGGTCGAGGCGGATATGTCCGATTTCGGCCTACCGGCGGGGCCGCTGACGTTCAAACTGGAATTGCTGCAGCATTCCGGCTCGTTCAAGGCGCGCGGCGCGTTTGCCAACCTGCTGTTGCGCGAAGTGCCGGCGGCCGGCGTGGTCGCGGCCTCGGGCGGCAACCATGGGGTGGCGGTCGCCTATGCCGCTCAATGTCTGGAGGTGCCCGCTACTATTTTCGTGCCGGACATCACCTCGCCGGCCAAGGCCGACCGCATCCGCGGTTATGGCGCGCACCTGGTCGTCGCCGGCACGCGCTATGCCGACGCACTGGCGGCCAGCGAAACCCATGTAGCGCAAACCGGCGCCATGCCGGTTCACGCCTTCGACCAGGCTGAGACCTTGCTGGGCCAGGGAACGGTCGGGATGGAATTGGAAGAGGACGCGCCTGATATCGACACATTGCTGGTCGCGGTCGGCGGCGGCGGACTGATCGGCGGCATCGCCGCCTGGTATGACGGCGGCATCAAAATCATTGCCGTGGAGCCGGAACAAGCGCCGACATTGCACGCCGCCTTCGCGGCCGGCATGCCGGTGGATGCGCCCGCGGGCGGCATCGCCGCGGACAGCCTCGCGCCGCGGCGGGTCGGCGAGCTCATGTTCTCCATCGCGCGCACCCATGTCGCGGAAGTCGTGCTGGTCAGCGACGACGCCATACGCGAGGCGCAATCAGCACTCTGGTCCGGTCTGCGCGTGGTCACCGAGCCCGGCGGCGCGGCGGCATTCGCCGCATTGCTCTGCGGCCGTTACCGGCCATCCCCGGGAGAACGAGTTGCGGTGCTGCTCTGCGGCGCCAATACCACGGCGGTGAATTTTGAGGGTTAGGAGGCTCATAGCTGTGCTTCTTGGCGCTCTACTTAGCAAATGCCCTAGTCAGTTCCTTAGCAGCGCGTCGCTTTACATTTTCACGAAATGCCCGAAGTTGGCGATGTATTGGGGAGCCGAGCGGACCAAATATTTTCGCTGCTCGCCTCGCATATGTCCAAAATGTCCAATTCCTGTAGTCATCGCTAAGCTCGCCAAAATCTTTTACGCGTCCAAAATTTTGGATCAACTTCTCGTAATTGAAACGCGATTCCAAGAATGCATAGTCTCTTCCGGGATAGCGTTTCACAAGGGAAATTGCCGCGTAGCGCGACGAACTTGCGATCTTGCGATAAAGATTTGATAACGTGCTATCTCGAATAAAAATCTTCTTCCCGTCGAATCTGAATCCAAGGTATTCAACTCCGTTTTTGCCCTGGGTGCCATGAACAAGCATGAAATCTTGAGCTTTACCTTTTTTCGTGAGTACAAAAACGGAAGACTTCTTTTCTTTGATAACAAGCTTCGAACCAAATTTTCCGATCATTCCGCGAATTTTATCCGCGAGAGCTTTCCCTTCCTTCTCACCGCCGGGAACAATCAAAAGTATATCGTCCGAGTAACGAAGGTAAGAACCTCCCAGAGGCTCCAGAATTTTACGAACCGCACAATCGAAATTTAGAAGATACATATTTGCAAGAAGATCAGAGATAGGTGATCCCTGCGGAATTCCGCATGTCTTCAGATTCACGCTTACTAGACTTTTTGATCCATCGCCCCCAGCAATTTTCTGTCGGAAATCTCTTCCCGTGCAAAGCTGCTTTGGCATTTTATTGTACGGCACAAGGTAACCGTTGGTTATCTTTCCTGACTTCGGTTTCGGTCCAAAATATCCAAGGCGTTCGTAGACCGCCTGTTTTTCTACAACCGCATACCTGGTAATAGCTCGAAAAATTCTGTAGTGATCTTCAGGGAGCTTCTTAACGTTCAATAGATCGCACCAAATTGATTTTAGAATGCTGTGATCGAGAGACTCAAAAAAACCGCTGATATCAAGCGCCACAACACAACAATTTCCTAGTTTTTTTATTTTTTTGAAAGCGTCGCGGGCAAAATGAATGTTGCACTTACCCGTTCCATCGATGTCACGGATTCGTCGATACGCGATTACAGATTCATCCAAGGAATTCTTAGAAAGTGCGGCTTCGTACACTTGCGTTAACAAATAACGATAGTACGCAAAGATATAAGCATCACCCCTTGATGCGTAACGAATTGGTCGCTTCTTAACGTCACCGTCTTCGCCCTTTTTTGCAAAGCGCGTCCAACGGTTCGTATACAAAATGAAGGGGTAGAATTTATGAGTGACGACGGCTTTCGGATTTGTCGCTAAGGAAACCGCTTCTTGGACTGAAAGCTGCGAATCAAAATGAGGGTAACGTTTGAGATCTTTGGCCGTCAGTTGCCAAGCGGCCATCCCCTGCCCCAGATGCGAGAGAGGGTGAGGCAACCGGTTGCGGTCCGATTATAGCCTCACCCTACACCGTTAGTAGCGAGTCGTCGAAGAAGACTCTTTTCCGCAACATATCGACTATTCAGTCTATGCTGTCGTCCAAGCGTTATCCGCCCGGCGCGGCTGCGTCGGCTACGAGGTCCCCATGGTATTCATGGCTATTCATATCATTGCCAACTTTGGCCTTGACAGTTTCAACTATCGCTCCGGCTCCCCAGAGACTTTCTTCGTAGCCGGATAACGCCCCTGCCTAGAGGACCGCACGCATCACGTGTGTTTTGTGCACGCCTTTTTCAAGGGGGTGAGATGCAAAAAGACATGACCTCGACAGGTTTATCAGCAGCGCCGGCTGTCTACCTCTGAATTTTGAGATGTTTTTTTTCGGCGAAGGCAACCTTTTAGCGGCTCTTGTACCTTGTCGTGGCGACGCATCGCCCCTCCCCCGATCTTCGCTCGCTAGCAGACCCCCAGCGTCCGTGCGCCCGGCTCGCAAGGCGCAATGAGCAAGGCGGATTGCGCGGCGAGCCTCCGGCAATGTCACACTCACCACACCATGGCTAGGCTCGTTCCGGACCATCGCAGAATATCAAGGCGCACATCACCTCTGCCTCACTCCGCCTTGAGTGAGGAGGGTGAAGATATGAACCAGGAACGACGACTGATGCCGTCGAAGCCGCCGTCAATCCGAATCGACGCCGCCGTGCCACGAGCACGTGCCGCGCCCAGAACTGCGGCTAAACCACCCATCTTTGCATATGCTGCCATCGCCACCGTTGCACGACGCGATGGCTGTTATAGCAACGCCAATACCCAACAATGCAAATACGCCGCCTGCTAAGATCATTTCCGTGGCGCATGCTCCTGTTTGCGAATCACAAGCCTGAAGATGCCCACGAGCCCGCGCAATTCAGGCAAGATTGTGCCGCTGCCAAAATTGCCTGTGAATTCAGCCAACTTCACGAACGCGTCCCGACCAAAGCTCGCCACCGCACTCCAAAAGAAACGTTTGAAAAATCTAGTTCTGCTGTGGAAAAGCGGGATAACTCAACTTGTATGCGGTTGCATCTGCGAATCTCGACTATTGCGGATACTGCTTGTCAGCGCGTGAGACAGGAGCGTTCATGGCAGACGTACAAATTACCTGCATCAACAAACAGCCCCGCGATGATCCCCATGAAGGAATTACGCATCTGGGTAATCCGGCTGCGAATTGGAAGTGGCCACGGCAGCAAGTGATCAATTCGATCAATGCGAAAGAAAACACATTCTACACATCGGTGAATGGGAAGCGCGCCGACGTGGGTGTCGTTAACGGCCCTAACGGACAACACCTACGCACTTATGCCGATGGCGTCTGGAACGACAATCTCTTGGCACTTGCCGAATGTCCCTAGCCAAACCTGGAGTTCGCGGGGCGCAATCGGCATGAGATATGGCTTTTATTTATTCATTGACGAAGCGGGCGATGAGGGTCTCGAGCGCATAAGGCCGATCGCCCCAGACGGCTCGTCAGAATACTTCGTAATGTGTGGTGTTTTGGTTCGAACTACCAAGTACGCTGAACTGGCACAATCTTTCAACAGCATAAAGCTAAAGGTGGGAATCGCCCCCACAGATCAAATTCATTTCCGGGATTTAAACCAAGCACAGAAATCAACCGTAATTTCCTCACTCGCGAATTTGAAATTTGGCTTAGTTGCGATTGTGTCCAATAAGCGAAATATGTTGAGGTACAGAAACTTGCGATGCGAAGCGAAGAATTTTGAAGTAGCCCGAGGTCGAATCCGTCCGCTTCGCTATAACTGGTTTTACAACGGGCTTTTCCGGTATCTCCTTGAGCGTGCAAGCGCTGAATGCAAGAAATGGACATACCCCGCCTTTGGAGAGGTGCGTCCCATACAGGTTATTTTTTCTAGACGCAAAGAACTTTCCTACTCACAGACCAAGGCATATCTCTTCAAACTCAAGACGGAGCGTCATAGTCGAAGCTACTTTAACAACAAAGGACAGATAGATTGGTCAGTCGTAGACATCTTCGACATCGATAGCCGCAAACATAAAGATGAGATTGGTTTACAAATCGCGGATTGCGCGGCAAGCGCTATCTTTCGATCGCTGGATGAGTCTTGGTTCGGCAATGTGACGCCTCAGTACTTACAGCTTTTAAGAAACAGATTTATTCGCTTAAACGCTACACCGTGGGATTATGGTTTTAAGCTTTTGCCAGACAATTTCCGTGGGCCATTATCAGACGAACAGCGCCAAGGACTAACGTCAGTCGGATACAAACCTTAACGCCGGACGAGACCTACCCCTCCCCCTCGTCGCTCGCGAGCAATCCCTTCACCGCGCGCGCCCATCCGGCCAATTTGCGTTCGCGCGTGGCCTGGCTCATCGCGGGCTTGAAGCGATGCTCCAGCCGCCAGTTGTCGGCGAACTTTGAAGGCTCGGGATAGACGCCGGCGGCGAGGCCCGCGAGATAGGCGGCGCCGAGCGCTGTGGTTTCCTGGATCATCGGGCGATCGACCGGCGCGTCCAGCAAATCTGCGAGGCGCTGCATGGTCCAGTCGGACGCGGTCATGCCGCCATCGACGCGCAGCACTGTCTTGGCGGCCTTGGCCTCGGGCCAGTCGGCGCGCATCGCGGCCCACAAGTCAAAGGTCTGGTAGCAGACGCTCTCCAGCGCGGCATGCGCGAGCTCGGCGGGACCGGTGTTGCGGGTCAGCCCGAACAGCGCGCCGCGCACGCGCGGGTTCCAGTATGGCGCCCCTAAGCCGACGAAGGCCGGCACCAGATAAACGCTCTGCATGGAGTCGGACTTGTCGGCGAGCGGGCCGGTCTCGCTGGCGTGCTTGATGATGCCAAGCCCGTCGCGCAGC
>Ga0193713_1000897_pt1 | contig 9926 bp, 10 predicted proteins | sample H3a2metaG_FD_143054 | JGI IMG/M metagenome (GOLD analysis project Ga0193713, IMG submission 143054) | Soil microbial communities from a riparian zone of the East river system, Colorado, United States - H3a2 | ecosystem: Environmental > Terrestrial > Soil > Riparian zone | place: USA: East River... | reverse complement strand
CGGCGTCGGTGGTGCCGGCGCTGATCCAGAAGGGAGGTTCGTCGGTCAGGTCCCAGGCGAGTATCGCGCTCTCGTGCGCGTAGCGGCGGCCGAATTCGCGCGCCTGGTTGGTTTCGAGCCGCAGCATCTCCGGGTTCGATTGCGGGTTGCGTCCGTTCCGCCAGGCGACGTCCCAGTAGGCCTCGCCCACTTCCCCGCCGACAAACAGCGAGGGGTGCAGGTAGATGTGGTACTTGTGCGCCAGGGAGATGAGGAAATCGAGTTGCGCGAAGGCCTCCGGGTTGTACGTGCCCGGCCGCGGCTCGAACCACGCCCAGAACAGATCGAAGCGCACGGTGTTGAAGCCGATCTGCGCCATCGTGGAAAAATCGGCCTCGATATCGACCGGATCCCATTGCAAGGGCCACTGCAGCGCGGCCTTGGCGGGTACCCAGTGGGCTCCGGTGACGAGGAAGCGCTGTCCCCCGGCGCTGAAGTAATTGCCATCGAGGCTGGCCTCCGCCAGCCGCGGTGCGCTCTGGGCCGTGGACTCATCTGCTGCGGCCCACGAGCAGGCGGGAAGGCCGGGGACCAGGGCGCCGCTGAGAATGATCAGGCGCGCGATCCATCGGCCGGCCCCGCGTCCATGCCGGTCGGGCGCGGCGGTTCGAAACGCCTGCGCACGCGTGCTCGCCATCGTTTACGACCCCCCTCTTACCTAGTATCATATCATTATAGGTTAGGGCGGACAACAGATGAAACGCGGCATCACCCTGCATATCGATCGCGACGGCTTCGTGCCCTACTACCAGCAGATCGTCGACCAGATTCGCGCGCTGGTGAAGACCGCGGCCCTCACCGAAGGCGAGGTGTTTCAGTCCGAGGGGGAGATCGCCCGCACGCTCGGCATCAGCAAGATGCCCGTCCGCCAGGCCTTCCTGAAACTGCGCTCCGAAGGTCTGCTGATCATCGAGAAGGGCCGGCGACCCGTGGTCGGCTCCAGCCGCGTACCCTGGAACTTCCAGGAGCTGCGCGGCTTCAGCGAGGAGATGCGGCGGCGCGGCCTGGTGCCTTCAGCCAGAGTATTGGCCCTCAAGCGCATCACGGCGGACGCCGAAGTCTCGCAGGCCCTGCATCTGCGGGCCGATGAAGCCGTGTTTGCTCTGCACCGGCTGCGCTACGTCGATGACGAACCGGTGGCGCTGGTCACGAGCTTTCTGCCGATCGCGCTGTTCCCCGATCTGGATCAACGGGACCTGCAGGGCGTGTCCCTGTATCGGCTGTTCGAAACCGTCTACCACCGCAAGCTGAACTGGGCCGAAGAGGAAATCGGCGCCACGACGGCCACCGAAGACCAGGCCCGGATGCTGGGGACCGCCTTGGGCAGCGCGCTGCTGTACGTGCGCGAGACCACCTATGACCTGAAGCGCACGGCGATCGAGCACAGCCATTCCTTCCTGCGCGCCGATCGCTACAAGGCCACCGTCGTTTCAGTGCGCAAGCGCTGATCGCGCCGCCGGCGGCGCTTGCGGATTGAGCAGCGCCGCGCTCAGCAGCAACCAGGTCGAATGCGGCAGCCATTGCTCATCCCAGCGCCAGTTCTCATCGTCCGGGCCCGGCGCGAAGCTGATGCCGCGGCCCTCAGGGCTCCCCACGGCGCCCGTGATGCCATTGGCAATTCCGCCGACCAGGTTGGTCTCCGAACTCTCTGAATAGTCGGGGTTGTGTCCGCCGAAGCCATAGAGCATGCACACATCGAAGGGGTTGCGGCCCAGGATCCAGTCGAGCGAGTGCTGCGCAAAGACGGCCAGGGGCCCACTGACGCCAAACACCGCTCCGGACTGCCCCGCCGCCCGGCCGCCGAGCGTCGCCGCCACGGCGAGCGAGGCCAGCCGCGCGTCCTCGCCCTGCCACCAGTAGCCGGTCTCATTCGCGTGCGGCATGAAAAATCCCGTCAGCACCTCCGTGCCGCGGTTGCCGTCGCGATACAGCCGGAAGCTCTGGCGCGGATAATCGAAGGGATTCGCCACGGCGGCGTTGAGGGCGAGCTGGGCGTCAAGGGCGCGGGCGATCGCGGCGCGAACCGGCGGGGCGTCCACAGGGCGCGCGATCGCCAGGTACTCGCTCAGCGCCAGCAACGGGAACCCGGCATCGGCGGCGTGATAGAACGGGCGATCCGTGGCATCACTGCGAAACCACCCCGCCGGGCTCAGGCGCTCGACCAGATTGCGGGCGCGGCGGTCCGCCGCCTCGCGGTACTCGGCCCGCTGCGTCGATCGATACAGTTCAACCGCGGCCAGGAGCCCGGTGTAGTCATCGATGATGTTCTCGATCCCGTCGTCGTCGTACTCGCGGTTGTGCTGCGCCAGGTGCGCGAAGGCGCGCTTCGCATCCGCCAGGTAGGTGGCGGCGGAAAACTCACCGGAGATGCCGGTCTGGCCTGAGAGCCGCGCGGCGCGGGCGAGCGCGGCGATCGCCACCCCGGCACCCTCGCGCATCGCCGCCTGGTAGTCCGTGGTGAATTTCCCCTCCTCGCCGACATAACCGGTGACGGCGCGCTCGGCCCCCGGGCGGCCCCAGCCTTCAAACACGGTCATGAAGAAATAGCCCTCGGGCGAGAGCAGGCGGTGCATGAAATCCGCACCGTACAAGGCCTCCTCCACCAGCGGCCGTTCGAGTCCCGCCGCGCGCAGGCGCGCCGCTGCGGCCTCGTGCACGCGCGCGAGAGTCCAGGCGGTCATCCCGGCCTGTTGCGGATTGAAATAGTTGGCGTAGGACAGGTGCGAGAGGTACTTGCCGTTGTCGCCACCGGCGTCGCGCCAGCCTCCCCAGACATCGACCCAGCGATCGGATCCGAACACGTGAACGTGATGATCACTCCTGTCGAGCCAGCGGCCCTGGCGAAAGTATTCGATCAGGGCTCCGGCCGTGAGTTTGAACAGCGCATCGCGGGCCACGACGATTTCGGTGGATTGCCGGCGTTCCTCGCCCACGCGGGCCCGCACGCGATAGCGCCCCGGCTCGGTCAGCTGCGAGAAATCGGCGAGATAGTAGTGCTTCGAGGCGCCCCACTCCGCCAGGTCGGGTTGCGGGACCAGCGGTGCCACCAGGACCGTCTTGCCGTCCCGCAGGACCGTGAACTCCCCGGTGGCGCCCGCCTTGTCCGACTCGACCAGCGCGGATTTCGGTCCATCCGCCTCCAGCGCCACACGATTGACGTGCACCGCGAGGTCGGCCATGGCCGGCGCCGCCACGAAGATCGAACACATAACCGCCACGCGTCGGGCTGCGCCCACTGCAAGACCCCCGATTAATTCTTCATGCCGACGGCCGTCACTCGACGGCGCAGAAACAGTACGCGACCGTCCGGCCCGGCACCCTGGTAAAGCGCTGCCACAGGCGCACTTCGCGCTGCAGGGGCGCCAGCTGCGGTGCGAGCTGCGGCATGAGCCGCGCCACCACGCCGGCATTCAGGCCGCCCCTCCCTGAGCCGACGGCGCGCGACACCCCTGCAATCGTGGTGCGCATGTTCAGCAGCAACTGCTCCGTGAAGCTCAGTTCCGGCTCCACGACGCGCACGTTGTAGTCCTTGCCGAGCTTGGCGCGCTTCGCCGCCTCCTTGACGGCAGCTTCATAGCCACCCAGGGTATCGACCAGTCCAAGCCGCAGCGCCTCGCTCCCCGCCCAGACCCGACCCTGCGCGATTTCATTGATCGCGCTCGTGCTCTGGTGGCGCCCCGCCGCCACGTGCTGCAGGAACTCGTCGTAGGAGTGATCGACGCCGGCCTGGATCAGCTGTTCGAGTTCCGGCTTGAGCGGACGATCGAGACGGAGCGAGCCGGACAGTGCCGTGGTGCCCACCCCGTCTACCTGGACGCCGAGCTTGGCCAGCGTCCGGTCGAAAGTGGGAATTGTGGCAAACACACCGATGGAGCCGGTGATGGTGTTGGCGCTGGCGTAGATCGCATCGGCCGGCGCAGCGATGTAGTAGCCGCCGGACGCGGCGACATCGCTCATCGAGGCGACGACGGGTTTTCCTGCGGCGCGCAGCGCCTGCACCTCGCGATAGATCTGCTCGGAGGCGAGCACGCTCCCGCCCGGGCTGTCGATGCGCAGCACCACGGCCCTGATGTCCTCGTCCTCGAGGGCACGTCGCAGTAGCGCAGTCGTGGATTCGCCACCGATCGTGCCCGAGGGCTGGTTGCCGTCGAGGATCTCGCCGCTGGCCATGACCACGCCGATGGCCCCCGCAGGCGGGCTCCGGCGCGACTCTTCGCGGTGCACGACCTTGAGATAATCCTCGAGACTCACCGAGCGGAAACTGTGGTGAGCCTCATCAGGGCCCACCAGCTCGATCATGCGCTGCTCGACTTCCGCAGCGGTGCGGAGCCCGGTCACGAGGCCCGCGGCCTTCGCGACGCTCGCCGTATCGCCACCCGCCGCGCGTACCGCGGCGGCAAAGCCATTGGTGTAGGTGTTGAGCACTTCCGGGTCCAGCGGCGTGCGTGCCCGACTGAAGTGCGGTACCCCTGCCACAGGGATTGCAAGTAGACGCCGCTTTCCTGGCGATCCTCGGCCGACATGTCCCGCCGCACCAAGGGCTCATCGGCGCTCTTGAATTTGCCGGCGCGGACGAGGTGCACGTCCACGGACAGCTTGTCGATCGCGTCCTTGAAGTACATGCGGTACCGGTCATAGCCCGGGAGCAGTACGAATCCCATGGGGTCGAGGTAGATTTCATCGGCCTGGGCAGCGAGGTAGTACGGGCCCTGCAGGAAATAGCTGCCGCGAGCCACGACCTTCTTGCCGCTGCGCCGGAACTCCGCGATGGCCGCCGCCAGCTCCTCGAGCTTGGCCTGGCCGACGTGTTCCAGATCATCCGTGTCAATCAGCAGCGCCTGGATGCGCGCATCGCCCGCGGCCTTGCGGATCGCGCGCGTCAGGTCCCACAACAGGGTCTGCGGCTCGTTCTCTCCCTGCAGTTCGTTGACGGCGCGCTCGAGGGGCTCGCCGGCGAGTTGCTCGACGATGTCACCGGAGGGGTGAATCACCAGCGCGCCGCGCTCGGGCAGGTGCGGGACCGTTCCGCGCAGCCCGGCGACTACCAGCGCGAGCAGCGCCAGGAGCAGCAGCAGGTGCAGCACCCGGCGCAGCACGTCCAGTCCGTGCCACACGCCCCTGAAAAAGCTCAGCAGGTAACGCACGATCCTGCGCTGACTCAGACCTTCTCTTCAATGCGCGCCGACTTGCCGGCGCGATCGCGCAGGTAATACAACTTGGCGCGCCGGACATTGCCGCGGCGCTTGATGCTGATGTCGCTGATGGACGGACTGTGCGTCTGGAAGGTGCGCTCCACGCCCTCGCCGTGCGATATCTTGCGCACCGTAAAGGAGGAGTTGAAGCCGCGATTGGATAGAGCAATCACGACGCCTTCGAAGGCCTGGACGCGCTCACGCTCGCCCTCGGTGACTTTCACCTGCACCACCACGGTGTCACCGGGCTTGAAGTCCGGCACCTTGCGCGTCATGCGCTCGGCTTCCAGTGTCTGAATGATGTTCATGACTTGATTTCCTGTTCCTGCAAAAATTCCCGCAACAGCGCCGCGCTCTCGGCGTCCAGCTCCACCCCATCCAGCAGCTCGCGACGCCGCACCCAGGTGCGGCCCAGCGCCTGCTTGCGCCGCCAGCGCTCAATCGCGGCGTGATCACCGGACAACAGCACCGCCGGCACGCGCCGCCCCGCAAATTCCTCGGGCCGCGTGTAATGCGGCCAGTCCAGCAGGCCCGCATTGAAGGAATCCTGCTGCGCCGACCTTTCATCGCCCAGCGCACCGGGCAGGAGCCGCGCCAGTGCGTCAATCAGCACCAGCGCCGGCAGCTCCCCGCCCGAGAGCACATAATCGCCGATCGACAGCTCAAGATCGACTTCGCTCTCGAGCACCCGTTCATCCATGCCTTCGTACCGGCCTGCCACCAGCACCAGACCCTTGTGCCCGGCCAGCTCGCGCACCCGCTGCTGCGTGAGCCTCTCCCCTTGCGCAGACAGCGCCACGGCCGGGCTCCCGGCCGGGACACGCGCGCGCGCCGCGGCAATCGCGGCACTCAGGGGCTCCGGCTTCATCACCATACCCGGCCCGCCGCCATAGGGCCGGTCGTCCACGGTGTGGTGTACATCGGCCGTATGCCGGCGCGGATCCTCCGTGTTCACCTGCAGCAGCTTCCGCCGCTGCGCCCGGCCGACCACACCGTGCAGCAACGACTCCCGGATCATCTCCGGGAACAGCGTGACCACTTCAATCAGCAACACCTGCTCACACGCCGGCCTACAGCTCTTCCGGCCAGTCCACTTCGATCTCGCGGCCCTCCAGGTCGACGCGCACCAGGTGGGGCGGCGCGGCCGGCACCCAGTGCTCGCGCGCGCCACGAACCACCATCACCGGCGCCGCGGGCGCGTCCACATAGTGGCTCAGTGCACCCAGCTCGGCCCCGGCGCGGTTGCGCACCTTAAAGCCGAGCAGATCGTCGCGGTAATATTCGCGTGCCGCGGTCGGCGGCAGCGCCGCTCGCGGTACTTCGATATCCCTGCCGCGGAGCAATTCCGCGGCGTCCCGATCCTCGACACCCTGCAATCGCGCGCGCAGCCAGCGCCCGTCAAACTCAGCGTCCGCCACCTCGAAGGTGGCGCTGGCGCCGGCCGCATCACGCAACGTCCAGACCCGGTGCCGCAACAGATTCTCGGGCGGCTCGGTGTGCGACTGGATTTTCAGCCAGCCACGCACGCCATGCGCACCAATCACGCGCCCCAGCTTCAGGTTCTCGCGTCGCGGCGGCACTTCCGCCACGGCAGCCGCCCTCAGGCCGTGGCTTGCTTGCGATAGCCGGACACGAGCGCTCGCACCCGATCGGAAAGCTGCGCGCCCAGGCCGACCCAGTGGTCAATCCGGCCCAACTCGAGACGCAACCGGACTTCCTTGCCACGCGCCACGGGATTGAAGAACCCGACCTGTTCGAGACTGGAACCGCCCTGGCGCTTGCGGCTGTCCGTCACCACCACGTGGTAGAAGGGCTGGTTGCGGGCGCCGCGCCGGGTGAGACGAATTGTGACCATTTTCTAGTGTAGCCCTGGGCCAAAAAAGAGCGCGGATTCTACGCAAAGCCTGGCCAGACTTAAAGCCCCTCAATGACTTAAGCCACCCAGGAGCCGCTTCATGGCCCCTCCCTTGAACCGCTTCATCATCTTCTGCATCTCCAGGAACTGCTTGAGCAGGCGATTGACGTCCTGGACCTGCACGCCCGCCCCGCGGGCGATGCGTCGGCGCCGGGAGCCGTCGATGAGGCCGGGGGTCCGCCGCTCCCTGAGCGTCATGGAATCGATGATGGCCAGCTGGCGGCGCACCTGGCGGTCCGCGTCGGCCGGCGGTACGACGCGGCGGGTCATCTGGGTGGGCAATTTGTCGAGCACGGCGCCCATCCCGCCCATGCGCCTGAGCTGCTCGAGTTGCGAGCGCAGGTCGGTGAGGTCAAAAGCCTTGCCTTGGCTTACCTTGCGCGCCAGGCGCTCGGCCTCTCCCACCTCGATGTTGCGCTGCACGGACTCGACCAGGGCCACCACGTCGCCCATCCCCAGGATGCGCTGCGCCATCCGCTCCGGGTCAAAGGGCTCGAGGGCATCGGTTTTTTCGCCCATTCCGAGGAACACGATCGGTTTGCCCGTCACTTCGCGGACCGACAGGGCCACCCCGCCGCGCGCATCGCCATCTGCCTTGGTCAGGATCAGGCCCGTCAGGTCCAGGGTCGCGCTGAAGGCGCGGGCCGCGTTCAGGGCGTCCTGGCCCGACATCGCATCGACGACGAACAGGCGCTGATGCGCCCCGGCCGCGGCATCGATCTCACGGACCTCCGCCATGAGCTCGGCATCGACGTGGAGGCGGCCCGCGGTATCGACGATCAGGGCGTCGTAGACGCCGTTGCGTGCCTGCGCCAGCGCCGCGGCGGCGATGGCCGGCGCCGACATACCCGCCGGGGCCGGAAAGAAATCCGCATGCACCTGCTCGCTCAAGCGTTCCAGCTGCAGGATGGCGGCGGGACGCCGCACGTCGGTGCTCACGAGCAGCACGCGCCGCTTGTGCGTGGTGATGAGCCAGTGCGCGAGCTTGGCCGCGGTCGTGGTCTTGCCGGCGCCCTGCAGACCGGCCAGCACCATCACCAGGGGCGGCTGCACGTTGAGGCTTAGGCCTAAGCCACCGCCCCCAAGCACGGTCACGAGTTCGCGGTGCAGGATGCCGATCAGCGCCTGTCCGGGGTTCAGGCTGGCACTGACCTCCGTTCCGAGCGCCCGGGTCTTGGCCGCTTCGATGAAGCGCTTCACCACCGGCAGGGCGACGTCGGCTTCCAGGAGCGCGATGCGCACTTCGCGCAGCGTGGCAGCGATATTTTCTTCCGTGAGCCGGCCGCGGCCCCGCAGCGCCGCGATGGCCGCGCTGAGGCGCCCGCTGAGCTGGTCAAACATCCACCAATTATACGGTACTGGCCTGGCCCCGCCGTGCAGGCTCTATGCTATGGCCCTCCTTCAAGAGCCTTAGAGGTGTCCCTTGGACACTGCGCCGACTTTCGTACTCATCCTGACCCTGTTGGGATTGCTGGTGGTGATTGCCTTTTCTTCCGGAACTGAAGTGGCGATGCTGTCGGTCAACCGCTACCGCGTGCGCACCCGGGCGGGTGCCGGCGAACGCCGCGCCCGCATTCTTGAAGGCCTGCTCGCCAAGCCCGATCACTGGCTCGGCGCCAACCTGGTGATCCTGGCGCTGGCCAGCGTCGCGGCCTCGACGGTCGCGACGCTCCTTGCACTGCGCGTGCCGCACCCTTACGCACTGCCGGTGATGATGAGCGCCCTGACGGTGGTGATCATCATCTTCTGCGAGCTGGCTCCGAAGATCTATGCCGCTGTGCACAGCGAACCGGTGGCCCTGAGCGCGGCGTTCATTTACCGCATCCTGCTGTGGGTGACCTCCCCGGCGCTGTGGTTCACCAATCGCGCCGCCTACGCGTTTCTACGGCTGTTTGGCGTGCGCGCCGCCACCCATGGTGCCCACGCACTCAGCGCCGAGGAGCTGCGTACCGTGGTGAGCGAATCGAGCCCGCTGATCCCGGCCCGCCACCGGCAGATGCTGCTGTCGATCCTCGATCTGGAGCGCGTCACGGTGAATGACATCATGATTCCGCGCCACGAGATTGCCGGCATCGACATCTCGGGGGACTGGGAAGACGTGCTCGAGCGGCTGCGCCAGACACCGCACACGCGCCTTCCCGTCCACGATGGCGGACTGGACAACCTCATCGGCATCCTGCACATGAAGCGCACCGCACAGGAATTCGCGCGCGGCACGCTGACCCGCGAAAGACTCATCGAGCTGGCGGCGGCCCGCGAACCCTATTTCGTGCCGGCCGGCACCTCCCTCATGAACCAGCTGGCGCAGTTCCAGCGCAACCGGCGCCGGCACGCCTTCGTCGTCAACGAGTATGGGGATATCGAGGGCATGGTGACCCTCGAAGACCTGCTCGAGGAGATCGTCGGGGAGTTCACCACCGATCCGGCCACGGTCGGTCACAAGGACGTGCATCGCGACGGCAAGGGGGCCTGGCTGGTGAGCGGCAGTGCGACCATTCGGGCGTTGAACCGCTCGCTGGGCTGGCAGCTTCCCGATCTGGGTCCCAAGACCCTCAACGGCCTGCTGCTGGAGAAACTGGAAAACATTCCCCAGGCAGGCACATCGCTGCGCATTGGCGCGCTGGAATTCGAGGTGCTGCAAACCGTGGATAATTCGATCCGCACGGTGCGCGTGCGCCAGATCCCTCAGCGCCCCGAGGCGCTCTGAAACGCGGCCGCCAGCGCCTCGGCCAGCGTATCGACGGGATGGAGCCGCACGCCGGGCACGCCAGCGCGCGGGC
>Ga0193713_1000896_pt1 | contig 9926 bp, 7 predicted proteins | sample H3a2metaG_FD_143054 | JGI IMG/M metagenome (GOLD analysis project Ga0193713, IMG submission 143054) | Soil microbial communities from a riparian zone of the East river system, Colorado, United States - H3a2 | ecosystem: Environmental > Terrestrial > Soil > Riparian zone | place: USA: East River... | reverse complement strand
CGACGCAAGAATGAATGGAAATCCGACGCCCGCGATCAAAGCGAGACGAACGAATCTAAACGTTTTTAGTGCTGTTTGTGTCATTAGTTTCTCCATTGGTTGGTTAGGTTTGCAAAATTGAATGACTGTTCACGGTCGCTTCTACGGTCCGTCAATTTTTTGCTGCAAAACTGCGCAAGTCTGCGCCACGCATTGCAAAAGCTGAATGGTCGAATATATCCGCGCTCTCTGCGCTTCCACCGCAACGCACGGTCATCTTCGTCATCTTGAAGTCCCCCGATGTAAAAGCACGTCGTTTCAGGTAATGGGACCGAAACGACGCAAGCCTCTTCGACAACCTGAGCGACAGTCAACACAATTCCTCACAGATTCCATCCGCCCGTCATTGAAAAACGGATTGCCGCACGCGCCGTGCCACCCATCCCACGCGCGCCACGGGCAGCGACGTTGACGGAGCGCTTCGCAAACGCTCGCCAGGCATCCGTAGCAAACGCCGTAGTACGCGTCAGTGATCCTTCGTAACGATATCGCTCCGTAGTCAAATGTCTGCTCGCCCTATGACGCAGCATGGTACGCCGCGCAACTTTCATTAGGAGTTCGTAGCTAAAGGTGCGGTCAGGGTGACCGCCATCTCGTCATCGAATTGAAGGAGTGTTTGTCCGTTACGTCTGGGCGTGTTGCCTAGCTGTCAGAAGTCTTTGTCCGCTGCGTCTGTGGGACGTTCTCTACGCTGTCTATATTGGGGGACGCGAAATCCGGTGCGGTGTGCAAGAATTTGTACAAGAATGACTGGGCTTTTGCTGGTCCATCGCGATGAACCCAATTTGCGGTGTAAGCAAAGCGCCGTGGATGGACAGCGGCTCTTTACTTTTCGGCACTTGGGGTGGCCTCGGTTTCGCTAGTGCTGCCATGGGTGGGTCTTTCTTCGTTCATAACATTTTGGCCGATTCGTAAAGAAACAGCGTGACGACAGAAGCCGGGCCGCTTATGAGGTATGGCTAATCGCAACATCTGACACGAAATCAAATCTTCGGATCAACTGATTTAAGATCAGACGATTTTGCTTCGATTCCCCAAGAGAACGTTCGTCGTGTTACGACTCTAGCTACGAAGTCAGTGTCCGATCACCAGCTGGACCGAGATCGAGAAGCGAACGAAGCCTCTGGCGAAAGCGAGAAAGAAACGCTGGCCTTAAAAGCGGTAGGCCGTTTCAAATCCAAACTTTTCACCGGCAAAACCTCTGCGCAATAGGAGGCCGAGGTCACTCTTTCCGTCGCTCGCCGCAGGGTGAAAGTGGTCATCGCCGCAAATGGCTTAACCCAAAGGAATGCTTGCCCGCCCCTACCCAGCTCTGGCGCGAACCGTTCAAAATATTGTTGCCACTGAATTTACGATAGGAGTAATACTCTTGATTAAGTGAAGGCATCCCTCGGGCGCAGGCGCAGGCTACCGTGCCAAGCCAACCCAAGTCGGCGCGCGGTCCGTATCGCTCTCGCGATCATTTTTTCAGTCGCAAGCGCCGTTCCTTTGGCCGGGCAGCCCCCGGAGGGGCGAAGGTACGTTCCGGCAAGGCAGAAGGTTCCGTCCATCATGGGTAGATCGCCTCAAGACGCGGACGCGATTCTCGGACAAAATGGCCTCAGGGGAATGGAGAGTGGCCGTGGGCCATCAAGGGATTATCAACCTGGGACAGTTGCCAGACAAGACCCGCCGCCGAACGCTCCTATCCCTAGGAATAGGCTCGTCAGATATTGGCTTGCGGAGGGGACTACCCAAACAGTTCCGTCCATCATGGGTAGATCGCCTCAAGACGCGGACGCGATTCTCAAACAACATGGCCTTAGGGGAAACGAGAGTGGTCGTGGGGGGCCATCATGGGGTTACCGATCCGGGACAGTCAGCCGCCAAGACCCGCCGCCGAACGCTCCTATCCCTAGGAATAGGCTTGTCAGATATTGGCTTGCGGAGGGGACTACCCAAACAGTTCCGTCCATCATGGGTAGATCGCCTCAGGACGCGACCGCGATTCTCGAACAACATGGCCTTAGGGGAAACGAGAGTGGTCGTGGGCCATCATGGGGTTACCGATCCGGGACAGTCAGCCGCCAAGACCCACCCCCGAACGCTCCCATCCCTGACAATAGGGTTGTCAGCTATTCGCTTGCCCAAGGGATCCCTGCTCAGGTCATCATCGAGTTGTTTGCGATCGGTGTCGTGGCTTTCATCGTTGACAGATTAAGGCGGAGGAGAAAGAAAAATGACCGGCCGCGGCCTCCAAAAGTCGAAGTCGTGCCGGTCAAGGACAAAGACTACTACGGAGAGCAACACGTCGAACCAAGCCCGCTGGTGTTGACTGTCGAGTTGTGTCCCGTCCTCGACCCGGGAGATCAGGAGTTGGACAAAATCGGCTCGTTAGTAGAACAACGAGGAGGTTGATGGACATCCAGAGTCTGACGCTGAGTGACGTGGTCGGTTTCAGCGCTCGCGAATTATCCAACGAGGAGTGGTCCCGGTTGGAGTCCGGTAAAGGTATGAGGGAACTGCGCCGACCATTAGAAGAAGCCCGCTTGCCGGGTGGCTGGGCCGGATTTCGCGACAAGATCCTAGCGGAGGGCGGCGGCCTACTCGACATCCGCCTTCTAGACGTTATGCGCTGGGCATGGAAGAAAGGTCGTGAACTGGAAGCCTATCGGGATACGGAAAGATACCCGCCGGACGAGACATTCAGTATTCCCCTAGTGGAGCACAAAATCACATCGACCCACGCGCCCCATGTGGACATTCGCATAAACGACAAAAAGGTCGGCAGTGTACATTTCGCCGTGAACATTGAAATTGCGATCAAAGCCATGACCCTTGAGATTCGGAATGCGCGGATCAAGAAGATTCATGCGGGCGACTGTAAGGCCAAGGGGAGATTTCTGTGCGAAGGCGTCCTTGTCGCGGAACGGGAATCGAAGCCCCTCGATCTTCCCGGTACTATCGACCTCGGCGAAGGACTGGAAATCTAGTAGAATCGGAGCTCGGCATCAGCTCGGCCGTCGCGGGCCGCGAGGTAAAAAGGGGTATCGCCGCTAACGCGCTAAGCCAAGAGCACTCCTTCGGGAACGATTCGGCCATCGCCTTGTGAAGGAACGGACAAGAATCCGGTGGATGGCCTAACCACCTTTTCTCGGACACCGTCGGAGTTGTCCACCCGGTATAAGATCCGCCGGATTACTAACGGGTGTTGGGCAGATCGAGCCTTCGGTAGCTAAATTAGCCCCGACGGAGAATTGACGTCCAAAATCTAAGGTAACCGTCGAGTGAAGTTGGGACAGCGAATCCGTGAAAGCGCTAGTGACTTTGAATTACAAGCTTGGGTTCGAGAGTCAGATGCCCAAACGAGCTGCCACTGAGCGAAAGAAATTCTGCTACCCCTTTTGCAACGCCAACGAAAGGAGCAATGGCACACAATTTTGACTAGCGATTTTGAGTGGCAATAGACCTGGAATCATAACCCATTGGACTAAAGTCTTATATGCGGCTGTCGGGAGCGCAGCTAAATTTAAAGATCACATCGAAACCCCGAACACTCCCCATGCAACGAGACACCTCGCCCGCCTTCTCTCAGCCGATTTTTAACGAGGGAAAGGTCACCCCCGATCCGACCCGCTTCAAGACGACCCACCCCTCCGACAAGCTCCAATACAAGCAAATTGAAACGCTCTTAAAGACGCAAGTTGTGGGATTCGATCCATCGCGCCTTGCACCGGATGAACTCTATAAACTCGAATTGGCGTTTGGTCCGCACGGTCCTGAGGTCACAAAGAGAATCAAGACCGCAAGAAAGATTATCTTCCACGCCGCTGGCGACACGGGTGCTTCGAACGAAGGAAAGTACGGAAATGAGATTCGCGTGTCCGATCAGGTGACGAACGACTGCCGGACGTCCAATGCCGGCAATAGAGCTGCCTTCTTTTATCATCTCGGAGACGTCGTTTATAACTTCGGAGAATCGAGGTATTACTACGATCAGTTTTACGATCCATTTCGGAACTATCCGGGTCCGATTTTCGCGATTCCTGGAAACCACGATTCGTTCGTCATTCCACAGACGCCCGAAGAGGACACCCCTTTGAAAATTTTCGCGAGAAACTTTTGCGCCTCGCAACCATCGATCACTCCTGAGGCGGGCTCTCTTCATCGAACTTCAATGACGCAACCCGGAGTCTACTTCGCACTGGATGCGCCTTTCGTCCGGATCATCGGCCTGTTCAGTAACGCTCTCGAAGACCCTGGAGTGATTTCTAGCGAAAACGGTAAATGGGCAAATGTTCCCGACACTCAACTCGATTACTTTGCCGCGCAGCTCGGACGCATTAAGACTGAAAATTACTCGGGCGCCGTCCTTCTGGCTATGCATCACCCGCCGTTTAGTTATGCACCTCCTCCAGGACGCGGCGGAAGCGGCGGTAACCACGGCGGCAGTCCGAAAATGCTTAGCCAGCTCGACGCAATCTGCAAGAAACAGGGCGTTTATCCCCACGCAGTTCTTTCCGGCCATGCCCACAATTATCAGCGCTTCACGCGGACGCTACGCTTCGGAAGCAAGGATATCACCGTTCCTTTTATCATCTGCGGAGATGGTGGACACAACGTCAACAAGTTGGTCAAGAGCAAGCGAGGCCAGGTTGCGCGGGAACCCTATTTTGGCGTTAACGTGGACTATTTAGAATCGAAGCCCTCGGTCGAAACGAAAAGTTTGGTTCTAAACCACTACGACGATACAAACTACGGCTACCTGCGAATTACGGTGGACAAGACACACCTTCGTATTGGCTTCCAGCAACTCGGTAAGGGCATTCCGCAATCACGTGTGGATATGGTAACAGTGGAGCTAGCATCGCAAAGAATCGTTGCCAATTAATCGCTTCAAGGTTGTACGCAATCGCCGGCCCGGAAATTCTTGTTGGTATGGTGGACATCTAACTTTGAATCAGATGTCGATTTCTATCGTGAAATTGATGGGTCGACTTGGAGTGGCTGCTCCGCTCGACGGTTGAGGCGTGACTTAACCATGGAAGTTTGCGAGCGCGTAAATTAATACTCGACAAATCGTCGCCGTGTTAGTAGATGCACTTGGATTACGTCATCCGACGTTTCAACGCATCTTCGGCCGGGCTGAAAAAGCCCGAGGGGCTGGACCTACGCTAGGACCGCCGCTTTACGCGATCACCAGATCCAAATAGAACCCCGACTCAGCCCAAGCGAGGTCCCTTCCTGGAAGAAGTCTCGTGGAGGCTGGTTCCTGTTTCCGAGCGGAACTGGGTTGCAGTTGGATACAGCTGAACAAATCAATCATCTCTCACAGGAGGCAAAAATGGAAAAAGACGAAAGACGTAAAGGGCAGCCATCCACACCGTCGCGCAAATCACTTCGACTCACCTTCCGGATCTCTAACGGCAAGATCGAGCTCGTATCTCATGAACAGCTGGAAATGATCACCCCGCCGCAGATCGGAGAGCGGCCTGAAGCAGGAAAGCACGGCGGCTTCTGGATAGAGCTGCGCGACGCGAGGAGCCGCGTTTTAGCTCACAGGCTAATTAGCCCAACCCCATTGAATTCCGTCGAGGTTCACTCGCCCGACGGAAAGATCGAGCGCAAGTTCGGCGAATTGAAAGATGGGATCTTTGAGGTACTGCTACCGGACAATGACGACGCGAAGTCCGTCGTTCTAATGGGCGATCCACTCGTTGAATCCATAGGAAGAGCGAAACGGCCAGAAAGATCGGGCGAATTGGCGAAGTTCGAACTTCCTAGACGTGGGAAAGGGGGTAAATAATGGCCTCAAGTGACGGACATGTAGTCGGAACAACCAAAGTGGTTGATCATGGTCCTGACAATGCGCGGTGGAACCTTGTTATTGTCGGCGACGGGTATCGTGCGAGCGAACTGGCAAACTACCACACGCACGTTCAGAATTTTATTACAGAGCTGCGTAATACACCACCGTATGTTGAACTCTTCTGTGGGATAAACGTCCACCGGGTCGATGTGGTTTCGACCGACAGCGGCGCGGACGATCCCGGCTGCGCGGGAGGACCCGCCGTGACGGCCAATACTTACTTCGACGCGACGTTCTGTACTCCCTTTGCGGGAAGCCCCTTGGATCGGCTGCTGTCGGTGGACTCGGCCCTGGCCCTTTCCGTCGCCACGGCGCAGGTTCCGTTGAGGCATCAGGTACTTTGCATAGTTAACTCGACAAAATACGGCGGATCGGGCGGGGCGGTCGCAACGTGCTCGGTCCATACACAGGCCAGCGAGATTGCCATCCACGAGATCGGGCACAGCGCTTTCGGGTTGGCGGACGAATATGGCGGAAACGGTACAGGAACGCCGGCTGGCGAACCTTCACAGCCGAATGTAACACGCGACACAAATCGGGCGACGAATAAATGGCGGGCTCTGATCGCGACGGCTACGCCGATGCCTTCGCAATGTGATGCAACATGTGCGGCCTCGACCTGTGTACCTCCCGGAGCTCCGCCTCCGGCGGGCGCAGTGGGAACATATGAAGGAGCCATCTATTCGAACTGCAACACTTACAGGCCGCTGCCTTCGTGCTATATGCGTGATTACGGGCCGTTTTGTCCCGTTTGTGCGGGCATAATCAGGGCCACGCTTCAGCCCTTTCAACCGGCGGAATCAATCAACCTGGTGACGCCGAGCATTTCATTCACAAATGTTCCGGCAGGAATGGGAGGTGTCGGCGTTACGACTCATCGGGCAATCCGGTGGGATGTCGTTACGTGCCGAAGCCTTACGTTTGAGATCACGGCCGGGCCAACTGGTGGCTTCGGCACCCCTTCGGGAACGTCCGTGACGGTCATGGCCGATCCGAATCTTCCCAGCGTCGCCGCTCGCATCTGGCTTTCCTACACCTCGACGAATCCGAGCGATACAGCAAGCGGCAGCGTAACGGTACGTTGTGTCGAGACCGGTCAAACTTGGACGATCAATATCAACGCGAACACCGTTGCCCGGCCGCGTTCGGCAGTATCGCTTGTGATAGACCGTTCGGGCAGCATGAACGAGGATGCAGGTGACGGGATTCCCAAGGTGCAGAAACTGCGCGAATCGGCAAATGCCTTTATCAGCGTGATGCTTCCCAGTGACGGAATCGGTCTAGTGCGTTTCAACGAGACAGCCCAGCGTTTGATGGAAATTCAGGACGCCGGGGCTTCACCGGGTGGTGCAGGGCGTACAGCCGCGATCGGTCATATTTCCGGTAGCGATATAGATCCGTCTGGATGGACATCCATCGGCGACGGCGTCGTAAACGGAAAGCAAATGCTCGATGACGCACAGGCCGCGCCGACACCCGACTATGACGTGACCGCGATGGTTGTTCTGACTGACGGCATGTGGAACCGTCCGCCTTCGCTCGCGGATGTTTCCGGAAGCATAACGGCAAACACTTACGCGGTCGGGCTCGGGATCCCGTCGAATATAAGTGTTCCCGCGCTTACAACGCTTTGCCAGGGCCATAGCGGCTATCTTTTGATAACCGGAACTCTTTCGCCTGACCAGTCGATGCGGCTATCGAAGTATTTTCTTCAGATCCTTGCCGGCGTGACCAATGCTCAGATCGTCGCCGATCCGGCGGGAGTGTTGGACAAAGGTTCCGAACACCGCATTCCTTTTTGGATATGCGAAGCTGATTATGGGATGGATCTGATCGTATTGAGCCCGGCTCCGTACGTCATAGATTTCCAACTCGAAGCTCCCGACGGTACGCGCATCACACCCGCTTCAGGGACGGCAGGAGCCAATTCACAGTTCGTTCTGAGCCAATATGCATCATACTACCGTTGTGCGCTGCCAGTCTTGCCGGCAGATGCGTCGGGAAGTCACGAAGGCCTCTGGTACGCCGTTCTGAAGCTTGGCAAACGAAGACCCGGAAATTACACGTACGATTCAAGGTACAGTAGTGCAAAAGGCCTTGTGCCATATGAGTTTGTCGCCCACTCATATTCGAGTCTGACATTCTCGGCGCATGTTTCGCAGTCTAGCTTCGAGATCGGGTCGACGGCCAACATTTCGGCGTCCCTTCTCGAATATGACGCGGTTCCGCGCGGACGAGCGAGCGTGTGGGCGGAAATTGTCAGACCCGATAGAGCCCTTGATGTCGTAGGACTCGCTGCCGGACCCGGAGACCGATACACGGGGAACTATGGCTTGGGGATCCCGGGCGTGTACATTATTCGTGTTCGGGCCCGGGGGGAAACGATGCACGGAACGCCTTTCGAACGCGAACGGACACTGACCGCCGTGGCTGTGCCGGGCGGTGACCGCTGGAGCCCAGACGATCCGAAACGCGATCCGATCTGCGAACTGCTCGAGTGCCTGCACCGGACCGGAGCTATTAACGATGAGTTTATTCGAAGACTCAGGAAACTTGGGATTGATCTTCCGTCGTTCCTAAAATGTTTCGAGAGGAAATGCCGTGGAACAGCCGGCACGATCGAGATCCGTTCCAACTCTTCTGCAAAGAAGGAGCGCGGTCGACGGGATGAAAAACTGGGAAAGAAGCAGCGAAGGCGGTGATCTCTGTCACGTAACGACCGAGAAGGATTTGAGGCCGATATTGCGGCTCCGAGCTGCGTCTGCCGGATTTTCGTCTTTGATCACTAATGCGCGTTGTGTACGCCCTGACGAGCGTGGTTACGAGCCAGATGACTTTGAATCAGATGCCCGGGCTTTGCCTGACTGGAGTTTGCAATGACTTTGCAGCGTTGCAGCCGCGGCAGACGTAAGGTCTGCGAAATCATCGATTTCAAAGCATCGCTTTTCAGTTCAAAAAAGCGACGATTTTTAATATAGCGAAACACTTTTCGGCACAAGATCGACCCTAACGGCTGGAAATGCGCCGCGATCGCCGAGTGAATTAAGTCGCTGAATGACTTCGTTCAGAAAACCCGTGACGGCTAATTAAAATGAATCCAAACGTTATTATGCTAATCGCGACTACGACGGTCGCGAAAAATTTAGTCGAGAATATTTGATAAAACGTCGTAGTCCGTTTACGAAGCACGAAAGAAAAATAAATCGTGGCGATTTAAGGCGACTTGCTCCACGTAAAAAACTGCTAAAGAGCTGTGCGGATTCTGGCGAATCCCTCCGCGCTTTTCAGTTTCTTGCGCTGATTGCAGTCCTTTCGATTGCCACGCCAATCGAAAGGAGAAACTGCAATGATCACTACGCTCGAACGCATTGGGAAAACTGAAACTGATTATTCTTTTGAAACGTTGGCGCTGCATGCCGGGACAAGTGCGGACCCAGTCACTGGCGCGATGCTTACACCGATTTATCAAACCACGACTTATCGGCAGGAAGCGGTTGGCAAAAATAAAGGCTTTAAGTACAGCCGCTCTGAAAACCCAACGGTATCCGCTCTGGAAGGGCGGCTGGCAGCCGTCGAGGGCGCGGAGTTTGCGACATGTTACTCGACCGGCCTAGCGGCGACTAGTGTGTTATTCCTGGCATTGCTTAGGTCCGGTGACCGGATCGTAAGTTCGCAGGCGGTCTATGGGGGCACCGTCGCAGCAACGCCCTGTCACAATGAACACATACAGGCGGGGCTTTGCCGGACGCGCACACGCCGCGCTTCCGTTACTCGACGGTGATGTTGAATGTGGTGTCGATGGTGAAGCCAAACTCGTCGAATGTGCCGCCAACATGGATCGTATGGCTTCCGGGTCTGAGCGGTGCCAGCATCAGATAGACCCCGGCATCGACGGCGGGTGACGTCGTGCCGGCGGGCGCGCCGAGTACATTGTCCGCTGGCAGGGGGCCGAACTCAAACAGTGGCGACTCGACGCGATAGGCGGCCAAGTCTTGCACGGGCACGCCGTCAATCACGGCAATCAGCCCTGACGTGTGAT
>Ga0193713_1000895_pt1 | contig 9928 bp, 8 predicted proteins | sample H3a2metaG_FD_143054 | JGI IMG/M metagenome (GOLD analysis project Ga0193713, IMG submission 143054) | Soil microbial communities from a riparian zone of the East river system, Colorado, United States - H3a2 | ecosystem: Environmental > Terrestrial > Soil > Riparian zone | place: USA: East River... | reverse complement strand
CGATTCCGTGCTCCGGAAGTGGATTCCCCTGGCGCAGGGCAAGGTGAAGTTCCAGGGCTTGCCCGCGCGGATCTGCTGGCTCGGGTACGGCGAGCGCGAGGAATTCGGGCAGGTGATCAATTCCCTTGTGAAGCGGGGGCGGCTGAAGGGGCCTGTGGTGATCGGGCGGGACCATCTCGACTGCGGGAGCGTCGCGTCGCCCCACCGCGAGACGGAGGCGATGAAGGACGGCTCGGATGCGATTGCCGACTGGCCGATCCTGAACGCGCTCCTGAACACGGCGAGCGGCGCGACGTGGACGAGCGTCCACCACGGCGGCGGGGTGGGGATCGGCTATTCGATCCACGCGGGGATGGTCGTCTGCTGCGACGGAACAAAGCTCGCCTCGGAGAAAATCGCGCGGGTCCTCACGAACGATCCCGGCATCGGGGTCGTGCGGCACGCGGATGCAGGGTACGAGGAGGCGAAGGCGTTCGCGAAGAAGAGGAAGATCGCCATACCCAAGGTGTGAGGGCCGCATACCGCATCACGCATCCGGCATCCCGCATGCGAATGGCCGGACGTTACTGGATCTTCAGGTCCAGGCCGCCGGCCCGCGGCAAGACTTCGCCGACAACGGCGGCCGCGAGGGTGTTCGCGGATTTGAGGGCCGCGACGAGCGCGTCGACGCGGTCCGGGGCGACGACGAGGAGCAGGCCCCCCGACGTCTGCGGGTCGAAGCACAGATCCTCGAGCACAGGCTCGACGCTCTTCGCGGTCTCCCAGCGGCCTTTGAGGAAAACACGATTCGTTTTGTCGCCCCGGGTCTTCAACCCTCCCTTGGCCAGGGTGATCGCCAGGGGAAAGATGGGCAGCGCCGCGGCGTCGAGCCGGATCGTCACGCCGCTTGCCTTCGCCATCTGGCCCGCGTGGCCGGCGAGGCCGAATCCCGTGACGTCCGTCGCGGCCGAGATCCCGCCGACCTTCCTCGCCGCCTCGCACGCGGCACGATTGAGCGTCGCCATGCTCCGGGTCACCTCCGCGATCGTGGCGGCGTCGAGCTTGCCCTGCTTGAGCGCGCTGCAGAGGATCCCCGTCCCGAGGAATTTCGTCAGCACGAGCCGGTGTCCGACCTTCGCCCCCGCGTTCGACCAGACTTTCCCCGGGTCGATGAGCCCCGTGATCGAACATCCGAACTTGAGCTCCTTGTCGATCACCGTGTGGCCGCCGAGGAGGGAGCACTCCGCCTCCTTCAGCTTGTCCGCGCCGCCCTGCAGGATGCGGTGGAGGTCGTCGAGCGGGAGGTCCCCGGCCGGAACGCAGAGGATATTGAGCGCCGTGACGGGCCGGCCGCCCATCGCGTAGACGTCCGAGAGGGCGTTCGCGGTGGCGACCTGGCCGAAGGCGTACGGGTCGTCGACGACCGGCGTGAAAAAGTCGACGGTCTGGACGAGCGCCGTGCCGTCGGCAATGCGGTAGATCCCGGCGTCGTCGAAGGTGTCGATCCCCTCGATCACCTCGGGCGACTGCCAGATCTTCAGGCCGTCGAGCGCCTCATGCAACTCATGAGGCCCCAGTTTCGAGGCTCAGCCGCCGCAGGTGGTGTAATCGGTCAGACGTTTCGATTCGGCCATGGGCCCATCCTAGCGGATCGCGCCCAAAAAAAAAGCGCCCCGACCGGTAGGCCAGGGCGCTCGGGATTCCGTCGGATGAACTACTTCGATTCCTCGCCTCCGTGGGGGAACGTGCCGGACTGCTCGCAGGTCTTGGCGATCTTGCCCGCGCAGGTTTCGGTCGCGTGCTTGACGTCGGTCTCCTTGCGGGCCTTCGCGGAGCACGCGTCGCACTTGTACCACACGAGCGCCAGGACCGGGATTTCCTTGCAGCACCCCTTGGCGCCGCAGCAATCCTTGGAATGGCGCGCGGGGGCCCCGTGCATCTTGCACGTGAAGCACGTCTTGACGCACGTCTCGGCCTTCTCGACCTTGCCCTTGCAGGTCTTGCAGTTCCCCTTCTCGATCTGATCGGAGGCCGGCCACGCCTTGCACGTGGGGCAGTAGTCGCGCGTTTCCACCTTGGAGACGTCGCACGCCTTCTCCTGCGGCTTGGCTCCCATTCCGCCGCCCATGTCCTGGGCCAGGGTGAGCCCGCACAGGAAGGCGGCGGCCAGCGAAGCCATCGCGATCCTCTTCATGACACCTCCTCCAATTGAATGTACAGCCATTATCTACGACGGGGAGGCCGGGGCGGTACGGGAATCGCGGATTTTTCCCGCGGCGGAGGCGATGGCACGCAGTTTTCCCTCGGCGGCCGCGGCCGAGGCGACGGGATTGTCCGCGAAGGTCGCGAAGCCGCAGTCCGGATTGAAGAGGACCCGCTCGCGGCCGAAGAGATCGACCGCTCGTCGCGCCTTGGCGAGGATCTCCTCCACGGACTCCACCTCCGGCCGCTTGGGGTTGACAACGCCCACGCCGATGCGCCGGTCGTCCGGCAGCCCGCGGAGAACCTCGATCTCGCCCGCCCTCGGCGTGCAGAGCTCGAGGAAATACGCGCCCACGTCGAGGCCGCGGAGCAGCATCGTGAGGGGCCGGTAGTCGCCGGTCAACGCCGCGCTCTCGTCCGGGGTCCAGTTGCCCCGGCAGACGTGGATCGCCGTCCGATCGCGCGGCGCCCCCTTCACGACGGCGTTGATGAGGTCGCGGGCGAACTCCAGCTCCTTCTGGACGTCCTGTTTCGCGCTCAGCGCGCCGCACATGAACGTTCGCCCCGTCTTCGGCCCCGTGTGGACGACCTCCGTGAGGACCGGCTCGTCGAACTGGACGATCGCGGCCCCCCCGGCGAGGAGAAAGAAGAGCTCCTCGCGCAGGACCCGCACGATGTCCTTCGCGAGTTCCTCCCGCGACGCGTAGGCCCGGTCCGAGATGCACTCCATCCACATCACGCGGCTCAGGAGGTAGGGCCCGGGCAGGGCCACTTTCACGGGTCGGTTGGTCAGCGTCTTCGCGAACTGGAGTTCGTGGCCGGCGATGGGGCGGCTCCGGCCGATCTTCCCGAAGGCGGCGGGATGGCGGATCTCGGAAGCGGGAACATCGAGCGATTTGAATTGTTCAGCCAGCTCCTCGGGATGGTCGACCAACGGCAGGAGGTCCGTGAGCGGGATGAGCTGGCAATTGTCGAGGCGTCCGCCGATGAAGTTGGCGTAGCTGTCGCGCCGCTGTTCGCCGTCGGTCACGACGTCCACGCCGGCCCGGAGCTGCGCTTCGACCGCGAGGCGGACCGCGTCGTCCCCCGTGGCATGGAATTCCTCCTCGGAGAGTCGGCCCTCGAGGCGTTCGTGGATCGCGCGGAGCATCCATCGCGGGCGCGGCCAGCTCCCGATGCCGAAGATGGAGAGGGCGGGAATCGCGGGTGCGGGAGCCGGAGGGGGGAGCGACGCCGGGATATGGACCGGAACGGTTCCGGCGGACTCAACCGCTAACCGCGGGGAGGGACCCGTCGCGCGGCGTTCCTTCAGCGCCCCCTTGCAGACGAGGAAACTGCGGAGCGTCCCCTGGCGGGTGAACGAAATAAGTTCGTTCCCCGTCAGCCGGCACCACGCGGGCAGGTCCTCCTCGACCGAGATCTCGGTGGACCTGATTTCCAGCAGGCCTCCGCGCTCCAGCGGATCGATGTGGCGTCGGATCAGGAGCAGGAGGCCGTTGCCGCAGTCGAGGTCCCCGCCGTCGAAGCTCACGTCCGGAGGCAACGGATGTCTGTCATCCGTCATCGGCATCAATAGCAGACGCTCGGCGAACCTGCGCTCAGGAATTCGACGAGCTTCGCGCCGCCCACGATCGTGGCCCCCGCGACGAGGTTCGCCTCGTTCAGCCCGCGCTTCTTGAAGCAGGGGGAGCAGACCCAGATCTTGCCGCCCGCCTTCACGAAGTTGTCCATGAGCTCCTTGAGGGGCGCGAAGCCCTCCTCGCGGATGTCGTCGGCGAAGCCCTTCTGGCAGAGGCGGACGCCCTCGATGCTCAGGAAGACGAGCGTCTCCTTCTCCGACGCGACGGCCGCGTTGGCGACGACGAAGGCCACGGTCGCCTTGTCCGTATTGTCCCGGGCGAAGGAGAGCGTGACGCAGAACTTTCCGGCCATTTCAGGACTCCTTTCTTCGGATCCAGTAAACGGGGGGTTCGGACTGCACGAGGGCGTGGCCCGTCAATCGGCACCATGCCGGGAGGTCTTCGGGGGCCCCGGGATCGCGCGCGGTCACCTTGAGCACCTGGCCGGGATTCATCCGGGTCAGGCGCAGGCGCAGCTCGAGCACGAGATCGCCGCATCCCATATCTCCGGCGTCCCAGTGGGCGTCCGGGTCGGGCGTATGTTTTTTCGCGGGGGCGGCCACGGCGCCCTTTCCTTTCTTCGCGTCCGCGGTCCCGTTCGGCCACAGGCAGGGGGGCCTGGGCGACGGGTCGACGCCCTCCTGGCGGTCGGCCCACTTCCATCCGGAGCGGTAGCAGTCCCGGTGGTTGACCAGCTCGACCACCTGGTCGCGGAAACGCTCGAACGGATGGTCCAACGCGGTCGCGAGACACCCCGCGCACCGCGGGGCGTTCTTGAACCCCATCACCAGGCTCACCAGCGTGTGGTGGCCGCAGAGGGGGCGCGAACACTCCGTGCACCGCGAGCCTTCCAGGGCCGTGAGGTCCCGGATCAGGTCCTTCGAGGTGCGGCGATCCGTCACCATCGCGGTCCGCCTACTTCTGCTGGGTGAACGTGAGCTTGCGGCTCCAGTTGACCTTGTCTCCTGTTTTTTCGCCGACCGCCGCGCCGTCGATCTCGATGTAGGCCTTGGCCAGCGCGTTGACCGGCCCGGCGTCCTGTTTCGGACTGAGGGTCAAGTCGCGGCCGCGGGACCACGTCACGCGCCGCTCGTCGATGCTTCCGAAGTAGTAGTCCACCTTCGCCTTGTCGGCGCCCTTGTAGCCGTCCCCGGTCGTGAGGCGCACCTTCTCGTCGTTGGCCTTCGTGATCTCGAAGTCGCCCACGAAGATGTCGGCGACCGCCACGTCGTGCGGCACCCAGCCGTAGCCCGGGACGTAGAACTCGGGCCAGCAGTGGTAGCTCTGGTCCCGATCCTTGCCGTCGAGCTCCGCCTTGAAGAAGGAGCCGTAGACCATGCGGGTGGGAATGCCCTGGGCGCGGGCGAGCGCGGTCCAGAGCGAGTGGAAATCGGTGCAGTTGCCGGTCTTCGAAGTGAGGCAGTACTCCGAGCTGCCGACGGGCGAGGCCTTCTTGTGGTCCGGGTCCTTCACCCAGTAGTCGATGTTGGCGAGCACCCAATCGTACAGCTTCCGCGCCGCGGTCACCGGGTTCTGCTCGTCTCCGGCGATCTCCTTCGCGAGCTTCCGGATCTCCTCGTTGATGACGACGTTCTTGTTCTGGCCGAGGAAGGCGGACATCTTCGACCGGTCCGCGTCGGTGATCGGCTTGGCCTTCGCGGGGTCGAGGTTGTTGCGGATTTCCCGCCGGGTCTCGGAGAAGGTCTCCACCAGGGTGAAGTCCTTGACCTTGGGATCGGCGACCTCAATGTAAATCGAGGTGTTCCCTTCCGAGTCCTTCTCGACGCGATGGGGGAAGGGGCACTCGACCTTGAAATCCTTCACGGTCTGGGCGGGGTCCTCCTGGGGCATGGTGAACCAGGCGCGGACCTTCCTGGCCCCTTCCGGCACCACGACCTTGAATTCCTGGCGCGCCTGGAAGGTGGCGGTCTTGGGCGGGGAGCCCATCTCCTGGGGCCCCGCCCCCAGGGCCACGACGGCCCCGATGGCAATTGAAAACAGTCGATTCATGAGCGAAATCCTTTCGGGTTTAGAAATTGTACTGGGCGAAGAAATTGAACCGGTTGTCGGTGCCGTCGGCCGCTCCCGCGCCGGTCCACTCCGTCTTCCAGTTCAGATAGTCGATGCCGAAGGTGACCGGCCCGAACGTGAGCCGGTTGGCGAGATAGACGATCGTGTTCTTGTCGCGGGCGCCCGCCGCCGGAAGGTTCTTGTCCGGATCGTCCATCGAGAAGCCGAGGAAGACCTTCCACGAGGGCATCGCCTGGTATCCGAGCTGGACCCAGCCGCCCTTCGCCTCGATTTCCTTGCCTTGATTCGGATCGGCGGCGGTGTTGTTGACGCCCTGACCGATGCCTCCGCGGACGTCGTCGAGGTTCTTGCCCGACCAGAACTCGGCCATCAGCTCGAGCCCTTCGTAGAGCGGGAGATTCAGGTCGAGGCCGAACGCCTGGCTGTCCCAGCTGTCCTGGCCGTTGATCTTGGCCGCGCTCTTGGGGAGCTCCTCCTTGGCGGTGTGGGCCCAGATTCCGGCCTCGAAGGTCTTCCCGGCCATCCAGAAGTGGGGGCCCTTGTAGGCGACCCGGATCTGGACCGTGGGCATGGCCGCGTCGACGCCGTCGAGGAACGCCGCGCCGGCGCCGCCGTCGAGGCTCTGGTTGTCGACCGCGCCGGTCAAGCCGATCATTCCCTGGAGGATGACCTGGCCCTCGCCCGCCTTGGGCGTGTACTCATAGCGCACCTGGGGACGCCGGTCGGCGAGGTTGCCCGCGTTCCACATGACGAAGTCGTTGTTGACGATGGGCGCGAGGGGAGAGATGACGTCCTCGCGCTGGCCGACGGTCAGGGCCGATTCCGTCCACGCGAGCTTGACCCAGGCGTGGCGCATGCGGAGCGCGTCGCGCGATTCGCTGGTCGTGGCTCCGTAGAAGTCGACCTCGACCTTGGCGCTGGTCTTCGCGTTGCCGAGCGCCTCGACGGCGGGCCCGGTGACGTCGAAGCCGAAGCGGGTCAGCTTCGGATGCATGTTGAACTGGGAGTCGCCCTTCGCGGCGGTGTTGGCGGACACGGTGCCGTCCTCGGAGCGGATCCACTGCGGAAGCTGGGGATCGTTGGGCTTGGAGTCGTCGTACTGCAGGTCGAGCCGGGCGAATCCGTAGAACTTGATCTTCCAGTCGCCGGATTCGACGACCAGCCCCTGGGGCTTCGGGGGCTCGGGCTTGGGTTCCTGCCCCTGCATCAGCAACAACGCGGCCACGGCGCTCAGGATCTCGGTCATGGCTTGCCCTCTCTAGTTAGGGGTCCCCGGACTAATCTAGGTCCTTGAAATCCCAGGTTTTTTCCGTCTTGGCGGGTTTGCCGTCCGCTTCCGCGTACGGGATCAGGAAGTAGTTCAACGGAGCACCGTCCTGCTTCGGCGACAGGATGATATCGCGGCCCGTGGAAAGGGTCACGCGGTTACTGGTGTGGCCTCCGAAGAAGAACTGCGTGCGCTCGGGGAAGCGGTCGGCCTCGGAGCAGTCGACGGGGACCCACGTCTTGCCGGGGACGCGGAAGAAGGCCCAGCAGTGGTAGCCGCCCAGCTTCTCCTTCTTGCCTTTCTCGTAGGGGAGGTAGAGGCCGATCTCGAAGCCGCTGGCGATGCCCTGGGCCCGGCAGAGCGAGTTGAAGAGCGCGTGGAAGTCGGTGCAGTTCCCCTTGCCGACCTCGCAGGCGAATTTCGTGCTGCCCGTGCCCCATCCCGTGCCGCTCTTGTCGTAGGTCATCTTCTGGAGCACGTAGTCGTAGATCGCGCGGGCCTTCGCGAGGGTATCTTTTTTCCCCTGGGTGATGTCGTCCGCGAGCTTGCGGATTTCGTCGTCCACGGTCACCAGGGCGTCGGGACCCCGGAAGACGCCGTAGGACCCCGCGGGGTCGGAGCCTTCGCCCGCGAGTTTCTCGAGATCGATGCGGATCTCCGACCGCGTGCAGACGAACGACATGGTGACTTCGGCGGTCGCGCCGGGAGACTCGATCTCGGCGTAGGCGATCCTGTTCCCGTACTTGTTCTCCGTGGAGATGTTCATGTCGCGGGAGAATTTGAGGTCGCGGATGGCCTGGACGGTGGAATCCTGGGGGACGGGAAGCCACAGGCGGAGCTTCTTCGTTCCCGCCGGGATCTCCAGGACGCGGCCGGTGTAGGTGATGGAGAAAGTGCGGCTGTCCCCGGGTTTGAGGAATTCCTTGGCGACGGTCTGCTGGCCATCCTGCGGGGCGGCTTCCTGGGGCGCGGCGGGCGCCATCCAGGCCAGGACGAATGCGGGCACGAGCATTGCGCGAATCATGGCGATCATCTTCCTTCAGGATTTCGGACGTAATTCAGGGAACCGACGATCTTGGAGGAGGCGGGGGCTCGACGAAACTGGAACAGGCGCCGGACGTTGGGAGGGTCGGACCCGCCACCCTAGGCGGGCGTCACTCAGCCGAAAGAGAAGATGAAGGAAATAGACATTCCTAGCGCCGTCATATATACGACGGTCCCCCCGAGCCGGGCAAGAAAAATTCACCCTCCCGCGGGGCCTTCCCGCGCTATAAAGAGGAAGATGGGCCTTTCCACCTTGGACTTCGTCGTCGCGTTCCGGGCCCTGGGTTCGCGCACCTGCTCGGTGGCGGACCTGCGCCGCGCGCTCAAGGCCCAGACGTCCCTCATGGAAAAGGGGAGGCGCCTTTCCCTCGCCGAGGCGCTGGCGGAGGAAGGGATCCTCGCCCTCCATTGGGCGGGGGAGCTGGCCGGCCCCGCCCCCGTGGACATCCGGAGCGATCCGGCCACCCTGACCGCGACGGGCGAGCTCTTCCTGGCCGCCGACGCGGCGACGGAGACCGAGCTCGACCGGATCATCGACGTTCTCGCGAGGCCCGCCGATCCCCGGACGCTCAAGGAAGTTCCCGTGCCGCCCTCGCTCGCGGGATATGACATCGCCTGGGAGGTGGGTCGGAGCCGGACGGGTTCGGTCTATCGGGGATCGAAGCGGGGATCGTCCGAGCCCGTGGCCATCAAGGTGTTCCGCCAGGAGGTTTTCCCTTCGATCGCGGCGTGCCGCGCCTTTCTCGGGAAGATGAGCCCCGGTTCCTCCGACCTCGGGCCCGCCTTCATCCGGGTCCTCGAAGCGAGGGAAGCGGACGGTCATGCCGTCGTGGTGCAGGAATTCGTCGACGGGGCGCCGCTGGAAACGCTGCTGGCCGAACGAAAGCTTTCTCTCCGGCGGGGATTCGAAATCGTGGCGCGCGCCGCGGCCGCCCTGGCGCCGGTCCATGCGAAGGGGCGAGCGCACGGCCGCCTCTCCACCCGGAGTATTTTCGTCCAGAACAGCGACCGGCCGAAGATCGACAGCGCCGTGTGGCCGGAGGACGCCGCCCCCGCGGATGACGTGGCGTCGCTCGGCGGGGTCCTCTACGAGATCGCCGCGGGGGTCCCGCCGTTCGGGGGATTCCGGTCGACGAAGTTGAAGCCGCCGTCGCGCTTCAATGCCGCGGCCGCGGGCCCCGCGGAGCGGATCATCTTGAAGGCGCTCGCGAGAAATCCCGCGCGGCGCTACCCGGACGCGGCGGCGCTCGCCGCCGACCTCGACCGGTTCCTCCGCCACGAGGAGGTGACGGCCGACGTCGAGGCCCGCGAGGCGTCGCCCCCTTCCAAGCCGGCGATGCGCAGCCATCCCCGCCGGAAGCGCGAGATCGTCATCGCGGCGGCCGCGATTATCAGCGTCGCGGTTTCTCTCATCGTCTACAAGGTGACCCGGAGCGGTTCTCTTCCGCCGGATTCCAAGCCCGCACCGGTCGCCTCGGTTCCGCCGCCGGCGCCTCCTCTTACGCCCCCCAAGGCTCCGCCGCCTCCGCCCGCGCCGAGGCCCGATCTCCGGAAGGACGAGCTGGCGCGCAAGGGACCCCTGAAACCGGCCGACGAGATCGACTTCCGGATGCGCGCGACCGGCCTCCTGGCGAAGCGCGAGTTCGGAGAGCTCGACCGCCTCGCGGAGGAGGCCCTGATCCGCGGGCCCGAACGCGACTGGGCCCACCATTACCGGGCCGTCGCGGCGCTCGAGCGCGGGGACGCGCCGGCAGCCCTCGTTCACGCCGACCGCGCCGTGGCCCTG
>Ga0193713_1000894_pt1 | contig 9929 bp, 9 predicted proteins | sample H3a2metaG_FD_143054 | JGI IMG/M metagenome (GOLD analysis project Ga0193713, IMG submission 143054) | Soil microbial communities from a riparian zone of the East river system, Colorado, United States - H3a2 | ecosystem: Environmental > Terrestrial > Soil > Riparian zone | place: USA: East River... | reverse complement strand
CGGAGCGCCCTCGCCGCCTGGTAATTGGCCATGTGCTCCTCCGCGGACACGCGCGCAACGGTGCGGCCGACCGGTTTTCACCAAAACCGCGGCGCCGGCTTCCCTAGACCAACTCGCCACAGCTCGTGGCCTCCCGCCGTAAAGTTCGCGCCCTGCGAACCGTACGTCGAGATCCAGGTCTTCCAACGATTTGAAACGAACGCAACCTTGGAAAGCCCGGCCGTTTGCTCCGCAATCCGTTACGGACCCACGTCGAGCTTCTTGCCGCTCTTCTTGTATTCGCTGGTGAACCAGGTGGAGAGAGTGGGATGACCGTAGAAGCACAGGAAATGCAGTACCATGCCCGACAAAGCAGCTGAACCCGCAGCCGCGGGCGAGGTATTTCAGAAGGCGTGGTATTTCAGAAGGCGTGAGCGTATTTGATGGACACGCGATTGAGCGGGAGCGTAGGGATAGACCCCCGCGAACGCGCTGCCGTCGGGTGAAGTTCGGAGGGACTTATTTAGCGTAGGCAGACCAGCCGCGATCGTATCAATGTAAACGGGGATGCATCCTAACACGTTTGTTCGTTCCTTTTGGACTTTGAATCTCCGACGGCAGGTGTTTGTTGCTATGAGCTTCCGCGAAGAATTCCAGTCTCGCTTCAACGAAGTGATAGCACCTGCCATTCGCGAGCACGACGTCAATGGTGTTACTCTCCAACCATACCGGGTCGATCTTAGCAAGTCTGGCGACTCTATTTTGACAGACATCATCGATGGCATCGCGCATTCCCAGTTGATAGTCGCGGACGTTTCAACCATCGGCAGAGACTCGGTTACCGATCAATCATATCGTAACGGCAATGTGATGTATGAAGTCGGGTTAGCTCTTGCGATTCGGCAACCCGAGGAGGTGCTGCTGTTGCGCGATGATTCCGACGACTTCCTTTTTGACGTCTCAACTGTTCCTCACATGCATGTGGACTACGACGACGTCGATATCGCACGTCAGCGAATCTCGACAGAAATTGCCGGTCGTTTGCGGCTGCAGGTGTACATGAAAGACGCGCGGGTGGAACGCGCATTGCGCGGGCTTAGCATTGAGGAATTCGAGGTCTTGGAGTCGTTTCGTCGGTATCCTGATTCTGCCGTGTGCGAACCAAATCGCGAGACTGTCAATTTCCGGTGGATGATAGCCATACCGCGCCTCCTTGACAAAGGCGTGGTCGAACTACATGGCGCATTAGATAGCAAATATCCCTCGTACCGGCTAACGGAGCTTGGACGTGCTGTAGGTGACAAGCTCGCGGAACACGTGCAAAACGTGAAGATACGGCGTGTGCGAACGCCCCAGCTCTAGCACCGTAACGTAGCGTTGGCGTGCCGAAATTACGGCGACTCCAACCACTAGCGTCCACAGGAAGAAACCTCACGCTTTCAGCAGGTCGGAAAATACGGGTCGGAAAATACGAAAATACGGGTCAAAAATACGGGTCAGGGATCAAAAATACGGGTCAGAGCTTACTATCGACACAGGGGTTCGTCGGCTTACTATCGACACAGGGGTTCGTCGGTCCGCGACAAACAAATACAGCTGCGCTGGGAACCCAAGATGTTGGCCTGCCCTTTTCGCTCGGGCACCAGCATCGCTGACGTTTGCTTACCGGCGTTGGCACCGGCGCTGTCGGTCTACCCGCCGATAATCTTCACCTGTGCGCATTTTCTGCGGCGGCCGTCGAACTCGCCGTCGAAGATTTGTTCCCACGGGCCGAGATCGCTGGCTGGGCTTGTCTGTTCATAGCGATCTCAGCATAATTGTGCGCTGACGATGCACGCGTTCGATTTCATCCTGGTGCTGTTCTCGTTCGTCTACGCGGCGGCGGTGAAAAGTACGGGCTGCTGACGTTGCATCTCGCCGGAGGAAACAACGTTCTCATTTATCCCAAGCCGGATCATGTCTCGGCGACAGTGACAAAGTTGTAACTTTACTTCGGACTACGTTTTGAAGAAACTTCTGGCAGCGTCAAGTCGGTTAGGCGCCTCTGCAAAAAAGGGCTCGACCTAACACACTTCCCGTCGGGCAACCGCGAGTGAAGGGCCCGCTCGCACAACTGGAGGTTTCATGAAAACTACTTTTGTTGTCGGGTCTGTAATATTCTTTGCAGCCGCCATCACGTCCGTGGTCGTTGTCCAAACGTCAACCGCAGCCACTGCTGCGCAAGATTCAACCGCGATCCGGCCTTTCACCGTCCCGACCGTGCCTCAGGCCGCGCTCGATGATCTGCGCCGGCGCATTGCGGCCACGCGTTGGCCTGAAAAAGAAACCGTCGCAGATCAATCGCAGGGCGTGCAGCTCGCAACGATGCAGAAACTCGCAAGTTATTGGGGGAAGGATTACGACTGGCGCAAGTGCGAGGCGAAACTGAAAGCGCTGCCGAACTTCATCACGACGATCGATGGGCTGGACATTCATTTCATTCACGTCCGGTCGAAGGAAAAGAACGCGTTGCCGATGATCATCACGCACGGTTGGCCCGGCTCGATCGTCGAACAATTGAAGATCATCGATCCGCTGACGAATCCCACGGCGCATGGCGGAAAGGCTGAGGACGCCTTCGATGTCGTCGTCCCATCGATGCCAGGTTATGGGTTTTCGGGCAAGCCGACCTCTACGGGCTGGGGTGCCGAGCACATCGCACGCGCCTCGATCGTGCTGATGAAGCGTCTGGGATACACGAAATTTGTAGCGCAAGGCGGCGATTGGGGTGCGCTGATCACCGATTTGATGGGGGTGGAGGCACCTCCGGAATTGATCGGCATCCACACCAACATGCCTGGCGCGATTCCACCCGACATCGACAAGGCAGCTTTCGTGGGTGCGCCAGCGCCATCAGGGCTCGCCGCGGACGAAAAACACGCGTACGATCAGCTCGTCTTCTTTTACACAAAAGGCCTTGCCTACGCCCAGGAGATGGGGAACCGCCCACAAACGCTATACGGAATTGCGGATTCACCGATCGGCCTAGCCGCCTGGATACTCGACCACGACGCGCGCAGCCTGGAGCTCATTACGCGCAGCTTCAACGGAGTCGCTGAAGGCCTGACGCGAGACGACATTCTTGACAACATCACGCTGTTCTGGCTGACGAACACGGGGGTTTCCGCGGCCCGTCTCTATTGGGAGCTCTGGGAGAGCAAGGGCGCCTTTTTCAGTGTCAAAGGCGTTTCCATCCCCGTTGCCGTGAGCGCGTTTCCTGACGAGCTCTATCAAGCCCCGCGGAGTTGGGCAGAGCGGGCGTATCCCAAGCTCATCCATTACAACAAGCTGGACAAAGGCGGGCACTTTGCCGCGTGGGAACAACCGGAACTCTTAATCAATGAACTTCGCGTCGCGTTCAAATCGCTGCGTTCAGGTGAAGCAAAAAAGTAGGCAACTAACGGCCTGCAGCTGATCAGGTCGTAGCTGCTTCGGTATGCATCGTAAGCGGCTTATGATGCATTGTTGTTGAGGCCAGAGATTAAGACGGACGAAAAGGGGATCATGCGCGGGAACGGTCCGACTATTGCCTGGTTCAAAGATCCGGCCGAGAATATTCTTTCGGTGCTCGAAGCGACACGTGACGTGTGCTGACGATGCACGCGTTCGATTTTATCCTGGTGCTTTTGTCAGCACAGCGGACTAATTGTCGAAGAGATGGATGAGCACAATATTCGCGCGGCGATAGATCGACATTGGGCCGCTTCCGCCGCGGGGGATCAAGTTGGCGAACACGAAATCTACCACGATGACGTTGTTTGCGAGTACCCACAGTCAGGCGAGATGATTTACGGTCGCCGAAATCTGCAGGCGCTGCGTAGCCACCACCCTGATAAGCCATCCGAGTTTACCGTCAGGCGGATCGTGGGAGAAGGTAACCTCTGGGTTAGCGAGTACGTGATTAACTACGGCGGCAAACGTCTCTTTACCGTGAGTGTCATGGAGTTCCGAGACGGAAAAGTGTCGCACGAGACACAATATTTCGCCGATTCATTTGGTGCTCCTGCTTGGCGCGCCCAATGGGTCGCGCGCGCGCCGTGATTCGCCCAGACAATCCCGAACGCTCGGACCGAAACGGTCCGCAATTTCCTGTAATACAGTTGTAACTTTACTTTCATACTAAGGCTTCGACATTTCTCGTCAGCGCCAAGTCCGTCAGACGTCTCCGCAAAAAGAGCTTCGCCTGATGCACTTTGACTCGTGATCTGCCCGATCACTCGCCGCTTCCCAAGTCGGCTATGCAGTCTATACACCGGCGTCCCCGCACGGTATATTCCGCCGGGAAACCGCGACGTTGGGTCCGTTCGCACAATTGGAGGAAACAATGAAGATACTGATGGTGCTAACTTCCCATGATCAACTGGGCAACACGGGTCGCAAGACTGGCTTCTGGCTGGAAGAATTTGCCGCACCGTACTTTGTCTTTCGAGATGCCGGCGTTCAATTGACGCTCGCTTCTCCGAAAGGTGGCCAGCCGCCGATCGATCCCAAGAGCGACTTGCCTGAAAATCAGACCGACGCGATGACGCGGTTCAAAAAAGACCCGGCAGCGCAGCAGGCTCTGTCGCAGACCATCAAGCTGGCTGACGCGAAATCGGAAGATTATGACACGATCTTCTACGTCGGCGGACATGGCCCCATGTGGGACCTTGTTGATAATCCTGTCTCGATCGCATTGATCGAGTCCTTTTATAACTCCGGCAAACCTGTTGCGGCAGTCTGCCATTCACCGGGCGTGTTCCACAAGGTCACCTACAAAGGTGAGTCACTGGTGAAGGGTAAGCGCGTCACGGGCTTTACCAACGGCGAAGAAGAAGCTGTTCAGCTCACGCATGTTGTTCCGTTTCTGGTCGAGGACGAACTGAAGCGAGTAGGTGGCCTTTATGAGAAAGCTGCTGATTGGGCACCATTCTCAATCATCGATGGACGCGTCGTCACTGGACAAAATCCAGCATCGTCGACCTCCGCTGCCCGAGATCTCCTAAGTGTGCTAACTGCTGAAAAGGCGACCTAAGATGTCACGCAAAGAAATAACGCCGACGTCGCATGAGATTCAGTGGCAGCCGCGCAAGACGGCGAGCAGAATCAACGTGCCAATGACGGAAACGACGATCGAGCCAAGACAGCCGAGGCGGCTAGAGAAGAAAGCGAACATCGACTGATATCGTCCGGCGATACGCCATCGGTTTGCATTATCGAGCGGTGGATGGCGTCCAGGTTGAACTTCAACACGGCCCGCCGAGGCCTGAGTTTCGATCCTGTTGTATGATGCGCTGGATTTTTCGACTGATCATGATGGCGGTGGCGGCCAAACTCGTGAATCGCTATCTCGGACCGCGTCACCCTCAGCCGCGGTCGCAGGGGTAGATCCCGCGCGTTTTGCGCATCAGGTTCGGCGCTCGGGGCAAGCCCTTCGGCTGCTGACGCGGTCGAACACAGCCAGCGAGAGGAAAATTACAAGCGCGGCGTGCGTTTCGGTCCGAGCCGGACTGGCGGTAATGACGGTCCGGAGATTAAGACGGACCAGCCTTCGCCCGACGCTGCGGCTCGGCAAACGAAAGGGGATCATGCGCGGGAACGGTCCGACGCTCGCCTGGTTCAAAGATCCGGCTGGAAATATTCTTTCGGTGCTCGAAGCGACGATGTGAGATTTCAGACGGGTTGAGAGTCGATCGTTGAGGGTTGAGAGTCACGAATGACCAAGCAGAAGACCGGAACGCGCAAAGAATGGATTGCCGCACGAAAGAAGTTGCTCAAGGCCGAGAAGGATTTGACGCGACGGAGCGATGAGCTGGCGAGAAAACGGCAAGAGTTGCCGTGGGTAAAGATCGACAAGCAGTACGAATTCGAAACCGACGAAGGCAAAGCGTCGCTCGCTGATCTGTTTAGAGGACGTTCGCAGCTCCTCGTTTATCATTTCATGTTCGGGCCCGATTACAAAGCGGGCTGTCCGTCGTGCTCGGCAATCGCGGACGGCTTCAACGGAATTGCGATTCACCTCGCGAACCATGACGTGATGTTTTGGGCGATCTCGCGCGCGCCGCTCGCGCAATTGAACGAATACAAAAAACGAATGGGCTGGACGTTTCCCTGGGCATCGTCGTTCGGCAGCGATTTCAATTTCGATTTCGACGTTTCGTTTACCGAGGACCAACAGCGTAAAGGGATCGAATACAACTACCGGCGCGAGCCGCCGATGGAACCACGCGGCAAATCACCCCAACTGTCGCGCTCGGCTCCCGAAGGGCCGACCGAATTCGCGGCCGCATCCGGGACCGACGTGGACACGTACACGCGCGAGCGTCCGGGAGTGAGCGCGTTCGCGCTCACGGACGGAATTGTTTATCACACTTACTCGGCTTACTCGCGCGGAGTGGATGGACTCTGGGGAATGTATCAATGGCTCGACCGCGCCCCTAAAGGGCGCAACGAAGATGGCGGCCTGTGGTGGAAAAGGCATGACGAGTATGGGGAAGTTGATGGTTGAAGGTTGAGAGTTGAGAGACGGAATTCCAGCAAACGCCGAACGCTCAACGTCCAACGCCCAACGTCGAATTCAGAAAGAGGCAGGCATTCCAAAACACACCGCGTGTCGAAAGACTGCTGCGGGTGAAACGGCAGTGAGTGATCAGTGACGAGCGACGAGAAAGGGGATTTCCGTGTCAGGTTTCCACAAAGAGATTTGCACGCAAACACTCGGCTATTGTAGGATAAGGCTACACGTCCAAGCCACAACAGTAGCTGCCTGAGCTGGATGCCAGCGCGAGGTCGCGACTGCTGATTCAACCATTCAACCTAACTAACAAAAAATGAAAACATCCCTCATCAGTTACTTATTCATGGCTCGAATCCCGCGTTTCGTCTTCGCAGGCGCGCTCGGGTTTATTTTCAATTTAGGTTTGGTCCGTGCCGATGAAACCTGCTCGTCACCATATCTGGCCCGGATCGAAGGGCAGGAAGAGTTCGTCTATGTCTGGACGCTCGGTGTCGAAGGTTTGGGCGATGGCGCTGACAAACTCGTTACAGTCGATGTAAAACCCGACTCACCTACCTACGGCAAGGTCGTCAACAGCTCTTCCGTCGATGGCCGCAACGAAGCGCACCACGGCGGGTTTACTGACGACCGGCGCCAACTCTGGCTCGCGGGTCTCGACACCAGCCGCGTTTTTAGCCGCGTGTTTATTTTTGACGTGTACACTGATGCGGCAAAACCGCGATACGTAAAGACGATTGACAATTTCGAGAAGACCACCGGCGGAGCCATCGGCCCGCATGGTGCCTATGCGTTGCCGGGGCGCGTGTTTATTCCGTGTCTCTCCAATTCGAAAGATAAGGGTGGCCGGACGGCGCTGGTCGAATACGGCAACGACGGCAACTACATCGCGACCCACTGGCTGCCGACAAAGGACGACGCGCGCGGCGCGGCGAATGCGAACTTCGCGGACGGCTACGGTTATGACGCGCGCGTGTTGCCGCGCAAGAACGCGCTGCTCACTTCGTCATTCACCGGCTTGAACAACTATATGCGGGACTTCGGCAAATTGACTGCCGATCCCGAAGCAATGAAACATTTCGGCGGCACCATGGTGATGTGGGATTTCCATGCTCGCCAGCCGAAGAAGGTTTTTCAAGTGCCAGGCGCGCCGCTCGAAATCCGCTGGGCTTGGGGTGATAAGCACAACTATGCTTTCACCGCCACCGCGCTGACATCGAAGCTTTGGCTCGTTTACGCGGACGATCGTGGCGATTGGCAGGCAAAAGAGATTGCGACGATCGGTGACGTCAAAGGCGGCGTTCTCCCGGTCGATATCAGCCTGAGCGCCGATGACAAAACGCTCTTTGTCGATTGCTTCGGCGACGGCAAATGCCGCGTCTTCGACGTTTCGGATCCGCAAAAACCGAAACAGATTTACGAGAAAAATATTGGGAAGCAGGTGAACATGGTGTCGCAGAGCTGGGACGGGAAACGGCTCTATTTCACAAGCTCGCTCCTGGCGAACTGGGACAAGAAAGGCGCCGACAACGAGCAGTTCCTTCGCGGTTACACTTGGGACGGCAAAGAGCTCAAGCCGGCGTTCGATCTCGATTTCACCGCGCTGAAACTAGGTCGACCGCATCACATGCTTTTTGGCTCGACGAAACTTGGCGCACCTCGAACCACTGTCGCTAGCAACTAATGTGAGAGAAAGGCCAGATCGGAACCGCGGATTACGCGGATGGCGTGGATCGCCGCACAAGAACTCACATGGAGCCGACGTTAATGATGCGACCCGAATCTGCATTTCCCGCCTCTCCTCGAGAGGAGAGGATTGAGGTGAGAAGTAAACGATTGAGCAAGTTCCGATGTTAAAAAACTTTCTTTCATTCACTTTCATTTTGCTCAGCGTGAATGTAACGAGCGCAGCCGATCTTCCGCGCGACAGCGATTATGATTACGAACCACCAGTACCGGGCAGTTACAGCCTGCCGGTGGTAAAAGCCGCCGCCGATGGCGCGATCTTCGATTCGAATGGCAAACCGTTAAAACTGCGTGACCTGACCCACGGTCGGATCGCTGTGTTGAGCTTCATTTACACTCGATGCGCGGCGATGAAAGCATGTCCGTATGCAGCCGGCGTCTTGAACCAGCTTCACCTGCTCAGCGTCGACGACCCGACACTGGCGAAAAACATGCGCCTGGTCAGTATGAGTTTCGATCCCGATTACGATACGCCGCAACGTCTCGCCGCCTATTCAGAAAAGTTTCTCGAAGAAAAATCAGGCTGCGAATGGCGGTTCGCCACGGCGAAGTCGACCGCGGAACTGGAATCTATTCTCGCGGCGTATGGCCAGGCCGTGGACAAAAGAGCTAACGCATCGGATCCGCAGGGCCCGCTTTATCACATTCTTCGAGTGTTTTTGATCGACCGGGAGGGCCGGATCCGGAACATCTACAGTTCCGGCACGCTTGATCCTCGCCTTGTCGTTGCCGATGTGAAGACATTGCTGCTGGAAGAGACGCGACTTTCGAAACAATAATTTTCTGGCCGGGCTGTAGCGTCCGCTGTCTCAGCGGAGAAACGCCGCCGTAGCGTCCGCTGTCCAGAAAAAAGTCGGAGCCCTTTCGGACTCCGGCTCTTCTTCACTTAGGGAGAGTTTGAGACGGGTTCTACTGTCAATTTCTGGAAACGTTGATCGTTCCGGAGCGGATCGAACATCGGATCGAGTCGGAGCAGCGCAGGAGTAAGGGGTCCGCGCCAGGCAAGTGCGCCCTCCGAAGGTATCAGCAGCAGTTTCTGTAACGCGGCAATCGCGCGGTCCGGCTCTCCCAGTTGTGCAGCAACCCGGGCCAAGACCTCGATTGGAACGGGACCATCTACCACGTCCTTCTCGAGCGGGAGCACAGTCATCGCTCGCTCTGTTAAAGCGAACGCGGCGGCTTTGTCTCCAAGGCCCATATTGACGAGCGCGAGATCTCCAATGAGCAGGTAATTGTCCGGCTGTTCTTTGAGGAATGGTTCCAGTTCGGTGCGCGCCTGTCGAAAACTTTCCTGAGCAGCGGCATGGTCGCCCGCGACGCTTTGCGCCCAGCCTAACCAAAAACGCAGTTCGCCATTGTTAAAACCCAAAGCTGGATCAGGCTTGGCAAGTACCTCCTTTAGCCGCGAGATCATTTGCGCAGGGCGACGTTCCAGGATTGCCTGGTAAACTTGTATTTCCAAGGCGCCAGTGTCGTCGGCGGACGGATGCAGTGGAGCGAGGAGTGCAGCAGCCTGCGGGAGGTCGCCCTGGGCTTGTGCAACACCCGCCTTCTGCGCAAGCGTGTCCACGTCTCCCGGTATAACATCGAGCACCTGATCAAACTTTCGCAGCGCCTCGGGGAAGCGACGAATTATCACGTACGATTGGGCGTGCTGCGTGAGCAGGGAAAC
>Ga0193713_1000892_pt1 | contig 9935 bp, 9 predicted proteins | sample H3a2metaG_FD_143054 | JGI IMG/M metagenome (GOLD analysis project Ga0193713, IMG submission 143054) | Soil microbial communities from a riparian zone of the East river system, Colorado, United States - H3a2 | ecosystem: Environmental > Terrestrial > Soil > Riparian zone | place: USA: East River... | reverse complement strand
TTTTGGCCGGGCTGAAGAAGCCCGTGGGGCTGAACCTTCGCTGAGGCACCGCTTAGCGCGATCTCCAGATCCAACTGGAGCCCCGAGTCGGCCGAGTGAGGCCGCTGTTCAAAGCGCCTCGTGAGGATGGTTCCCGGTTCCGCGCAGAACTGGATTGCAGTTAATGCAAGTTCAACAATCCAACCTCAACAAAGGAATGAAAACAAAAACAATGACAACTCTACACTTAAGAAAATCAATTGGCCGGTCGCCTTGCCGGGGCGCTCTCCTTCTCATCCCGCTGGCGATCGCCACCTTTGGTTTAACGCTCATTTTCAACCCAGTGGCTGCTTCAGCCGATCCGGAGGTGTTCGAAGCGTCCGGTGCCACGCCAGCGGATATCCAGACCGCGGTAGACGCCTTCAGGGATTTTTTGGGTGCCAACAATGGAGTAGGCGGCACATTTCCCGATGGCCGCCGTGAGATCAACTGGGACGGTGTTCCGGACGCTTTCTCCGCTCCGAACCTGTTGCCGGCGAATTTCTTCAACAGCAACTCGCCGCGCGGGGCCGTGTTCTTCACTCTAGGAACAGGGTTTCAGGTGAGCGCCAACAGTATCAATCCAACAGGCACTCCGGTCAGATTTGGGAATATCCACCCTGTCTATCCCGCGCTCTTTAGCACGTTCAGTCCCCAGAGGCTCTTCAGCGCCTTGAATAGCAACATCACGGAAACACTTTTCTTTATACCAGGAACTCCACATTCGGCAACGAGCACAGGGTTCGGCGCTGTATTCACCGACGTGAATGTTGACGACAGCACGAAGATCGAATACTTCGATGTCAACGGTAACCTGCTGTTTAGCCGGAACGTGTTGCCCGGACCTACCAATCGCGGAAGCCTTTCGTTCTTGGGAGTCGGGTTTGACACAGCTAGCGTTTTTTTCGTCCGAATTACGTCTGGCAATCGCATCTTGAGAACGCCCAACCGGGATGTCGTCGTCATGGATGATTTTATTTATGGCGAGCCACAGCTCCTTCCTTAGTGGGGCGTGAGGTGCGACGCTAGAAGGACCGGCCCGACCTATCGCATAGTCGTGGGTCGTTCCAAGATTGACATGGGCCGGGCGTTCCTGTTTCGGCTTGGGGTCGGAAGCGAATAGATTGGGGCCGCTTTTCGTGCGCGGGAAGTATGGGTACAGGGGGGCCCGTTTATTATTGGCAGAGAAATTGCCAACGTTAAGTGGGTGATTGCAACACGGCTGCAGCGATTGGTTAGGGCGGATTGGATGACAACAGTTCCTGCAATGAAATCACCGTGTCTTTGCCGTTCGCAGCTTGTCCAGAAGGGCGTCGATCGACCATTTTCCGGGTCCATTAATCAGCAGGTAAAGGGCGACCATGATCTGCGCATATTCGGAGCGAATCTCGTGTAAAACCGCCCAGAATCCGGTCTGAGGTGGCACCGGCGGTAGTGGAAGCGGTGACGTCCCCAAGTACATCGAGATTTTCGTTGAGAGCATTGCGACAATCATTTCGATTACAAAGGGAATGGCGATTAGTCGCGTAAGCAGTCCAAAGAGTAAAAGTAGTCCGCCCACGATTTCAAGGCAACCGACGAAGTCGGCCGTAAATGCCGGAAAGGGCATCCCGAGTTTGGTGAATCGTCCGACTCCTTGATTTACATAGACGAATTTAAGCACTCCCTCCCAGAAGAAAACGCCGCCGACCATCAGGCGGAGCAAGAGTACCGATCGCGGGCCATCGACAGGCGGTTTTGTAAGCCATTGCATTATACTTTTCATGGAAACCTCTCTTTCTCATTTGAAATGTTTATTGAGGTGATTGTTGTCCCCAACATTTGAGAATTGTGCCGAATCATTCGGCATTTGGGAAGCGGAATGATTCGCGTGTGACTGTTTCAAGTTCGAGAAAGGCAGTCAGCCTATCATCCGCGATGACAGTGAATCGCTTCCCGTCTTTGCGGTATGCGTCTGCTGTATAGAGAACGCGACCGGTACCATCAACGTCCAATGAATAGCCCCACGACAAACCGGACGCGCTGAGCTTCGCTGCGATTATTGTCCAGTACTTCACACACCTATCGGCAGACACCGCACGTCCCGCCTTGTTTTGCACAGTGGTTGCCCGGTGAAGCGGGTTACCGCTTGAGCTGACCCTTCGCCTTAGAAGTGGCAAGCAGATGGCAAACAAACTTTTTCTTCGTGTTGCCAAAATCAGCGTAAGTGCTTGATAATAAACCGCGTGCCTGGAGGGATTCGAACCCACAACCTTCTGATCCGAAGTCAGAAGCTCTATCCGGTTGAGCTACAGGCACATTACCAGCGAAAATGCGACGGGATTTCGATTTTACGACCGAAGATGGAACTGGAAGCAGCGAACTATGCCATCGTGATACGGGAGAATCCATTGGTTTCGAAGGTAATAAATTCGTAACAAAGGTCGTAACATGCTGCGGTTTCGGCTCGAACTATGGGCGCGGCCGGGGCGTCGGTCGGCTCCTCGGGGTTGGGGCTATTCTTGGTGTAGGTGTTGCTCTGGGCGTTGGTGACGCGGTTGGGGTTGCGGTCGGTGTTGATGTAGCTGTGGGGCTCGGCGTCGCAGTTGCAGTTGGTGTAGCTGTTGGCGTCGGCCCGGATTGTGCGCAGTATCTGCCGCCGGTGTTTGTGTCGTTGAAGGTTGAATCCACCCCGCCCCAGACAATCATTTCACTCCCGGTCCATACTGCCGTGTGAGCGATCCGGCCGCGCGGTGCATTGGCGAGACCCGTAGGCGTCCAACTGTCCGTGCTGGGATTGTACTTGCCGCCGGTGTGCAGATAGTTAATGCCGTCAGTTCCGCCCCACCCGATCATTTCGCTGCCGGTCCACATCGCTCTGTGGTACCATCGTGCAGAAGGCGCGTTTACGATCGAGGTAGCTACCCAGCTGTCCGTGGCTGGATCGTACCGCCCGCCGCTGTTCAAGTTGCAGTTAGCACCACATCCGTATCCACCCCAGACGATCATTTCGCTGCCAGTCCATACCGCCGTGTGATGGTCTCGCGCCATAGGCGCATTGGCGGTGCTGGTAGCGATCCAACTATCCATGATAGGGTTGTATCTGCCGCCGGTGTTCAATTCATTGCTGCCATCATACCCGCCCCAGACAATCACCTCGTTGCCCGTCCACACTGCGCTATGAACCGATCGCGCAGTGGGTGCGTTGGTCGTGCTCGTGGTGGTCCAGCTATCAGTAGCGGGATCGTATCTCGCGCCTGTGTTTAAGTAGCCTGTTCCATATCCACCCCAAACAATCATTTCACTGCCAGTCCACACTGCGGTGTGAGCGAAGCGTGCATCGGGCGCATTCACAGTAGTAGTGGCAGTCCAAGTGTCGTCGGTGCACTGCGCCCACGCCGACATCTCTGGTAGCCTATAGCTCGATCGGGGGATCTTCACACTCACTAAATCCGCTGCACCGCTGCGCGATGCTTCCAGGATTTCTGCCACGCTTTGAGCATGCGCATTCAGGCCGGCAATAATGCGCTCCGCCAATATCGGCCGCGCCCAGCACTCGGCGATCACAAATGGATCGTTCCCAAGCGCTGCAAAGAGTTCGCGTAACACCTCAGGCTGCTTGGTATGAGCGGCCATTCGGTCCATCTCGGCCTGAAGCTCGCTCGCTGTGATTGGCGACCCGCGTTGCGCTGTTACCAGCTGCGATTTGCGCAGATAATCTTCGACTTTCTTTTCGAGCTGCGCCTGCGACACGATGGCGTCGATGGGCGGTTTGGACTATGGATTGTCTTTCGGCCAGATGCGGTGACGCCAATAAACTTCCTCAATGGCTCGTTGATCGGCTACGCGCTCCGTAAATGTCAGAGTTCGTCGGGAAAACTTTGCAAACGACAAGTGCGGTTGAGCGCCCGCAGTTGCCAGAGTTGCGAGCAGCAACACTGCCAGTGGCCAACCGCGGTCGACTCTCCGACGATTTCGAAGAAACGCTGGCATCTAACGACAATTCGGCCCAATTTACCAGGGGCAGCGAGACCAAACAATCCCAACTTCTTAATGGCCACGTGATTTCGGCGAAAAGCCGTAACATAAGCCGTGATTTTGCCCGGCTTACCTGGGGAGAGCCCATGATCCGAAGTCAGAAGCTCTATCCGGTTGAGCTACAGCACAATGGGAAAGTGATTAGGGGCAGACCAAACTTCTCACCTTTCACTTCTCACTAATCTCTTTAAAATCTGGGTGGCCGACGGGACTCGAACCCGCAACAACCAGAACCACAATCTGGGGCTCTACCATTGAGCTACGGCCACCAACAATGACGCGGAACAAGATTTTAAGATTCGAATCTCCATTTGCAAACCCGGTATCTTTTTGGTTGTCAGTTTGGACAGTGACCTTTTTCTCGTTTCGCCGTGGGAGAAAGGACAAAGGAGGACAGGCTTTTAATCTTTGCCAAACAAAGGACTCGACTTTCCCAGGTGACTCCACTAATTCTCGACGCCGGTGGAACGAAAATCTGCCTGCAGCTTGATTGTCGCCTCGGTTGTTCCTGGCGTGAGGCAGGTTGGCTCGGCTTTTTTTGCCGCCTTGTTTTTCCTTCTTTTGATAATTCCGCTTTCGGCGCAGCAGGACGATCCGAGCGAGATTTTTCTTAAAGCTTATCTCTCGGCGCAGCAGGGCGAAAAGCTCGAGCACGAAAACCGATTTAAGACTGCCCTCGCGAAATTTCGGTTTGCCGGGAGCCTGATCGAAGAATTGCGGAGATCGCACTCCGATTGGCAACCCGCGATCGTGGAGTACCGGGGCCGTAAGATTGGCGAAGGAATCTTGCGAGTCCAAGAACGCATATCGAAGCACAATGAACTAAACGCAGCTACACGTCCTCTGCCGGAGGTTGTTCCTTCTCTTCCCGAGAATGAGGCTTGGTCAGAGCCCGGTCCCGAGGTTGTAGCTCCCCAAGGACTCGACACGATTTCCCAAGGACCAAGCAATGGAGCGATTGAAGAGGCAACCAGGAAATTGCGTCGCAAGGCGGATCAACTGCAAGCGGCGCTTGAAAAGTCGCGCAGCGATCTCGAATCCGCCCAAAAAGAAAAGGCAGCCGTAAACACACATCTGGAGGAAACAAGCTCCAAGCTTCAGGATGCACAAAAGGAAATCGAGACGTTGAAGGAGGCGCAGACTGCCGATTTGAAAAACGCGATTGCTGTTGCGGAAGAGGCGCGTGCAACAGCAGAAAGGCAAAGGGATGAGACAAACGCGAAATTCGCCGACGCAAATAAGCAAATCGCTGCAGTAGAGCAGCAGCGCAATGAAGCGCTCGCCCGGCTAGAACCGGGGAGCAAAACGGAACAGCACACGCAGACGCTCCTCGCCGAGAATGGCGATCTTAAGTTGAACCTGGTAAATTTAGAGAAAAGCGTGCCCGCTAACGACAGCTCAACAAATGTGGAGGAATTAGTGGGAGTGAAGCAGGAGGTTACGCAGCTCCAGCAGCAACTGGCCGAAAGTCAGAAACAGAATCAGTATCTCGTAGCCAGAATTGCGGAGCTTTGGGTGCAGTTGGATGAGGCTGACGCGCAGCTTCAGAGCGCGAAGCTGACCGGCAAAAACAGCGAGGAGACGGACCGACTGATGAGAGAAAACGAGCTCCTGCGAAACATCGTGGCACGCGAACGCGAGGAAGAAGCGCGTCGGGACGAAGCAAGAAGATTGATGCTGGCGGAGCTGGACAGGTTAAGAATCAAATCTGATTCGTTGAATAAGGAAATCGAACTCCTCGCCCAGCCAGTCACAAAATTAAGTAGCGAAGAACTCAGTCTGCTGCGTCAGCCTGTGGTTTCAGTTTCGGAACAGAACCGCGGCGCATTGACCGCGAGTTTTATTTTTGCGAAAAAATCTGCGGGAGATTCAGTCGAGGCTGAGGCGACAACGAACAATTCCGGCGGGTTGAAGGAAGAGGCACGCGTCGGCCCGCACAGTGTTGTACACCCCGCCAGGGAAAGCTTCAGCGGCGCGAGTACCGAACCACAGAAACCTATGTCGGGAAGTCCTGACCAAGGATCCGAATGACCCTTGTGCGCTTTAAAGTTTTGCCGTGGCTTGACCGCAAAATCTAACGGCGAATTTCGATCAAGTTCAAGCAGCTAGCCGCAAATCTTCATGCGTGTTCTCCGTGCTTTATCCATCGCGCTTCTTACAGCGTTCGTAGGCTGCCTTCTGGCCTTTTTCGTCGGTGATTATTTAACGAGGCTCGCGCACATGTCTAACATGGAGGGCGCCCGAGGCATGTTTGTCGTCTTTTTGTGCGCGCCGCTTGGGATTTTGGTGGGCCTGGTAATTGGGATCATTTCGTCCATCCTGGTCCGGCGAGAAGGACTTGCTGGATTTCTCGTTGCACAGAGTTGGTCGCTTCTGATTGTTTGCGGCGTCGCCGGCGTGTTAGCCGGCGTTCCCTATCTGCTATCGGACAAGCCTCCGAGGATCGACGGGAAGCGCCTAGAGCTGCAGTTCGAGCTTCGCGCGCCGGCAACGTTTAAAATTGCAGACCAACCCGACGGTTATGACATCCGAGTCGCTCTTTATACCGATAATCGGCAAAGTCAGTACGCTTTCATTGACTGGAACGGGATCACAAAAGATGCCGAGCATGCCACGGTTCCGGGAAATGTGCCGCTGCTGACGCATAGCAAAACCAGATCGCTCCTGGCCTCGATCGGCAACGAACCGGGCGCGTCGCAATTTATTGAATTGAGAATTCCACCTGCGCCACGGAAGGAAGATGAAACCTGGTCTGACTGGATTTTCGCCACGCAACGGGCCGATCTCAGTCCGGTTTCCGAGCCTGAACGAATGGCGCTTCGTTATCGAGTTCGCCCGGTTAACAAGTGATTCTGTAACGGCAGTCTGTGATCGCCGTACCTGCCGCATGAAACCATTTCTTACCGCTAACTGGCGTTATCTGGCGATGCTGAATTACGTCGTCGACCCCGCTCTGGTTGAACCGCTCGTACCGCCCGGCACCGAGATTGATTATGAAAGCGGCGAGACGTTCGTCAGCATAATCGGATTTCTCTTTCTCGATACACGTCTTCTCGGTTTTCCGATCCCGCTGCATCGCGATTTCGAAGAAGTGAACTTGCGTTTCTACGTGAGAAGAAAATCGGCTGACACGTGGCGACGCGGTGTAGTTTTTGTCCGCGAGCTTGTGCCTCGCCGTGTGATTGCCCTCGTCGCTCGTGCATTTTATGGAGAGCGCTACTTCGCGCTCCCGATGAAGCACAATATAGAGCACCTCGATCCGAAACTAAGCGTCGAATACTGCTGGCGACGCGGAAAGAAGTGGGAATTTCTCAAGATGAGTGCAGCCGGCGAACCGCAATCTATTTCCGCCGGTTCGCATGCCGAATTTATTACCGAACATTACTGGGGCTACACCTGTGTGCGGGGAGGTTGCAGCGAATATCGCGTGGAACATCCTCGCTGGAAAATCTGGAACGCGGCCACCTTCGAATTGAACGCTGACGTGGCAACTCTTTACGGCGAACAATTCACCGAAACGTTGAGTCAGTCTCCTCGCTCAGCATTCATTGCGGACGGTTCCCCAATTACCGTCCAAAAGCGCGAGGTATTGTTATCTCGATAGGAGTTGCTTTAGCACGAACGGCAGAATCCCGCCATGCCGATAGTAATCGACCTCGATTGGCGTATCGATGCGAACCTTCACAGGCACGGCGCGCTTTTGCCGATCCTTGCCTTCGATCTCGAGCGTTACGGTTTGGCCGGGCTTGATTGTTTCAGACAGACCAATAATCGAAAAGATCTCCGAGCCCTCGAGCCCGAGTAATTGCGCTGTTGTTCCGTCGGGAAATTGCAATGGCAACACGCCCATTCCGACGAGATTCGAGCGGTGAATCCGTTCGAAGCTTGCAGCGACAACCGCCTTCACCCCTAACAAACGCGTCCCCTTTGCAGCCCAGTCTCGCGACGAACCGGTGCCGTACTCGTGCCCGGCGAGAATGACCAGCGGAGTATTTGTCTCTGCATATTTCATCGCTGCGTCGAAGATCGACATCTCTTCGCCTTCACCGTTTGCAAAATATTTCGTCACTCCGCCTTCAGTCCCCGGCACCATTAAGTTCTTGATCCGCACATTGGCGAATGTTCCGCGCGTCATGACCAGATCGTTGCCCCGCCGGCTGCCGTAACTGTTGAAATCTCGCGGCTGAATCCCGCGTGACTTCAAATATTTTCCAGCTGGCGAAGTTTCTTTGATTGCTCCCGCAGGCGAAATGTGATCGGTCGTTACTGAATCGCCAAAAATGCCAAGCGCGCGAGCGCCTCGAATCTCTTCAATGTGTCCCGGCTCCATCGAGAAATTTTGGAAGAACGGAGGCTCGTGGATATAATCGCTCTTCTCGTCCCATTGGTAGATGTCGCCGCTGCTCGATGGAATGTCGTTCCACTTCGGATTTTGATCGGCAAAATCGCGGTAGAGTTTGCGGAAAGTTTCGGGTGAAAGCGCCCTTTGCATGGCGTCCCGGATTTCACTGAGACTCGGCCACAAATCTCGGAGGAAGATTTCCTTTCCGTTTCTATCCTTTCCTAACGGCTCGCGCGAAAGGTTAATGTGCACGCGGCCGGCGAGCGCGAACGCGACCACCAGCGGCGGCGACATTAGGAAATTCGCCTTGATATGTTGATGGACGCGCGCTTCAAAGTTGCGGTTTCCCGAAAGAACCGAGGCGGCAACCAGGTCGTATTTGTTGATCGTCTTCTCAATGTTCGGGTGGAGCGGCCCCGAGTTGCCGATGCAGGTGGTACAACCGTAACCGACCAGGTTAAATCCGAGTTGATCGAGGTATTTCTGTAGCCCAGTCTTGTGGAGATAATCGGAAACAACACGCGAGCCCGGCGCCAGTGATGTTTTCACTCCAGGATCGACACGCAGACCACGCTCCACTGCTTTCTTTGCGAGCAACCCGGCCGCGATCATCACGCTCGGGTTACTGGTGTTCGTGCAACTAGTGATTGCTGCTATCAGGACGCTGCCGTGCCCGACGTGAGTGCGCCCGTGCGTGAAAACGTCGCTGGACTCAGCTTCAATTTCCTTGCCAGGATCCGGCGTTGGCCGGTTTGAAATCATCTCAATCTTGTTGAGTTCATCCCCCGGACTAATTCCCTGGTCTTCCTTTTTATCGGTCGAAAACATCTCGCCGTTGTGAGGCGGGCTGCCGTTCAATTCGACCAGATGCTTTTCGCGAAGATCGACATTTTGTTTGCCGTACCCGCCATCACGAACTGGCCTTTCGAGCAACGCGCGAAACGTTTTTCCAAGGTCCGGCAAATTGATTCGGTCCTGCGGCCGTTTGGGTCCGGCGACGCTTGGCTGCACCTCCGCCAAATCCAGATCAATATCGACGCTGTAATCGATTTCGCCCTTAAGCGGCATGCCGAACATTTTTTGCGCTCGAAAATAATTTTCGAACGCAACGCATTGTTCGCGGCTGCGTCCGGTCGCCCATAAGTAATCGACCGACTCTTGATCAATCGGGAAATATCCCATCGTTGCGCCGTACTCCGGCGACATGTTTCCGATGGTCGCGCGATCAGGCACCGGCAGCGACGCAGCGCCTTCACCGTAAAATTCGACGAACTTCCCAACGACTTTTTGCGCGCGGAGCAATTGTGTGATGTGTAGCACGAGATCAGTCGCGGTCACGCCTTCGCGCAATTGCCCGCTCATGTGCACCCCCACCACTTCCGGGGTCAAAAAATAAACCGGCTGGCCGAGCATGCCGGCTTCCGCTTCGATTCCGCCCACGCCCCAGCCGACTACACCGAGACCGTTGATCATGGTCGTATGCGAATCGGTGCCGACGAGAGTGTCGGGGAAATAGATAGTTAATGCTTCGTTGTTGCTGGTTGATTGAGCGGAAAGA
>Ga0193713_1000890_pt1 | contig 9950 bp, 7 predicted proteins | sample H3a2metaG_FD_143054 | JGI IMG/M metagenome (GOLD analysis project Ga0193713, IMG submission 143054) | Soil microbial communities from a riparian zone of the East river system, Colorado, United States - H3a2 | ecosystem: Environmental > Terrestrial > Soil > Riparian zone | place: USA: East River... | reverse complement strand
GGTGCCCGCGGGGATGGGATCACCGCTCGCGAGCCGCGCGGGCCAGCGCAGGTTCACCTGGCCGTTGGCCACGGCGGAGTCGAGCTTGATCGGCGTCGCGCCGCCCGTCACGCGCGTGACGACGCGGGCCGGCTGCGTGACGGTATAGCGGATCGCGACGTCGCCCTGCCCGCCGACGAAGTCAGTGCTGTCCACGCGCAGCTGCCGCACGACGAGCACCTGGGTGAGCGCGACTTGAAAGGCGCTCAGCACCTTGGGCGACGTGCGATTGGGATCGAGCTCCCGCTCGGGTTCGAGCAAGATGACTTCCTTGAAGGCGCCGACCGCTTTCAGAATCGAATCCATGGCGCTGTAGGTCAGCGCGAGCACCTCGTAGGCGCGCGCGCGGTCGAATCCGTTGAGGCGTTCCCGCTGCGCAGTTTGTGCGAGGGTGAGCGCCTGGCGGTAGTCGAGATTGTCGTAGGCCGCCTGCGCCCGCCGCAGCGTGGCGTTCTGGACGGTCTGGGCGCCGATGGGGGGCGCGACCGGGACGAGCAGCAGGGAGACGAGCAATACAGAGTAACGCATCAGTCCGATCCTTCCGGGTCAAGGACCCAGCGTTTGCGGACGGTGGCATTGGCGCCGACGTCCACGCTCTCGCTCTTCGTCTTGAAGCCAGGGCGCTCGACGCGAATCGTGTGGCGGCCGGCGGACACGCTGAACTCGACGACAGGCGTCGAACCGACCTCTCGGCTGTCGATGAAGACCGTCCCCGGCGGGTCGGAGTTCACCGTGATGAAGCCCTGCGCCGCCTGCACGGGCGGCGGGATGGTCTGGCGCGGCGGTGGTGTCTGTCGGCGCGGCGGCGTCGGCGCCGTCACGCGGACGGTCTCGACCGACGCGCGCGTTGTCTGCGGCGGCTGCGTGGGCGGCGGCGGCGCGCTCTGCTTGTTCGCGAGGGCGAGGTATCCGCCCACACCGGCCACGGCCACGACGGCGACGCCCACGAACAGCCCCACGCGCGACTTTTTCGGGCCACCGGCGCCCACCTTCATGTCGGCTCTCGGGATCGGCGTCGTCGGCGCGCTCGTGACCTCGGTCGGCGTGTCGGCGGTGACGGGGCCCTTGCCGCGCGGCGGAGGGCGGCGCGTGGTGGCCGCTCCCTTGGCGCCCTTCACCGGCGCGCTGACGGGCTGCTCCGGCCATACCGCGGTGGCGAAGTCCTCCATCGTCGCGTAGCGCTGGTCGGGCTCCTTGGCGAGCGCGCGCGAGATGGACTCTGAGAGGTGCGGCGGCATGTCCTGCCGGATGCTGCTCGTCCGGGGCGCGGGCTCGAAGATGTGCTTATAGAGGATAGTGTGCACCGAGTCGCCCCCGAAGGGCAGCTGTCCGGTGATCATCCGGTAACCCACCACGCCCATCGAGTACTGGTCGGCCCGGCCGTCCACCTGTTGACCCTTGGCCTGCTCGGGGGCCATGTAGTGCGGCGTGCCGATGATCATCCCGGTGCCCGTGAAGGCGCTGGCGGCTTGGAGCGCCTTGGAGATCCCGAAATCGGTGAGCATCACGCGGCCGTCGTGGTCGAACATGATGTTGGCGGGCTTCACGTCGCGGTGCACGATGCCGCGCTGGTGCGCGTGGCCCAGGGCGCACGCCGCTTCCCACAGCACCCGCTGGATGTACTCGGACGTGAGCGGCTCTTTGCGCTCGAGCACCTCCTCCAGCGACGTGCCGGCGATGTACTTCATCACGAAGTAGTTGAGACCGCCCTCGCTCTCGACTCGGTAGATCGGGATGATGTTGGTGTGGTCGAGCTTGGCCGCGGTCTTGGCTTCCTGGTGGAACCGCTGGATGACCTTCGGGTCCTGCGAAATGTCTGGAGGCAGGACCTTGATGGCGACCTCGCGATCGAGGGTCAGGTCATGAGCAAGGAACACGGCGCCCATGCCGCCCTTCCCGACCATCCGCTCGATCTTGTACTTGCCCTCGACGATGCGCTGCAGCCGGACCTGGAGGCCCTGGAGCTCGGCGCTCGTGCTCGTGGCAGTGCCGCCCCCTGTTTGATCGGCCCCGCAAGCAAAGCAGAACTTGCTGTTATCGGGCAGCGGGGTGTGGCACTTGAGGCATTCCATCAGGGACGCCGGAATGGGGACCTCAGCGAGCTGCCGAGCGAAGCCGCGGGCACGCTAATGGGGTGTCCATCGGGGCGCCGGGCGTCCGGACCTGTGGCCCGGAAGCGAACCGCCGCGGGTCCGGAGCTAGGCGGAACCACGTCACCCGGGAAGATGGGGGGCACGCAGGAGGCGCGGAGCGAAATGCACAGCGAATACCGCGTGGCTTCCCCCACATAGTCCACGACCACCAAGTAGTAGTCTCCCGTGGGCAGCGCGAGCCGCATCGAGTCGCGGGACCCGACGTCCGAAACGGACCCTATGGAGGTGAGGCTAGTGTCCATCACGTAGAGATCGATGTCGGTGCGGTCGAAGCCGGTGCCAAACGGCCGACTGCGAACACGAATCGTGGTGCTGTCGCTGGCGAACACGGGGCTCACGTGGAACCGCAGCCAGTCGATGTCGTGCGGGTTATCGATGGTCAGGGTGTCCACGAACTGGCCCAACGGGCCGATGCCGACCGTAATCCGCTTGGCCGGATCGTCCGCCATCGTGCAGATGTCGTTCTCCTCGAAGCGATCTGCTTGAATCTTTGGGTCTGAGGTGAGATAGCCATCCAGGGCGACCATCGCATAGTTCAGACGCTGACCGTAGAAGTTGAGAACGTGGAAGCCGGTGTTTCCCGCGACGTAACGCGGTTGGGTCTTGAGCGCGAGGATGATCGAGTCGGAGCGCAACAGGCTAGGGCTGAAGCCGCCGCGCGGACAGACGTAGAACCCCTCGCTCGTAATGAACCACGTGAACCCCAAGGTTCCGGGCCCATGCCCGCCACCGGAGAAAACGATCGAGTCGGACAACACGGTGAAGAGGCCTGAGCTGTCAGTGTTCCCCTGCGGCCTGAGAATGAATGTCATGGCCCGGGAGGAGTCACTATGGGTGAACCGGTACCAGTCGTACCCAACCGTCGTATCCCGCGGTAGCTCCTCGAACGCCAGCGCCGGATTGAGGAACAGGACGCTCGGGAGCGTCGGATACGGGCCGGGGCCGTCGAGACTCAGGAGGGTCGGAGTCGTTGTGTTCGGCTCGTACAAGTCGATCGTATCCACCGCGACGCTGTCGGGAGTATTGAAGAAGATTCCCGGCCCCAACACGAACAGGCGGTCGGTCCGAGTTGGTTGCGGCACCCAGAACTGCATGCTGCTCAGGCCCTGCGACTCCGTGTACGTGAGCGTGTCGGGAATTAGTGCGCCGCCGGGAAGAGTCACGGAGAAGGCGAACCGGATGCCGACGCCCCAAACCGTAATCTTGTCGCCCCATTTGACGAACGAGGGCGTGACGCTGTCGATCTCAAGGAAACCAGATACGCGAACCGGCAACGTCGCGTCGGCACCGCTTTCGAAGGCCACGGCCCGCGCGGTGATGTCGGCCTCTCCCGGCCCGATGCCTTGGATTGTGGCGTATCCTGCCGCGTCCTGCTGCACCCTCGCAACGGCACCAGCGGATGTAGTCCACGTAAACGCCACATTGGTGATCGCCTCGTCGTCACCGTTCCCGCTATCGGCCGTGCCGACCAGGCGCCAGGCTCGCGCCTGAACGGTCATCTCGTCCCCGTCCAGGACCACCTGGCTGGGGGCCTGGATCGTCACGTACACTTCGCCGCTCTTGTCGGTGGGGAATTTGCAGGTTGCGACGGCGAGCGCGGCGAGGAGCCCAAAGGCCCAAATGAACCTGTAGTGGCGACGCATCAGGTGGCGGACCGGTCGTTGAGGTGCACGAAGATACTATTTGACCCATCCGCGGGCCAGACAGTCAGTTACAACACCCCGCGCCGCTTGAGATCGATGTACTTCGACACCACCGCCTGCGCCGCGCGCTGCGGTGTGACGTCGATCACCAGCACCCCCGCTCGGCGCATGTGGCCGAGCGCCTCCTCCCGCACGTGCAGCAACTCCTCGGCGGCGGCCTTACGGAACGCGCCCCGGGCGTCGGTCGCTCGCATCGCGGCGACGGCGTCGAGCTCCGGATTGCGTAGCGTGACGGCGAGTGGGATGTGGCGCGGCCGGAGCGACGCGACGTTCGCCACCAGCGCGTCCGACGCGAACCGATCGATAACGTCGGTGAACAGCACGGTGAGGGCGCGCTTCCTGTTCCGGGCCGCGAGATAGCGGAACGCCCCCGGGTAGTCGGGCTCGACCAGCTTCGGTTCGACGACCGCCAAGACGTCGAGCACCCGGCGGACACCAGACCGGCCCCGCTCGGGCGCCACGAAGTGCTGCACGCCGTCGGCGAACGTCATGATGCCGACGTCGTCGTCGTGCTGGGCAGCGGCGTACGCCAGCTCGAGGGCGGCCTGCACCACAAAGTCGAGCCGCGCCACGCCCCCGGCGATGTCGGCGGTCATGAGGCGGCCGAGGTCGAGCACGAGGAGCACCTGCTGGCGGCGCTCGGCCTCGTACTGTCGCGTGATGACCTTGCGGCGCCGCGCCGTCGCCTTCCAGTCGATGTGCCGGATGTCGTCGCCCGGCACCCACTCGCGCAGGGACTCGAACAGCCGCCCTTCCCCCAGCTCGCGGATCGCCTTCATCCCCGGGTCGCGACGCCGCCGCGCCTGGGCGAGCGACGCCCGCAGACGCACCGAGACGAGCGGCGGGTACACGATGACCTCCCACGGCAGCTCGACGCGGGTGCGTCGGCGGCCCAACCCCAGCGGACCGAAGCTATCCACGACGAACCCGCCAGATTCTTCCTTGCCTCGACGCAAGGGGACCACTGATAGGGCTTCGCGTTGGTCGCCGTCGGCAGGCACGGAGAGGACGCGCGGTGGTTGCACGCCGCCCAGGAGGTCGGGGCGGACCTCGCGCACGCGCAGCCGGGCGCGCCGCACGCCGCCGTTGCTCCAGCGGTACGCGACCTCACCGGCGTGGCCGACCGACAGCGCGGGGAGGGGCTCGCGCCACACCAGCAGGCCATCCTGATCGACGGATACGGCGAGGCCGGCATCGAGCCACACGAGCGCAACGAGCGCCGCATCGGCGATGAGCATCGCGTCGAGCGCCCACGGCACCCAGAAGCCGACCACGCCGAGGGCCGCGACGAAGGCGGCGACGATGAGCGCGCGCCGCGTGAACAACACGCCTCCGTAGGTCCCGAGCACGTACCAGAGCCCGATGAACGCTCCGGTGACGGCCCCGATCACGAGCAGCTCGATCAGCATGTTCAGGCCGTCGGAGCCTCGGTCTTGTCGAGGATCGCCTTGAGCGCTTGATCGGCAGTGACCCCTTCGAGCTCCAGCTCGGGCGCGACGCTGACGCGGTGCCGCAGGACGGCGGGCGCGAGCAACTTGACGTCGTCGGGGATCACGTAGTCGCGCTCTTCGATGAACGCGGCGGCGCGCGCGGCCTTGAGCAGCGCCACCCCGGCGCGCGGACTGGCGCCGAGCGTGAGCGACGCCGCCTCGCGCGTCGCCCGGACGATCGCCGTGATGTACCCGGTGATCCGCGGCTCGACGCGCACCGTCTCGACGGCCTTGCGCAGCCGCTCGAGCCCAGCCGCGTTGGTGACGGGCGTGACGCCGTACGTCTCGGGACGGTCGGCCTCGAACCCCTCGACGTAGCGGGTCAGGATCCCCTGCTCCACCGGAGCCGCCGGATATCCGACGAGCGCTTTCACCATGAAGCGATCGAGTTCGGCTTCGGGCAGGGGATACGTCCCCTCGAACTCGATCGGATTCTGCGTGGCGAACACAGTGAACGTGGTGGGCAGTGGGTGGCTCTTGCCGTCCACGGTCACCGTGCGCTCCTGCATCGCTTCGAGCAGGGCGGCCTGTGTCTTGGCGGGCGCGCGGTTGATCTCGTCGGCGAGCACCAGGTCCGCGAAGATGGGCCCCGGCCGGAACGTGAACTCGTGCGCGCCGCTGAGCAGCGTGATGCCCGTGATGTCCGCCGGCATCAAATCGGGCGTGAACTGGATGCGTATGAACTTCGCTTCGAGCGCGAGCGCGAGCGCGCGCACGAGCAGGGTCTTGGCGGTGCCCGGCACGCCCTCGAGCAGGATGTGGCCGCGGGCGAGGAGGCAGATGAGCACCTCGCGCGTCGCCGCCTCCTGGCCGAGCACCACCTGGCGCATCGCTTCTAGAATGTGTCGCGCGTCGTTCGCGGGCGTAGTTCCTCCCACACGTCCTCCACGGCTTGGGCGGCGTCGAGCGCGCGTTCCGGAAACGCGCCACCGCGTTGAGTGATGAGGTGCCGCAGGCGGCGCACCGATCCGCGCCCACGAGGAGTCGTCGTGGCCAGCTCCAGCGTTTCGAGCCACGCTTTTAGATCCGTGCTGCCGACGCGCCCGGCCCGGCTCAGCCGGCGTCGCAATCCAGCGACGATCCGCTGGACGGCCGTGTCCGAGTCGGAGGCGCTCTCGAGACCGGCGGCGAGCGCCTCGAGGTGCTCGAGCGGCGAGCGGCGGCGCCGCTCGATCGCGGACCGGGGCGGACCGAACCGCACCGACGTCACGCCGAGCCACACCAGCCCGACGGCCACGAGCTGGAGGATCGCCCATCCCGCCGGCGAGTGCAGCATCCAGTCCAACGTGAGCGCCGCCGTCCCCCTCGACTCCCGCCCGAATCCCTGATGGTACTCGTCCCACACGACGCGGCCGCGCCGCGCCGGCGTCAGGATCGGCAGGATGACATACGGCACGTCACTATCGCGCCACACGCGATTGCGAAACCAGCCGACATCCGCGGCGAGCGTGATCGTCCCGCCGCCGGCGTAATGGAGCCGCAGCGCGATGGGCCGCCCGTCGACCGCCGCGATCAGTGTGTCGTGCGTTTGCGGCACCAGCGTAGTGCATTCGTCGCCGGGTTCGTCCGCCCCGCTGCGCTTGACGAGTCCCTCGAGTCGCCCACGGAGCGGTCGCGGCGCCAGCACGCGCGCAGCGCGCGGCAGGCGTAGGGGCGCAGCATGCTGCGCCCCTACATCCAGCGGCGGCCGGACCGCCACGCTGTCATCGAGGGCCCGCTCGGGCTGGAGCCGCCAACCGGCGCAGCGTGTGATCCCGCCGCCGAAGCCCGCGGCCAGCACCGCGCCCCCGTGCCGCACGAAGTCCACGACCTCGTCGATCTCCGCCTGGTCGAGGGACATCGGCGGGTTCAGCACGACGAGGAGCGCAGTGCGCGAGCGGCGTGTCCCGACGGTGTCGCCGGCCAGGCCGAAGAAGGCGGTCCGCCGCCGTTCCACCTGGCGTCCCAGGCGCACCAACACCCGGTACAGCGCCTGGCTGCCGTCCGGGCCACTCAGGAGGGTGGACGCCCGGAAGTCTTGCTCGGCCGGTTTGGGCGTGCGGTTCGCGGCGAAGATCGCGACCCCGATCGCCACCGCGACGAGCAGGGCGAGCCCGAACTCAAGCCGGTACGACATGCCGCGTCACCTGCTGCGCCGTCGCGCCGAACGCCTGGTACTCCAGCTCGTCGCACGGCACGGCGCCAAAGAGGTGGCGATACAGCGACGCCACGAGGCCGGCGAACGTGGTCCGCCCCGCGTCGTCGAGGCGCACCTCGCCCACGTACTCGGCGGGCGTCTTCGACCCGTGGAAGCGGACGGCACCGGCGCGCTCCAGGTCGAGCACCACCGCGAGGAACCGATGCCCCAGGGCTTCGGCGTAGCGGCCCGCCCGCGCCAGCTCCTCGGCCCGGGCAAGATGCGACCGCGCGTCCAGCACGACGGCCACCGTGGCGGGCGCGGCGCCCGCGCGGCCGGCGCCGCTTTGGAGAACGCGCCACAGCACGTATCCGATGTGCACCAGGAGGGCGACGAGCACGATCACCAGCAAGGAGATCAGCAACGTGAACGCGGTGGGGTGACCCCCGGCGAGACTGGTGAGCCAGTCCACCGCGCGGTACCACAGGTTGCGGAGCCAGAGCAGCGGCTGGCGCCGCGCCACCCAGTGGTACTCGGGACGCGCGAATACCTCGCCCAGGGCGCGCCGCAGCGAGTCCGGACCGACGTCCTGGCCGAGGAGCAGCCAGGATGGGATCAGCTGATCCCCAATTGCTGGCCGAGCACCTGCAGGTCGAATGCCTCGCGCCGCACGCGCAGATCGTAATAGATCAGCGTCAGGATGCAGGAGAAGAGCGGGTACACAACGATCGGCAGGACGGCCGAGAAGACCTCGATCGCCTGACCGATCAGCGGCGACGTGATGCGAAAGTATCCTCCCAACCCGGCGATGATCATGATCGGCAGGTAAATCATCAGGAACGCGAGCACGCAGATCCCGAAGATCTTGAGTTTGAAGCCGCGCGTCAGGTCCCACGAGCGCCCAAAGGCGTCGAAGGAACTGCCCAGGTTCTCGAGCACCACGACCGGCGTCGTCACGGCGTAGCCGCACAGCACGAAGGCGATGAACCAGCACCCGCCCACCATCGCGAGCAGCACGAAGAGCAGGGCGCCCGCGCCGCCGCCGCCGGCCATGGCTGGAACGATGAGGCTCGCGAGGACGCCGATCACGCCGGCCAGCAGGACGGTGATGATGCCCTTGCCGAAGCCGACTGCGAACAGGGGCATGATCTTGGAGGCGCCGAGCGACACGGCCTCGGCCAGCTGCGGCGGCCGTCCCATGTAGGAGTCCGAGATCACGCGGATCGCGGAGGCCGTCAGGAACAGGCCTCCGAAGGAGCCGATAATGAAGGCGACTACCCACAGAAACCAGTGCTGCTCGACGCCGCCGGCCAGCTGCATGTAGATGTTGAGCGCGACGGGGAGCCACAGTGCCACGACGCCGATTTTCACGAACAACCCAAGATGGCGGCGGAAGATCGTGAGCGCTCCGTCCAGAATCTCGCCGAACTCCATCGGGTGCAAGTCAGCCATACGGCTCTCGCTCCGTGCGCGGGATGGCGGTAAGATGAGGACGTGATCGCCTCCGCGCGAGACCCGGCGCCGCTCGACCTCCGCCAGCATCACGGCGTGGAAACGCCGGAGCACGTCGAGGTGCGCCTGGAGCTGGCGGGCATCGGCTCGCGCATGGCGGCGGCCGTCCTCGACCTGATCCTCATCTGGCTGTCCCTGTTGTTGCTGTCCCTCGTCATGGGCAGGGTGTTCGGCTCCGCGCTGGGCGCAGTCGGATCGTGGTTCGTCGCCGTGCTCCTGCTCCTCTATGTCGGGACGTTCTGGGGGTACTTCGCCGCGTTCGAGGCGTTCAATGGCGGCCGCACCCCCGGCAAGCAGGCGCTCGGCATCCGCGTCGTGATGGACACAGGCCAACGGGTGAGCACCGGAGCGGCCGTCGTCCGCAACCTCGTGCGGCTGCTCGACTGCTACTTCCCGTTCCTGCCGATCGTACCGGCGATGCTCTTCATGTTCCTCAACAAGAGCAACAAGCGCTTGGGGGACATCGCCGCCGGCACGATCGTGGTGCGCGACCGGCCCACCGACTGGGCGCTCGCCGCCGCGCCCACCCCCGAGCACGAAGAGCCCATCGAAACCGGCCCCCCCGAGCTCTCCGACGACGAGTTCCGCCTCCTGGACCGCTTTCTCGGCAGGCTCAACGATCTCGATCCGGCCGTGCAGGTGCGCATCTCGACCGACTTGGCGCGCCGGTTCGAGGGCCGGATCCCCAGGCGCACCGGCGACGTCCAGGCATATCTGGTGCAGGTCTTCGCCGACGAGGGGATGAAGCGGCGCGGGCGGTTTGCGACTCGGGCGCGCACGGGCGCGGCCGCGGGCCGGACGACCGTGACCGGCGAGCGGTTCCTCGCCAAGAAGCGCGAGAGCTGGGAGGCGTTCCGAACGCTCGCGCTGCGCATGGAGCGCTCCGGAGTCGGCGCGCTGGCGTCAGGCGAGATCCCCACGTTCGCGGCCCGGTACC
>Ga0193713_1000889_pt1 | contig 9950 bp, 10 predicted proteins | sample H3a2metaG_FD_143054 | JGI IMG/M metagenome (GOLD analysis project Ga0193713, IMG submission 143054) | Soil microbial communities from a riparian zone of the East river system, Colorado, United States - H3a2 | ecosystem: Environmental > Terrestrial > Soil > Riparian zone | place: USA: East River... | reverse complement strand
ATCCCGACTAGTGCAATCGACTGCATGTTGCCGATCACGCCGTAATTTTCGATTGGTTCAAAAGCCATACTGCAACTTAGAATTTGTGGACGCCATCCGGCGCCGCAAGGTTAGAATGCGCCTGAATTATCTACGCGCAATGGTGACTGTCTGGCTGGTTACAATTGGGGGCCCGCGCGGACCATCAGGGCTGATCACTCAACGTCACGCAATTTCACTGGCCGAAGCCCCAGCCGAAGTGTCACCTCTGTGCCACCCGATCCTTTGAGAGAGCCGCGGCGCCGAAATTGACACTGAACCGCTTACACCACACGGAGACAGCTCGATATTTCGAGAGATCCGCATCGGAGCCAAGGGTGTAATTCTGGTCGCCGATATTGCCCTTGATCGAGCCAAGATCTATAAAGCCAGCGTTCATCACCGATTTGTTATCGGTGGCGTCATCAGCAGCAACGAGATAGACATGAACATCCGGGCCATTTGTCCTCCAACTACCCATTGCGCGTGCTGTCCAGACGGTGAACACCGCTCGTGTTCGCAACAAAGACGACATTTGCGCGATCGATGAAAAGTCCGCTTTCAACGACTCCAACCACTCGCCTGATCCGCTCTTCCAGCCGCGCTGGATCAGCGATTGGACCAAAGCTGCAGTCGAGAATGCGGTTACCGCTGTCAGTGATGAAAGAGTCGCCCGTTGCGGACCGGCGAAGCCGGGCGGTGGCACCGATCGATTCCAGAGCCGCCTGAGTTGCTTCGAGGCCAAAGGCGACGATCTCTACCGGAACCGGTGTGCGCGCACCCAGCCGATCCACCAGCTTCAAACCATCTGCGACGATTGCGAGGCGCCGGCTCGCGGCGGCAACGATCTTCTCGTGCAGCAACGCGCCGCCGAGGCCCTTGATGAGGTTGAGCGTGCCGCGTTCCACTTCGTCCGCACCGTCGATGGTAAGATCAATTTGGTGATGTTCAGCAAACGATGTGAGCGGGATGTTCGCAGCCTTTGCCAGGGCAGCTGTGCGCTCCGAAGTAGGAATCCCGATGAAGTGCAATCCTTCCCGGTGCCGCCGTGCAAGCGCCTCAACTGCGAACGCCGCTGTCGAGCCGGTGCCGAGCCCGACCACCATGCCATCCTGCACGAGTTCCACCGCTGCTTCCGCCGCGGCGCGTTTGAGTGCGTCACGATCAGCGCCGGAGCCGCGAGGCGACGCATTCATGCCTGCGCGGCCGCCGCTGTAGCGTGCGCTCGAATCGCTGCGATCGCGCCGGCATAATCTTTCGCGCCGAAAATGGCCGAGCCCGCAACGATGGCAGTTGCTCCTGCGGCCGCCGCCTGTGCAGCGGTTGTACTGTTCTCTCCGCCGTCGACTTCTATAATGGGATGTACACCACGCAAGGCGCAGATCGCACGGAGCTGCTCGATTTTCGGCAGCATCTCGGAGAGGAAAGGCTGACCGCCAAATCCGGGATTCACAGTCATCACCAAAACGATATCACAAAGATGAAGCACATATTCGATGAGCTCCGGCGGAGTCGCCGGGTCCAGCACGACGCCTGCTTTTTTTCCGAGATCTCGGATCCGCTTCAGCGTTCGATGCAGATGCATCGTGGAGCCGGGCTCGGCTTGAACCAGCAGGTGATCGGCTCCCGCTCTGGCGAACGTATCAATGTAGCGCTCCGGTTCGACGATCATGAGATGCACATTCAGAGGTTTCAGAGTTGATCGTCGGATCGCCTCCACCACCACCGGTCCAATGGTGATGTTGGGCACGAATCGGCCGTCCATCACATCGACGTGAATCCAGTCGGCGCCGGCCGCATCAATTGCGTGAATCTCATCGCCCAAGCGCGTGAAGTCTGCAGACAACACCGAAGGTGCAATGAGGATCGACCGCGCGGCAGACGCCCGCGCGCCCGCCTCAGAATAATCGGTTTCCAGTACGAGCTGAGATCGAAATGTCATATCGATTACGACTCGCCCGCCGCAGCTCGATCGACGAACCAGAAGAGCTCGCCGACGGGCTGCACGCGTGCCGCTGGGACCTGGCTGCCGCCGGCGCAGATCGCGCGGAAAATCGGCTCCTTCTCGCTGCCGGTCACGAGAAACGCGACGCGCCGGCTGCTTTCGATCACTGGATAGGTCATTGTGATGCGCACCTCGGGCCGTCCGTGTGAAACGGCCGCCACCCATCGTTTGCGTTCCTCTAGCACGGCTTCGCCGGGCAGCAGCGACGCTGTATGCCCGTCCGGACCTAGACCTAGCAGCGTCACGTCGAAGAGCGGTGTGGCCGGATCGAGAATCGTTGCGCCATAAGCATGTTGCAGAGTTCGTTCGTACTGCTGGGCGGCCTCTTGCGGGCTTCCGTCGACTGGAATTGGGTGAATGTTCTCTGGCGGCACAGAGGCCTTCGCGAACATCGCCTCGCGTACCATCCGATAATTGCTGTCCGGACTGTCGTAGGGAACGAATCGCTCGTCGCCAAAGTACCAGGACACAAGCTGCCACGGGAAACGGTTCCTGAACTCATCCGACGCGAGCAGTTGGTAGAGCGTTTTCGGGGTCGAGCCGCCTGATAGGGATACCCGGAAGCTGCCCTTCGCCGCAACCGCGGCCGTCGTAATCCATTCAGCCACATGGCGGGCGAGCGCCGCCGGATCGGAAAATATTTTGATGTGTCCGGTCATGTCGTCGGTTGTCTCAATTTTGCGGAGCAAAGCGTTATTGTGTGTCTCATCATGAGCTCCATGCACCTCGTTAGGCCAACGGCCTCCATGCTCGACCGTCGCGCACTAGTAACTCGTCAGCCGCAGCAGGCCCGCTTAAGCCCGCTAAATAGTTCGGAAAATCCCGCGGCGGATTGTTCGCCCAAGCATCAAGAATGGGCTGAACAGCCTGCCAACCCAGCTCGATGTTGTCGGCGCGTTGGAACAAGGTCGCATCGCCCATCATGCAGTCGTAGATGAGAGTCTCGTAACCGGTATTGGGCGCGGCGTTGAAAAAGTCCTTGTAGCAAAAGTCCATGGTGACGTTGCTCAGCCTAACGAATGGACCGGGTCGCTTGGCCGCGAACTCAAGCCCAATGCCCTCACTCGGCTGGATACGCAGGATCATCCAGTTGGGATGCATTCGCTTCACATCTGTACCGCGAAAAAGTGAATACGGTGCCTGGTGAAAGTGGATTGCTATCTCCGTAACTCGGCGTTTCATGTATTTGCCGGTGCGAAGATAGAATGGAACGCCGGCCCAACGCCAGTTATCGATCTGTAACTTGCAAGCGATGAACGTCTCGGTCTTCGAATCTGGAGCGACGTCCGGCTCCTGACGATACGCGCGCACGGACCTGCCCGAGACGGTACCGGCGTCGTATTGGCCACGCACTGCATCTCTGAGCGCTCCCGCAGTATCGAGGGGGTGTATCGCTTCAATTACTTCAGCCTTCTTGTTCCTCACCGCATCGGCATCGAAGGAAATCGGTGGCTCCATCGCTGTCATCGCCAGTAGTTGAAATACGTGATTCGGCACCATGTCGCGCAGCGCTCCGGTCTTCTCGTAAAATTTTCCGCGATGCTCTACGCCGACCGTCTCCGCAGCGGTGATCTGAATGTGATCAATATGTTCTCGATTCCACATCGGCTCGAAGAGACCATTAGCAAAGCGGAGCGCCATAATGTTCTGGACCGTTTCCTTTCCGAGGAAGTGGTCGATCCTATAGATCTGATCCTCTCCCAGATGCTTCAGAATTTCGCGGTTAAGCGCTTTGGCCGAAACCAAGTCGTGGCCAAAGGGCTTTTCAATAATCACACGCCGCCATTGGCCCTCCCTTTCCGTCACGAGACCCGCCGCTCCGAGGCCATCGACCGCCACACTGAAGAAGCGGTCCGCAATTGCGAGATAGAAGAGGCGGTTGCCCGCCGTACCCGCTGTTTTGTCCAGGCGAGTGAGATGCCCGTCAAGCCGACGATAGGCTTCGGGATCGTTTAGGTCGCCTTGCAAATAGCTCATCCGTTCGGTCAACCATTGCCAGGCAGTCTGATCTATGTGGTCGACTGCGAACTCGCCATCGGCGCCGACGAATTCTTGCATGGTATGGGTGAGATCGGTGCGCCATTCCTCCGTGGTTTTCGGGGCGAGGTCTACGCCAACGAGCTGGAATTCGTTAGGCAGTCGTCCGGCATTCACCAGGTTATAGAGCGCCGGAACGACCAAACGCTTCGTCAAGTCGCCCGCGGCGCCGAGAATGACCATTGCGCAGGGGGGCGCAACCGGCGCGCCGTCCGGCGCGAATGCTGAGGCACCCTTATCGCGGGTCAGCGTTTCCATTGCAAGGTTCCCCTCGTAAGACCGAGTGTTCGACCACTGTCGCGAACGCCGTCGGCGGAATGGCTAGGTGATAGGCAGGATGGCGCGCGTCGCCAAGTTCCCGGCGCAACGCCTTGTAGGTTGCGGGGTCGGAATTGTCGCCTCGCACGTAGCGCAACAGCCCAACGAGTTTGTCAAAAGCCGCTGGGCCCAAGCCTCCGTGCTTTTCGACGCTCTCGCGAGCTCGCGCTTTTAGAGCCGCGAGGTCCGGAGCAGAACGCGCTACGCCAATGACCGGCATGTTGAGATTGCCGTGTTTGGCCATCGCTTGCAACGCCGGGAAAATCTTCTTATAAGCCAGGTCCCCAGTTGCGCCGAAGAATAGTAATGCGTCAGACTGAGTAGAGGCCCCCTCACGAATAGCCACCATTGAGTGGCTCTCTCCGCGCTGAGTATCTATGAGTTCATTTGCAGGATTCATGCCGCCTTGATGTTTTGCATTTTCTCCAGATGGCCACCAAAACCGAAGCGCATCGCGGAAAGCAGCCTATCCGCGTAATCGGCTTCACCGCGCGAAGAGAACCGCTCATATAAAGCCGTTGTCAGCACCGGTACGGGCACACCTTCATCAATCGCAGCTTTGATCGTCCAGCGACCTTCCCCGGAATCGGAAACCCGGCCGGCGAACTTCGCGAGCTTAGGATCTGTAACTAATGCAGCTGCGGTGAGGTCGAGTAACCATGACGCGATCACGCTGCCGCGTCGCCAAACTTCGGAAATATCAGCTACGTTGAAATCGTATTGGTAGTGCTCCGGATTGCGCAACGGTGTAGTCTCAGCATCTATGTCACTCTGACGTTTTCCCGCATTGGCCGCTTCCAAAACACTTATGCCTTCCGAGTAAGCGGCCATGATTCCATACTCGATCCCATTATGGATCATTTTCACAAAATGCCCCGCACCGCTCGGACCACAATACAAGTAGCCTTGTTCCGCTGTGCCATTGAGTTTCTCGCGGCCAGGAGTGCGCGGCACATTGCCGATGCCCGGGGCAAGCGCTGCAAAGATAAGATCTAAACGTTGGACTACCTCCTTTTCACCGCCAATCATCATGCAATAGCCACGATCCAAGCCCCAGATTCCGCCGCTGGTCCCCACATCGAGATAGTGAATACCTAACGAGCGGAGCCCATTCGCCCGTTCTATATCATCTATGTAATAGGAGTTGCCTCCATCGATAATGGTATCGCCAGCTTCCAGCAGCGGTGATAACTCGCCAATCGTTTCGTCGACCACCGCCGCGGGAACCATCAGCCAGATAGCTCGCGGCCGATCCAGCTTGGCGACTAAATCCGCCAGCGAAGCAGCGCCGATCGCTTTCTCTTTCACGAGGTCGTCGACCGCATTGGGTGAGCGATCAAACACGACACACGTCTGTCCGTTCCTTAGTAACCGGCGCACCATGTTTGCGCCCATCCTGCCTAGCCCAATCATTCCCAGTTGCATTGTGGTGTTTTTCATAACTTGTTTTACCTAGCTTCGCATTTCTCTCGCCGCGTCATCGGCAGCCGCTTCATGGCTGCCACTACACAGTCGCACGCAGCTGAACCTTCCGTGTTTGTTTCCTGCTTCCACGCTTCACCGTGGATGCTTCAAAGATGCTCTGAATGGCTGCATTCAGCTGGGCGTCAAATTCGGCATCGGATTGTTCGGCCCTCAATCCTTCGAGCAAAGCCCGCGAAAAGCTCGCGACCACCCCGGGATTCCGGCGCAACCGCTCGTTGGATTCTTCCCGTATATAACCACCCGACAACGCAAGAACCCTAACCACATTCGGATGTCTGACGCAATCAAAGTAAAAGTCGTCTCTCTCCGGCAGCGTAAGCTTCAGAAGGACCAGCCGGTCTGCTGGTAACTTGTTGAGCTTCTCGAGTATGGCTGTCTTAAGCAACTCTTCGGCTTTAGCTTTTTGAGGGCACTGAATGCTAACTTCCGGTTCGACTATTGGCACCAGCCCGGCAGCAAGGATTTGGGCAGCTACTTCGAACTGCTGATCAACTATTTCTTTGATTCCAGCTGAATCGGCTTGAATGATGAACGAGCGCATCTTGGTACCGAAAATCCGGTTCGCTTTCGCCTTGGCAAGCAACGCGGTAAGCTCGGGCATTGGCTTTATCAAGCGCACCCCGTTTTTCTCTTCCGCAAGACCTTTGTCCACTTTCAGGAAAGGGACGACCCGTTTCACGTTCCAGAGATAGTCTGCTGTCGGCCGTTCGTTGATTTCCCTGTCCATCGTGTTCTCAAACAGAATTGCGCCAAGAATCCGGTCGCCGTCGAAGCTTGGGCTGGTGATGATGCGCGTGCGCATCTGATGGACAATGGCAAACATCTCATCCTCATTGGACCACGCTCCGTCCTTGATCCCATAAGCCGCCAGGGCCTTGGGCGTGCTGCCACCGCTTTGGTCCAGCGCGGCTACGAAGCCCGGCTGCGTTTTCATTTTCCGCAATTGTTGTTCGTTCAATCCAGGATTACTCATGCTATCTGTTTCAGTTTCCGATAACGACGGATAAGATTATTGGTTGAAGTGTCGTGTTTCAGCTCCGGTGCCGAAGAAGCTTCTAATTCAGGAATGATCCGCTGGGCTAAGGCTTTGCCTAGTTCCACGCCCCATTGATCGAATGAGTTGATATTCCAGATAGTGCCTTGTGTGAACACGCTGTGTTCGTAAAGCGCCACAAGTTTGCCCAGCACTTCGGGAGTTAACCGATCAGCCAGAATAAGGTTCGATGGTCGGTTGCCTTCGAATACGCGGTGCGATACTAGCCAGCGGGGTGTCCCTTCGGCCTTTACCTCTTCGGCTGTTTTGCCAAAAGCCAGAGCTTCAGCTTGTGCAAATACATTGGCCAGGAGGATGTCATGATGACGACCTAGCGGAGTTAGTGGGTGGACAAAAGCGATGAAATCACACGGAATCAGCCGTGTGCCCTGATGAATTAACTGATAGAACGAATGCTGGCCATTAGTCCCGGGCTCGCCCCAAAAGATCGGCCCGGTGTCATAGGATACCTGTTTCCCGCCAAGGGTGACGTGCTTGCCGTTACTCTCCATTGTCAGTTGCTGAAGATAAGCGGGAAACCGTTTCAGATACTGTTCGTACGGAAGAACGGCGATCGTCTGCGCATCAAAAAAGTTGGTGTACCAAACAGTAAGCAAACCGAGCAGAACCGGCAGATTCCGATCAAACGGCGCGCTACGGAAGTGCTCATCCATCTGGTGGAAGCCGTCGAGCATGGAGCGAAAATTGTCCGAGCCAATCGCCAGCATGGTCGATAAGCCGATTGCAGAGTCCATTGAGTAGCGTCCACCGACCCAATCCCAAAAGCCGAACATGTTAGCCGTATCGATACCGAAGGCAGAAACCTTTTCAGCGTTGGTGGAGACGGCGACGAAATGTTTGGCAACAGCAGCTTTGTCACCTCCTAGTCCTTGCAACAGCCACGCCCGCGCGGTTTCCGCGTTCGTCATTGTCTCGAGCGTGGTGAAGGTCTTGGAGGAAACAATGAACAGCGTCTCAGCTGGATCGAGATCGCGGGTTGCTTCCACGAAATCGATGCCGTCCACGTTCGAGACGAACCGGAAGGTTAGCGTGCGATCGCTGTGATGTTTGAGAGCTTCATAGGTCATCACCGGCCCAAGATCGGAGCCGCCAATGCCAATGTTAACGATATTCCTGATGCGCTTGCCGGTGTGGCCCAGCCATTCGCCCCTGCGGATGCGGTTACTGAAGGACGTCATCTTGTCCAGGACCGCATGGACTTCGGGTACAACGTTCTTGCCGTCTACCATGAAAGTGGCACCGCTCGGAGCACGCAAGGCCACGTGAAGGACAGCGCGATTCTCGGTGATGTTTATCTTCTCACCGCCAAACATCGCTTCGATCCTTGCGCGCAACTCGGATTCCTCTGCCAATTGAAGGAGGAGCTTGAGGGTGGCATCGGTGATGCGATTCTTCGAGTAGTCCAGAAACAGCCCGGTTGCTTCGGCGGTAAGCCGTTCACCGCGTGCTGTGTCGCTGGCGAAAAGCTGTCGCAGATGGAGCTTCTTGATCTCCTTGCTGTGCGAGGCCAGTGATTTCCAAACGGGACGCCGAGTAAGTAGGTTGCTCTTTGCTTTCATACCTATTTAGGCTGCCTGCTTAAGAGCTGCGGTCTTTGAGGAGATCACTCCCAGTAACTCGTTCCAGGACTTCACAAATGAATTTGCTCCTTCGTCTTGGAGTTGAGTAGCACGCGCATCCACATTAACTCCCATCTTCGCGAACCGCAACAGGAGCGCATGGTCATGGCCGCCATCGACATCGATTTTGCGGCCGATCTGGCCATGATCGGCAAAATCTTTAAGAGTGGCCTCAGGCATCGTATTGACGGTCAGCGGAGCGGCCAGGTTTTGAATGTAAAGCGTATCAGAGGCGTGTGGATCCTTGGTTCCAGTGCTGGCAAAGAGTAACCGCTGCGGGAACGCGCCTTCGTTGAAGGCCCGCTGCCACCTAGCCGAGCCAAGTAGCTCGAGATAGGCCTCGTATGTTTGGCGAGCTATGGCAAGTCCCAGCTGATTCGCCAGAGTTGGCGGGACTTTACCGGCTACAGCAACGTCCCATCGACTAACAAACAATGAAGCTACCGAACCGACCTTTGGGTTAAGTCCAGCTTCGATGCGCCGTTCTATTCCGCGCATGTAAGCCTCTGCAGCCGCCCGGTATTGCTCACGCGAGAACAACAGCGTTACATTGACTGGAATACCCGAGAAAATCGCTTCCTCAATGGCAGGCAGACCCTCCTTTGTGCCTGGAATCTTGATGAGTAAGTTAGGACAATGGGCGCGGGCAAAAAGATCTCTGGCTTCGGCCAGCATACTCGCGGTGTCATGCGCCAGGAGCGGCGAGACCTCCAGCGATACCCAACCATCAACTCCATTTGTGCGGTCGTAGATCGGCCGGAACAAATCCGCTGCCCGAGTAATATCTTTCAAAGCAATGTCAAAGAACAGGTCCTCGCCGGATTCTCCCTTCGCCGATGCAGCGCGAATCGCGCCGTCATACGCGCTGCTCGTTTTGATGGCGTGATCGAAAATCGTTGGATTGGAGGTCAAGCCGGTTACGGACAAGTCATTAATGTAACGTTTGAGCGTGCCGTCGTTGAGAAGGCCGCGGGTGATGTTATCAAGCCAGAGGCTCTGGCCGAGCCTGCGGAGCAGTTGTGTAGTCCTCATAGTTTAGAGTGGGAATTCCACTAAGCGGTAGGCGAATCTAAATAGCCACCAAAGAGAAAGATCATGAGTATGCATGACATGATGGTCATTGGCTTAACATGATATCTTTAACCTAGCAACCTCGTGCTTGTCTTTGCCGGGTTTACTTGTTAGTCGCAGGAGATGTTTCGCGTGTGTGGAAGTGGTTTGGGTACACTTCCTGTGCCCGGAGCGACTTTCGCTGCAGGCGGATTCGCGACCTGGATCACGAGACGCGCTTAGCTCTGGCATAAGAGCGAGTCCAGGCAGATAATGGCGAAGTAACTTCTCAGTCAGGGCGCTTCTATCGTAACGACGGTAAGCGGCCCAAAGAACTTCATCGATTTGGTAAGCAGAAGCGCTC
>Ga0193713_1000888_pt1 | contig 9953 bp, 9 predicted proteins | sample H3a2metaG_FD_143054 | JGI IMG/M metagenome (GOLD analysis project Ga0193713, IMG submission 143054) | Soil microbial communities from a riparian zone of the East river system, Colorado, United States - H3a2 | ecosystem: Environmental > Terrestrial > Soil > Riparian zone | place: USA: East River... | reverse complement strand
ACGGGGTTTTCTCGGGGGCATGGGTGAGACGCAGCTCGAAGTCGACAGGCGCCTGATCGCGAATCGGGTCAAGGTCCTGAAGGACAAGCTCGGCAAGCTCGGCCGCCGGCGCGAGGTCCAGCGGCGCGCCAGGGAGCGTGGCAGGGCATTTTCGGTTTCGCTCGCGGGTTACACCAACGCAGGAAAGTCGACGCTTTTCAACACCCTGACTCATGCGGGAGCGATTGCCGAGGATCGGCTCTTCGCGACGCTAGACACCACGACCCGCAGGCTGTATCTGCCCGAAGCCGGGAACGTCACGATTTCCGACACCGTCGGATTCATCCGCGACCTTCCGCACACGCTCGTCGCGGCTTTCCGCGCAACGCTGGAGGAAACCGTTCACGCCGACCTGCTTCTGCACGTGGTCGACGCGGCAAACGATGCCCGCGAAGCGCAGGTCCTCGAAGTGGACAAAGTCCTCGCCGAAATCGGCGCAAGCGCCATTCCCCGGCTTCTGGTGTGGAACAAGATCGACCGGAACGGCCTTCGTCCGGGAGTCGACCGGAACGAATATGCTAGAATCTGCCGCGTTCGTCTAAGCGCAAAAACGGGCGACGGCGTGGATGGCCTGCGCCGGGCCCTGATCGAGGCAACAGCCTCGAGGACATCTCCGGCGAGCCCGCCGAAATCGACAGATTCGAAGAAACTGGGCCAAACGGCCACAACGTAGGATTTTTATGTCATTGAACGACCCGCAGTGGGGCAAGCGAGGCGGAGGCAACGAGGGGCCGCCCGATCTCGACGAGATGTGGCGCAACTTCAACCAGAAGCTGAGCGGCCTGTTCGGCCGGCGCCGCGGCGGAGACGGGGATCCCGGTGAACCGCCGAGCGTCCGGCAGCTGGGCGGCGGAGCAGGCCTGATCGCACTGGCCGTGCTCGTCGCCTGGTTCGCGAGCGGCTTTTACATCGTGGTGGAGGGTCAGCGCGGCGTCGTGCTCACCTTCGGCAAGTTCTCGGAAGTGACCAACTCGGGGCTGCGCTGGCGCATGCCGTATCCCATCCAGAGCCAGGAGATCGTCGATCTCACGGGCAGGCGCACCGTCGAGGTGGGTTATCGCAACAACGTCAAGACCAAGGTGTTGCGCGAATCGCTGATGCTGACCGACGACGAGAACATCATCGATATCCAGTTCGCCGTTCAGTACATCCTGAAGGACCCGATGGATTATCTGTTCAACAACCGGCGCGCGGAGGACACGGTGCTGCAGGCCGCGGAAACCGCTATCCGCGAGATCGTCGGCAAGAGCAAGATGGACTTCGTGCTCTACGAAGGGCGTGAACAGATCGCCGTGCAGGCCCAGAAGCTGATGCAGGATATCCTCGACCGTTACAAGACCGGGATTGCGATCAGCAACGTCACGGTGCAGAACGCCCAGCCCCCCGAGCAGGTGCAGGCGGCGTTCGACGATGCGGTGCGCGCCAAGCAGGATCTGGAGCGTCAGAAGAACGAAGGCCAGGCATACTACAACGACGTCGTGCCCAAGGCGCGAGGAACCGCTTCGCGTCTTTTCGAAGAGGCCAACGGCTATCGCAGCCGCGTCATCGCCAACGCGGAAGGCGAGGCCTCCCGCTTCAGGCAAACCCTGATCGAATACAACAAGGCGCCTCAGGTGACCCGCGAGCGCCTGTACCTGGACGCCATCCAGCAGATCCTCGCGAGCACGTCGAAGATCCTGATCGACGCAAAGGCGGGCAGCAATCTGCTGTATCTCCCGCTCGACAAGATCGTACAGATGACGGCGGCAGGAACGCTGCCCGAAGGGCAGGCGGCGCTGCCGTCGACCCGGGCGACTGAGCCGCCTCCGCCGCCCGACACCGGCGCCCGCTCCAGGGATGCGCTGCGCGGGCGCGAGCGCGGGGAACGGCCATGAACAACCGTCTGGGAGTCGTGCTCGCGGTCATCGTAGGCGCCTTGGTGCTCTTGAGCCTGTCCGCATTTACCGTCGATCAGAGGCAGCGCGCCATCGTGTTCCAGCTCGGGGAAATCAAGGAGCTCATCGACGAGCCCGGCCTGCACTTCAAATGGCCCCTCATCCAGAACGTGCGCTATTTCGACAACCGCATCCTCACGCTGGATACCGCCGAGACCGAGCGCTACATCACCTCGGAAAAGAAGAACGTGCTCGTCGATTCCTTCATCAAATGGCGCATCCGGGACCTGAAGCAGTACTACATCAGCGTCCAGGGGGACGAGACGCGTGCCCAGACGCAGCTCGGCCAGACCGTGAAGGCCGCGCTGCAGGACGAATTCAGCAAGCGCACCGTTCACGACGTAATCTCCGGCGAACGCGACAAGATCATGCAGGTGGTCCGGGAAAAGGTCGACGAAGACATGAACAAGATCGGCATGCAGATTGTCGACGTGCGCTTGAAACGAGTGGACCTTCCGCAGGAAGTCAGCGAGTCGGTGTACCGAAGGATGGACGCCGAGCGGAAGAGCGTCGCCGCCGAGCTGCGCTCCCAGGGCTTTTCCGAGGCGGAGAAGATCCGCGCCGAAGCGGACCGCGAGCGCGAGGTCATCATCGCCGGGGCCTACCGCGACGCTCAGCGCGTCAAGGGCGAAGGCGATGCCAAGTCGTCCGCCATCTACGCGCGCGCCTTCAACGAGAATCCCGAGTTCTACGCCTTCTACCGCAGCCTCGACGCCTACCGCGCGAGCTTCAAGAACAGGAGCGACGTGCTGGTGCTCGATCCGAGCTCGGAGTTTTTCAGGTACTTCAAGAACCCTGGAAAGGGCGGCAAGTGAATGGGCACGACGTTTGTCATGGCATTCGCCCTCATGCTGGTCATCGAGGGCTTGCTGCCGTTTCTTTTTCCGACGCTATGGCGCGAGACCTTCCGCCGCATCACGGAGTTCACTGACGGACAGATCCGTTTTTTCGGGCTTTCCTCGATGCTGGTCGGCCTGCTGATCCTGTTTTTCATCCGCTAGGCATGCGCAACTGGCTCCTTCCGGAAAACTTCGAGGACATCCTGCCGCCGCAGGCTCAGCGCATCGACCGGATGCGCGCGAAGCTCCTCGAGCTGTTCCGCGTACACGGGTATCAGCTGGTGATTCCGCCCATGCTCGAGTACCTCGAATCGCTGCTGACGGGTACCGGGCATGATCTGGATCTTCGCACTTTCAAGCTGGTCGACCAGTTTTCCGGGAGGATGATGGGCGTGCGCGCCGACATCGCGCCCCAGGTCGCACGGATCGATGCGCATCTACTGAACAGGAAAGGCGTGACGCGGCTGTGTTACGCGGGAAGCGTTTTGCTCACCCGGCCGCGGGGCCTCGATTCGACCCGGGAGCCATTGCAGATCGGCGCGGAAATCTACGGCCACCCGGGAATCGAGAGCGACCTCGAGATCCAGCAGCTGCTTGTCGATTCGCTGGCCGCATGCGGTATTTCCGGGGCGCGCCTCGATATCGGCCACGTCGCCGTGTTCCGCGCGATTTGCCGGCACGGGGGGGTCGGTGCCGAGCTCGAGTCGGAACTGTATGAAGCGCTGGAGGGCAAGGATCTGCCCGCGCTGCGCGTGGTGACGCAACCCTTGCCGAAAGAGACACGCAAGGCGTTGCTTGTCCTTCCGGAGCTCTATGGAGACGACACGATAATCGAGCGCGCCCGGCGCGTGCTGCCCAGGTATCGCGAAATCGACGCGGCGCTCAGGGACCTCAAGGTTCTCTCCCGAAGCGGCAGCATCCCCGTGTCGGTCGATCTGGCGGACCTGCGCGGATATCGCTACCACAGCGGAGCGGTGTTTGCGGCGTATGCACCGGGCGTCGCCAACGCGGTCGCGCTCGGTGGGCGTTACGACGAGGTCGGAAAGGCATTCGGACGCGCGCGCCCGGCGACGGGATTCAGCATGGACCTGCGCGATCTCGCGCGCACCGCGCCGAACGAAGCGGGAGCGCCCGCGATTCGCGCACCGTACTCGAACGATCCCGGCCTCGCCACCGCGATCCGAAAGCTGCGGACCGCCGGGGAGGTCGTCGTGGTCGGGCTTCCCGGACACGTGGCGGAGCACGCTCAACCCGACTGCGACCGCGAGCTCGTCAAGCGCGCCGGCAAGTGGACCGTGCGCAAACTGGGCAAGAGCTGAAACGGTGGCCAAGAACGTCGTAGTCATCGGCACCCAATGGGGTGACGAAGGCAAAGGGAAGGTGGTCGACTGGCTCACCGACCACGCGCAGGGGGTGGTGCGCTTCCAGGGCGGACACAACGCCGGGCATACCCTGGTGATCGGCGGCAAGAAAACCGTGCTTCACCTCGTTCCCTCGGGAATCCTCAGGAAGGGCATCAACTGCTACATCGGTAACGGCGTGGTGCTGTCGCCCCATGCGCTGATCAAGGAGATGGATGAGCTGGAAGCCGCCGGCGTGGAAATCGGCGGGCGCCTGCGCATTTCGGAGGCTTGTCCGCTGTTATTTTCCTTCCACGCAGCGCTCGACGTGGCGCGGGAATCTGCGAAAGGTGTGGCCAAGATCGGCACCACCGGCCGCGGCATCGGCCCGGCCTACGAGGACAAGATCGCACGCCGCGCGATCCGCCTGCAGGATCTCCTGGTCCCCGAGCGCTTCTCTCGGAAGCTCGAACCCCTGCTCGACTATCATAATTTCGTGCTGACGAAATATCTGGGCGCAAAATCCGTCGATTTTGCGAAAACGCGCGACGAAACGCTCGCGCTCGCGCCGCGCCTCAAGCCGCTCGTCGCCGATGTATCGCGGGATCTGTATGCAGCGGCAAAGGCCGGCAAGGCCCTGCTGTTCGAGGGGGCGCAGGGCGCGCTTCTCGACGTCGATCACGGCACCTACCCCTACGTCACCTCGAGCAACTGCGTTGCCGGAACGGCGGCTGCCGGGGCAGGTATCGGGCCGCAGATGCTGCACTACGTTCTCGGCATCACCAAGGCGTATACCACGCGCGTGGGCTCCGGGCCGTTTCCGACCGAGCTCGACAACACGATCGGGGAACTGCTGCGCAAGCGCGGGGACGAATTCGGCGCCACCACGGGCCGGCCGCGGCGCTGCGGCTGGTTCGATGCCGCCGCGCTCAAGCGCTCCATCCAGATCAACGGGGTTTCGGGCCTGTGCATCACCAAACTCGACGTGCTCGACGGCATGGAGGAAGTGAAGCTTTGCACCGGCTACCGGATGGCCGGGACTCTCGTGGAACTGCTGCCGGCAGGCGCCGAGGACGCGGCGCTTTGTGAGCCGATCTACGAAATCCTTCCGGGCTGGAAGGACAGCACCGTGGGCGTGCGCGAATACGACAAGCTGCCCGCGCGGGCGCGCGCCTATCTCGAACGCCTGCAATCGGTCTGCGGCGTGCCGATCGACATGATCTCCACCGGGGCGGACCGGAACGAGACGATCGTCCGGCGCCACCCGTTTCACTGAAAGGAGGGAGCGTGCTGGACGGGGTCGTGCCGTTCCCGCCGGAGTTCGCGAGGCGCTACCGGGAGAAAGGCTATTGGCGCGACCTCTCGCTCGCCGAGGAGTTCGCCCCGGTTTTCACGCGCTACGCCGACCGGATCGCGATCGTCGATCGCGGAACGCAATTCACCTACGCCGAAATCGGCCGCGTCTCCGACCGGCTCGCGCTGAACCTGCTCGACGCGGGACTCGCGCCTCTCGACCGCGTGGTGGTGCAGCTGCCGAACGTCGTCGAGTTCGTTTTTCTCTACTTCGCGCTGCAAAAGATCGGCTGCGTGCCCATCGCCGCGCTCGCCACGCACCGCTTCCTCGAGGTGAGCCAGTTCGCGAAGCTCTCGGGTGCCGCAGCCTGCGTTACGCCCGACCGTTATGGCGACTTCGACTTCACCGACATGGTGCGCCGCGTGCGGAACGAAACGCCTGCGGTCAGGCTTGGGATCGTACTGGGCGATGCCCCCGCCGGTTTCCGCTCTCTCGCAGACCTGATCTCCCGCGAGCCGGAGAAACGGCCCGAGGACCTGCGCGCGCTCGGGATCGACCCGACCGACCCGGCGATTTTCCAGCTCTCGGGCGGTACGACCGGCGTGCCCAAACTCATACCGCGCACCCATAACGACTATGCCTACAACTCCAGGATCGCGGCGAAAGTCTGCGGGGTTACGGGTGACTCGGTGCTGCTCCTTGCCCTCCCCATCGCGCACAATCTTCCGCTTGCCTGTCCGGGGCTGCAAGGCTACATGCTGTTAGGCGGGAAGGTCGTCCTTTCGGCGAGCACGAAGCCGGAGGACTTGTTCCGGCTGATCGAGCAGCACCGCGTCACGCACCTGAAGGTGGTGCCCGCGCTCCTCATTCGGCTCATCAACGACCCGGCTGTCGGCAAATACGACCTGTCCTCGCTGCGCGTCATCCAGAGCGGCGGACAACGCATGCAGCCCGAGGTGCGCGCGCGCACCAAGCAGCTCATCCCGAGCGTCACCGTGCAGGAGAACTTCGGCATGTCCGAAGGCATGCTGTTTTTCGTGCACCTCGACGACCCGGAGGACGTGCGCATGGAGACCTGCGGCCGGCCGCTCTCGCCCGACGACGAGGTCAGGCTGATTGACGAGGAGGGCAGGGAGGTCGCCCGGGGCGAAATCGGCGAACTCACCTGCCGCGGGCCCTACACCCTGCGCGGCTACTACGGTGTTCCCGAATACAACGCGCGGCAGTTTACGCCGGACGGTTTTTACCGCTCCGGCGACCTTATGCGCCTCCACCCTTCCGGAAACTATGTAGTCGAAGGCAGGAAAAAGGACCTTATCAACCGCGGCGGCGAGAAGATCAGCGCCGAGGAGATCGAGAACCTGATCCTCGGGCACCCCGCGGTGCAGAACATCGCCTGCGTGCCGATGCCAGACCCGCACTTGGGCGAGAAGATGTGCGCTTGCGTGATCCCGAAGAAAGGCCGTAGCCTCAGCTTGAAGGAACTGGTCGAGTTCCTCAAGGACAGGGAGATCGCCAGGTTCAAGCTGCCGGAGCGGCTCGAAATCCTGTCGGACTTCCCGGTGTCGAGCTTCGGCAAGGTGTCGAAAAAAGCGTTGGTGGAGATGGTCACGGCGAAGCTGGAGCGGGAGAAAGCGGCGTGAGAATCATCGATCTGCACTGCTACCCTGGCACGAAGGAATGGATCGCGTGCCAGGGCCCTTACGTGGACGCGCTCGCCAGGTACTGGAATCGCGGCTGGACAGCAAAGACCGAGGACGAGGTCATCCGCGAGTTCACCGACGCCGGGGTCGAAGCGCTGCTGGTCGCACTCGACCTCGAGACGACGATCAAGACGCCGCCTGTCACCAACGAGTACGTGCACGCGATGTGGAAGCGCCACCCCAAGCGCGTCATCCAGGCCTGGGGCGCGCTCGAGCCGGCAAAAGGCGAGGCCGCGATGGCGCAGGCGGTGAAGGCGGTGAAGGAATTGGGGCTCATCGGCTTTCACTTCCACCCGATCATGCAGCACTTCGCGGTGAACGACCGGCGCTATTACCCGTTGTTCGAGCTTATCGACGGGCTCAAGGCCGCGGTGATGGTCGACGTCGGCACCACCGGCATGGGCGCGGGCATGCCCGGCGGAATGGGGGCGAGGGTCCGGCACGCGCACCCCTCCGCCATCGACGATCTTGCGGCGGATTTTCCGAACCTCAAGATCGTCATGGCCCATCCCGGCTGGCCTTGGGTCGAGGAGACTACGGCGGTCGCGCTGCACAAGGGAAACGTCTACTGGGAGATGTCGGGCTGGGCGCCGAAATATTTTCCGGCTCAGCTCAAGGTGGACATGCGTGCGAGGCTGCAGGATAAGATCATGTTCGGCAGCGACTACCCGAGCCTGCCTTATGCGCGCATCCTCAAGGAATGGCGCGAGCTCGGCTACCCCGACGCCGTGATGGAGAAGATCTTCCACGGGAACGCCGAGCGCGTTCTCGGATTGTAGGAAACCCAACACATGCCAAAAACGGAAACAAAACGCGCGGCGCTGGTGACCGGAGCGGCGAGCGGCATCGGCCGGGCGGCCGCGTTGGCGCTCGCGCGCGCCGGATACGACGTGGCGATCAACTACAGCCGCAGCGAGAAGGAAGCCAAGTCGGCCGCAGAGGAAGCCGGCCGCAGCGGGGTGCGCACGCTGCTTTGCCGCTGCGATGTCGCCGACGAGGCTGGCGTGCGCGCGATGCTGAAGACCGTCGGGGACCAATTCGGCCGCCTCGACGTGCTCGTCAACAACGCGGGAACCACCGCGGCCTGGAAGTCCAGGGACCTGGAGAGCATCTCGCTCGAGGACTGGGACCGCGTTTTCGCGGTGAACGTGCGCGGCCTGTTCCAGGTGACGCGCGCCGCGGCGCCGCTCCTGCGCGTTTCCAAGGGCTGCGTCGTCAACACCGCGAGCATCGTCGGGTTGCGGCCGGGGCCGCAACCGCCGCCTTACGCGGCGAGCAAGGCCGCGGTCGTCAATCTGACCAAGACCCTCGCCTACAATCTCGGACCGGACATCCGCGTCAATGCGGTGGCTCCGGGCTGGATGGAAGGCGAGTGGATGCAGCGCATGCTGAAAGACAAGTACGAGGACTTGATGGGCAAGCGCGCGAAGGCGACACCCCTGAAGCGCTGTGTCACCGCGGAGGACGTGGCCGAAACCATGATGTCGCTCATCCAGTCGAACCGCTTCGTGACCGGCGAGGTGATCGTGATCGACGGCGGGTTTTCCAGCTCCACTTGATCGAACGGCCGACCGCCCGGCCCCGATCGAGGGGCTATAATAGCGATCGTTTGATGGGAGGGAACACGGAACATGAACGAGCGCGCGATGAAAGAGACTTTGTCGAACAAGGCACTCACCGCCGAAGAGCTCAAGCTGGCCCAGTTGATCGTCTCCTCGCTCAATCTGGAGACCCAAGCCGCGGAAATCGACCCGAGCGCCCCGTTGTACGGAGAAGGCATGGGGCTGGATTCGATCGATATTCTGGAGGTCGCCCTGGCGATCTCCAAGGCCTACGGCGTCAAGCTGCGCTCCGACGACGAGCAGAACCGCAAGATCTTCACTTCCCTGCGCAGCCTGAACCAGCACATTCAGCAGCATCGGGTCAAATAGGCGGCGAGCTTCCTTGCCCGGCCGGCGCGTCATGGCTGATATTCCGCTGATTCGCAATTTCGACGCGGGCGCGGTTTTCGCCTTCCGCAACAGGCAGCCCATCCGCGTCGAGGAGTTTCTCGGCGACGTCCGCCGACTGGCCGATTTGCTTCCCGATCGGCGCTACGTCGTGAACCTGTGCTCCGACCGCTACCAATTTACGGTGGGCCTTTCCGCTGCCCTTTTGCGCGGTCAGGTCAATTTGTTGCCGCCGAACGTGACGCCCGATCTGTTGAAACGCCTGAGCCTCGAATATCCCGACGCCTATTGCCTGAGCGATGGAGCGGTGCAGCCGCCGCTGCAGATCGAGACATTTTTCTATCGGCCAACCGGGAACACGGTGAGCGCTTCGGTACCTCACATTCCCGAGGAACAAATCGCCGTCGTCGCCTTCACCTCGGGATCGACGGGGCAGCCCACGCCGAATCCAAAGTCCTGGGGTGCGCTCGCGAAAAGCGGCTTGGCCGAATTCGAGCGCCTGGGCATCGCCGATCATCGGAACATGAGCGTGCTCGGTACGGTGCCGCAGCAGCACAGTTACGGCCTCGAGTCGACAGTGTTGATGGTGATGCAGGGCGGCCTGGCGATGCACGCTGGCCGGCCGTTCTTCCCCTCCGATATCTGTGCCGAGCTCGAGGCCCTGCCTCGGCCACGCGGCCTGGTCACCACGCCGGTTCACTTGCGGGCGCTGCTCGCCGAAGCGAGCGAGCTGCCCGCGGTCGACTTTCTGCTTTGCGCCACCGCGCCGCTTTCTCCCCAGCTGGCGATCGAAGCCGAGGCGCGCTTCGCGGCGCCGCTTCACGAGATCTACGGCTGCACCGAGGCCGGGCAGAT
>Ga0193713_1000887_pt1 | contig 9965 bp, 12 predicted proteins | sample H3a2metaG_FD_143054 | JGI IMG/M metagenome (GOLD analysis project Ga0193713, IMG submission 143054) | Soil microbial communities from a riparian zone of the East river system, Colorado, United States - H3a2 | ecosystem: Environmental > Terrestrial > Soil > Riparian zone | place: USA: East River... | reverse complement strand
GCGTTGCTGGTGAGGGCGATGATGGGGACGCCGAGGCGCTTCAGCTGGCTCACGAGGCCGAACAACTCGTCGGAGTTGCCGCTCTTCGAGAGGACGATTGCGACGTCGTCGCGGCCCACGAGCCCCAGATCACCGTGGAGTGAATCCACAGCGTGCAGGAAGGTGGCCGGCGTGCCGGTGGACGTGAACGTGGCGGCGATTTTTCGGGCGATGAGGCCCGACTTGCCGACCCCCGAGACGATGACCCGGCCCTTGGCGGCGGCAAGCAAGTCGATGGCGCCGGCGAACGCCGGCCCCAGGCCGTCCGCGATGCGCTGGACGGCTGCCGCCTCGAGGGCGAGGATGCGCTTGCCACGCTCAACCAGCGCGGCGTTCGACATCGCCTCTCTCTTGCAGGTATTGCCGCAGCAGATCCTTCCACACGCCGCGCGCCTTGAGAATCGTCTCGGCGACCTCGCGTACGGCGCCGTCGCCGCCGGCGCGCCGCGTCACGAAGGCCGCGGCGGCCTTCACTTCGGGTACGGCGTTGGCGACGGCAATCGGCAGCGCCACCCGCGTCAGCACGGGCAGGTCGGGCAGATCGTCGCCGACAAAGGCGCATTCGTCCCACGTGACGCCGCGGCGGGCGAGGAGGGTGGCGAAGGGGGCGAGTTTCGGATTGTCCTGTACGACCTCGTCTACCTTGAGCTCGCGACCCCGCGCTGCCGTCGCCTCGGAGCGCCGCGCGCTCGCCAACACGACCGCGAGCCCTGCCTGCCGCAGGAACTTGATCCCCAACCCGTCCTGGATGTGGAACCGCTTCAGCTCGACCGGGTGGTCCGCCGACTCGCCGACGTACAGGCCGCCGTCGGTCAGGACGCCGTCCACATCGAATCCGACGAGTTTCAGGCGGCGGGCGAGGGCGGCCTTAAGCACGCACGGCCTCGCGCGTCCGCTGCCACACGTCGAGGGCGATCCCCACGATGGTCGGCAGCTGATCGAGTGGGACCATATTCGGGCCGTCTGATGGGGCGCGCGCCGGGTCGGGATGCGTTTCGAGGAAGAAGCCATCGGCGCCGGCGGCCGCCGCGGCGTAGAGCAGCGGCGGAATGAACTCGCGGGTGCCCCCCGACGTTCCGTCCCGGCCCTGCCCCGGCTGCTGCACGGAGTGCGTCGCGTCGAAGATCACGGGCACGTTGCACGCGGCGCGCAGCCGAGTGAAGCTGCGCATATCCACGACCAAATCGCCGTATCCGAAGAAGGTGCCGCGCTCGGTGACCGCGATCTCCGGGGCGCCACCGGCCCGGACTTTCTCCACGGCGCCGCGCATCTCCTCGGGCGCCATCCACTGGCCCTTCTTGACGTTGACGGGGCGGCCCGCTTTCCCCGCCGCCACGAGCAGATCGGTCTGGCGGCAGAGGAACGCGGGGATCTGGAGCACGTCAGCCACCTGAGCGGCGGGCGCGACGTGACTCGGTTCGTGGACGTCGGTGAGGATCGGCAGGCCGGTCGCGGCGCGCACCTTCTCGAGCGCGCGCAGCCCGGCGTCGAGCCCGGGGCCGCGGGGCCCCGTCAGGCGCGAGCGATTGGCCTTGTCGTAGGACGCCTTATAGATGATGGCGATGCCGAGCTTGGCGGCCAGCTCGGCGAGCGCCTCGCCCACGCGGAGGTTGAGGTCGTCGGACTCGACAACGCAGGGCCCCGCGATGAGAAACGGGGCGGCTCCCCCACCGAACTTCGGCGCCATGTCAGTCGGCCAACTCGGCGAGCTCGGAAGACGTGCTCGCGGCCGCGCCGCTGTGACGAATGCGCTTCTGGTGGTCCAGCGCGGCGCCCACGAACCCCGCGAACAGCGGGTGGGGGCGCATCGGCCGCGACTTGAGCTCGGGGTGGAACTGGCAGCCGATGAACCACGGGTGATCGGGCAGCTCGATCATCTCCACGAGCGAGCCATCGGGCGACAGCCCCGAGCAGCGCAACCCGTACTCCGCGAGCACGTCGCGATAGGCGTTGGAGACCTCGTAGCGGTGACGGTGGCGCTCGCTCACTTCGGCGGCACCGTACACCTGGGCCACGCGCGAGCCGGGGCGCAGGCGGCAGGGATACGCGCCGAGCCGCATCGTGCCACCCATCTCCTGGATGCCTTCCTGCGACCGCATCAGCGCGATGACGGGGTTCTCACACTCCGGCTCGAACTCGCTGGAGTTCGTGTTGGCGATCTTGCAGACGTTGCGGGCGAACTCGATGATCGCGGTCTGGAGCCCGAGGCAGATGCCGAAGAACGGCAACTTGTGCTCGCGCGCCCAGCGGATCGCCTCGAGCATCCCCTCCACACCGCGGACGCCGAAGCCCCCGGGGACGAGGAGCGCGTCGTAGTTGCTGAGGAGCTCGCCGGCGGTCTCCTGGTCGGTGAAGCGATCGGACGCGATCCAGTCCACCTTCACGCCGGCCTCGTTCGCGAAGCCGCCGTGCGCCAACGCCTCGTGAATGCTCTTGTAGCTATCAGCCAGCTCGGTGTACTTGCCTACGACGGCGACCTTCACCTGCTGCGGCGGATGGAGGATCTTCTCCACCATCGCCGCCCAGGCGCGGAGGTCAGGCTCCTTCGTGTCCAGATGGAGCCGCGTGCACACCTCTTTGTCGAGTCCCTGGTCGTGGAGCTTCAAGGGGATCTCGTAGATCGACTTCACATCGGGGCTCTCCACCACGCAGCCGAAATCGACGTTGCAGAACTGGGCGATCTTGCGCTTGAGATCTTCCGAGAGTGGGCGCTCGGTGCGGCAGACGAGGATGTCGGGTTGGATTCCGATCTGCATCAGCTCGCGCACCGAGTGCTGCGTCGGTTTGGTCTTGAGCTCCGCGGTCGCGGCGATGAACGGCACGAGCGTGAGGTGGATGAACAGCGTGTTATCGCGGCCCACCTCCTGGCGGAACTGCCGGATCGCTTCGAGGAACGGCAGCGACTCGATGTCGCCGACGGTGCCGCCGATCTCCGTGATCACCACGTCGTGATCCGGGGCGAGGCGGCGGATCGCGCTCTTGATCTCATCGGTGATGTGGGGAATCACCTGCACCGTCGAGCCGAGGTACTCGCCGCGCCGCTCTTTGGTGATGACCGAGAGGTAGATGCGGCCGGTCGTCACATTGTTGACCTGCGAGAGCGAGCGGTCGATGAAGCGCTCGTAGTGCCCCAGGTCGAGGTCGGTCTCGGCGCCGTCGTCGGTCACGTACACCTCGCCGTGTTGGAACGGCGACATCGTGCCGGGATCGACGTTGATGTAGGGATCGAACTTCTGGATCGTCACCTTGAGCCCGCGTTCGGCGAGCAGCCGGCCGAGCGAGGCGGCGGCGATGCCCTTGCCGAGTGAGCTCACCACGCCTCCGGTCACGAAGATGTACTTCGTCGAGCTCACGGACTCACCTCCTTGAGGGTGCGGGTGACTTCGGTTTCGGCCCACGCGAGGTCGGCCGGCGTATCGATGCCCGGGGCCGCCGGACCGTCGAACAGCGTCACGCCCATCGGAATGCCGTGCAGCAGCGGCCGCAGCTGCTCCAACCGCTCCCAGGTCTCTTCCGGCACGGGCGGGAGGCGTACCCAGGCGTCCAAGGCCTCCCGGGTGTAGCTGTAGACTCCGACGTGCTGGTGATAGACGACCGCACCGGAGCCATCGCGATCGAACGGGATCGGCGCGCGCGAGAAGTACACGGCGCGTCCCTTCGCATCGACGACGACCTTCACCCGATTCGGATCACCCGCGAGGGCTGCGTCGAGGGAGCCGGCGGCGGTGCCGAGCACTTCGCCGCGCTCGAGACAGGCGAGCGAGCCGCGTACTGCTTGCTTCGCGACAAAGGGCTCATCGCCCTGCACGTTCAGAATGAAGGTGAAGTCGCTAAAGCCTTGTTTCCCAACGACTTCAGCAACGCGCTCCGTGCCCGACCGGTGCTCCGGCGAGGTCATCACCGCTTCGAAACCGGCTCGCTGCACCACCGTCGCGATCTCTTTGGCGTCGGTCGCCACAACCACGCGATCACAGACTTCGAACTCGGTGACGCGCCGGACGACATGGACGACGAGGGGTTCGCCTGCCAGGGGCAGGAGCGGTTTGCGCGGGAGACGGCTGGAGCCCAGCCGTGCAGGAATCACGCCAAGGACGGGCACAGGGGAAGATACAAAATGTGTGCCGTGGAGTCTAGACCGTGGCCTGGACGACCCTCAAGAAGTTCTCCAGCAACCGCTTGCCGTGCTCGGTCCCGATTGATTCCGGGTGGAATTGGACCCCGTAAATGGGGTGGTCGCGGTGCTTCATGGCCATGATCTCGACCTCCTCCCCCGGGCGGTCGGCGCTCATGGCGGTGATGACCAGGGCGGGCGGCAGGGACTGCGGCTCGACGACCAGGGAGTGGTAGCGCATCGCGGTAAATGGGCTCGGGATGCCCTCGAACAGCTCGTCCTGGTCGTGGACGACGGGGCACGTCTTGCCGTGCATCAGGCGGGGTGCGCGCACGATCTTCCCCCCGAACGCCTCGCCGATCGCTTGATGTCCGAGGCACACGCCCAGGATCGGAATCCTCCCCGCCAGGGCCCGCACGAGGGGCACGAGGATCCCGGCCTCGGCGGGGGTCTTGGGACCCGGCGACAGCACCGCCGCCGTGGGCTTCAGCGCCAGCACCTCCGCGATCTCGAGCGCGTCGTTGCGGTACACGACGGGCTGTTCCCCGAGCTCGCCCAGGTACTGCACGAGGTTGTAGGTGAACGAGTCGTAGTTGTCGAGGACGAACAGCATGGTGGAATCTACTCCAGGCCTCGCAGCTCGTACCACTCCACCCTGGAGTCCTGCACGGCATCCCGGATGCGCCGCTCGCGGGTGGACAGGTCGGCCGCGCCGGTCTTGACCTCGACGAAGACGATGCGCGTGATGTTCCCGTCGCTCAAGCCGTCGAACACCACGAAATCCACCGGGGAGCCGAGGAACCTGACGTCCTTGGGGTTGAACGGAAAGTCGGGGAGGTACGGGACGAGCTGCTCGTACACCTTCCCCGCCGTCACCGCGAGGCTGCGCTGAATCGCGTCGTGCCGCACGGCGCGCGTGTACCGCGCCTTCCACAGAAGGAAAACGAGCACGACGACCACGGCTGCCAGCACATAGTTCACGTAATTCATCGCGTCACCGCGTAGAGGACCTGGTCCAGGACCTGCCCATCTTTCACGACGCTACGGCGCAGGATGCCCTCCCGCGTGTAGCCGGCCTTCTCGAGCACCCGCATTGAGGCCGGGTTCGACGAGAATACGCCGGCAAAGATCCGGATCAGGTCGTAGGCGTCGAACGCGTAGGTCGTGAAGGCGCGCAGCGCGGCGGTCATGATGCCCCGATTCCACACGGCCTCGCCGAGCCAGTAGCCGACCTCCGCCGAGCGACGATGCACGTCCGGCTGCGGCGCGACGCCGATGCCGCCGGCGGCCTCGCCATCCACGACGATCGCGAAGTTCGTAACCAGTCTCTGTTTCGCGCAGTACGTGAGCCACGCCTCGCCGTCGGCGCTCGTGTACGGGTGGGGAAACTGATCGCGCAACATCAGCCAGACGAGGCGATTGTTGGCGTGGCGCACCAACGATTCCTGGTCGGTCTGACGCCACGGCCGCATCAGGCAAAGACCGGCGTCGAGTGAAGGCGCGCCGGTCACGGGAACGTGAGCTCGAGCGCCTCTCCCGCCGGCAACGCCGCCCACCGGGCGAACAGCTCGCGCCGTTTGTCGCGCACGTTTCGGAGCTCCCCTTCGCTGACGACCGGAGCCCCGCCCACTCCGCGCTCGGCGTAGTGGGTCGCCGCGGCAGCATTGAAGTCGTCCGCCGACCACTCTACGCCTGCGCCACGCTCGCGGTCGAGAAACCCGACGAGCAGCTCGGACGCGAGGGCCTCGACCGGCAGCGGTCCCCGCGGCCACGGCTTGCCGAAGTCGGTCAGGTTCCACCCTTCGGCGACGAGGCCATAGAAGCCCCGAGGATGCTCGAGCACCGTCTCCACGGCGTAGTGCGTCAGGTCGTGCAGGGGGAAGAAGCGGCCCTGCTGCCCGTCCTGGCGCTGCCACGTGACGGAGCCGTCGGCGCGGCGGCAGCTCAAGGCCGCCGCGCCGTCGGTCTTTTTCTTGATTTGAATCACGAGCTGGGCCACAGCCATCCAAAGGTGCCCGCCGTGAGGAGGGCGTAGATCAAGCCGTCCACCGTGGCCTTGATCGTCGTGCTCCAGGCGCGGCGGTACCAGATCGACATCTGCCAGAGGGCGACGGCGTAGCCGATGAACGCGGTCACGGCTACGAAGCAGAAGACCTGCATGTATTGCGCACCGGGAGACAGGGCGCGCGCGGCGATGTAGCCGGCAAACACGCCCACCACCACCGCGTATAGGAACCACATGGAGAGATTCCGGCCCATCGACCAGGGACCGTTCGGCAGCACGGTCACGATCAGATTGGGTCCCTGCTTCACCTTGTCCATGAATGCGGCCGAGGCCATCTCCTCCCGGGTCGACGGACGGGGCACCATGTAGTCGCCCGGCGGGATGGCGAGTGGGCGCAGGGCCTCTCGCACGCGGTCTTCGTTGGGGATCTTCGGGTAGTCGCCCTTGTGCCAGGGCGACGCCATGTGGATGATCGAGCTGACGACGAACACGATCACGGCGGACAGCAGAATCGGGAGCCAGAGCGCCAGCAGCGACGTCATCATCAGGGCCTCGTGGGTTGCATGTGTTCGTGGCCAGCGGCGTGGTGATTGCTGCGCTGGAAGGCGAGGAATTCGTGAATCGCCGCGATCGCCGCGGGATCGCTGCTGCGCATGCGTACTTCCCCGCCCCGCGGGCGATCGATCACCGCGTACTCGATTGCCGTTCGGCGCGCCTGCATCACGGCTGTCCCGGGGACCACCTGCGCGTGGACCTGAAACGGCTTTGTGAAGTCGCCGGCGCGGAACGCAGCGGCGATATCGTGCATATGGAGGCGGATCGTGGCGATACCCGTGGTGTCGCCGGCGCTATCGCGGTCGAGAACGACGCGTCCCCCGTCGGGAAGGTCTTCGAACACGTGGGCCGACGTGTACTGATCGACGCCCATGACCATCCGGCCGCGCTCCTGCATGGCGGCATAGTCTCCGCCCTTACAGGCACAGAGCGCGAGCAATGCAATGAGGAGTTTGGGCTGCACGGGTCAACGATAGGAGGACGCGACGGCGTTAGCCAGAAGGCCCACCGCCTATGGCATGACTGAGTTACTCACGAACGCCAGTCGCTTCCCGTCCGGCGACCACGACGGGACGTTGATCGTGCCCTGCCCGCCGTACAGGTAGGCGATGACGCGCGCCCCGCCCGGGCCGCCGCCGATGGGCATCAAGCGCAGCAGCACGTGCTTGTAGAACGGATGATCGTCCGGCGCGACGTCCTGGCCAAAGGCGATGTACACGATCCACTTGCCGTCGGGCGAGATGTGCGGGAACCAGTTGTTGAATCCGTCATTCGTGACCTGCTCCTGGCCGCTCCCATCGGGTCGCATCCGCCAGATCTGCATCAGCCCGCTGCGCGCAGAGTTGAAGTAGATGTACGCGCCGTCGGGCGTGTACTCGGGTCCGTCGTCCAAGCCTTTCGTCTTGGTGAGGCGGATCTCATCGCCGCCGGCGGCGGGAATCTTGTAGATGTCGAACTCGTCGTGCCGCTCGCCCACATACACGAGCCACCGGCCGTCGGGGGACCAGCCATGCAGGTACGAGGCTCCTACCCCCTGCGCGGTCACGCGGTGCGGCGTGCCGCCCGTTGCCGGCACCGTATACACCACTGAGGCGCCGCTGTCCTCCACCGCATGATTGCTGATGGCGATCGTACGGCCGTCGAATGAGAGGACGTGGTCGTTGTTGTTGCGTGTCGCGAATCCGGTATTGATCGCCGTGGGCGACCGCGAGGCGAGATCGAAGCGGTACAGACGTCCTTCCTGCACGTAGATGAGCGCCTTGCCGTCGTGCGTCCAGTTGGGCGCCTGAAACGATCCCGTGTACTGATGCACGACGCCCGCGTTCCCGGTCGCGACCTCGAGAATCTCGAGGTTCGAGCCGAGGTAATCGCGATACGCAACGAGATCCTTCGGGGCCGGTATCGTGATACGGACGTTGCTGAACGTGCCGCGCTCGACGACGGTATCGTTGTGCGCGCACACGAACAAGCCGACATAGACCGTATCGGGGAGCGACACTCCAGAGAGGCGCGTCGTGACGAGCGTGTCGCCGAATTGCGCCACGGACATGAAGTAGTCGCCATCGCGCCGCTCGAGCTGGATGATGGCATCGGCATTGGGGAGGCTGTCCGCCGACTTCTCTTCCTCTGTGATCCCGCCGGCCTGCCGGCGGAACTGGAGCGACATCAGGCCGTCGCCGTGCAGCGCCGCCGTCACGTGGGCGCTGTGGGGGTCGAACGACGGGCGAATCGTCCAGCCGATCTTGCGATGCTCCTCCACGCCCCTGCCAAGGAGACGCGCGCGCGCAGAGAGGATGAAGTTGCCGCTGAGCCGCTTCCAGATGAAGTGAAAATCGTCGCGGGTGTCCCACATGTTCTGACCCGACCCCGCGATCAGATACGTCTGCTCCTGGGGATCGTACGAGGCGGAACCACCGGCTCGGCCGACGTTTCCCTCTGCGGTGAAGAGGCCGACCGGAATCTGAGCGTCCAGGACATCGGCCCAGACGGCGGCGCTCAGCAGGAGCATCAGCAGGCGGTAGCGGGGTGGTAAGCGCATGGCGGTCACAACGGGATTCTACCACGGATGTCGGGCGCCGCCAGCAGTCGGATCATCGGGAGCTCGGGAGGATTGCCCCAGCGCGGGATCCACGCGCTGCCAATGCCCGCCGAGACATACAGCCAAGTCTGTCCCACCTGCTTCAACCCGTGCAAGTACTTGCGGCCGAACTGCGATGGTGCCGTGATCGGGCCGATGAGCGGGAAGTGCGCCTGGCCGTTGTGGGTGTGCCCCGACAACATCACGTCCACGCGCAGGTCCTGCGGCAGATACTCGATGAGATCAGGGTTGTGCGATAGCAGGACCCGTGGGATGTGGAGTGGCACCCCGGCCAGCGCGTCGTCCGGCCGCACCGCGCCGTGTGAGAAGTCGTCGACTCCTCCGATCGCCAATGCGCCCGTCCCACGGCGAATCAGCACGTGCTGATTCGTGAGAAGGCGCGCGCCGCCCCGCTCGATCGCAGCCGCCACCGCGTCGGGATCGACCCAATGATCGTGGTTGCCGAGCACGGCCAGCGTGCCGTCGGGAGCACGGAATCGTGCGATGATGTCGTCGAGTCCCTGCAGATCACTGCGCGCGTGACTCACGAAGTCTCCGCCCAGGACCACGAGATCGGGCGCGAGCGCTGCCACGCGCGCGGCCACGCGGGAGAGCCAGCGCGCGGGGACCGCGGGCCCATGGTGCAGATCGGTGACAAGGGCAATGCGGTAGCCATCAAACTGGGCGGCGAGGCCGGGCACGGGAACCGAAACCGCGGGGGTCTCGATCGCGGCGTGGTCCCAGCGAAAGAATGGAGCTGCTAGGCGCTCCGCCAACCACCCCAACGGAATCTCGGTGAGGCGCTCCAGAACGGGCGACCGCCGCTCCCGCGCGGGCGGGTGGCGCCGCGGATGCAGAAAGAATCCCGTCATGTCCCGCCGATGCGCGCCCTGACCTAGAGTCTCACCGCCCTGGCGTCAACACGATGTTGCGGTACTCCACCGGCCCGTGATCGCCCTGGAGCATGATCGGTCCCGGCTTCTCTTCATCGCTGTCGAGCGCCCCGCCCGTGATCCCGGGAATGTTGGCGCGACAGATTACCTGATGCCCGTTGAGCACGACCGTGACCATCCGCCCGATCAGCGTAATGTCGTAGGTCTGCCACTCGCCGGCGCCCTTCGCGGCATTCTCGTTCGGAATGAGAAACCCGTAGATCGCGCCGAGGCCGCCGGTCGACG
>Ga0193713_1000882_pt1 | contig 9987 bp, 7 predicted proteins | sample H3a2metaG_FD_143054 | JGI IMG/M metagenome (GOLD analysis project Ga0193713, IMG submission 143054) | Soil microbial communities from a riparian zone of the East river system, Colorado, United States - H3a2 | ecosystem: Environmental > Terrestrial > Soil > Riparian zone | place: USA: East River... | reverse complement strand
TGGCGCTCGGCGGTGACGATGAGGAGCGACAGGAGGATCATCGCGGTGGCGTTGATCGTCATGGAGACGGTGACGCGGTCGAGCGGGATGCCGTCGAAGAGCTCCTGCATGTCCTCGGGAAGGGCGATGGAGACGCCCGCCTTGCCGACCTCGCCGCGCGCCATGTCGTCGCCGGGGTCGTAGCCCATCTGGGTGGGGAGGTCGAAGGCGACGGAGAGGCCCGCCTGGCCCTGGCCCAGGAGGTAGCGGTACCGGCGGTTGGTTTCGACCGCCGTGCCGTACCCCGCGTACTGGCGTATCGTCCACGGCCGGGTGACGTACATCGTGGGATAGATGCCGCGGGTGAAGGGAAACTGGCCGGGGAGTCCGAGTTTTTTCGCGTAGTCAAAGCCGGGGTCAGGAATGGACGGCATGCCACGATTATATCTGCCGCGATCCGAGGTCGTGAAACAGGACTTGCGGCGGGTCGTCAAAGGAAGATGATGCAATTGATGAGGCCCATGGCCGCGGCTGTTCTGTCGCTCCTCTGGATCGGATGCTCCTCGGCGCCAAAGAAGACTGAGTCCGAACCGTCGTACGAGGCGCGCTTGGACGCGATGTTGATCAGGCGTCCCGATGACCCGGATCTTCTCTTTCTTCGCCACGATCACAAGGACCTCGCACGGTGCGCGAGGCTCGCCTCACTGAGGCCGACGCCCGTGGTTCTCGCTTCTGTGACGAGCCAATTCCTCGCGCATGGGTTGGATGAAGAAACCCTCCCAGGGTTCAGAAACCTCCTCAAGGTGTGGATGGATCGGGATCCGGACAACTCGATGCCGCTTGTTCTACGGGGCCAGTTGGATATTTCCTGCGGCAACCTCAAAGAAGGATTGGAATCCCTGGTACGCGCCTCGCAGCTTCGGTTTCTTCGAACTTACTCACTTGAGGGTCAGCAGGAGGCGCTTCGAATTCAGAAGCAGGAAGGTTTGACGGAGGTCGAGTATCTGGCCACTTATGGCCTGCACAACCTCAATCTGGTTATAGCCGTGACCAAGGCTTGCAGTTTGCTGGCGACGACGTCCGGCGAGAACCACCTCCGCCGGAATCGCGGGGAATCGCAACGTCTTGCCGAAGCCGAGTACCGCCTCGCGCGATCCTTTACTGCCTCGGGCAAGTGCCTGATGGAGGCTACCCTCGCTTATGACGCGGTCTCGTATGCGGCCGAGTGTCTGTGCGAACTCCATCTCATGGTGGGAGAGGATGCATTGGCGTCACGGTATGCGACGGAATCTCGGCACCGCCATCTCGCTCAACGGGCACTGAAACTGGCGCAAGAGCGCGAGGTGGCCAGGAATCCCATTACCCAACTCATGAAAGAAGTGGGGCTTCTTAAGCAATTCGACAGCGCTTACATGAAGGGGGTATTGGACTCCTTGCTAGCCGTCAGTCCGAGCGATCTCTGGAACCGCCTTCTTGTGAAAATGCGCGAAGTCGAGGGAAAGGATGCTTGGCCCCGCTTTTACGCCAAGCTTCGCGAAAACGAGGGACGGGTGCGACCTTACCTCGAGTCCCAAATCCACCGGGGTTATGTGGAGGTCGCTCTTGAGGGCGTGACCGAAGAAGATCGCCGGTCGATAGAGTCGCTCAAATTCCCCATCGACCACTTCATGGAGGAAAAGAAAACCTTCTATCCCGAACGTTACGGAACGGAGCATCGGGACCGCCTGATCATGTACCTGACGGCTGCCGATCAGGGGGGAGATTCCGAGTTGCGGGACTACCTTCGGGAGCGAGCGGCCGGCGCCCTCATCCACCATGACGACAAGGGTGCCCTTCCCGGACTATGTGCCCTGTTGGACGCCAAAGGAAGCAGCGTCAGCGAGGTCTTGGTCGCGGTGACCATGGTGGCTTTGGGCGACCACAGTGACCGGGTCATCAAGATCCTCGAAGAGGGCTTTGATGTCTACCAGGCCGGTGTTTGTTGGGCGGTGGCGCACCTCGGACGTACCAAGGTCATCCCAGAACTGGTGCGGGAATTTGAATTGGGCGTGCGCCCGGGACAGATTTCAAACAACTTCCAGGAGGCCGTGACGGCGTACTTCGCCCTCAAGGAATTGACCGGGCAGGATTTCGGCTTCTACCCGGGAAAATGGTCGGAGTGGGCCGAACGGACCGGCAACAAGAAGAAGTAGCCGGGATTACGTCACGATCAGGAGCGTCTGTCCCTTGTCCACCTTGGTGCCGGGCTTGGCCGTGACCGACTTCACGACGCCGTCCTTGGGAGAGGCGATCTCGTTCTCGAGCTTCATCGCGTCGAGCGTGAGGAGCGGCTGGTCCTTCTTGACCTTGTCGCCCTCGGCGACGAGCACCTTCGAAATAAGTCCGGGGATGGGCGCCTTGACCTCGGTATCGCCTGTGTCGGCCGCGGCCTCGCGGCGGAACTTCGCGGCCTTCTCGGCGCGGGCGTCGCGCACCTCGACGCGGTACTCAATCCCTTCGATGTGGATGACGTACGCGTCGTCCTGGCGGGTCCAGCCGAATTCCATGCGCCGGTTGTCGAGGAAGGCGGTGCGGATGCTCGTCTTCTGGTCGTCGAGGACGACGGAATGCTGGCGATGGCCGAGGGTGGCCACGACGGTGTCGCGGTCGGCCGCGAGCTCCATCGCCATAACGTCCCCGTTGAGGTGCGCGTATAGCTTCACGAGGCCATCGTATCACGGCCTCGACCGGCGTCCTATAATCGCCGGAGTTCACCGCGGGAGGAACGCATGATCCGGCTCGCCCCGCTCGTCTTCTTGCTGTTCTGCCAGGACCCCGACATCGACGCGCTCATCAAGCAACTCGAGGACGATTCGATTGAAGTCCGCGAAAAAGCGGTCGCGGCCCTGATCGATCTGGACGACAAGGCGGAGCAGAAGGTCAAGGCGCGGATGGCCTCGGCCGACGGCGAGGTCAAGCGCCTCTGCCGGAGGATTCTCGAGCAGCTGGCCGTTCCGAAAAAGTTGCGCGGCGTCCTGCCTCCGATCACCCGCGTGACGATCGACGCGAAGGATCGGAGCGTCAAGGAGGTGCTGGAGGAGTTTCAGCGCCAGACCCGAATCCCGATGAAGTTGAGAAGGGCCGGTGAAAGCTCCATCACGGTTCGGATCCAGGATGCCGGCCCCCTGGAAGCTCTGAACGCCATTTGCAGGGCCGCGAAGCTCGGTTGGGATTATCCTTCGGAGGGCTTTATCCGGCCGATGGAGCCCGTTGCCCGCACCGAGCCAAGGGTGCCGTTGCTTGAAGGTCCCGAGATCCAGTTTACACCCGGTCATTACGCCGAGAGACCCAGGCTATTCATCCGGCATTACGAGGTTGAGTTCCACGAGATCGTGCTGAGCCGGACAAACGACTTTCGCAACGAGAGGAGCCGGGGCGAACTGTCGATCGGCCTGTTCTGGCCCCACGGGGTGAAGCCGTATTCGGTGATTGTCGAGGTCACATCAGCGATCGACAATCGCGGAAACCAGCTCCTGGAGGGCCATGACGATCCCCGCCAGCCCAAGGGACCCAGGGAGGAGTTCGCCTGGTGGGGTAATCCGCTGCGACTCTACGACCGGTATCGGTTGCGCTATCCCGACAAGGGAGTGCGGGCGCTCGCCTCCGTTCGGGGTTCGGCCCGGATCTTCTATCTCCTTCGGGAGAAAATGGTCATCTTCGAGTCGCCGGAGAAATCGGTCGGGGTTCGGAAGGAGATCGAGGGCGTGACTGTCGAACTGGTCGAGCTCAAAACGGTGGAACTCAAGCCGGGGGAGACCTATCTCAAGGCCCGCGTTCAGATCAAGGGCCGCGAGTGGATGTTTCCTCCCCGAGCCCGGGCGCGATTGGAAAACGGGAAAATGTCCGGACCCTTGAGGGCGGTTCCGATCGGAAACCCTGCGGCCTCCCTCTATGATTTCAATCTGTACGATCCATCATCCAAACCGGTGGCGTTCGAAGTCGTCGCGGAATCAATCTGCGGCGAGGATGCGTTCGACTTCGAATTCAAGGACGTCGTATTGCCATGAATGGCGGGAGCCGGCGATGAGGGTATTCGTGCTGGCGTGCCTGCTCCTCGTGTCGGCTCAGGATCCCGACATCGAGGCATTGCTCAACAGTCTTTCCGACGAGTCGATCGAAGTCCGCGAGAAGGCAGTGACCGCACTGATCGGACTCGGCGTGAAGGCCGAAGAGAAGGTCAAGGCTCGGATGATTGCCGCCGCGGGGGAAGTCCGGGCCCGATGCGAGCTCATCTTGGCGCGGATCGCCCGCCAGAAGCGGGTGGACGCCGCGCTTCCTCCGCTCAAGCGGGTCACGATCCACGCCAAAGACCGGAGGCTCAAGGAGGTCCTGCAGGAGATACATGCGCAGACGGGTTGGCCCCTCGAGTTCGCTGAGCTCGACGACATCTCCGTGACCGTTCGGGTGAAGGATGGGACTCCGTTCGAAGCGATCACGGCGGTTTGCAAATCCGCGGGCCTCGGGTATGTGATCAGCACTGTCTCTCCCAAGGCCACGAAGGCCGCTCCGCCGGGAACCGAACCGGCGATCTGGTTCAAGCCTGAAGGGTATGCTGAGGCCCCTCGCCATTTCGCGGGCCACTTCGTTGTCGAGATGATCGCGGTCCACCTTACTCGCAGAACCCGGTTTGCCGCGCCGGAACGGTCTGCCCACATGTCCATGCAACTCGCATGGCCGCCCGGAGTGATGCCTGACGCCGCACTCCTCGACATTTCCTCGATCGTGGACGACAAGGGAAGGTCGCTGTACCAGCGTCCGACCTACGCAAGTTACGGGCAATCCGACCCCGGATTCCCTGGCCGGATTCCCACCGCCACGCTGGCGAGCGCGGATTTCAAACACCCGGAGGATGACGCCGCGACAGTTTCTGTCAAAGGCTCCGCGATCTTGGTCTTCGCTGGGGAGGATCGGTACCTGGCCTTCGAAGCGAAGGAGGAGGCGTACGGGAAGCCGAAGGAAATGGCCGAGATGGTCGCCGAACTTCGCGGCATCAAGGACGAGAACGGCGTCACAACCGTGACGATCGCCTACAAGGGACAACCGAAGAGTCCGCTTCCGGGGATGATTCGATACCGGGGGACCCTGAGTACCCGCCTCTTTCAGGTCCGATTGGAAGACGGAACGACGGCCGTATCCAACCACACGGGCCAGCGCCACGAGGCCTCGTTTAGTGTCATGGAGCTGAATTTTCAGAATCTAGCCTCGAAAATCACCGCCGTCGAAGTGCTCGCGGAGACGGTGTATCACGAGGAGCGTTTCGATTTCGAGTTCAGGGACATCCCGCTGCCGAAGTAAGTTCGAAGTGCGAAGTTGGAGAGATGCGGGCCGCTCAGGATTTCGGACCCGAAACGCGGGCCCTCGGAACGGGCGGGGGCGGCTCCCGAAGCGCCATCTTCCACGCGGACAGGGGACGCGGGCTCGCGTACTTCGGCGTCTGCTGCTCGGCGCGGCGGAATTCCATCGCGGCCGCCAGGAGCGCCGCCTCGAGCTTGTGCTCCGCCTTCACGTCCTTGAAGTCGAACTCCTCGTCCACGAACTTCGTGTGGAACTTGCCCTCGCGGAACCGCCGCTCCTGGAAAAGCTGCAGGTGGAAGGGGATCGTCGTTTGGACCCCCACGACCTTGAACTCGCGCAGCGCCCGCAGCATCCGCGCGATCGCCGTCGGCCGGTCCTCCCCCCACGTGATGAGCTTGGCGATGAGCGAGTCGTAGTACGCCGTCACATGGGTCCGCGGGGTGAGATCGGAATCGACGCGCGTGAAGGGCCCCGCGGGAAACCGGACGCCCGAGATCTCCCCGATCGACGGCGCGAAGTTGAGGAAGGGATCCTCGGCGCAGACGCGCGCCTCGATCGCGTGGCCGCTCCACCGGATGTCGCCCTGCGCGATCCCGAGCTTCGCCCCCGAGGCGATGAGGATCTGCTGGCGGACGAGGTCGATCCCCGTCACCATTTCCGTGACCGGATGCTCGACCTGCAGGCGCGTGTTCACCTCGAGGAAAAAGAACTTCCCTGTCTTGTCGAGCAGGAACTCGACCGTGCCGGCCCCCTCGTACTTCGCGGCGCGCGCCATCCGGACCGCGGTCTCGCCCATCCGCTGGCGGAGCGGCGGATCGACCGCCACCGAGGGGGATTCCTCGACCAGTTTCTGGTGGCGCCGCTGGATCGAGCACTCGCGCTCGCCGAGATGGATGACGTTCCCCCGCGCGTCGGCGAGGACCTGGACCTCGACGTGACGCGGGAGATCCACGAACTTCTCGATGAAGAGCGTCCCGTCGCCGAACGAGGAGGCCGCCTCGCTCGAGGCCTCGCGAAGCGCGCGTCCCAGCTCCCGTTCCGCCCGGACGACGCGCTGCCCGCGTCCTCCGCCTCCGCTCGCCGCCTTCAAGAGCACGGGATACCCGTGTGTCCGGGCGAACTCGATCGCCGCGCGGTCGTCGACCTGGCGGCTCACCCCGGGTACGACCGGCACGTCGTGCCGCTCCGCGAGCTTGCGCGCCGCGATCTTGTTCCCGATGGCGCGGATGGACTCCGCCGGCGGGCCGATGAACTTGATCCGCTCCTTCGCGCAGGCGCCCGCGAAGTCGGCGTTCTCGGCGAGGAATCCGTAGCCGGGATGGACCGCGTCGGCCCCCGATATCTTCGCGACCTCGAGGATCCGGTCGATGCGGAGGTAGCTCTCGCGCGACGGGGCGGGGCCGATCGGGTACGACTCGTCCGCCTGCGAAACGTAATTGGCCCACCGGTCGGCCTGGCTGTAGACCGCGACCGTGCGGATCCCCATCTCCTTGCAGGCGCGGATGACGCGGAGCGCGATCTCGCCCCGGTTGGCGATCAGAACCTTCTTCAGCACAAGGGAAATCTATCGAAGCACGGGGGATTGTGAAAGGAAGTAGGTGATTCCGGATTGCGGATTGCCGATTTCCGGATGGTGCCAAGAATCCAGAATCAAGAATCGAAAATCCCTGGCCGTCACGCCGGCGGTGGTTGTGGGTTTTCGAGCGCGCCGGTCGCGGTCGGCGGCTTACCCTCCGCCTCGAACTTGTGGTGCAGCTCGAGGGGACGCTGGCGCTTCCGGAGCCGCATGTTGAGCAGCTCCACGAGGAGCGAGAAGGCCATCGCGAAGTAGATGTACCCCTTGTTGACGTGCTGGCCGAACCCCTCCGCGACGAGCATCACGCCGATCAGGAGCAGGAAGCTCAAGGCCAGGATCTTCATGCTCGGATGGCGGTTCACGAAGGCGCCGATCGACCCGGCGAAGGCGAGCATCACGAGGACCGAAAGGACCATCGCCACCACGATGACCGCAAGGTCCTGGACCATTCCCACCGCGGTGATCACGGAGTCCAGCGAGAAGACGATGTCGAGCGCGACGATTTGTCCCACCACGAGCCCGAAGGTGCCCCGGCCGGCCGGCCCGACAGCCTCCTCATGCTCCACCTCGAGCTTGTCGTAGATCTCGTGCGTCGATTTCGCGACCAGGAATAGCCCGCCGCCCAGGAGGATCAGGTTTCGGCCGGAGAAACCGTGCTTCAAGACCGTGAAGAGATTGTCGTCAAGGCTCATGACCCAGCTGATGGAAAAGAGGAGGCCCAGCCGCATGATCAGGGCGAGGACGAGCCCGATGCGGCGCGCCTTCGGCTGCTGAGCCGCCGGAAGCTTCCCGGAAAGGATCGACAGGAAAACGATGTTGTCGATCCCGAGGACGATCTCCATCGCGGTCAGGGTCACGAGCGCGATGAGGACCTGCGCGGAAAGGAAATCGCCCATGAGAGTCTCCCGTGGACTGCGTCCGAGAGGAGACTCTAGCCGTGCTCCGGGGCCCCGGTCAATCGCCCGGGGTCAGGGTTTCGACAGGAATTGCTTCAAACCGTCCGCGGCTTTCCGCATCGCGCCGAGGGTGGCCACTTTTTCGGCGCGGCGCTGGGTCTCGACGAGCGCGAGGTCGCCCGACGCCTCCTTCTCCAGGTGTTCGGCGTCGAAGGTCTCGGCGTATGGAACCACGCCCGTGCGGACGTCGAGCAGGATCAGTTCGATGGACGCCAGCGCGCGGACCTCGTCCCGGGCGATGTGAAAGAGTCCCCGCCAGCTCACGAGATGGCTCCGCGTGGAATAGACCAGCAGCAGCTCGGCCTGCATGAGGGCCGCGGCCTCCCGGAGGCGCGTCAACGAGGGCTCGGGCGGAAGCATCAGGGCGGGCACGTGCGTGATCTCCGTGAACCGTCCGGTCTCCGCGAGGGGCCCCTCGAGCGCCTCGAGGTAGGCCTTCCGCTCCTGCGGAAATTCCACCTCGCGCGAGAATCCGTACGCCCCCCAGCCGCGCTCCTCCCCGTGCGTCCCCTGGTGGCCGAGCGGCAGGACCGCCAGCTTCACGCGCCCGGAAATCCGGATCCGCGATTCAAGGAGCGTCCGGATCCCCTCCTCGCTGAGCATCGCCTTGTCGTCCTTGACGAGGGACGCGTTGATGGATGGCCGCTTCTGGTACTCGTCGCTCTGGTAAAGGCTTCCGGCCCCTCCGCAACCGACGATGGTCAAAATCGCCAGGCAGGTCAGGTGTTTCATGAGTTCCTCCGTCCCCCTGAAGCGCCGGAGGAGGGCCGGAGGTTCTCGGATTCGGTATGCGGACTGCTGACTGCTGACCGCTGAACGCTACAGGGGAATGTTGCCGTGTTTGCGCGGCGGGTTCTGGTCCCGCTTGTTTTTCAGCACCTCGAGGCCGCGGATCAGGCGCCGCCGCGTCTCCGCGGGCTCGATGACGGCGTCGATGAATCCCTTCTCCGCCGCGATGTAGGGATTGGCGAACTTCTCGCGGTACTCGGCGATGCGCCGCTCGCGTTCGGCCTTCGGGTCCTTCGCCTTCTCGATCTCGTCCTTGAAGATGATGTTGACGGCGCCCTCGGGGCCCATGACGGCGATCTCCGCCGTGGGCCAGGCGAAGTTGAGGTCGCCGCGGATGTGCTTCGAGTTCATGACGTCGTAGGCGCCGCCGTACGCCTTCCGCGTGATCACCGTGATCTTCGGCACGGTCGCCTCGCAGTAGGCGTACAGGAGCTTCGCGCCGTTCCGGATGATCCCGCCGTGCTCCTGCGTGACCCCCGGCAGGAAGCCCGGCACGTCCTCGAACGTGAGGATCGGGATGTTGAAGGCGTCGCAGAATCGCACGAACCGCGCCCCCTTGATCGAGGCCTGGATGTCGAGGCAGCCCGCGAGCACCGACGGCTGCTGCGCCACGACGCCGACGCTCCGGCCATTCAGTCGCCCGAATCCGACGATGATGTTTTTCGCGTACCCCGCGTGGACCTCGAAGAACTCGCGGTTGTCCATCACCGACGCGAGGACCGACTTCATGTCGTAGGGTTTCGCCGGGCTGTCCGGGATGATCCGGTTCAGCTCCTCGTCCCGCCGGTTCGGGTCGTCCCCGGCGGGAACTTGGGGAGGCTCCTCGAGATTGTTCTGCGGCAGGTACGAGAGGAGCGTCCGGACCATGCGGAGGACGTCGGGCTCGTTCTTCGCGGAGAAGTGGGCGACGCCGCTCGTCTCGTTGTGGACCGCGGCGCCGCCGAGCTGCTCCAAGGTGACCGTTTCGTGGGTCACCTCCTTGATCACGTTCGGGCCCGTCACGAACATGTAGCTCGTCCCCTCGACCATGAAGACGAAGTCCGTGATCGCGGGGGAGTAGACCGCGCCGCCCGCGCAGGGGCCGAGGATGACGCTGATCTGCGGGATGACGCCGCTCGCGAGAGTGTTCTTGAGGAAGATGTCCGCGTAGCCGCCGAGCGACTCCACGCCCTCCTGGATGCGCGCGCCGCCGGAGTCGTTGAGGCCGATGACGGGCATCCCGAGACGGACGGCGTGCTCCATCACCTTGCAGATCTTGCGCGCGTGGGCGCTGCCGAGCGATCCGCCGAAGACGGTGAAATCCTGGGAGAAGACGCCGACGGGGCGCCCGTCGATCCGCCCGAAGCCGGTGAC
>Ga0193713_1000881_pt1 | contig 9988 bp, 5 predicted proteins | sample H3a2metaG_FD_143054 | JGI IMG/M metagenome (GOLD analysis project Ga0193713, IMG submission 143054) | Soil microbial communities from a riparian zone of the East river system, Colorado, United States - H3a2 | ecosystem: Environmental > Terrestrial > Soil > Riparian zone | place: USA: East River... | reverse complement strand
AAGGGCAACAACGAGGGGCTCGTCTCTCCGGCGCAGGACCGGGTGACCCGCGAACGGATCACAGCCGGTACCGTGGCCCCGTGGGCCGTCACCACGGCGATGCCGACGGAACGCGCCGACGTCACCTCGGTGGCGTACAACGGCTTCGTGTACTGCATCGGAGGTGAAGGAGCCGCGGATGAAGTCATCTACGCGCCGATGAATTCCGACGGATCGCTCGGCGCCTGGACGGCCACCACGCCGCTTCCCGCGGGGCGGAGATTCCACACCTCCGTCGCATACAACGGATTCGTGTACGTCATCGGGGGATACGACGCCGACTACAACAACGCCTTCAGCGACGTCCTGGTGGCGCCGTTCAATGCGGATGGCACGGTCGGGGTCTGGACGGCCACGTCCGCGCTTCCCTCGGCGCGCGGCTTTCACGCCTCCGCCGTCTACAACGGGTTCGTGTACGTCACCGGCGGCTCGGAATTCGGCGCCAAGCCCGACGTCCTGTACGCGCCGGTCAACGGGGACGGCACCCTCGGCGCCTGGGCCGCCACCACGGATCTTCCCGCCAACCGCGACTCGCACACGAGCGTCGCGTACAACGGTTTCCTGTACGTCATCGGCGGCGACCAGTACCTGGCGAATACGAGCGTCTTTGTCGCCCAGATCAATGCGGACGGCACCGTCGGTTCATGGACCGCCACCACGGACCTGATCACGGGGCACAGCGCCCACGCCTCCGTCGCGTACAACGGCTTCATCTACTGCATCGGGGGCCAATGGCAGACCGACGTCTCGTACGCGCCTCTCAATGCGGATGGTTCGGTCGGGTTGTGGCAGGCCGCCGCGTCGCTTCCCGGGGAGCGCCGCTATCTCGGCGCGGTCGCGTACAACGGGTACCTCTACGCTATTGGTGGTTCGTTCAACCCGGACCTCGACACCTATGTCGCGTCCATCGACGCCGATATCGCCAACGCCAACCAGTCGCCCGATCGCCTGCGGGGTTCCTATTCTCACCTCGTGGATTTGCAGAGCGACGCATCCAACCTGTACCTCGTTCTCAATGGCCAAGTCTCCCCCGGGGGAAATGTCCGCCTCCAGGTGCGCCTGGCCCCGGACGCCACGAAGATCTTCGGCGCGGAATCGATCTATGACCCCGCTCCGCTGGGAACGACAATCAATCTCGGATCCGCGCGGTACGCCTGGATCCGCCTGACCCTGGACGACAGCGGCGCCTCCGACGTCGATCAGCCCACCTACATTTCGGACATTGTCGTCAGCCCCTTTCCCCCGCCGACGGCGGGCGTCGTCTTCGACGGCCTAGCGGCGGACATCGATACGCAGATCTCGACGGCGACGATCGAGGCGAATTGGAGCGGCTTCACGCCGGCCGCCGGAGACAGCATCGCCTTCTACGAGTGGTCCATCGGGACGAGCACCAGCCTGGCCAATGTCCAGGGCTGGGTGAACGTGGGACTCGCCACGAGCGCCACCAACTCATCGCTGGCTCTCCAGGCCGGAACCACTTATTACGCGCGGGTCCGGGCGACCGGCGCCGGTGGACTGACCTCGGTTGTCGCCGCCAGCGACGGCGTTCAAGTGGCTGTGCCCGCTACCACCGGCGGCGGAGGAGGAGGCGGCACCAAAAAGAACCGACACTGCGGTCACGCCGCCACGGCATCTCCGGGTTCCCTGGCAGCCCTCTTGGCCGGGCTCGTCATCCTGGCGTCGGCCTTCCGGTCGCGACTGAAGAGGAGATTGATCTCCTGAGGCCACGATCCGGCGAATGACTTGGGCCGAACCTGATTCAGGCGTTCTACTCGCGATTCCGATTCTGGTCCCTTGCAGGTCTTCCAGAGTGCCGTAGGATCGGGGGCGGAGACCATTATGAGAACTCCCAGGTGGATCCCGGCCATGGCGCTGGGGTCCCTTTTCCTCGGCATTACCCTCCAAGGGCCATCAGCGGCCATGGCCACGGGTTCCCTCAAGTTACCGGGATTCACCCGGCAGCAGGAGGGGAAGCTCGAAGAGCTGCGCAAACTCCGTCGCGAGCGTCGCAAGAAAGAGGCGGCGGGTAAGAAGATCCAGGTCGAAATAGACAATTTGAGCAAGTCCATCAGTACGCTAATCCCGGAAATTACCCAAGCCCTTCTGAAGGACCTGAAGGCGGGTTCTCCCGAAGCGGTTTCGCAGGCGACGGCTCGCCTGGCCGAAGTGGGGACCCCGGCGCTTCCGGAACTGGAGTCCCTGGCCAAGTCCGGCACGCCGGACGAGCAGGCCCGGGCCAAGTCCGTCCTCAAATGGGTCGCTTATGTCGAAGCGGGCGACAGCGGCCTGTGGAAGCAGTGGGCGGCGAGCGGAAAGGCGTCCTCGGAATACTCCGGTCAAGGGAAGGCGAACGAGAGCGACTGGAGCGCCCAACAGGCCTGTGGGAAGCCGGATACGGATGAGGACGGAGACCATCCGACGGCGTGGGCCAGCCAGGAACCGGACGGGGGCCAGGAGTGGCTGGAGCTGACCTACAAGGCCGCCGTGCGGCCCGCGCAAGTCCGCGTCCACGAGTCGTTCAACCCGGGCGCGGTCGCAAGAATCGAGGCGCTGGACGCCGGGAAGAAGTGGCAGGTGCTGTGGAAGGGGAAGGACTCCACCACCGTCAGTCCCGGCATCCTGGACGTTCAGTTCGATCCTCCGAATTTCGTGACGCGGGTGATTCGCATCACGCTGGACTCCTCGGAGGTCGAAGGTTGGAACGAGATCGACGCGGTGCAGCTGATCGGCGAGCCTTCGGGCGCACCGGTCCCGGTCACGGACATTCCCGCCGGGGATGCCCCGGCGGCCCCGAAGGGAACCGTCAGGTCGATCAGATTCGACAGCAAGAACATCGGCGCACCTCGGAATGTGAAAGTCTGGCTTCCACCAGGCCATGATCCGCAAAAGAGCTATCCGGTGTTCTACACCTGCGACGGCATGCTCAACGTCAACATGAAGCTCGTGGAACCGCTGATTGCGGACGGCCGGATTCCGCCGATCATCGTCGTCGCGATCATGCACGGCCCCAACCTGCGGATGCAGGAGTACGTGCCCCAGGTGAGCCCCAAGGACTTCGACGCGCATGAAAAGTGGTTCATCGAGGAAGTGCTGCCGTGGGCCGAGAAGGAGTTCGGGGCCAGCAAGAATCGCATGGAGCGGATCGTCTGCGGCAGTTCCAATGGAGGTCCGTTTTCCCTGACCATGGGGGCCCGTCACCCGGATCTCTTCGGAAACGTGGTCGGCGCGATGGTGTATGCCCTCGCGGTCTCGAAGTGGAAGGATGAACTTGCCGAGAAACCCAAGAAACCGCAGACGTTCCTCTTGTACGCCGGCCGTCAGGATGACAACGGCGTACGGGAAAATGCGGGGGTGGAGAAGGTGCTGAAGGAGAGGGGCTACCAGGTTTCCAACACCGTGGTCGACGGGGAAGGCCATACCAACAGGCTGAACCAGACCATGCTGCCTAAGGTGCTCGAGGAGTTTTTCGGGAAGAAGCAAGAGGGTGAGAAGGGGAAAGAAAAAGACAAGGACCGACAGGGGATGTAGCCGATCGCCGTCTCTCTCACACCCGGATCCAGCGTCCGCTCGACGGCCAAGCGGGCGCGAGAACTGTCCCCGAAAAGATGCCGGGGCTGATCCTGCAGGCGGAACCGTCGCGGTGGGCCCAGGGGGATGACCGGCCCGTGCTCCCGCTGGTCTACTCAATTTCCAAATTCTGGCCCCTTGCGCGTCTACCAGCCCCGGCCTACGCTCCGGTTGGACTGGGGACGGATCGAGCCTGCGGGGGGAATCGCATGAGAAGCCTGGTGCATCTTCACCTGATAATGGCCTGCGGTCTTGTCAGCGGAGCAAGCGCGGCGGCGGCCCAACAGTCCGTTACCCTCACTTCGACGGCTGATTTTCAAAAAGGCAACAACGAGGGGCTCATTTCAACGGCGCAGAACCGGGTGGCGCGCGACCGGATTACCGCCGGCACCGTGGGAGCGTGGTCGGCCACCACCGCGATTCCCTCGGAACGCGCCGATCTCGCCTCCGTCGCGCACAATGGTTTCGTCTACGCCATCGGGGGCCGCGACATCGATTACATCCCCTCAAGCAACGTTTGGGTCGCGGCCGTCAATGCCAACGGGTCCCTTGGGGCGTGGGCCTCCACGTCCGCGTTGCCGTCGGGACGACACGCACTCTCCTCCGCGGTGTTTGACGGCTTCGTGTACGCCATCGGCGGCATCAACGGCAATGATGACCTCTTGACCGACGTGTTGGTGGCACCCATCAACGCGGATGGGACGATCGGGGGTTGGTCGTCCACCACCGCCCTCCCCGTCGGAGAATATTTCCATTCCAGCTTCGCTTACAACGGGTTCCTGTACGTTACCGGGGGCTTCGACGTCAATTTCGCCGCCATCGGCGACGTCCTGGTCGCGCCCATCAACGCGGATGGCTCCGTCGGGGCGTGGTCGTCCACCACCTCGCTTCCCTCAGGGCGCGGATTCCACTCCACGCTCGCGTACAACGGCTTTCTCTACACGGTCGGAGGGGGCCCCGGGCTCGGTGAACTCTCCGGCGACGTCCTGGTCGCGTCCATCAATGCGGATGGAACCATCGGGTCATGGTTGTCCACCACGTCGCTTCCCCTGGCTCGCGGCCTTCACTCTTGCATCGCCCACAACGGATTTCTCTATTCCATCGGCGGCCTCGCCGATCCCGACATCATCTTGACCGACGTTGTGGCCGCATCGATCAACCCTGATGGCTCCGTCGGATCATGGTCGTCGACCAGCTCGCTTCCCTCGGGTCGCGGCTATCACGCCTCGGCCGCCTATGGGGGCTTCATGTGGGCGATCGGGGGCTTCGATTCCGGTTTCACACCCGTCAGCAGCGTCGTGGTCGCGACCATCGACGCCGATGCGGCAAACGCCAATCAGGCGCCCAATCGCCTGCGCGGCTTCTATTCTCACCTCGTGGACCTGCAAAGCGACCCATCCAACCTGTTCATTGTTCTCAATGGCCAGGTTTCACCGGGAGGCGTCGTTCGCCTGCAAGTCCGCGTCGCACCGGACGCCACGGGTGTTTTTGGTTCGGAAACGCTTGTTGACCCCGCTCCACTGGGAAGTGTCATTCAAATCCTCGGGACCGGGCGTTTCGTCTGGATTCGCCTCACGCTGGACGACACCGCCACCAGCGATGCCGATCAGGCCACGTATGTTTCAGACATCACGATCAGTCCTGGCTCGCCTCCAACCGCGGGAGTCGTCAACGACGGCTCCGGCGCGGACATCGATTCGCAGAGTTCGACGACGACGATCGAGGCGAACTGGAGCGGGTTCACGGCTTCGGGGGGAGACGGCATCGCCTTCTATGAGTGGGCGATCGGGACCGCCCCCGGTCAAACCAACATCCAAGACTGGGTCAACGTGGGGCTGGCGACGAGCGCCTCCAATTCCTCGCTTTCTCTCGGAAGCGGAATCAAATACGTCCGGGTGCGGGCGATCAGCGCTTCCGGTTTGCCCTCGCCTATCGCCACGAGCGACGGGGTTGAAATCGTGCCAATAGCATCAGCTCCTGCCGGCGGCAGCACCAAAAAGAATCGACATTGCGGTCACGCCGCCACGGCCTCGCCGAGTTCCCTGGCAGCCCTCCTGGCGGGGCTCGTCATTCTGGCGTCGGCCTTCCGGAGGCGCATGAAGGGGAGATTGCTATCCTGACGCCTCCATCGGTCGAATGAATGGGCCGAATTCGATCCCGGCGCATACTCCTGTGGGCCCGCTCCTGCGCCCTCCAATCGTGGGCTTGAGCGGGGAGCATTCAGCCATCACCGCCTGGTTCTCGAAGCCGTAGAGCGGGCCGTACTTCTTTCCGCGACAGGCCGGTCCAATTGTGAAGGTCCAGGACAGGTACCTCCGGATGGCCCCCATGTTATGCTCTTGAGTGGTCCAGTTCATGCGCCTGTGGGACTTTCACATCCAGATTGATCCGGAAGCCTCCAAGCCGGTCTTCCTCCAGATCTCGCATGCCGTTGTCGAGGGCATCAAGAGCGGCCGGCTCTCCCCGGGCTCACCGATTCCCGGGACCCGCACCCTGGCGGCGACCCTGTCCGTCCATCGGAAAACCGTCATTCGAGCGTATGACGAGCTCGTCGCCGAGGGATGGATCACCTCGACTCCGAGGTGGGGCATGTTCGTCTCCTCGACAATTCCGGAACTCGAGCCCGCATCCGCTCATGCCGTTACCGCCCAGCGGCGGGATCCGTTTCGAATTGGATTCTCCCTGCAACCCCACCTCAAAGAGGTCGGCCCGCTTCGCGCCGCTCCCGGCGTGTTCAACATGGGCAGTCGTCCCGACATGCGGCTGGCCCCGCGGACGGCCCTGGCCCGGGCCTATCGGCGCGCGTTGACGTGGAGTCCGGAGTCTCTCCTGGGCTACTCCGATCCGCGCGGAAATCCCGACCTGCGCCGTGCGCTCTCGGCCATGCTGAAATCGACCCGGGGAATGTCCACCGATTCCGACGATCTCATCATCACGCGAGGCAGCCAGATGGGGTTGTACCTGGCCGCGCGCGTTCTCTTGAAAAGCGGAGACGTCATCGCGGTCGAGAACCTCGGGTATCCTCCCGCATGGGAGGCCTTTCGCCAGGCCGGCGGGCGACCTGTTCCTGTGCCGGTTGACGAAGAAGGACTGCGCGTCGATGCCCTGGAGGCCATCTTCAAAAGGGGGCGCCTCAAGGCGGTCTACGTCACCCCGCACCACCAATTCCCGACGATGGTCACGCTCACGGCCGGACGCCGGTTGGCTCTTCTGGAATTCGCGCGACGGAAAGGCGTGGCCATCATCGAGGACGACTACGACCACGAGTTCCATTACCGGGGACGGCCGGTCTTGCCCCTGGCGAGCATGGACCGCTGGGGGGTGGTGATTTATGTGGGAACGCTCTCGAAGGTGCTAGCTCCCGGCTTGCGCCTTGGATACGTCGCCGCCCCTCGGCCCGCCCTGGAGCAAATGACGACGCACCGAATCTACATCGATCACCAGGGGGATCATGTCTTGGAGCGCGCCCTGGCCGACCTCATGGAGGATGGCGAGGTGCATAGGCACTTCCGCCGGGCCCGGCGAATCTATCAGGAGCGGCAAGGCGCCATGGTCGCCGCGCTCCGGAACGTCCTGGGCGAGGCGCTTTCATTCGACGTTCCGGCTGGAGGCACTACCATCTGGGCCCGGGTGGCGGCGGGTATTGATCCGGCGGACTGGGCGGCCCGCGCCGCTGAGCGGGGAGTTCTCATAAGGCCCGGCGTTTTCTTTGCCGTGGATGGCCGGTCCCGTCCCTTCGTTCGGCTCGGTTACGCGGGCCTGAATGAGAAGGAGTTGCGGGAGGCCTTGAAACGACTGGTGGAGGCTCTACCGTCGAACAAGAAAGCCCGGCGCGCGCCTCGGAGTCGGTAACTGCGCCAAGGCCGGGTTTTCTTCTCGTCGATCCCTTCAGGCGGCGGTACGCGCCCGGCGGATCCGCGATGCCCCGAGAAGCACCAGCAAGCCCAGGATCGCGAGCGCCAGTGGACCGCGGGTCGCCGGCGCGGCGATGGTGCAGTCGCCGGCGCCGTGATCGACGAGGTCATCCATGACCACCTTGAAGGACAGCGGATCGCTCCATTCGGAAATCGAGTTGAGGTGCGCGGGATCCCGGCCCCGCAGGCGCCACGAGTAGGGTTGTTTCGGATCGCTCAAGGGCAACTCGATGGAAGTCGACGTCCCGGTCAGATCGACAAGACTATGGAGCGTAGTCTGGAACGTCGGGTCGAGGGAGACATCGAGGTCGTATTTGGCCCCCGCAATCGCCTGGCCGTCCCGGGTCAGCGTCGACCACTCGAAGCGCACCGGCCCGCCCCCGGGGTCGCCGAACGACACTTCCGACGAAGGAGAGATCCCCCTCGGCTTGTCGGGCGACGGGACGTCTCCGATCGTGTAATCCGTCACGAACGTCGGATTGGCGGTAACCAACGTCAAGGAATCCGTGCGTCCCCGGTCGTCCAGGGTGAGCCGCACCCAGACCCACCGAGCCGTCCCCGCGACCGCGATCCCGGTCCCGAGCGGGAAGGGGTCCACGACCTGTTCGGCTCCGAAGACGGGGTTCGCGGCGGTCGCCAGCCGGTACTGCAGCCTCACCTTGCCCCCCGAGGGTGCGGTCCCGTGGATCCGGATTCCCTGCACGGGGCGATCGGCGCCGAAGTCCACCAGGTGCGAGTATTCTCCCTTCAAAAGGGGGAGCACCTGCGCCGCGTTGGCCGTGTCCGGCTGGGGGGTGTTGATCAGCACTTCGCTTCGCCAGAGGGGAGAGCCGGTGGAATACGCATAGCCCCCCGTGGTGATCACCGCACCCTCCGCGACGACGATTCCCATCGCGTACATTCCCGGCGATATGGGAAGGGCCACCGTATCCGTCCACGCCCCGATCGTCCCGTTCGCGGCGATGGGAGCTACGACCGAATTGGGCAAGGCATAGGGGCTTCCGTCGAAGCCTCCGAACGAGTAGAGATGGCCGGCGAGAGCCACCACGCCGATCTTGGCCCTGCCGGAAGGCAGCGGCGTCGTGGTCGTCCACTGGCCCAGCGTCCCATTCGTCCCGATCGGCGCGACGTACACCTCGGTGAGCTGCGGCACCCCGGCCGCGAACGAAGCGGATCCGCCGGCGACGTACATGAAATCGTTGAACGCCGCCGCCCCGTGGGAATGGCGCCCGCTCGGAATCGGCGTAGTGGAGGTCCAGGATCCGAGCGTCCCGTCCGCGTTGACGCGCGCGACGATCGCGTCGGCCAGATAGGAGGAGGATGCGTCCAGGCCCCCGATGACATAGATGAACCCATTGTGTACAACCGCCGAGTGGCCGTTTCGGGGCGACGGCAGCGCCGTGGTCGTTGACCACGCCCCGACGGTCCCGTCGGCGTTGAGGACCGCCATGCGGACGGTCGCGGAGGTGGTGGGCCCGACGTCGACCCCGCCGAGGACATAGACATACCCGTTGTAGGCGACGGACGCGTGCCAGCGGTTGGCGACCGGCAAGGACTGGGTCGGGTTCCACGAACCGACGGTTCCATTGGTCACGGGCGCATAGTAGACGTCCGCCAGGAAGGGGCCGGTCGAAATGCCTCCTCCAAAGGTGTACACGTAGCCGTTGTGGTACACGGACGAATGATAGATCTGGGGCGTCGACAACGCCGTGCCCTGTGAAAAGGCGCCCAAGGGCCCGGCATTCAAGGCGGTCCTGGTGATTTGGTTCCCGCTGATGCTCACGAGCCCTTCCTGGTTCCCGTTCTGGAAATCCGCGGTGGTCGTGAACGTCACCTCCTGCCGCCCATACGCAGGCAGGGCCGCGACCGGTATCAGGAAGGCGAACAGAAGGGGGGAAGCGGCGCGGATCCTGCTCATGACGCCACCTTTCAAGAAAGGTTCACTCGAACCGCCGGGAGGCCGGAATCGGAGGGGAGCGGGATCGGCGATGGGTACATGGTGAAGTGCACGATCCACACTCCTGCAATTCGTGGACCCCACCACCAAACCCTACCTTTGCTTACGATGTTCTAGAGAAAGGGTTACATGCCGACGGATTCAGCTCTACGTTGCGGGCCCGGGTGGCCCCCAGCATGCGGGCCGACCAGACGAACAGGAGGGGGACGGAATGCAGGATCAGCCGGACGGCATTCCCCTCCATGGCGGCCCTCGCGCCCTGGGCGGGCATGAGCGTCCAGACCCCGACGTACATCGCCAGTATTCCCAGCCCACCCCACGCGAGAAGCGACTCGTGATTCTTCGGCCTCGGAAAGCGCAGGATAAGGAGCGCCAGAACCGCGGGCCACATCAGGGACCACTTCTGAACTTTCGCAAGATTCCAGCCGAGCCAGTACACGACGCCCGGGATCCGCAAGGCGTCGAACCCGGTCGCGGCCGTGAGCAGTTCCGGATCCGGGACGAACGATTG
>Ga0193713_1000879_pt1 | contig 9999 bp, 9 predicted proteins | sample H3a2metaG_FD_143054 | JGI IMG/M metagenome (GOLD analysis project Ga0193713, IMG submission 143054) | Soil microbial communities from a riparian zone of the East river system, Colorado, United States - H3a2 | ecosystem: Environmental > Terrestrial > Soil > Riparian zone | place: USA: East River... | reverse complement strand
CCCCCAGCCCGCTGCAAGAGTTGGGCCGTACGCGGCGCCGACGAAGACATTGTTGTTTAAATACCAGATCCCTGTTTGGCGCGTGCCGGCGTTACGGACCACCCAATCCGGGTGGCCATCGCCATTAAAGTCGGCTACTCCAGCCCTAGCCGCGCTGGCGCTGGCAGTCGCCGGCACTCTGAAGGCATAGATCTTGTTGTCAGCGGGGTAGTAAATGCGACCGCGAGCGACGATGCCCGTATTCCATTTCCGCGTGCCGGTCATCATTTCATTGGCTCCGCCGCCGGCATAAACCACAGCGCCAGTGTCACCGTTGTATGCGTGCAACCGCTGGTCGCCTCCGCCGCCGGCTACCCAGACGATTGCGTTATTCGTGCCGTCCGTCGAGGTAACAAAAACTGAACCCAGTCCGCTCTGACTCATGCTCCAGGCAGGGACTATGGTAGGCGGACTTGTGGCAGTAACTTTATAAGCTGCAACAGCGTTGTTTTCGGTATGAAAAACAAAATATGTCCCCTGGCTTGTGTGGTAAGTGGCAGCTGATTGACCCCTGACAGCACCAGGAAGGTTTTCTGAAGCCAGCGGCGTGCTAACGCCACCCAGACTATTGCGGTTAAGCAAGTAGCCCATGCCATCTTTGCCCAGCGCGAGCACCAACTGGGAAGGCGTCGCTCCCGGCGCGTCGATAAGGGTGGCGCTGCAGCCACCAAGATCGGTGTCGCTGCTATCGAGCGATTGCCAATTAGGAGGCGCCCAAAAACCGCTAAAGATTGGCCCGGCCTGGAAACGAATAATCGCTTCGCCGCCGCTCCATGGATCTCCCGGACTTGTGAAAGTATTGCCCGTAACCACAAACACGTTAGTTCCATCGCTGGCAACACCGCCGTGTCCCCAGATACCGCCACCGATGGCATTCGTTGCCCAGGCCATGACGTTGGAAGGATTGTTGATTGGTATGCCAATAACCCACCCGCGGTACATGCCGCAGTCGCCAGCGTGCCCTGAGAAAGAGACGTAAAGGATGCCATTTACCAGCGCGAGCCCGCCGCGCTCATTCTGCACCAGCGAGGTAAACGTCGTGCCGTTATAGTGAGCAGTCGCATTCAGATCCACCGGCCAATTGGGATTGGTGGCACCAGTGTCCACGTTCAGCGAATAAACGAAATGCTTCTTGGTTGCGCCATCAATCATCGCGTCAATGAAAAGTGACCTGGAAGCAAGATCGACAACAGGCGTGCCAGTGATGCCGAGCGGGTTGATGTTACCGCACGGCAGCCCTGACGTGACGGCCGGGCCGAGGTTGCGTTGCCAAATGACGCTGCCGTCGTCCGCGTCGAGCGCATAGACATTGTTCGATTCCGTCACCGCAATGACCATGGCCCCGTTCGGACCACCCTCGATATAAAGTGGCTGGGCGTAGACGTTGCCTGAGATTGTTCCGTTGAAGTTCAAGTCGCGCGTTAGATTGGCTGCGTTGGCTGCCGTAAATGCGGGATCAATATAGAGGCCGTCGCGAGAAAGATTGTTGTGCTCCTGTGTGACGTTGACCTGCGCATTTGTTTCAAGGATGGCGGTCCACAAAAGAGCAATGATAAGTGACGAAGAGGAAATTAGAGTCTTCATAGATCGACGAAAATACCGTGCTTCCCTTCTAACACCGCGCGTTGCCCTCCTGTCAAGTATTACAAGAAAGGCTGACTTTGAGAATTCAATCTGCTCCTATAATATCACTCGATGCGCACCGTATTACTTCCGATTTTTCTTTTCCTAGCCCTGACATGTATTGCAAACAGCGCACCGCTTTCAGAGGCTGATCTAAAAAATCTTCTCGCGCGAATTCGCCAGAACCGGATCACACAGGCCGATTTTCAGGAACAGCGAATGATCCGGCTGATGAAAAAGCCGATCCACAGCTCAGGAAAGATTTGGTTCCAGCCGCCCAACAAGTTCCGGCGCGAAGTAAAAGGCAGCTCACCCAGCCTGACCGTGAGCGACGGCCGTCAGCTCTGGATTTATTATCCAAACTTTAAATCGGCGGAGCGCTACCCACTGGGCAAAGGATCGCCGCTCGATTCCACAGTCGCAGCGATCAATTCTTCATTGAACCTCGAGAACGTCGAAAACACTTTCCAGATCAGAGCGACAAGGACTGACCATGGATATGAACTCGCACTGTTACCACGCGCAGCGTCGATGAAACGCGTGTTTCAAAAGCTTGATCTGCGAATCAACGATCAACTGCGGGTTGAACGCACCGACATGCTGTTACCAAACGGCGACCGGATCGTAACCACGTATTCCAATCAGACGCGCGGGCCGGTTCCTGCATCAATGTTCGAATTCACGCCACCGCCGGGGACTGAAATCTCAACGCCGCTCGGACAATGATAAGAGCTGTTAAAAGGTTAAAAGAGTCAGAAAGTTACAACGTATTAACATTCGCCTGCCCGCCGTAGCCTCGCGCGAAGGCGGGTCATTAGGATTTTCGTCACTTCAAAATTCGTGTCTATTCGTGCGTGCCACGCCGTAGCGTCGCGAAGGAGAGTTCATTTGTGGTTGCAAAACGCTGGCGCTTCAAATTGGATCAAGCGAGGCAGAGATTCCGCCTCACTTCTACCGAAAAACGAGTCATCGTGTTTGTTTTCGCGGCGTTCGTGCTCGGTCTTGTCACAAAATGTTATCGCGACAGCCATCCCTCCCCTCCTCCATCCCAATCTGAATCCCGTTAGGACGCCGCATTTGCGAATCGCAGCGTTACCGCAGATGATTTCAGGGTGACCGACCCCGTTGACGCCTTCACGAAGCAAGTTTGTGAAGTTATCGTAGGCAAGAATCAGGCGGTAAAACTCGCTGTCGCCTGTTTGCTCGCACGCGGTCATCTTTTAATCGAAGACATACCGGGCGTCGGCAAGACAACACTCTCGCAGGCATTGGCGCGCTCGCTAGCTCTCGCATTTCAGCGCATCCAATTTACCAGTGACCTGCTGCCCGCCGATATCCTTGGCAATTCCATCTTCGATCGGGGCGAGCAACGGTTCGTGTTTCATCGCGGCCCGCTTTTCGCGCAGATGGTGCTGATCGACGAGGTCAATCGCGCGACCGCCAAAACTCAGAGTGGGCTGCTGGAAGCGATGGAAGAACATCGCATCTCAATCGACGGCGTGACCTATGACTTACCCGAGCCGTTCTTTGTGATCGCGACACAGAACCCGCAACATGCAGTCGGTACTTTCCCGCTACCTGAATCTCAGCTCGATCGGTTTTTGATGCGGATCGAGCTCGGCGTGCCTGACCGTGCCAGCGAACGCGCCATGCTTCTGGGCATGGATCGGCGCGAAATGCTCAAGGAGTTAAAACCGGTAATGAACCCTCGAACATTGATCGAGATTCAAGATAATGTGCGAAAGGTGCACGCGTCCCCTGCTCTGCTCGATTACCTGCAGGATTTGCTCGATGCATCGCGGCAACGTCACAGCACCGGTTTGTCACCGCGTGCTGGCCTGGCCCTGATGCACGCCTCCCAAGCATGGGCGTTGATGCACGGACGCGACATGGTTCTTCCCGAAGACATTCAAGCCGTGGGAATCCCAGTCATGGCGCACCGGTTGGGACACGATATCGAACAACCGGGCCAAAGCGGGCGCACGCTTGCTGATAATCTGCTTCACAGCGTGCCGGTCCCGTGAAAGCAAGAAAACTTCCGCTCATCTATCCAACTGCAGGTTTTGCCGGCCTGCTGTTTGTGCTGGGTGCCATGTGGTATGCGGCCTCGAGTCAAAATAACACGGCCGTTTATCTGCTCCTTTTCGCCTTAACGGCGGTGTTTCTGGTTTCGATTCCGCACACTCTTATCAATCTGGCAGGTGTAACGGTAACACTCGAATCCGTGCAGCCCGCGTTTGTGGGCCATGACGTTTCTTTGCCGCTTGAGATCATGAACGACTCCCGTGCAACCCGTCATGGAATTGAGTTAACCTTGTCGGGCTCGGACGGAGAGCATCAGCGCATCGACTACATTCCAGCCCGTAAGGCGGCCCGAGTAAAGTTGCGGTTTCCTGCGCGGCAACGCGGCGAACACCAGGTAGGAACATTGTGCCTAACGAGTGCTTATCCGCTCGGCTTCATTCGCTTTTTGAAGAAATTTGCGCCTTCTCAAACCTACATTGTCTATCCCAAGCCGGCGGGCGATGTGCGGCTTCCGTCAAGCTTCGTGCACCGGTGCGACGGACGACCGTTGACGGAGCTTGGCGAAGGCGATGATTTTGCCGGAGTGCGCGACTATGTGCCCGGCGAATCCCAGCGTCATATCGACTGGAGGGCCGTCGCCCGCGGACAGCCGCTGATGACAAAACAATTCGCAGCTGAGGCGGAAGGCGTCGTGTATTTTGATTTTTCTGCTCTCCACATTGCCAACGTGGAAGAAAGACTGTCGCAGTTAGCGCTTTGGGTGATTGAAGCGGAGCGCGCGCGGCGTCCTTACGGTGTCCGTCTTCCAGGCACCGAAATTCCCCCCGCTGTCGGGCAACAGCATTTTCACCAGTGCCTGCGGGCACTCAGTCTGTTCCAGGTAAGAGAGCTGGAGCAAGTATGAGTAAGAGCAGAAACCAACCCGCCTTCGCCAAGTCTACGGCGCGGCTCGTCCTGCTTCGCAGGCGAGGAGTAAGAGTATGAGTGGGAGTAAGAGGGATAGGAGTATTCCGCGGCGACCGCTGCTTTGGCTGGCAGCTGCATTGCTCTTCACACTGCCTCCCATGTTCGGTTCTCTCGTGAGATGGGTGCCGTATGTTTTTCTGCTGGCGCTCGCAATGAAATTCTGGATGGAGCCAAGAGGCTATCGGCTCCGCTCTGCAACGTTGAAGTTGATGCTGGCAGCGATGGGGCTCTTCGCCATCTTCGCCAGTTATGGATCGCTGAAAGGCCTTGAGCCGGGCATATCTCTCCTTGTTGTTCTCGTCTCTCTTAAGGTTCTGGAAGCACACACGGCGCGCGAGTTTCAAGTGATGGTGCTGATGGGCTGGGTGCTTTGTCTTTGCGGTTTTTTTCTTTCCCAGGACTTCGTGATTGCGCTTTCCCTGCTGACCGCGTTCGCGTTGCTGCTCGTGGCGTTGATCCAGTTTTATCGCGGATCGTCACGGGGCGCGTTCTGGCCGCCTTTGGGAACGACAGGCAAAATTCTGGTTCAAGCGGCGCCGCTCGTCGTCCTCTTGTTTGTTTTGTTTCCCCGAATCAATACTGGCTTACGCGTTGATTTTCGTGCCAACCGTTTCGCAAGCTCCGGATTCTCCGATCGACTCTCGCCGGGCAGTATCGCAGCGCTTGCAAATTCTTCGGAAATTGCTTTTCGCGCGGAGTTTCCCGGCAGTACCGCGACGCCACCTGGTTCGATGTATTGGCGTGGCGCGGTCATGTGGCATTGCGATGGCCTGGAATGGCGCACCCCGTACGTGCCGGTGTCAATATCTTCCCGTGTCCGCGGGATCAGGCAATCCTTCACAAACAATACAATTCGCCAACGGATCACGCTGGCCCCACATGGCGCACGCTGGATGTTTGCGCTGGATCGTCCGTTTGAAATTCCACCCGGTGCGATCCTCGCGCGTGGCGACTATCTCTGGAGCGTTCAGATAATTCGAAAAGCGCGCCGATATGAAGTCGTTTCGTCTCTCGGGACCGCTGGCAAAGAATTGACGCCAGGCGAACGGCGGGAAGCACTCGAACTTCCGCCATCAATTAGTCCGGCTGTGCGCGAGCTGGCGCAATCCTGGACGACGCAGAACTCCAGTCCGCGCGCCATAGTGAATAGCGCACTCCAGTTTTTCCGCACGGGGTTTCGCTATTCGTTGACGCCAGGCGAATACAGAAAGAACGATCTGGAACAATTTCTCTTTCAGCGACGGGTTGGCTTTTGCGAACACTACGCCGCCAGTTTCGCTACTTTAATGCGACTGGCAGGAGTCCCTGCGCGGGTGGTCGTCGGATATCTGGGCGGTGAGTATAACGATCTGGGCCATTTCTTTCTCGTGCGACAAGCAGACACGCATGCGTGGTGCGAAGTGTGGCTTCCAGACAGCGGATGGACACGAGTGGATCCAACCACCGCAGTTGCACCTGGGCGAGCGAGTCTCGATCTACACTCGTTTTTAGAAAGAGGCATCGCTTCAGGGCAAATGGAAGCTCGCCGAACCGGGTTCTTCACGCAGTTAGCCCGGTCCGCATTATTTACCAACGGTCGCCTCGTCCTGGAGACACTCAGTTACGAGTGGGACAGTCGGGTGTTGGCCTTCGATGCAGACGTACAAGAAGTGTTACTGGATTCAATGGGGCTCGCGAACCGCGGACCGTTCGTTCTCATTATCGAAATCCTCATTGTCGCAATCGCACTGCTCGTAATCTATTTCGGCTGGATGCAATTGCGGACGCGCTCAGGCGCGGACCAGGTGAAGACGTTATATGAACGCTTTTGTCGAAAGGCCGCCCGCCTGGGTGCGCGGCGCCACCCCTGGGAGGGCCCTTCAGATTTCTCAAGGCGCGCCGCGCTGTTGTTGCCTGACCAATCGGAGCGCATTCGCCAAATTTCCAATACGTACATTGCGCTGCGGTATGCGCCCGAACCCGCCGGCGTAGCTCTCGACGGCTTCGCGAAAGAAGTTCGCGCGTTTGGCGGATATCCGTAGGGACGGTGCGCTGACAAAACCGGTGAAGCGATCCTGTCGCTTAGGTGGGTCGGGATCGCGATGGGCAAGCAGTCTGGATTGCAGACGCACATCGGGACAACGGAAAACGTTTCATTGTGTGCGCCGACGAAAAGCTGACTGCGCTTTTGGAGCTTGAATGGGCGATTCGCGGAACAGGATACAAACAGTACAAAAACGTTCCTCCGTTTTGGGTGTTCTTGATCTGATAATAGATGGCGTTGACACTGTCTCTCGTAGCGGGTAGAATCGCCCCTGCGTTAAGTTCGTTAGGTATCTCCGCCACAGCTCCACCTGACCTGCTTCCCGCCGGGTTAACCCGTGAACGAAAGGCTCGTTCACACAACCAACGTAAAAACATCCCATTCAGCGGAAAGAAAGGAAGAACCATGAATCCATTGATTCAGTTTAGAAAATCAATCGCACTAACTCTCATCGGGTTTTTGCTTGCTTGCTTTGCACAAAGTGCACAATCGGTTGTTTCACCGACGGACGGAGTTGGCGGAGAACTCCCGGACGTAACCCAACGCTATGATTTCAACGGCGATGGCCATCCTGATTACGTGCTCATTACAACTTTCGGCCAAACCGCCATTTGGTATTTGAATAACAACGTCTATCTCAGCGGCGCTGGAGGTCCCACATTGCCGCTTTCCTGGGATTTGATTGATGTAGCGGATTTTAACGGCAATGGTCATCCTGATTACGCACTGTTCGACGCCACCACCCGCCAGACAGCGATTTGGTACCTAAACAACAACGTTTTCACCACTGCCGCGTACGGTCCAACACTTCCGAGCGGCTGGGCACTGGCAGCAGTTGGGGACTTCAGTGGCGACGGCAAACCGGATTATGTCCTTTACAATTCAAGCACGCGTCAAACAGCGATCTGGTATCTGAACAACAACGTTCTTGTGAGCGCCGGGTTTGGGCCGACTCTGCCATTTCAGTGGCAACTGGTGGGTGTGGCGGATTTTGATTTGGACGGGCATGCTGATTACCTCCTTGTCAATTCAAGCACGCGTCAAAGTGCCATCTGGTATTTGTCCGGGCGGACGCTTGTTCGTGCCGCGTATGGCCCCACGATTGCGAGCGGCTATCAATTGATCGGTGCAGCCGATTTCAACGGAGATGGCCATCCTGATTACGTGTTGTTCAACCGTCAAATGCACTTAACAGCGATCTGGTATCTGAATAACAACATCTACGTGAGCGCCGCTTTCGGGCCGAATACTCCACCTGGCTGGAGGCTAAGGCTACCGTGAGCGGCTGCAATCCTGGGAGACCCTGTTGGAAAAGCTGAAGGGTACGAACGAACGAAAGCTGCAAGATCGTTTGTTCCTCGCGCCCCAGCCGCAGAATGACGCCTTTTACCTTTTCGAAAACGCAGAAGGCTCAGGCGAAGGTTATGTGCAGCTAACGTATAAGAAATTCAAGAAGCCGCTGCTCTTTACAGAGCTGGGTCACGACCGTACAAAGCCGAATTATCAAAACATTGTCAATGGACAGCTCAAGCATTCGATTGCCTATGGCCATAAGCACCCCGACCGGCTAATGGGCATCTGTCGTTTTATGTTCACCGATAAGGTCTGGCTGTGCAAGGAAGGAGATCCGCCAGGAGGACACTGTCCCACTGAGGGGTCGTTCGGCGTCTTTAGCCATACAAGCACGGTCCTCTTGACGGTGAATTATGTCGACACAGATTTCACGCACTACGACGAGGAAGCCGGCCCGTGTATCAACCAGCAGCTAAAAGTCGATAAGCTGACGAAAAATCTTGTCTATGACGTGGTAACGGATAACTATAAGCCACGGTCACCCAAGACTCCGAGCTCGCCCGGTTTTCCGATCAAGTTGCCACCCTGATCGTAAACCCGAATCATAGCCTCATACGCCCAGGCGCAAAACTTCGCGTACTCGATTGCGTCTGAAATTTCGAGGTGCCATAACATGCTGCCTGGTTAGAGGTATTTTTCAGGAACTGGATGCTCGGGGCCTTCGTGTTGCCGGTAAATGCGAAAAGCGACGGCCACGGATAGTTCGGCAGTCGGAGTTTGAATGAGTTATTCACGGGTTGTCCCGAGCGTTCTAACGACCTCCTGCGCGACGCTCTGAAACGATTTTCCTTCCTAAATGCCGAATGATTCGGCACAATTCTCGCCATGCAGCCTTTTGATCGCTTTTCGCTGCGAAGAGCAGGAAATAGATTGCAAGATGCAGTCTAATTCTCGTTAGATGCATGACTGGTAAACCAAATTGGGGTTGGGAAGTAGCGGGCGCCCTGTTTATCGTGGTCGGAGTAGGTTTCTTGTGGTCAGGACGATCCGGTTTGCTTTATCACACGCCCATTTATTTTAAAGGCCCGTCGTGGGTCGATCCGTGGCAGTCGATCATTGGAGGCGCTCTTTTGTGCGCGCTTGGATTATTTCTTATCGCTAACGCCCTTCGCAAGAAAAGCGAAAATGATAGGCACGATTCATGAATGGCGCGCGTGCATCTAACCAGTCGATGAAGCCAACGGCCCCATTGCGAAGCGACCCCGGCGTGCTTGCCACTACACCCTGCCGTGGCTTATCTCTTTCTCGTTAGCCTTCAACAAAATGAAAGTAATTCTTCTGGGAAATGCGGGCGCTGGGAAGAGCACGATGGCTCGACGCCTAATCGGCAGTGCCGACATCCCACGACTGTCCTTGGATGAAATCGCTTGGGATCAAGGCACAAGGCGAAAGCCTCTGACAGAAAGCCTCGTGCTGCTCTCCGAATTTCTTGGTGCCAAAGAGCAGTGGGTGATCGAGGGGTGTTATGGCGACCTCATCGAAGCCGCGCTTTCGCACTGCACTGAACTCAGGTTCCTAAATCCGGGTATTGAGACATGTGTAGCTCATTGTAACCGCAGACCGTGGGAGGCTTCAAAATTCTCCTCTGCTGAGCGGCAGAACGCGATGCTCGGTCAACTTATCCAATGGGTCAAAGAGTATGAGACTCGAAATGATGAGTACGGTTTGAAACGCCACCGCCAGATTTTTGACAATTTCTCGGGAACTAAGCGCGAGTACACATCTACTGCCTCATGTGAAGGCTAACCATGCGCTGCAGCGAACCCGGCCATCGCGCTTTGGTTGCAATCCACGCGTCCCGTCGGCCGGGTCGCTGAGCTTGGGTCGTTAGGCCTATGACACACACGAGATAGCCAATTCATATGGACGACATTCCGGTGCTGGGGATCCACGAGATTGCGTTTGAAGTGCGAGATCTTGAGCGGTCCATTGCCTTTTATCGTGACATCCTCGGGTTACCCTTATATTCG
>Ga0193713_1000878_pt1 | contig 10000 bp, 10 predicted proteins | sample H3a2metaG_FD_143054 | JGI IMG/M metagenome (GOLD analysis project Ga0193713, IMG submission 143054) | Soil microbial communities from a riparian zone of the East river system, Colorado, United States - H3a2 | ecosystem: Environmental > Terrestrial > Soil > Riparian zone | place: USA: East River... | reverse complement strand
ACGACTTGCCGTGTCGAATGTGAAGCGTGAGCGTACCAGATGCGATCCAGAAGAACCGAACACCCCGCGACCCTTGCCGCGCGGTACTCTTTCCATATGTAAGAAACGACATACATCTCATCAACGCGCTGGTGTTGGCCACGAAAAAAACGCATGGTTCCCTCCGGCGCGAGGGTCTTTTCGGGGCCCCTCGGATATCCCGACTTTTTCGTCCACAAGGGGCATTTTCCAGTGGCGGCGTCGTGGTCCCACGGAATGCGAATTCCGCCCCCGGAGGGCCTCCAGGGGCCATCCTGGGCCAGAATTCGCGGGTGCGGTCATCGTCGGGCGGCTGCGGGGGCGATGGCGGGGTAGTGGGGGGACGGGGGCCCGGTGAAGCGTGACCAGTCGAAGCAAGGGAAGGGTCCGGGGCGGCCCCAGGAGGAGCAGAAGGCCAAGGAGCCGATGCTGCCGGGGGAGACGCTGCGGCGGCTCCTCGGCCTATCGGAGCGCGGGCTTTCGAGGCTTCTCTCGGAGATTCCCGGGGTCGTTCGGGAGGTGGGAGGCCGGAATCCCCGCGTGCCGCTTGCGGCCCTCCTTCAGGCGCTTCACCGGAGGGCGAGCCGGAGGGGGAATTACGGGCCGGACGGAGAGCCTCCCGATCCGCTGCTCATGGGGGCGACGTCGCCCAGCTTGGAGCGTTACAGACTGGCGAGGGCGCTGGCGGCGGAGCGGGAGAACCGGGTGGCCGACGGGGCGCTGGTCGATCGAGTCCACATGGCGCGGTGTCTGGAGGAGATCGGGCGGCTCCAGCGCGTCGAGGTCGAGGCGGTCTACCTGGCCCGTCCGGAAATGAAAGGCGTCTTCGACGTCGTTCTGAATCGGGCGAAGGCCGCGTTCTTGGAATGGGTCCGGCTGAATCCGGAGCCGGGCACGAACGGAAACGGAAGCTGGAAGGAGAGGGGTGGACATGAAGCTGAAACTCCCGACCATCGAGACGGTCGCGTTGGGGAAGCTGAAACCGTGGGACAAGAACCCCCGAAAAAGCCACGCGGTTGAGGCGATCGCGCGGTCGATCGAATCCTTCGGCTACCTGAGTCCCATCGTAGTCCAGAAGGGGACCTACCGCATCCTGGCCGGCCACGGTCGCCTCGAGGCCCTGAAGCAGCGCGGCGTCGCCAAGGTGCCCGTCGTCGTGGCCGACGTCACGGATGAGCAGGCATCGCTCTACACCCTCGCGGACAACAAGCTGACGGAGCTGGCGGAGTGGGACGAGGGACTCTTGGCGGGGCTCGTAAAGGATCTGTCGGCACTCGACCTCGATCTTTCTCTCACCGGCTTCTCGGATGTGGAACTGAAGGACCTAGCCTCCTGGATGCCCCAGGACCCGCGGGAGGAGACGGAGCCGATTCCTGAGCCCCCTAACAATCCCGTCTCGCGGCTGGGCGATATCTGGGCGCTGGGCGAGCATCGCATCCTCTGCGGGGATTCGACGAAGGATGAGGACGTCCGCAAGCTCATGGACGGACGGCGTGCGGCCCTCATGGCGACGGATCCCCCGTACCTTGTCGACTATTCAGGCGGTAATCACCCGCAGTCATGGTCCAACCGGCCTGAAGTGAAGGACAAGCACTGGGACGAGTACAAGGACCCCAAGGCCTCCGAGGACTTCTTCTACAAGTTTCTCGACGTCGCTTTGAAGCAGGCCTTGGTCGAGAACCCCGCCGTCTACCAGTGGCACGCCTCGCGGCGGCAGATTCTCGTGGAGGAGGCGTGGAAACGGGCGGGCCTCTTCGTCCACCAGCAGATCATCTGGGCGAAGGCCCGGCCGATCCTAACGCACTCGCACTATATGTGGCAGCACGAGCCGTGCTTCTACGGCTGGATCGAGGGGAAGCTTCCCGCCATACGCCCCGAGCCCAACCTGACTACGGTCTGGTCGATCGACCAGAAGGAGGTCGAGGGGGTCCACCCGACAGAAAAACCCCTTGAGATCTTCGGCATCCCCATTCGGAACCACACGACTCCCGGCGGCATCGCGTACGAGCCATTCTCCGGCTCAGGAAGCCAAATCATCGCCGGCGAGCGCGAGGGCCGCCGGGTCTATGCGGTCGAAATCGCCCCAGCCTTCGTGGACGTCGCCGTGACCAGGTGGCAGAACTTCACAGGGAAGAAAGCCAAGAACCTCACGAGGAAGGTCGCGGTATGATCGCGAAACCGGGCGGGCGCCGGTTCCGGCTACACCTCGTAGGCGTGGTCCGCGATGCCCGCGGCCAGGAAGTCCACGATGGCCTCCACGGTCTCGTTCTCGGCGGCCACGTCGAATCCACGGTCCCAGTTGAAGACCGTCTTCTGGTCCGACAGGCGCTGCACCCAGAGCTTCGAGATCCGGCTGTCGCCCAGCTCGTAGCCGGGGTCCGCCGCGTGGTCGGGGAAGACCAGGGCCGCAAACTGATGGCCTTTCAGGCTGCCTTCGACCCAACGTCCGCCGCCCATTTCGCGGCGTATGGGCTTGTGAATCACCAAGTCGTCCGCCACCATCGGCTCGGCCTGCTCTCTGCTGTTCGCCATCGTTCGTCTCCTTTAGTTCTATCACCACACATGAGCCATTAATGGCGGGACACATCAAGGCAATTCCGACGCTAATCGAGCCGGGTGTCCGGTTCTTCGAGGGCGCACTCCCCAGGAGGGTCCGCAGCTTCCGTGAGTTCGCGGAGGAGGAGTTTGTCCTGCCTGCGGGCCCCAGGAAGGGCTCGCGGTACATCTGCGACTTCATGCCCTTTTCCCGTGAGATCCTGGACGAATTCTCCCGGGGGCGGTTCCAGGAATACTGGGGCAGCGGCCCCGCTCAGGCGTCGAAGACGCTTCACTTCTACGTCATTCCGTCGCTCTACCACCTATTTGAGCTCGACGAGGACGTGATCATGGGGGCGCCGGTGTCGCAGATGGCGAAGGCCGCGTATCTGCAACGCCTCCTGCCGGCGATCCAGCGGACCCGCTACGCTAAGCTCCTGCCGGACAAGGGGGGTGGCTCCCGGGGCGGCGTTTCAGACCTGATCCAGTTCGGGAACGGGGCGAGCATTCGCTTCTTGGGGGCGGGCGGAGGTGACCAGCAGATCGCCAGCTACACAGCCCGGGTCGTGGTTGCCACAGAGATCGACAAGATGGACACCCCCGGGAAGGTCTCGCGCGAGGCCGATCCCGTCACGAAGCTGAAAGCCCGGACCAAGGCGTTCGGGGCCGCCGCGCGTTTCTACGGCGAATGCACCATGTCCACCAAGGAGGGCCGGATCTGGCGCGAGGTTGTCGAGCTTGGGACGGACTCGAGGGTGCTCCTTCCATGCATCCACTGCGGGGACTGGATCTGGCCCGAGCGTTCAGGGCTTGTAGGCTGGCAGGAGGCTCCCGACGAAATGGAGGCCAGAAGAGGGGCGCGTTTTCAGTGTCCGACTTGTGGAAAGCTCTGGACCGAGCGGGACCGCCTTGGAAGCCTCAAGAACCCGCGGGTGGTCGCCAGAGGCCAAATGGTCACCCGGGAGGGTGCAGTCGAGGGGCCGCTGCCGCCGACAACCGCATGGGGCTTCCGGTGGAATGCCATGGCCTCGCCCTTGACCTCGATTGAGGCGATCGCTGCCGAGGAGTGGCGCGCCGAGCAGTCCGGAACAGACGAGGACCAAAAAGGCGTCGTCCAGTTCGTTTGGGCCGAGGCTTGGGAGAAGAAGCTCGAAGACCTCGTCCGGCCGGACGCCGCCACCATTCTCAGGAAGATCGTCCGGCTGGAGCGTGGTGTGATTCCTGACGGCACCTTGAAGATGACGCTCGGTATCGACGTCGGGAGCTACGTGATCTGGTGGTCTCTCGTGGCTTGGCGCGCTGAGGCTCGAGGGCATGTTGTTGATTTCGGCGCAATCGACGTCCCCGCGACCCGCGGGCAGAAAGACCCCGTGGCGGTCTTGAATGCGCTAAGGACGTTCCGCGACACGACGGTGAAGCCGGGCTGGGGAGGCCGCCAGCCCGACATGACCCTCATTGATGCGGGCTACGAGCAGGAGGTCGTCTACACGTTTGTGAAGGAAAGCGGGGAGCCCAGGTGGCTCGCCTGCCGGGGATTCGGGACGAACAGCCGGAACGGAATCTGGAAGGCTGGCGCGGCGGTGAAGCCGACCGAGGTCCGGGAAAGCGGCAACGAGTGGCGGGTCATCCTGCAACCCGCCGGCGTGCGTCTCGTGGCGGTCCATGCGGACCATTTCAAGGCCCTGGTCCACGACGGATTCGGGGCCCCGGAGGGAGCGCCGGGATCGCTCACGCTTTTCCACGGTGACCCGAGAACGGACGCGCACCTGAGGCAGTTCGCCCGACAGATCGTGGCGGAGGAGCGCGAGTACATCGAGACGGCGGGGAAGGAACGGAAGCTCGTGTGGGTGGTGAAGTCGAAGCAGAACCACTGGCTTGACTGCCAGACCTACGCCCGGTGCGCGGCGGAGATTCTGGGTATCCGGCTGGCGGCCGTCCCCACCAGGCCGCGTCCCGTACGCGTGATCCGGTATGACGAGACCGTCCGGAGGATCAGGACGAAGTATTAACCAAGTAGGCGCGTACTAGCACGATGCGCTAAGTAGCTGTAGCAACTGACTTCGGAGAACCCCATTTCCGGGTAAGCTGTTCCCTCGAGGACGGATCGATCGGCCATTGAATGTCCTATGAGCGCACTCATGCATCGTTACACGCGCGCTTGGGTCCTGCTCGCCCTCGGAGTTGCCGCCGTCGCCGGTACACTCCTAGCGTTCTCCATTCTCAATCGGGAGCCGCCGCCAAAGCCACGGCCCCCTTGGCTTGATCCGGCCAGGTTCAAGGAAACTCTGGAACACATCCGCAAGGAAAAGCTCCAGGGCGAGGAGCTCATCCGGACATCGCTCAAACGAAATCGAGTGCACTTTGAGTCGATCCTTCGGTTGGTTGAGAAGGAAGACTTGCCTCGCGGGGGCGCCCGATTCTCATTCCCCAGGGGGGAAACCCCGAAATCACTGCGTCGGATTAACGAGAACTTTGATCGGATGGAACTCGGGGCGTACTGCGAAACCAACACGCTCATCCATGCGGAGCGCCAAAATGAGGTGCTCTTCGTCAAGATCGTAATGCGCGAACTGGGTCACGCAGGAACCTACTCGGTTATGTTTACGAGCAAGACCCTGGACGAAAAGGAGATCGAGAGCTACCTCGGTGTTCCGGCAGACATCGAACGCCTCGAACCAAAATGGTGGGCGCTCGTGGAGTATTACTAACCGCACGTCACTAGGGACCCTGCCCCTTCAAGAGGGTCATTCCCTTCTTGAAGCGCCACAACGTCCGATAACCGCGCCTATGTGACAACCGCCCTCCGGCGGGCGTCCATGTCCCCACCTACATGGCATCACGATGTGCGACATTACTGGCTTCAGTCACATCGCTTGGGGTCGCGATCGGGGAAGGCCATGCTCAGTGGTTCGCTCACGACCTTCGACGCAGCAAAAACCACGCATTATAGGTAGCCGCAGTACCACTCAGTACCGCTATCAGGAGACACGCCAACAAGGTCGTCGCATCCATCTTGGCTGCGGCCTTGGCCACCACGGCCAGGAATAGCAGCCAGAATCCGCTGGTTACTCCCACCCACAAAGCGAGGTACTTTAGCTGGGGGCTCACATTCATCCCCTTCAGTTAGACCCCTGGTTGTTGTGGAATGTAACCATTACTCGAGCTAACTGACCCTCGACCACTTTAGTCACGGTCGAGACATCCCTTGACGCCTCCGGCCAGCCTACCGAGAATACCCCCATGATACCCAAACGCCTCCTCAAGCGGCTGTCCGTCAAGCAACTGCGGGAAGCCATCCGCATCAAGTCCGGAATGCAGAAGGTCGAGAAGCTCGAGCGCCAGCGCGATCAGCTGCTCCGCCAGGCGAGGAAACTGGAGCGGAAGATTGCCCGGCTCTCAGGTGGCAATGGCTCAATGCCCGCTCCCCGGAAGCGTCGCCGTCGGAAGATGTCAGCTGAGACCCGCCGGAAGATGGCCGAAGCAGCCAGGAAGAGGTGGGCGAAGGTGAAGGGCAACTTTAGCCAGAAGGCGTGACCCACGAGCTTGGTGGTTCGTCTCTGACTTCGCGGGGCTTAGGATACGGTCTTGACCCCGTTTCCACGCCCGGAATCGCGTCCAAGCCGCGCTGGGCCGCTACATGAGGGTCTTTTTCCTTTTCCGCCTCGCCTAACCTCCCGGTATTGCCCCTAGGCCACTACACATACTCCAATCCGCAGTGGGCCGGTACACCTTGGATAAATAGGCCTGCCACAGAGCGTGCTATTTCTGGTCGCCTCTATGCACTGGCGACCACATTCCGTTCAGCTTTATGCTACTTCCGTCAACTTTCACAAGTTCTTCCGGTTTCCGCATCGATCGCCTTGCTACTTTGTCCGTATAGTAGCTGAGTTCAATTATTGAGCCAATAGCAAACCAATCCCCCTCATCGGCATCAGTTCGAGGCAGGGCCATGAAGAGCCACACCTTTCTGTCGGAAGAGAACCACTCACGAAATGTGTACTCATTTAAGTCCGCCAGTGTCTCTCTAGACAAAATACGTGGATATGCTCTCAACAGTTCATCAAGGCGCCCAAAGCGGCCTTCTTCCAATTCGAATTGGCCTTGCATAGTACCCAAGAGCATTAACGCTTGCTTAGCAAAGCGCGCCTGCATCACCAAGGCGCTAGGTAATTCGGGTGGTTTGCTTGCCAGATCATCATGGGGGCCACCGGCACATGAACCGAGGACCGCACAGGCCGCGACCAACAGGCGAATTAGGCGACCACACATGTTTTCACCTTGCTTACTCTCGCGCCGTCACGCGTCGTCCAAGGATCTTCAACGCGCCTATTCCACCTTGGTTTGATCACGGCCCCATACTCTTTTTATACAGGTCAGGCGCGAATGGCCCCGGTGGGGGACCCGAAGGATCGCCGGCATCCTGGCCCGGCTGGGCCTTCAGGCTTCCCGCACGAGCGTCCAGCGGATGCTCCGGTGCCGACGGCCGCGGGGGAGACCCGCCGCGGCGCGGACGGGCGCCGAGTCACTTCAGCCGAAACGCCCCCTCCACATGGTCTTCATCGACTTCACCCGCGTGCGCAGTCTCTTCCGCACCGTCTGGATCGGCGCGGTCATCGGGAGGAAAACGACCCCAGCCAGGATCGAGCGTTTCTGGAGGACCCTGAAGGCCGAGTACACCTGGGGACTCTTCGTCTATCGCCCCCTCAAGACCATCGACAGGGATCTGTCGCGCTACGCGGAGTGGTTCAACCGCGAGCGCCCGCACCAGGGGATCCGCGGAGGCACACCCGATGAGGTCTTTCTCGGCCGAAAACGGAAAAAGCCGCGTCCGATCTTTCGGGCGCGGCTCGAGGTCCGCTTTCTTCACAACGACCGGAGGCTTCCGATCCTCCGGCTCCGCTCAGCCGCGTAAGCGGCCCGCTGCTCTTTGCCGTTCCTGTACTGTTCGCAACCTCATCAACGGCGATCATCTACAGGCTTGGACGCCTTCGTCCAAATTCACAACCCCCGCACCACGATCTTGATCCCGTTTCCACGTCCGGAATCGCGTCCAAGCCGCGCTGGGCCGCTACAGGAGGTGCTATACTCCGAGTGGGATGAGCTCCATCGGAAGCTGGCCACGAAGCAGCTGGCGTGGAACCAGGGATTCAAGGTCCGCGGGGAGTTCGGCGATGCGCATCGCCGCCCTCGTGGTTCTCAAGAGATACGACTTGGTCCGCTACCCCGGTCGGGAGGCGGAGAGCCCGAAAGTGTAACATCTATATTTCGGCCCAAGTGTCTTACTAATTCGGTGGGCGACAACCAAGGCTACCGGCACGTACTTGAACACTGGCACTTTCTTAAGCAGCCCCCTTTCAGGAGGAGGATACGATCTCAGAGCGTCTTGAATGTCTCATGTTCATATCGTATCATAGTCGAGCAGCACACTGACGAAGGCTTCAAAGATGTCTCACAAGAGAAGGCCTCTATCGCCCTCGAGAGCTTCGCGCGACAAGGCTTGTGTCTGGCCACTGGGCCCGAGTGACTTGCGTGAGCTTATTGCAACCTCCCGGATCGAAGAGGTCGCTCTATCAGAGAAGCTTTATGAAGTTGGCCTAGCTGTTGGGAGCATGAAGCTTTCAGATTACGAACGCATACTTGCGGCGGCTGCGTCACTATCTCACGCACATCTCATCTCACTAATAACGAGAGCCATACTGGACGATGCCGAGAGCATACGTCGGCTTGGGCTTCGCCTCTTTCAGAAGTTTGATGTACCACAGGTCATACCTTATCTAATCTCATTATCCAGGGATCCAAGTGTATATGTAAAGCGTGAATTGGCTGACGTACTAGCCAAATACAACACCCATCGAAGCGTCAGATTGCTAAGAAGACTGGCGCACGACAGTGACCACCCAACTAGACGCCAAGCAATATTGTCACTAGGACAACTGGGCGACGGTCACGCTTCCAATCTGGCTTGGCATGAAGTCAGACATGGGCGTAATTGGCTAACGAAATGCGATGCTCTCGAAGTTCTTGCTATCCTCGGAAAGCGCAGGCACATTCCAGCCATTCGCCGTTGCCTCAAGCGTAGTCGAGTGGAATATGTGCGGCTGTATGCCGCCTGCGCATTATCCCAATTGCGGGATCACGGATCGTCCAAGGTCTTCTATCAGCTGATTCGCAGCTCAAATGAGCGAGATCGGTTAGCGGGATGGGCTGGCCTCTATGGTCTTGGACAGAGAGAGAGCTTATTTCGGCTGGACGCGTTTCTATACAGCAAGTCCCCTGTTATTCAAGGTAGTGCGGCTAATGTACTTGTGAATATTATTCGGGACCGCGACCGAGAAAGAGCCTGCCGAATGCTCACAGTGGCTTTAAGGGCTGAATTGAGAGACAGCAGAAAGAGTTGGCTTCGCGAAGCAATTCGGAACCTTGCCCAGGATTCAGAGAATATCTAGGTCCGATGCCAGTGTTGACATTCTAAGTCAAGAGAACTACCGAGCGAATCCCAGTCGGGGATTGTAAGCCAGATCTGTTTGCCCAACCAGCCTACCCTTTGGCTCGACTTCTCGGGCATTTGGAAGGGGCTAGCACGCGGCCTAGGTCGCCGCAAGGTGAGACGGCACCAAATACGCGCTCATGGTGCGCCGCCTTTGCTGGCCCGCTTGGACCTTTCTGCCTCCTGTTCCGCCTCTAATTGCTGCTTTGCTATATTCAGTTTTTGCGCGGCTTCGACTTCCTTCTTCATATCATCAACGAGCTTCTGAAGTCTCTCAACTTGGTCCTTGTAGGCCTTAAGAAGGTCCTCCATCTTCATTTGCAATCGCTTTTCATTCTCAATTTCCTCAAGCACGTCAACTATTGCTTCGCACTCCCCGCCAATTGTCAGAACTTGGCTAAGGAGTGCAAGAAAGCTACCGCCGAGGTTCTTCCAACTATCCTTTCCAGGGCGGAATCCCGGGGGCTTTTTGACGCCTCTCTTGGCGATGTTCCTTTTCGCAAGTTCTTTTTCCTTATTCACCAGTTCATTCAGCTTGTTTTGATCCGCTTTGGGGCCCTTTGCTCTTTCTTCAGCTAGTTCCCGTTTGACTTGCTGGTGCGACTCTCCTTCAAGACGGGAGGATCCTTGTCCAGAATCACGCCTTCCACGACCAGATTCGCGGCCGCCCCCCCCTCCTTCTCCTCTTCCCGGATCTGCCCCACCACCCCCGCCTGCTCCTTCGCCATCCTGTGAGAGCTTGGTACCTCCACCTTCAGAACTGTCTTGATCGGCCATCTCGTTCATGGCGGCCGCGAGGGCAGCATAAAGCTCCGGGCACGGATCCGGCGCATCTGGCTTCGAATTCAGTGTGGTCCCGGATCGCGGGTCCTTGCCGATACCGGTTGATGTATAATAGTGATATCGGATTGATCCACACCAATTGCTTATTGTGCCATATCCGAAGCCCCATGGTCCGGG
>Ga0193713_1000874_pt1 | contig 10026 bp, 8 predicted proteins | sample H3a2metaG_FD_143054 | JGI IMG/M metagenome (GOLD analysis project Ga0193713, IMG submission 143054) | Soil microbial communities from a riparian zone of the East river system, Colorado, United States - H3a2 | ecosystem: Environmental > Terrestrial > Soil > Riparian zone | place: USA: East River... | reverse complement strand
ACCCTGAAATCTCTGCAGATTACGAGCTTTCAAACTCAAGACACCTCAGGCACGCCGGTTTCGGCGATCGCCGCCGGTTCGAGCTTCCGGGTGGTCATTACCGTGAAGAACATATCGAATGCGACGCAGAGCAACATCGTCGCCAATCCGACTCCGCCGACGCAAACCAGAACGGGTACCTGGTCTTCGCCTTTGACAAACTGTTCGCTTACCAGCACGAGCCCGAGCCCGCTCACGCTCGCCGCAGCGGCGTCCGGTACCATGACCTACACGTGCACGACGCTCGCCACTGACAACGGGACGGTGTTTTTCACGACGAGTGTGCGTAACGGTACCAGTACCGCGACTTCGCGCTCGGGTAACTCGAATGTTCTTACGGTCAGTGCGATCACGGTAGCCTGGATCATAACGCCCGCGGCCCCTAATTGCCTCTTTAGCGGCAATACCGCGACCATGACCCTGAGGGTAACCAACACGAGTCTGGTGAATATCACGAGCGTCGCGCCAAGCGCCGCGCCGCCGTTCACGTTGAACCCGGCCTTTGGTGCGACCACGAGTTCACTCACCGGTCCGGCGCCGGCATCGGTCGCCACCCTCGCGCCGGGCGCTTCCGCAAACTTCGTGTGGACTGTCGTCGTGACGGGCATCGTGCCCGGTCCTCCGACAACGGCACCCAACATCATGGTGAGCGCAGCGGCGACCTATACCTCCGGTGCGACGGTGACCACGCCGGTGACCAGCAGCACAAAATTCGTGGACGATTACGTAGTCAACCTAAATCCGACTTCGAGCAACGCCTCAAGCGCGAATCAGGAACTGACCTGGACGGTGACGAACCGTGGCTGCGCCAACGTCAACTCGGTCGCGATTACGCTCGCCCCGAATTGGATATTCGGCACTGATGGTTATTCAGTAGTGGCGGATATGACCGGCACGGACATCGACACCTGGACCTTGGCCTCCACGACCTTTACCGCGCCCAATGCGGCCGGGCGCACGCCGGTGAGTGTTCCGGCCACCTCTACCTACTACGACGGCAATTACTCGTTGTTGTTTTCCGCAACGCCGGTGACGACCGGCCTCAGTACGTTCACCGTACGAGTGACCGATGACAATGGTGCTTTCGTGGACCATGCGACACCGGTGACAGTAAATGCATTCGATACCACCCCGACCGGGCCGAACTACACCAACCCCTCAACTTGGCGGGAGATATTTCAGTAAGAGGCCTTGCGTGTTGTTGGAGTCCGTGTTGATCACGGCATTGGTTACCAAAATTCCGTCGGCCCTCCGGAAAACCCACCGCGTCTGAGCGGTGGAGTGCACCGCATCAACACCTTGGAAGGTATCCGCCGCAAGACGTGGCGAGCGGGTTCGCGTCGGCAAAGGCCGGATTGCCGCTTCGCCTCGACCCGGACAGCGAGTACGGAAATGTCATTGACAACAATACGTTATTCATATAACTTGAAGTTAAGCATGATTCCGGGAGAGAGGATTGCTGGGTTGGTTCTCCAAAGCGGCGCAGGGTTCAGGGCTTCTGGCCATCGCAATCGAGCCGGAAGCGATCAAATTTGCCCATGTGCGGGCGGTCAACCGTGCACGGCCCATGGCGACGCGCTGGTGGAGTGTTTCATGCCCCGCGTCCGAGCAGGCGGGTTCGCTGCAGAGGGAGACCAAGGAGCACGGGCTTGGCCGTTTTACCTGCACGACGCTTCTCGAGCCCGCGGACTACCAGATCCTGCTGGTAGAACCGCCCAAGGTTCCGCCAGACGAGCTCAAGGCTGCCATTCGCTGGCGGATCAAGGACCAGATCGAATATCACATCGACGATGCAACTGTCGATGTGTTCGAAGTGCGCGCCGAGGGAGACCCCAAGGGATCGGCGAAAGCCATGTATGCCGTCACCACTCCCAACAATGTCGTGCAGAAACGGATCGCCCTGTTTCAGGAGGCGCGCATTCCGCTCAAGGTGATAGACATCCCCGAAATGGCGCAGCGCAATGTCGCGGCATTGTTCGAATCCCCCGACAAGGCGACCGCGATGCTGGCGTTTTCCGCCTGGGGGGGAATGTTGACGATCTCGTTCCACGGCGAACTGCTCCTCACACGGCGCCTCGAAGTCACGTCGGTGCAGCTGGGGCAAAGGGAACACGGCGACCACTACCGCGAGCGGGTTGCGACCGAGATAACCCGGTCGCTGGATATTTTTGACCGCCAGCGGCTCAGCGTCGGGGTGGGCGAGCTGTTGCTCGCCCCGCTGCCGCAGGACCCCGAGCTCGAGGCATTTCTCCGCAGCAGGCTATACGTTCCGGTCGTCGCCGCGGCATTGTCGCAGGTCATGGATTTCGCCGACGGCGGCGAGCCGACGCCCGAAGAGCAGTGGGAATATTTCTACCTGTTCGGAGCGGCGCTGCGGGTCGAGGAGAAGGCGCTGTGAGCCAGCAGATCAATCTCTTCAACCCGCAGTTCCTCGAGAAGAAGAAGTATTTTTCCGCGGTGACCATGACGCAGGCGCTCGGACTGATCGTGCTGGGCATGGCGGTTTTCTACGGCTTTGCCTTCTGGCAGGACAGGAGCCTCGCGCGCCAGAACGGGGAATCGGGGCGCGCCTACGAGCAGCAGAAGCAGCAGTTCACCAAGATCACCGCGGAGCTCAGCCCGGAGAAACGCGAAGCGCAGCTCGATCAGGACCTCAAGAGCATCGAAGCGGCCATCGCTTTGCGCCAGTCGCTGCTGCGCGAGCTTGGAACGATCGGTTTGGCCGGACCTGCCGGATACTCGGAATACCTCCGCGCCTTTGCGCGGCAGACCGTGCAGGGCCTGTGGCTGACGAGCATACAGATCGCTGACGGGGGCGCTCAGCTGACCATGGGCGGCCGCGCCCTGCAGGCGGATCTGGTTCCCGTTCTCATCGGGCGACTCAAGCAGGAATCCGTGCTCAGAGGGCGCCCGCTCGAGGCCCTGGCGATTACCAAGAGCACCGCGGGAAAGGCTCGCTCGATCGTGGAATTCACCGTGACTTCGAAGGGATTTTCCGAGGCGGGAAATGTCCCCGCCTCGGGGGCGAAGCCCTAGCCATGCGCCTGCCGGTGCCGATGAAGCGCTACGCAGATCGCCTCGACGCGATGAGCCTGCGCGAGCGCGTGCTCGTGTTCCTGGCTGTCGCCGTGGTGATCGTCTTTGTCGTCGACAGGGTCTTCTTCGAGCCGATTTTGCAGAGACAGAAGATCAACTCGCAGAGGATTCAACAGCAACAGGACGAAATTCGCACCATGCAGGGGCAGGTGCAGGTGTACGCCCAGGCACGAACGGGCGACAACGCAGACACGAACGCGAAACGGCAGCGGCTGGAAAAGCGCAGGCTCGAGCTTGCCGCGCTCGACCGGCAACTCGCCGGAAGACAGGGCGAGCTGGTTCCGCCAGAGCGCATGGCGAAAATGCTCTCTGAAATCGTGAAGCGAAATCCCGACATCGAGCTCGTCAGCCTGCGCACGCTGCCGGCGACCGGATTGACCCAGTCGCTCACGGCGATACTGGGTTCCGCGCCGGGCGGCTTCGCGATGTACCGGCACGGAATCGAGATCGCCGTGTCCGGAAGCTACCTGAGAATGCTGAACTACGTCGGCCAGCTCGAGCGACTGCCCGCAAAGATCATGTGGGGCAGCATGGACCTGCAGGCCGGCGTTTATCCCGTGGTCACGCTGAAGATCACGCTCTATACGCTCAGCCCGGAAAAGACATGGCTGCTTATCTGATGCTGGGTTTCGCGCTCGTCATCTCGCTCGGCGCGCCGCGCGGCCTTGCGCAGGGACTCAACGATCCCACCCGCCCGCCCCGGGAAATTCTCGGCGGTGCAGGCGTCGCCGAGCCCGCGGGCAATCTTTCGCCGGCGCAAATCGTGATCGTCTCGACGGATCGCCGCCAGGCGACGATCAACGGGCAGACGGTCGCTCTGGGCGGGCGCTACGGCAACGCGACTCTGGTGCGGATCAGCGACGAGGAAATCGTGCTGAAAAGGGCCGACGCGACCGAAGTCATCAAGCTTTATTCCTCCGTCCACCGAAGGAAACACTCGCCTGCCGCCCAGAAGGAAACGGAAACCGCCGGGCGGCGGGAGAAGGGGACCCCATGAAGCGAATTAGCGTCACGTTGGCCGCCTTGCTCGTCTCCTGCGCGCACCCGTACGATCAGGTCGACCCGAGCATCGTCTCCGAGATGGACAAGGCCTCGCGGCAGGCGGCATCGAACCAGTCCGAGGCGGTGCGCGAAGCGCTGCTGCCGCCCCTCAGAGGGGAAATACCCAAGGTCCCCGGGACGCCGGTCGAGCCGCGTTTCGATCTCGTGGTCAACGCCGCACCCGCGCAGCAGGTATTCATGTCGATCGTTTCCGGCACTCGCTACAGCATGGTCGTGAACCCGGAAGTGAGCGGAAGGCTGTCTCTGAACCTGAAGGACGTCACCGTGCGCGAGGCGCTCGAGGCGATCCGGGAGGTCTACGGGTATGAATTCCGGGTCGACGGCACGCGCATCTACGTCGAGGCGGCCGGAATGCAAACGCGGGTGTTCCACGTCAACTACCTCTCCGGCCTGCGCACGGGCCGCAGCGACGTGCGGGTCAGCTCAGGGTCGACCTCCGTCGTTTCCGGCCAGGCGGCCGCAGGCGGGGGAGGAGCAACTCCGGTTGCTGGAGGCGCCGCCCAGCCGGGACAGAACGTGAATACCATCGGCCTCGGCCAGCTCAATCAGACGACCAACGACGCGTCACGCGTTTCGACTTTCTCGCAGAGCGACTTCTGGCAGGAGCTCACCACCGCGCTGCGTACCCTGGTCACCGGCGCGGGGCGCAGCATCGTCGTCAGTCCGCAGTCGGGCGTCGTGGTGGTCCGTGCGATGCCGCAGGAGATCCGCGGCGTGGATGCCTACCTGAAGGCAATCCGGGTTTCAGTCGAGCGCCAGGTGATGCTCGAGGCGAAGATCATCGACGTGACGCTCAATGACGCCTATCAGGCGGGCGTGAACTGGGCAGGATTCTCGGGCACGAGATTTTCCGGCGGAGTCCAGGGCGCGGGGACCACGCTTGGAACGACAGGCGGTCTGACGAGCCCGTCTCCTCTCGGCCTTACGGCGAACCCCAGTGCCCGCACGGTCGTATCGACAAACCCGTCTGCCGCGGCTTCTGCAGTATCCACGGCGGCCGGGGCGGCAGGTTTGGGTGTTTTCGGACTTGCCCTGCAGACGAGAAATTTTGCGGCCTTGCTCCAGTTCCTCGAATCGCAGGGCACGACCCAGGTGCTTTCGAGCCCTCGCGTGGCGACGCTCAACAATCAAAAAGCCGTATTGAAAGTCGGAACCGACGATTTCTTCATTACCAATATCAGGAGTACGCCCGTGGTCAATGCTGCCACCGGCGTCCCGGTGGGAGCCACGCTGGAGCCGACGCTCAGCTCGTTTTTCTCGGGAGTGTCGCTCGATATCACTCCGCAGATCGACGAAGACGGCAACATCAATCTGCATGTTCACCCCCTGGTGAGCAGGGTCGAGAACGGGACCCTGACGTTCGATTTCGGAACGGGAATTGGAATTACGAACATACCTACGGCCAAGAGCACGATCAACGAAACCGACACGATGGTCCGCGTGCAGGACGGAAACATTGTCGCTCTCGGCGGTCTCATGCAGCTGGAACTGGAGAACAGCCGCTCGGGGATTCCCGGAGCCCAGGAACTTCCCGGAATCGGCGGCTTGTTCGGCAACCGCGCGCGAAACGTAGTGAAAAAAGAACTGGTCATTCTGATCAAGCCCACCATCATCAAGAACGATGCGGACTGGGAGCAGGACATCACCGCGACCGGTGACCGGCTTCGCGGCATGGGGGGCGGCGCTCCCGCTCCGACGCCAAGGTCTCGGTGATCTACCTTTCCCATTTCGGCCTGCGCGAGCCCCCGTTCGGGATCACTCCCGACACGAGCTTTTTCTACGCGTGCGCGAGCAGCCAGGAAGCGCTGAACACGCTGCTCGTCGCGGTCGCGAACGGCGAGGGATTCATCAAGATCACCGGTGAGGTGGGCACCGGGAAGACGCTTCTGTGCCGCAAATTCCTTGCCACGCTGGACGACAACTGGGTCAGCGCGTATGTCCCCAACCCCAACCTCGAGCCCAAGACGCTGCTGCTCGCGCTCGCCGAGGAAATGAAGGTGAAGCTCGACGGCGGGCTCGACCAGCACCATCTGCTCAAGGCGCTGAACCACGCGCTGCTGGATTTCGCCCGCCAGAAAAGGCGTGTGGTGGTGTGCCTCGACGAGACCCAGGCGATGCCGCTGGAATCGCTCGAGACGCTGCGGCTCCTGACCAATCTCGAAACCGAAAAGCGCAAGCTCGTCCAGGTGATCCTGTTCGGGCAGCCCGAGCTCGATGAGAAACTCGCGCACAGCTCGATCCGGCAACTGCGCCAGCGCATCACTTTTCAGCACCATATGGGCACCCTGACGCGCGAGGAGACCGAGCATTATCTCGCTCACCGGCTCGCGATCGCCGGCTATTCGGGCGATGCGGTGTTCGCGCCCGCAGCGGTCAGGGCGATTTCCCGCGCGAGCCGCGGCGTTCCCCGGCTCATCAACATACTCGCCAACAAGGCGATGATGCTGGCCTACGGCGAGGGCGTGCGCAGAGTGACCGGGTCGCACGCACGCGCGGCGACCGTCGACACGCCCGCTTCGCTCGCGCTGTCGCGCGCCTGGCTCTGGCTTGCGCTCGCCTGCGCGGCGTTTTCGAGCATCGGCTGGATGATCCTGCGATGAGCCTCATCAACAAGATGCTGCGGGATCTGGACAAGCGCAATGCGCCCCAGGGCGGAACCGCGGCGCCTGCCGGGGCACTGTCGCGGCACATGCGTCCGGTGCCTGCGCGCACCTTCGCCTCCGATTTCTTCTGGCGAGCCATGGCCATGACGATGCTGTTCGCCGTCGGCTGGGTCGCGTGGCTCGTCTGGCAGCTCGCGCCGCGCCCGATAGTCACCGAACTCGCCTACCAGTCCCTTCGAGGGAAGGTCTCCGCGCCGGCCGATGCTGCATCGTCGCGCCTCGATCCCGCTCCCGCGCCTCTCGCGGCGCCCCCGCAGCCCGCGGCGCCGGCGTTGCCGGCCGCCTCGAGTCCCGCACGCGCCGATCCGGCACTCGCCCAGGCGACTTTGCCGCAAGCCCAGGCGCCTTTGCCGCAACGCTCGGAAAGGGTGAATGTGGACATGCTGCGGCTGGCGACCGAGTTGACGACCCCCATTCCGCAGCGGAGCTCGAGGGCTTCGCCTTCCCGATCCGCCTCGAAGACTCCCGTTGACGCGGCGAAGACCGTCTCGGCGCGAACGGCTCTCGCCGGCGACCCTGCCGCCGCACCGGGCAAGATCGACCGGCGCTCGAATACTTCGTCGCGCTCTCGCGCGGAAAGCGAATTCCGCCGGGCGGTCATCCTCGTGAACCAGGGCCGGATCGCCGAAGGAATGGACGGGTTTCGCAAAGCCTTGCAGATCGATCCGGGACACGAAGCGGCGCGCCAGACCATGGTGGCGCTCCTGCTCGAGGCCAAACGCGTGGACGAGGCCGCCGTTTCCCTCCAGGAGGGCCTCGCGGTCGACACGGGGAACACCGGCTTCGCCATGCTGCTCGCACGCATCATGGTCGAGAGCAACGATATCCCCACCGCGCTTTTCGTGCTGCAAAGGCACCCCGCACCGCCGGACCGCAACCCCGATTTTCACGCATTTGAGGCCGCGCTTTACCAGCGGCTCGATCGTCACAAGGAAGCGATCGAGCAGTATCAGGCCGCGTTGCGCCTTGCGCCGTCGGCGGGCGTCTGGTGGCTGGGGCTGGGGATCTCGCTTCAGGCCGTCGATCGGCCCAAGGATGCACTGGATGCCTTCACGCGCGCGAAATCGTCGGGGAACCTCGCTCCCAATCTTCTCGGTTTCGTCGACCAGCGGCTCAGGCAACTCCAGTAGTTGCTTCCGGTATGCAGGACCGCTATCGCGACGTCTACGATAGTTTCAAATGGGAGGTGCCGGCTCGATTCAACATCGGCACCGCTTGCTGCGGCCGGCACTCACCTGACCGCTCCCGCGTCGCTCTGTATTGGGAGGATGAGGCCGGGTCGACGGCCGAATATACCTTCCGGGATCTGCAGCAGCAGGCCAACCGGCTCTCCAACGCGCTCGCCGGCCTCGGCGTAAAAAGCGGAGACCGGATCGGCATCATCCTGCCGCAGCGCCCGGAAACGGCGATCGCGCACATCGCCTGCTACCAGATGGGCGCCGTGGCGATGCCGCTTTCGATCCTGTTCGGTCCCGAGGCGCTGGAATACCGGCTGCAGGACAGCGAGACGGTGGTGGCGCTGGTCGATCCCGCGTCGCTGCCGAATCTCGCCCAGATTCGCGACAGGCTGCCGCTCTTGAGGCACGTGATCGGTGTCGCCGGGGCGCGGGAATCATGGTTGCAGGCCTGGGAACCCCTCCTCGAGCAAGCTTCGCCGAACTTCACTGCGATCGAAACGGGGGCCGACGACCCGGCGCTGCTCATTTATACGAGTGGTACCACCGGTCCACCCAAGGGAGCGCTTATGGCGCAGCGGGTGCTCCTCGGGAACCTCCCCGGCTTCGTGCATTCGCACGACCTGTTTCCTCGGCCGGGCGACTTGTTCTGGTCGCCCGCAGACTGGGCGTGGACGGGCGGCCTGATGGACGCGCTGCTGCCGTCGCTCTACCACGGCACTCCGCTGCTCGGCTATCGCGGCCGGTTCGATCCCGAGAAGTCTTTCTGGCTGATGCAAAAGTACGGCGTGCGCAACACCTTCCTCTTTCCGACTGCGCTCAAGATGATGATGAAAGCGGTAGCGCAGCCGCGCAAGCGCTACGAGCTTTCGCTGCGCTCCATCATGAGCGCCGGCGAATCGCTGGGCGAGACGGTATTCGAATGGAGCCGCGAGGCGCTCGGGGTGACGGTCAACGAGATGTTCGGCCAGACCGAGATCAACTACATCGTCGGCAATTCGCATACGCAGTGGCCGGCCAAGCCCGGGTCGATCGGGCGGCCGTATCCCGGACACAGGGTGGCCTGCATCGACGAGGCGGGCGACGAAGTTCCGGCGGGTAGAGTCGGAGAAGTTGCGGCCTGGGACGAAGACGATCCGGTGTTCTTTCTCGGGTACTGGAAGAATCCGGAGGCGACGAAAAAGAAATACACCGGCAAATGGTGCCGCACCGGGGATCTCGCGAAGCGCGACGAGGACGGCGATTTCTGGTACCAGGGCCGCGCCGATGACGTGTTCAAGAGCGCCGGGTACCGCATCGGCCCCTCGGAGATCGAGAACTGCCTGGTGAAGCACCCGGCGGTGGCGAACGCCGCGGTCGTGGGCAGTCCCGATCCCGAGCGCACCCACATCGTGAAGGCATTCATCGTTCTCGCACCGGGCTACGAGGCTTCGCCCGCGCTGGAAGCCGAGCTGCAGGAGCACGTGCGCGGCAAGCTAGCGCCTTACGAATACCCCAAGGAGATCGAATTCCTCGACAGCCTGCCGATGACCACCACCGGAAAAGTGCAGCGCCGGGTGCTGCGGCTGCGCGAGGAGGAGCGGAAGAAGCAGCGGCATTGACCCGCGGCATCCCATTGCCTATGCTCGACCGGTAGTCCCTCTCCACGACGCAGGCGCAAATGAAACTCCATACATTCTTCCGCTCCTCCGCATCTTTCCGCGTGCGCATTGCGATGAACTACAAAGGGCTCGAATACGAGCCCGCGATAGTGAGCCTGCCGAAGGCGGAGCACCTCGAGGCGAAATACAAATCTGTCAATTCGCAAGGCCTGGTCCCGGCGCTCGAGGATGCGGGGCGAATTCTCACCCAGTCACTCGCGATCCTCGAATATCTCGACGAGGTGCATCCCGGGCCGAAGTTGCTGCCCGCCGATCCCCTCGACCGGGCGTATGTGCGCGCTTTTTCGCAGATCGTCGCCTGCGAGATTCACCCGCTCAACAACCTGCGCA
>Ga0193713_1000873_pt1 | contig 10033 bp, 3 predicted proteins | sample H3a2metaG_FD_143054 | JGI IMG/M metagenome (GOLD analysis project Ga0193713, IMG submission 143054) | Soil microbial communities from a riparian zone of the East river system, Colorado, United States - H3a2 | ecosystem: Environmental > Terrestrial > Soil > Riparian zone | place: USA: East River... | reverse complement strand
GAGCGCCATCGGCGCCATGCCGATGATCATCGCCAGCGCCGTCATCAGCACCGGGCGGAAGCGCACGAACCCGGCTTCGATCGCGGCAGCGACCGGATCGCCGAGTTCCTCATAGCGCTCGCGGGCGAAGCTGATCACCAGCACGCTGTTGGCGGTGGCAACCCCCATGCACATGATCGCGCCGGTCAGCGCCGGCACCGAAAGCGTGGTCTGCGTCGTGAACAGCATCCATACGATCCCGGCCAGTGCTGCGGGCAAAGCCGTAATGATCACAAACGGATCGGACCATGACTGGAAGTTCACCACGATCAGGAGGTAGATCAGCACCACCGCGGCCAGCAATCCGAACAGCAGGCCGGAAAACGCGCTGTTCATGGTCTGCACCTGGCCGAGCAGAACCACCGAACTGCCCTTCGGCACGTCCTTCGCGGTGTCCGCGATCGCCGTCTTGACGTCGGCGGCAACCGCGCCGAGATCGCGGCCCTGCGGCGTCGCATAGATCTGCACCATCGGCTGGATATCGTATTGGGAGACCACCGCGCTCGACGTCGATCGTGTGATGCTGGCGATGCCGCCGAGGATCGGCGGCGTCGCCGTGCTGCCCGCGGTGATCGGCAATGTTTCCAGCGCGCTCAACGAGTCGATCTGGTACTGCGGCGTCTGCATGACGATCGAATACGACACGCCATTGTCGGGATTGAGGTAGTAGGTCGGCGCGACCTGCGCACTGCCGGCCAGATTGACCACGAGACTGTTGGTCACATCGCGCTCGGTCAGCCCGACATATTGCGCCCGGGTGCGGTCGACATCGATATTGAAGCTCGGATTGTTTGGCGACTGCTGGATCCGCGCGTCGGCGATGCCGGGGATTCGCCTGATGCGGCTCAGCAATTTATTGGCGTAGACAAAATTCGCGGTGACGTCCGCGCCGCGGACCTGGAGGTCGATCGGCGCCGGCGCGCCGAAATTCAGAATCTGGCTGACGATGTCGGCGGGCAGAAACGCAAACGTCAGGCCGGGAAAAGCACGCGGCAATTGCTCGCGCAGGACCTGAACGTATTCGTCGGTCGGCCGATGCCCCTCTTTCAGCTTGATCTGGATATCGCCATCCTGCGGACCGATCACGCCGGTGTTGTTATAGGTCATGTTGATGCCGCTGATCGGCATGCCGATGTTATCGGCGAGCGTTTCGATTTCATCGGGCGGAATAACCTTGCGGATCGCCTTCTGCACATCGGCGAATTGATTGGCGCTTTCCTCGACGCGGGTGCCGACCTGGGTGCGCACATGCATCAGGATCGATCCGGCATCGACGCTGGGAAAGAAATTCCGCCCCAGAAACGGCACCAGCAGGAATGAAAGCCCGACGAAGCCGAGGAAGCCGATCACGAAAACCGGCCGTTGCCGCATCGCCATCGACAGCAGATCGCGGTAACCGCCGCGCACACGCTCGAACCGCGCCTCGAAGCCACGCTGAAACGGTACCATCGGGTTGCGCGACGGCGGCGGCCCCTCGCCTTCGGCATGATGCAGATGCGGCTGCAGCAGATATTTCGCCATGGTCGGCACCAGCGTGCGCGACAGCAGGAACGACCAGATCATCGCGAACATCACCGCTTCGGCCATCGGCACGAACAGAAAGCGCGCAACACCCTGCAGGAAGAACATCGGCACGAACACGATACAGATGCAGAGCAGCGAGACGAAAGCCGGGGTCACGATCTGGTTGGCGCCGTCCATGATCGACGTTTCGACGTCCTTGCCGTGTTCCAGATGCCAGTTGATGTTCTCGATCGTGACGGTAGCGTCATCGACCAGGATGCCGACCGCGAGCGCCAGGCCGCCGAGCGTCATGATATTGAGGGTCTCGCCGATCGCGGACAGCATCACGATGGCGCCAAGCACCGAGAGCGGAATCGAAACGGCGATGATGATGGTCGAGCGCCAGCTGCCGAGAAACAGCAGGATCATCACGCTGGTCAGCAAAGCCGCGATGATGCCTTCATAGGCAACCCCGGTGATCGCGCCACGGACGAACAGCGACTGATCGCCGATGAAGCCGATCTTGAGCGCGTCCGGCAGCGCGTCCTTGACGTCGATCACCTTCTGCTTGATGCCGGCGATGATATCCAGCGTCGAGGTCGATCCGGCCTTCAGCACCATCATCAGAACCGAACGGTTGCCGTCGACGTGAACGATATTGGTCTGCGGCGGATTGCCGTCGCGCACGCTGGCGACGTCGCGGACATAGACCATGGCGCCGTTCACGACCTTGATCGGCAGATTACCGAGGTCCTGCATCTGGAGCGGCGAGTTGTTGAGCTGGATGGTGTATTCGAAACTGCCGATCTTCTGGGTCCCGACCGGGGTGATCAGATTTTGCGCGGCGAGCGCGTTGGCCACGTCCTGACCGGAGAGACCGCGCGACTGCAGCGCCGACGGATTGAGATCGATCTGAACTTGGCGCTGCTTGCCGCCGAACGGATACGGGATCGCGGCGCCAGGCACGGTGACCAGCGGCGTGCGCAGCTGGTTGATGCCGATGTCGGCGAGGTTTTGTTCGGTGAGGCCCTCGCCCGATAGCGCGACCTGGATGATCGGAACCGTGGACGCGCTGTAATTGAGGATCAGCGGCGGCGTCGCACCCGGCGGCATCTGCTTGATCAAGGTCTGCGAAATCGCGGTGACCTGGGCATTGGCGGTGCGGATATCGACATTGGGCTGGAAGAAGATCTTGACGATACCGAAGCCGTTATAGGAATTCGCGACGATGTGCTCGATGTCGTTGACCGTCGTCGTCAGCGCCCGCTGAAACGGCGTGGTGATACGCCCGGCCATCTGATCCGGCGGCAGTCCGGTATACTGCCAGACCACGCCGATCACGGGGATCCGGATGTCCGGAAAGATGTCGGTGGGCGTGCGCAGCGCCGCCAGCGGTCCGATAATCAACAGAAGCAGCGCCAGCACGACGAAGGTATAGGGCCGGCTTAGCGCGATGCGGACCAGTGCAATCATAAACCAAGCATTCCTCGGCTCCGCGGCAAGGCGGAGATTGGCGCGGCAGGATCAATGCGTTCGCATCGATTTAACCGAACCGGGGCCAAAAAGCCAATATCCGGGACGCGGCCCGCCTTCACATCCCTGGCACCCGCCTGCGGTGACGCCTGCCGCCTACGGAATCGGCAGCCGCGGCCGGGCTTGTCAGGCCGCCCTGACCGAGTTGAGGAACTTGCCGACTTCCAGCTTGAGGCGGTTGCTTTCGCCGGACAACGACTGCGCCGCGGAGAGAACCAGCGACGAGGCCGATCCGGTCTCGCTGGCGCCGCGTTGCACGTCGGTTATGTTCGAACTCACCTCCGTCGTGCCTTGCGCGGCCTGCTGGATGTTGCGGGATATCTCCTGCGTTGCCGTACCCTGCTCTTCCACCGCCGCAGCAATGGTCGAGGAGATCTCCGACATCCGGCCGATGGTGCCGCCGATCTCCTTGATCGCACTTACTGAGTCCTGCGTGGCAGCCTGGATTCCGCTGATCTGCTGGCTGATCTCACCGGTCGCCTTCGCGGTCTGCTCGGCGAGCGCCTTCACCTCAGACGCCACCACCGCAAAGCCGCGGCCGGCCTCGCCAGCCCGCGCCGCCTCGATCGTGGCATTCAGCGCCAGCAAATTGGTTTGTCCCGCGATGGTATTGATCAGCTCGACCACGTCGCCGATGCGGGCAGCGGCCTTCGATAATTCACCGACGCGGTCATTGGTCTTCTGTGCCTGATCCACCGCCTCGTTGGCGACCCTCGACGACTCCTGGACCTGACGGCTGATCTCGTTGACGGACGAGGTCATCTCCTCGCTCGCAGAGGCCACCGACTGGACATTGGCGGAGGCTTCTTCGGACGCTGCCGCAACGGCAGTTGCGAGCTCTTGCGCCCGTTCGGCAGTCGCCGTCAGCGTGCTGGCAGAAGCTTCAAGCTCTGCCGCAGCCGACGATACCATCTCGACGATTCCACTGACCGCGCCTTCGAATGCATCGGCGAGCTTGTGCATGTCCGCCTTGCGCTGTTGCGCCTGCTTCTGCTCGGCCTCCGATTGTTCGGCACGCAGCCGATCGGTTTCGATCATGTTGTCCTTGAACACCTGTACGGTGGCACCCATTTCGCCGATTTCGTCCTTGTTCTTCATTCCCGGGATTTCTATCGTCTTGTCGCCTCCGGCGAGTCTTGTCATCGCACCCGTCATCGCGTTCAACGGTCCAAGGATGCGGCGGAACGCAACCCAGAAGCTGATGACTGTGAGTATTATACCGGCGAACAGCATCGCCGCGTTGAGCGTGAGGCTCGACGTGCTCCTCGACGCCTCGCCATTGGCTTCATCATTCGATGCATTGCCCATCTCGTTGGCGAGATGGAGGATCGAATTGATAGCGGTCGTTGCACGGGCGACGTACTCGCTGCCACTGAGCTTATATTCTCCGGTGTTGCCGGCCGCGAACACGGCATCGCGGACTTCGCCGTACTTGCCAAAATATTCGCTCTCGACGCCGGCGATCGCGGCGACGATCTTTGCCGGGGTATCGGCGCGCCGGCGGATCGGCAGGATCGTTTCCCAGGCAAGCTCGACCTGGCCGCGGAAACCGGCAACGGTCCGTGCACCCTCCGTGGCGAGCTTGCTACGTGCGCCTATGATGCCGCCGAGGAACCCACGTTCTTTGCCAGCATTCTCTGCCATTTGCGCGGTCAGGTGACGAAGACCGACGAGTTGCGCAAGCGCCACCGAAGGCGGACTATTCAGCGTCTCAAGCGTTAATCGCAGCCTGTTTCCGGCAACCAAGATCAGATTGGTCAGGGCGGGGAAAAAGCCCTGCACGATTTCAGATGTCCGTTCGGCGCCGGGCCTGGCGAGGTTTTCATCGACCTTGGCGCGGAACGCCTCGAACTCGCGAAAAACACGTTCGGCGTCGGCGATGTCCTTCTCGCCAGCTTTCATCGCCGGAACAGCGCCCAAGCGCTGCACTGCGTCGCGGAAGGCCTGATCGGCAGCAGCCCGCAGCTTTACAATCTCCGCACGACGCTCCGGCGACGGCACCTCGGACGATTTGAGCGACGCATTTGTCATGCCGCGCTCAATTGCCCATTGACCGGCACTATGCAGCAGCAATTGCGAAATTTGATTGACCTTGAGGAAGGCTTGGGTGTCTTGCCGCCTACCGATCGCGTCATAGGCGGTGAGCCCGGCGGAAACTACCAGCAGCAAGGCGAGGGCGGAGATGACCAACGGCAGGATCGTGCGGATTCTAAGATTCACTTGACCGTTTCCTTCTGCAGCGGTTCGTGCGTTCGGAGATTATCAGGCCGCCCTTACCGAATTGAGGAACTTGCCGACCTCAAGCTTGAGGCGCTTGCTGTCGCCGGACAGCGATTGTGCCGCGGAGAGAACCTGCGAGGAGGCCGAACCGGCCTCGCTGGCGCCGCGTTGCACGTCGGTGATGTTGGAGGAGACCTGCTGGGTGCCCTGCGCTGCCTGCTGCACGTTGCGGGAAATTTCCTGCGTCGCCGCACCCTGCTCTTCCACCGCGGCCGCGATGGTTGACGAGATCTCGGACAGTTTTTCAATGGTGCCGCTGATTTCCTTGATGGCGTTGACCGACTCCTGCGTCGCCGCCTGGATGCCGGTGATCTGCTGACCGATTTCGCCGGTGGCCTTCGCGGTCTGTTCGGCGAGCGCCTTCACTTCGGACGCCACGACCGCGAAGCCGCGACCGGCTTCGCCGGCGCGGGCTGCCTCGATGGTGGCGTTCAAGGCGAGCAGATTGGTCTGCCCCGCGATGGTGTTGATGAGTTCAACGACATCCCCGATCCGGGCCGCCGCCTTCGACAATTCACCGACGCGATCGTTGGTCCTGCGCGCCTGATCGACGGCCTCGCCGGCCATCCGCGCCGATTCCTGCACCTGGCGGCTGATCTCGTTGATGGACGAGGTCATCTCCTCGGTCGCGGAGGCTACCGACTGCACATTGGTGGAGGCTTCTTCGGACGCCGCGGCGACCATGGTGGTCAATTCCTGCGAACGAACGGCCGTTGACGTCAATGTACCGGCGGAAGCTTCCAACTCGCTCGATGAGGCCGACACGGTTTCGACAATTGCGCCCACCGCGCTTTCGAAGTCGTCGGCAAGCTTGACCATGTCCGTCTTGCGCTGCTGCGATTGGCGCTGCTCGTGGTCAGCCTGCTCTCCGTGGAGTCGCGATGCATCGATAATATTTTTCTTGAAAATAGCGAGCGCACCCGCCATCGAGCCGAGCTCATCGTTGCGTCGCATTTTGGGAATTTCCACCGCCGTATCATTGTCAGCGAGCCGCTGCACCACGATTGAAAGCGTCGTCAGGGGACGGGTAACACGCACGATCACGGTCAACATCGACCCGATAGCGATGGCGAGGCCCGCTGTCAGCAGTGCCGCAGCGATCATCAATTCCCAGAACGCCCGATCGATGGTCGCGGTGGCATGAGCTTCGCTGGCGACGCCGGCCGCCTGCATCACCTCGAGCAACGTGCCGAGTTGGGGCGTCGATTCGTCGACAAATTGCGGAGTCGTCATCGGATATTTTGCGCCATCCGCCCCGATTTTTCGCATCTCGTCGGCACGCCCGCGAAAGCCCTTGAAATACTGCTCACGGGCAGTGACCATGGCCTCCTTGATTGCGGGATGTGTATCCGGATCGTAAGTCAGATGCTGCAGCTGTTCCCACAACATGTCGACCCGGGCACGGTACTGGGCGTTGGCAGCGATCATGTCTGGGGTCAGCGCTGCACCTGCGGCGATCGACGAGGCGACGTTGGAACGCTCCTTGCCCGCCCAATCCCGCATCTGGAAGCCGATTTCCTTGATCGACGCCAGCACAGCCAGTTGCGGATCGTTCTTGGCGGTGGTGTAGAGTGCGGAGAACCAGACCTTCAGCGCCGCGTTGACGCTGTCGGTCACCACCGGGATGAAGGTCTTGCGCAGGGTTTCATCGCGCTGGTCGCGGCCCTGCTTGAGCGCGGCGTCGGCGCGCGTGCGAAAATCATTGACCTTGTCCAGCGCGGCCTGAAGCTCCTGCATCAGGGCCGACTTGTTGGGGAAATCCCGCTGCGCCAGAACGGCAAGACCAGGGTCGAAATCGGCCTTCACCGCATTACGGCGCTTCTCGATCTCGGCAAGGACGGGCGCCGGAGCAGGGTCCGCGCCCTGCAGCCCGTTATTGGTGGCAAGCCGCTCCATCAGGACTTCAAACAGTCCCTTGATGAACCGATTGGCGCCGCGATCGAATTCCTTCTGTGCGACAGCCGTGGAGTAAGCAGAAAATGTTGACTTGCCTTTCCACACAATCGAAGCAACGAAGAGTACCGCAAGCACACCAAGTGCGGCGAACAGGACGGTCTTGATCGATGTCCTGGCAGGCGCAAGACCGTGGCTGGCAGCGACATTCATCAGTCAATTCCTATGTTCAATGGGTTCGGGAGCGGCGGATAGAGCGCAAGCGAGGCCTGTCGGCATTAAAGCCGGTGTGTCCGAAACTCGAGTTAACTTAACTCTCCGTAAGACTACGTGAGACAAAACGGACTAACTATCGACAGGTGAAACCGACCGAGCGCTGGGCGCATCAGCTTGAGAGGGCATCGGACAAAAATTCCGGCCTTTGTATCTCAGGCCGCTCTCACCGAATTGAGGAACTTGCCGACTTCGAGCTTGAGGCGGTTAGAGTCGCCGGACAGCGATTGCGCCGCCGCGAGCACCTGCGACGAAGCCGATCCGGTCTCGCTGGCGCCGCGTTGCACGTCGGTGATGTGGGAGGAAACCTGCTGGGTGCCGTGGGCGGCCTGCTGGACGTTGCGGGAAATTTCCTGGGTCGCCGCACCCTGCTCTTCCACCGCGGAGGCAATGGTCGATGAAATCTCGCACAGCTTTTCGATGGTGCCGCCGATTTCCTTGATTGCATTCACCGAATCCTGCGTCGCCAGTGGCCTTGGCGGTCTGCTCAGCCAGTGCCTTCACCTCGGAAGCCACGACCGCGAAGCCACGGCCGGCTTCGCCGGCGCGCGCCGCCTCGATGGTGGCGTTCAAGGCCAATAGATTGGTCTGCCCCGCGATGGTGTTGATCAATTCGACGACGTCGCCGATGCGCGCCGCCGCCTTCGACAACTCGCTGACGCGGTCGTTGGTCTTGCGGGCCTGGTCGACGGCCTCGCCGGCCATCCGCGCCGAATCCTGCACCTGACGGCCGATCTCGTTGATCGACGAGGCCATTTCCTCGGTTGCGGAGGCTACCGAACGCACGTTGGTGGAGGCTTCCTCGGACGCCGCCGCGACCGTGGTGGTGAGCTGTTGGGCGCGCTCGGCGGTGGTCGTCAGCGTGCCGGCCGAGGCTTCGAGCTGCGTCGAAGCGGAGGATACGGTCGCGACGATCTCGCCAATCAGCGATTCGAAGTCGCGCGTGATATCATCTACCCGGCGTCCGCGTTCGATCTTGGCGTCTGCGTCACGTGCGGCGGCCTCATCGGCGGCTTTCTTCGCAATCAGCGCCTGCTTGAACACCTGCAGGGCCTCGGCCATGGCGCCGATCTCGGTCTTCTCGCCCTGGTGCGGCACCTGCGCGGTCAGGTCGCCGTTGCCCAGCGCCTGCATCGGCGCGACGATGGATTTGATTCCAGCGGACACGCCGCGAACCAGAAAAACCGCAGCGCCAATTCCGATGATAATCGTCAGTAGCAGCGACGACAGCACGATCTTGATGTCATTGTCGAAGCCTTCCGCGGCCTGCGAGCCTGCCGCATCCGCACCCTTGCTATTCAGCAAGACGTCCTTCTGCAGCGTCTCGTCGCCCTTGACGCCGGCAAGTGACGCCTTGGCATGGAGTACCCTGGCCTCCTTGTCCTCATTCTTGCGGGACAGCACCAGCACCTCCTTTACGCCAGCGAGATATTCAGCCCAGGAGGTGCTGAACTCGTTATAGAGCGCGCGCTCCTCAGCCGAGGTGATCAGCGGTTCATACGTTTTGCGGGCTTTGTCCGTGTTGGTGATCCACTTTGCGAGCAGATCTTCCTGAAGCTGCTTTCCGGCCTCGTCGGTGGCAAGCAGATGGGAGCGGACGATCGCCCGATAGGTAATGGTCGCAGCCCGCAATTCGCCGAGAACCCGAACGCTCGGCAGCCAGCTGGTCACGATGTCAACGGTGGAGGCGTTGATAACGTACATCTGCCTGACGTTCAGCGCTCCCATTGCCGTCATCGCTATGAGCAGGAACGCAACAACCGCTGTGATCTTGGCGCGGATGGAGTATTTGGCGAGCATGATCGGAATCTCTCGGCTTTGGGCGTGTTGGCACTTCGGTCGTGAACCATGCGATTCGACCAGAACCTACCGTGCTTCCGTTAATTATTTTCCGTAGAACTACCAAGGCCAAGAGCCGTCGACAGATGAAATGCCGGGCAGCGCTCAGCGCATCAGCTCAAGCGCATCGGAGAAAAACTCCGGACCGCCGAAATTGCCGGATTTCAGCGCCAGCAGCATCGCGCCTTGCTTCGCGCCTTCCTTGGCGCCGACGGCGCGCAGTACCGGTACGCCGGCGGCGATTTCCGCGCCGACCAGAAAGCCGGGAATCCGCAAGCGGTCGACCACCGCACCGGAGGTTTCGCCACCGGCGACCACGAGCCGGCGCACGCCTGACAGCACCAGCCCTTGCGCGATATCGGCCATCGCCTGCTCGATCGCATGGCCCGCGGCATCGCGGCCATGGCGCGCCTGCAGGGCCGCGACCTGGTCCGGCGTTGCACTGCTGGCGATCAGGATCGGACTTTTCCCGAGATGTTCATTGGCCCAGGCAAGTGCCCGCTGCGCCTCGGTTTTGCCCGTGATCACCTTTTCGGAGTCGAGATGAAGCACCGGCATCTTGCGCTCGGCGCTCGCGATCTGCTGCAGCGTCGCCTGCGAACAACTGCCGGCCAGGCACGCCGCCGGTCCGCCGACCGGCGCGTCGGCAATCGCGCTCTGCTCGATCGGCTTG
>Ga0193713_1000872_pt1 | contig 10042 bp, 6 predicted proteins | sample H3a2metaG_FD_143054 | JGI IMG/M metagenome (GOLD analysis project Ga0193713, IMG submission 143054) | Soil microbial communities from a riparian zone of the East river system, Colorado, United States - H3a2 | ecosystem: Environmental > Terrestrial > Soil > Riparian zone | place: USA: East River... | reverse complement strand
TTTGTCACCGAACGTCGTGCGCAGGATCCGCGCGCCCAGCCACACGGCCGCCAGTGACAGCCAGTCATAACGTGTCGCCACCGAGAGGAAGAAGCCGATTCCGCCCATCGCCACATAAATGAGCGCGGTATAAAGCAGGTAATTGACGATGCTGAAGGTGGGCACAATCGTCTGCAGAATTCTCGAGAGCACGAACATGCACGCCACCACGCCGGCCATGTAAACGAAGAAGAACTGGGTGTAATACAGAATCGGATTCGCGGGCTTCGAAAACAGGAACCGATAGTAGCCCGTCTTGCGATCGGTCGAAACCATGCCATTGACGGCAATGAGAACCGCCACCGATACGATCGCGCTGGCAATCTGGAGCGTGAGGGTCCACGCAGGCGAACCCTGATTAGCCATTTGCTGCGCCATTGTGCTACGCAGCGGCAAGATGAACGCGTAGCCCCACAGGAACCCGATGAGGAGGATCGCAATTCCGCGGTCGATCGCGAAATCACGGACATGCCAAAGGGAATATCTCGCCAGGCTCCAGCGGCTCACTGGGACTCTCCCACGGCTTCCCTGAACTGCTGCTCGAGCACCGAGCGCTGCGGGACGACGCTCGCGACGAGCGCTCCCTTGCCGATCAGGTCCGCTAGCGCAGCGTTGAGCTCCTGGATGCTCTGCACCGTCACATCGTATTCGCCCCGGCCGGCATCTTCCGCATCGGGAAACGCGGCGCGAATCAGGTCGAACCCGCTGGCGAGCGTCACTCTGAATCGCGTCGCCGCCGGCGCCGCGTGTTCGTACCCAGTGCTCACGAGGCGTTGCAGTCGTCCGCGGTCGATTATCGCGACGCGATCCGCCAGGCGCTGCAGCTCGTCGAGGTTGTGTGAGGCGATGAGTATCGTGCGGTCAGGGCGTCGCAGCTCCTCGACGATGTCGCGAAAACGCTGCGTCCACACCGGATCCAGCCCGTGAGTCGGCTCGTCGAGAACGAGGATCTGCTCGTCGCGCAGGAGCGCCTGCGCCAGACCGAGACGCTGCAGGTTTCCCTTCGACAGCGCCTTCACTTTCTTGTCACGGTGCTCGGCGAGTCCGAGCAGATCGATGACGTAGTTCACCCGCTGCGGGATTTCCGAATAGGATAAGCCGGCCAGTGTCGCGTAGCGCACGAGCGCGGTGTCGGTGCGCCACTTCGGGTTTATGGCGATCAGCTCCGACAGGTAGCCGATTCCATTTCGCTCGACGTACTGCCTCGCGGGCAAGCCCTTGATCTCGACCGTTCCCGTCGTCGGACGGAGGTAGCCGAGCATCATCGCGATGAGCGTGGTCTTGCCCGCACCGTTCGGTCCGGCGATGCCGAGTATCTCGCCCTCCGCAACCACCAACGAAAACTCCTCGACCGCTTTGACTGAGTTGCCGAGGAGTGATTTGTAAATCTTCCCGACGTTCTTGAATTCGATCACAAGGGCGGCGGGGCGGCAGTCGTCGTTGTCGGTTGCAGGCACGCCTGCCACGCGCCGGTGCCGGCGTTGGTGATGAATTTCGTTCCTTCCGCCACGCGGTTGAGCCGCATCATCGTGCAGCCGAGGAAGCCTTGCGAGGCGCGATCCTGCGGATTGGCCGTGACAGCGCGCACGAAGAACCGGCGAGCGAGATCGTACTGACGGCTCGCGAAGAGAACGAGTCCCATCTCGCGCAGAGCGACCGAGTTTTTCGAATCGAGTCTCAGAGCGGTATCGAGCTGCGCCCTCGCGGTGGCGAGGTCGCCCTCCTCGCGCGCGATTCTGGCGAGGAAGATGTGCGGCTGAGGCGCATTGGGATCAGCGTTCACCGCCTTGGCGAATTCGCCGCGCGCCCGCTCGCGCTGACCGTTGTTCATCGCATCGATGCCGGCCGTCAATCCGCTGCTGGCCGAGCCGCGCCCATAGAACAGATAGCCACCGACAATCAGCACGACCACGACGGCGATCCCGATCCACACCGGCATCGAGAGCCAGCTGCGCCCGCCCGATTCCGCCGCGGCCAGCGCGTTCTGGACCATGGTGCGGCCAACTCCTCCACTTATCCCTGGGGCCTTGGTGCCGCTTCCACCGGTACTGCCACCTCCGGCTGCCGCCTCCGCGGACGCGAAGGAACCCGGCATTTCTATCGTCGGGGGCCCAGCCGAGCTCCGGGCTGCGTAGGCTGGAGGTTGTCGGTACCCGCTGCCCGCTGACCGAGGTGCGTACGGTGATGGCGGCGGTGGCGGCGTTGACGGTTTCGATGGCTGCGCTGGACGCGATTGGCGCGGAGTGTATACCGGCGGACCCGGAGTCGCCGCCGCCGCCGCGGGCCTCACGGACGCAGAACCAGAGACCGCCGACTCGAGCGACTTGAATCCATCGACGGCGGCATCCCCGTCGGCCTGCGTCGGTTTGTAGCTGGTGCGGTTAGCGCGGTCGCGCGCGGCGAGAAACTCCAGCAGCGCGTGGGCCTGGTCCAGCGTCACCAGCTCGGCCTGACGCGCTGCGCGAATCAGCTGCTGTCCGGTGAGAGAGGAATTGCCGACGAGCGCCTGGAGCGCGGTTTCGGCCCCAGCCCAGAGATCGATGATGTCGGCGGCTAGATCTTCGGCGGAGCGTGGTTTATCGAAGTGAGCCAGAACGGGGTGCACGCCGTTGAGCGCTGCGATCGCCGCCTGAGAGCTTTGTGGACTCATCTCAGGATGCGCAAAAGCCCTGCATCCGCGCTGCGACGAATGAAGCTCTCTGCATCCTGCTCCGGTTTTGGAGTCTCTTTGAGGCAATTCGCATCGCGCATCTTGTCGACGATTTCTTCCCACGTTCCTTCAAAGGTGTTGCCATCGTCGAGCTTGATGCGGTGCGACTCGGGCGTCGATCTCACATCGGCGAAGCTGGAAAGGAGCGCGCCGAAAAGCTCGAGCTGACCCTTCGCTTCGGTTTGAGTCGCGTCGATGTACTTCGCCTCGATCTCCGCCAGCATCTCGTCGATGTCGTCAAGTTCGCCCGACAGATCGCGCAGCCTGTCCTCCCACGGACGCAGCTCGGGATCGTTGTCGCGCAGGCGATAGATCATCTTCTTCAGCTCGATCAATCTCCAGATGCCCAGCTCGTCCCAGTGATCATCGGGAGTCGAGCGGTCGAGATGATAGAGCGCTGCCTCGTAATCGCCCCGATCGTAGAAGATGTTGCCGAGGTAGATGCGCGCCTCGGTGTGATCGGGGTCCATCTGAAGCGCGCGCCGCAGAGTCGAGATCGCCGACTCATCGTTCCCCAATCTGTGCTCCGCGTAGCCGATGCAGGACACGGCTTCCGCCGCATCGGGCGTCTGCTGCGCCGCGATCTCGAAGAACTGCTTGGATTCGTCGATCAGACCTTCGCGAAAAAGCGCGCGTCCGATCTGGAGCATCAGCTCGACGTCGTCCTGGTAGCCCAGTTCCAGCGTGTGGCGGAAGCTGCGGAGCGCCTGCTCCTGCTGGCCGAACTTGAGGAGGGTCTCGCCCAGGCCGGCGAGCGCGTCCTCGTGGTCCGGATCGAGAACGAGCGCTTCCTCGAAGCTGCGTCGGGCCCACGCGTAGTCCTCGCGGGCGTGGTGGGCGTAGCCAACCCCTATATGGAGCTCCACAGAGTTCGGATATAGACCGAGTCCTTCTCTAAGTACGTCAAGAGCTTCGTCATACTGTCCTTCATTGTACAGTTGATGCGCTCTCTCGTCGTACTCTTCAGAACTCAAAAAAGGTGTTGGCATGACTACGCACCCTCCGAGGAGTCGAGTATAAGTCTATTGTACTCTTTAGACACTGCATTGTTCAAGGTAGTAACATCCCGCCGGAAACGGCTCAGGTGACGACCGCGATTTTTTCCGAGAAGCGCTGCCAGCTCCCGCTTTCGAGAGCCTTGTCGATCTCCGAAACGGCTTCCTCCAGCTCGTCCTCCCTGGTGAAGAAGTGAGGGGCAATCCTGATACCAGCACCCACGCGGTAGTCGACCAGGATGTTCCGCGACAGCAGGTGTTGCGTGACCTCATATCCGTGCGGAACATCGATTGCCACCGTCCCGCCACGACGGGCAGGGTCGCGCGGCGCATTCACGGTGTAGCCACGGGCGTCCGCCAGCTCGATCAGGCGTGAGGTGAGGCGAACGCTCTTCTCTCTGATGCCGGCAACTCCGACGCGGCGCAGAATCTTCGGCCCCTCCGCGGCGGCGTAGAGAGCCGGAATCACCGGCGTTCCGTTCAGCCAGCGGAACGCGCCAGTGGTGTACTCCATGGATTCTTCGAATGCAAACGGGCGCGAGTGCGCCTGCCAGCCCGTGAGGGCCGGTTTGAGCTGATCGCGGACGGTCGGACTCACGTAAAGGAAGCAGCCACCGGGTCCGCCGCAGAGCCATTTAAGTACGCCACCCGTAAGAAAATCCGCCTTGCTCCGTTTCACGTCAACCGGTACGATCCCGACGGCGTGAAAAGAATCGAGCGAAACGAGCGCGCCCACGTCGTGCGCGTGCCGGCAGATCTCGTCCACATCCATTAGAAAGGCGCTCCGAAAGAGCACGTGCGAGACGGCCACGAGGCGGGTCCTTTCGTCGATTGCGTCCAACAGTCTGTCGCGATCGATCGTCAATCCGTCGTCCGACCTCACGCTTACGACGCGCGCGCCGAGCCGCTTCGCCATCTCCGAGTAGGCGTAGCGGACGGATGGAAAGTCGAGCTCCGTCATCACGACGGTATCCCGCTCCTTTGAGAAGTCGATGGACGAGAGCACGGCAGTCTGCGCGATGGTGGCGTTCGGCATCATCACGATCTCGCCATCGTCCGCATTAATGAGCGGCGCGATCTCGTTGCCGACGTCGACAGGAAGCTCCCACCAGCCGCGGTTCCACGCTTTTACGCCGAGCTCACCCCAGTCGCGCGCGTACTCGGCCAGCTTCTCCGGGACGGTGCGCGGCATCGGTCCCAGAGAGTTGGAGACGAGGTAATTCGTCTTCCCGAGAATCGGGAATTCCTCTCTGAAGGCGAGCAACGGGTCGCGCTGCTGGCCCGTGGCGGGTTTCACGGTCAAATGCTCTCGTCCCGGCTCACTGACCCTTTCGAGAGGCGTCGCGCATGGCGCGGAATTCCGCGTCGGCGTTCCAGGTGGGAACAGTGCGGGCGTTGCCAAGGGAGAGCCCAAAACGGTACACGATGTCGGCGAGCTGCGCCGCGCCACTGAGGTCCATACCCGGACGGTACTCGTCAGACGGCTGGTGATATCGATGGGCAGTGTAGTCTTCCGCCTGCTGTAGCCCCCAACCGGCTGGGTGGCCCACGATGTCGTCGCCGCCTCCGATGGAGACCGAAGGAATTCCGGCCTTCGCAAAGGAGAAGTGATCCGAGCGATAAAAGTGTCCCTGCTCCGGATGGGCGTCGGGAGATAATCGGATTCCGTCGGACTTTACGAGCTGAGCGAGCGCGGGACCGAGTGAGCTCTTGTTGTCACCCATGACGTTGAGATCGCGAACGCGGCCATTGACGGGCACGATATCCATGTTGAGAGCGGCCACGATCTTCGAGGCAGGCACCGTCGGGTGCTCACCGAAGTAGGCGGAACCCAGCAGACCCGATTCCTCGGCGGTGACGAACACGAACAGCTGCGACCGTCGCGGCTTTATTCCCTCGGCGGCGGCGTGCGCAATGGCCAGGATCGACGCGACACCGGAGGCGTTGTCCACGGCGCCGTTGTAAATCGAGTCGCCGTTGACAACGGGGCCGATCCCGAAGTGATCCCAGTGTGCGCTGTAGGCGACGTACTCATCACGCACTTTGGGGTCTATTCCACGCACCAATCCGATGACGTTGTTGGCAGCCATGTGCTGGAGGCTGTTCTTCATGGATGCGTCGATGATGATCCCGGTCGACACCGGCCGGAAATCGCGCGACTCTGCTTGCTGGCGCAGCTGCGACATGTTCAGGCCCGCCTGGGCCAGCAACGCGGTTGCAGCGCTGTCGGTAATCCACCCACGAACGCCTATTGGCGCGGGTAGAGAAGGATCGCGCAGAAGGAGACGGTGCTCGGTCGAGTTGGAATTGACCACGACGTGCCACGGATATCCGGCGCGCTCCGTCGTGTGGACGATCAACATACCCGCCGCCCCGCGCCGCTCGGCTTCCTCGTACTTATAGGTCCAGCGTCCGTAATACGTCATCGCCTTTCCGCCGAAGAGATTCGGCTCGGTAGCCGTGGCGGGCGGATCATTCACCAGAACGAGAAGAATTTTCCCGCGAACATCGGTGTCTTTATAGTCGTCCCACTTGTACTCGGGCGCGGTGGCGCCGTATCCGACGTAGACCAGCTCGCCATGCGCGGAGCTGGCATCGGTCGCGGAGCCCGGCCAGACGACGACATCGTCGGTAAAACGGAGATTGGCGTTGGCTTTGCCTGACGCGGTGACCTTGATGGTGCTCGGATCTGCTTTTACGACATCGATTGGGACACGCTGGAAGTACGAGCTGTCACCAACGCCGGGCTTTACGCCAAATGCCTGGAGCTGGGTGGCAATGTATTCTTCGGCGATTCGTCCGCCTCGGGTCGCCGGCGCCCGGCCTTCGAGCAGGTCGGAGGAGAGAAAGCGAAGATGCGCATCGATTTCCTGGGGGGTGATGCGGCTGCGTTCATTGTCGGTCTGCGCATCCGCCATCGAGGCTGAAACGATGGAGACAAGCGCGACCGACAGGAGAACGGTAGGACGAGTCATCGATTTACTCGGAGTGTGTGGTGTACGTCAGTACATTATAGCTTCCCGCACCCAACGTTAGCATGGCCCGCCAGACTCCCCGAAGCGTGAAACGAGCAACTCCCTCCAAGCCGCGCCGCAAGGTGCACAAGGTAGCGCTCGTCCTCGGCGGCGGTGGACTCAAGGGGTTCGCCCACATTGGCGTTTTCCGGGCTCTCGAAGAGATGGGAATCGAGCCGGCAGTGGTGGCGGGCACGAGCATCGGCGCGCTGATTGGTGCCGCCTACGCTCGGGGAATGAGTGTCTCCGAGATGACCGATCGGGCCCGGGCGCTCAAGCGTCGCGACCTCTTTCGCCTCAACCGGATGGGAATGCTGCTCGAGCGGCAGCACTCGCCGGCGATATACCTCGAGGAGCCGCTCCGAACCATCGTGAAATCGATTGCGGGTGAGAAGCGGTTCGATCAGCTGAAAAGAAGCCTGCTAGTCAACACCGTCGATATTCAGCGCGGCTCGCAGGTGGTGTGGGGACTGCCCGGGCTGCGCGACGTGAATGTTGCCGAAGCGGTCTATGCATCCTGTGCCCTGCCCGGGTTTTATCCTCCCGGTGTCGTCGGCGGAAGACTGTGCGTCGATGGCGGCGTGCTCGACAACCTTCCCGTGTCGATCGCGGGCCGGGGGATGGACGCCGTGATCGCGGTCGACACGGGGTCGAGCGATCTGGAACCGGAAAACGACATCGCGACTGCCGGTTTCGCGTCGATCTACGTGCGGGCGGCGACGACCATGATGCACGCGCTGCAGCTGGCGCCCTTTGCCACCTGGACGCGTCCTCCAATGATCCTGATCAGGCCGAAGGTCAATCACATCGGCTGGTTCAGCTTCTCGCACACCGACGAATTACTCGAAGCCGGCTACACGGCGGCGATGGAAGCCTGCAAGCACTATGAGGAGTGCATCACCTGGGGGATCGGCGTGTTTCCCCGCCGGGCGATGCAAATCAGGGTCGACCGCGAGAAGTGCATCGGGTGCACGCTCTGCACCGCGCTGGCGCCGGACGTGATGGCGATGGATTCACACCAGAAAGCGTATCCGCTCACGCCGGTCGTGGAGTGGTCGCCGGCGGATGGTGATTTCGTGCACCACTGCCCGACGCTCGCCATCGAGGCGACGAGGCTCGAGATGGGAGGGGGGACGCATGAGGAGAAGACTACCGTTGATCCTACTAGTGAGCCGACGACCAAGACTGGCTAAACCACCGCAACAGAACGGGTGCCAGACGTCAGTAGCGTAGATGTTAGTTGCCCGTTCACTACACCCTGACTTTCCTCGGTGGCGTAAGGCCACTGCTTGTGCCAGGAAGGGCGCTTAGTGAAGTCTGGACGTCGTGAACTGAAAACTGGCATCTATGCTACTGACGTCTCGCACCCGTTCAGTTGCAGTTCAAAACCGGGCTTTGTATTAGATTTGATGCAGCCTGCCGAGTGACGAAACTGGTTCGGCAGTGGCTCCGCGCTCCACTGGCCAGCGCCCGCCGCGGCCAAGACCGGAAAAAATAAAAATGACTCACCCGAATACCTTCGGTAGCCGATCAACGCTGGACGTTGCGGGTCGGCAGTACACGATCTTTCGGCTCGATTCCCTCTCCAAGCTCGCGGACGGGAACGCAGGCAGGCTCCCCGTCAGCCTCAAGATCCTCCTCGAAAATCTCCTCAGGAACGAAGACGGCAAGTTCGTCAAACCGGACGACGTGCGCGCTCTCGCCACCTGGGACATGAAGGGGAAAGTCGAAAAAGAGATTGCGTTCCGAACCGCGCGAGTACTGCTCCAGGATTTCACCGGAGTTCCCGCCGTCGTCGATCTCGCCGCCATGCGTGACGCGCTCGCGCGCCTCGGCGGCGATGCCCGGCTGATCAACCCGCTTCAGCCGGTGGATCTCGTCATCGACCACTCGGTGCAGGTAGATGAATACGGAACCGAGGCCGCGCTACTGATCAACGCTGATTTCGAGTTCGCCCGCAATCAGGAGCGCTACGCGTTCCTGCGCTGGGGACAGAAAGCGCTGCACAACTTTCGCGTCGTTCCGCCCGACACCGGTATCGTGCACCAGATCAATCTCGAGTATCTGGCGCAGGGGGTATTCACAGAACAAGTCGGCAAGCAGGTCTACGCGTATCCCGATTCGCTCGTCGGCACGGATTCACACACTACCATGATCAACGGGCTCGGGGTGCTCGGCTGGGGCGTCGGTGGAATCGAAGCCGAGGCGGCGATGCTCGGACAGCCGGTGTCGATGCTTATTCCGGAAGTCGTTGGATTCAAGATGCACGGTCGGCTCGTGCCCGGTGCGACGGCGACGGACCTCGTCCTCACTGTCACCGAGATGCTGCGCAAGAAAAAAGTGGTCGGCAAGTTCGTCGAGTTCTATGGAGCGGGCTTGTCGAGCCTCTCGCTCGCGGACCGCGCGACGATCGGCAACATGGCGCCCGAGTATGGCGCGACGATGGGTTTCTTCCCGATTGACGCCGAGACGATCAACTATCTGAGGTTCACGGGGCGGGACGAGGCGCAGGTGCAGCTGGTCGAAGCGTACACTAAGGCGCAGGGAATCTTCCGCACCGACGACACGCCCGATCCGGTATTCAGCGACACCATCGAGCTGGACCTCCGGACGGTGGAGCCGAGTCTGGCGGGGCCGAAGCGCCCACAGGACAGAGTGCCGCTCAAGCTGTCGAAGAAGATGTTCCGCGAAGCGTTGTCCGCCGACCTCGAACGAACCGGAACGGTGGCCGCAGTCGCGGTGGCAAAGCAGGCGATGAACGTTGCCGCATCGCCGCAGCTGTCGCCGTCGGTCGTCGCCACGGATCCAGACGAGCAGGCCGCCGAGCACACCAGCGTTCCGGTGGAGATGAACGGGGAGAAGTTCTCGATTCGACACGGGTCGGTGGTGATCGCCGCAATCACCAGCTGTACAAACACCTCGAATCCGAGCGTGATGCTCGCGGCGGGATTGCTGGCGCGTAACGCTGTGGAGAAGGGACTGTCGACCAAGCCGTGGGTGAAGACGAGCCTTGCGCCGGGATCGAAGGTCGTAACCGACTACTTCAAAAAAGCTGGCGTGATGGAATCACTACAGCGGCTCCGCTTCAACGTCGTCGGCTTCGGCTGCACGACCTGCATTGGAAACTCGGGTCCGTTGCCGCAGCCGATCGCCGATGCAGTCGAAGCGAACAAGCTGGTTGTCGCCGCCGTCCTTTCGGGGAACCGGAATTTCGAGGGACGCATTAATCCGTTGACTCGCTTCAACTATCTGGCGTCGCCACCCCTTGTGGTTGCGTACGCGCT
>Ga0193713_1000870_pt1 | contig 10047 bp, 5 predicted proteins | sample H3a2metaG_FD_143054 | JGI IMG/M metagenome (GOLD analysis project Ga0193713, IMG submission 143054) | Soil microbial communities from a riparian zone of the East river system, Colorado, United States - H3a2 | ecosystem: Environmental > Terrestrial > Soil > Riparian zone | place: USA: East River... | reverse complement strand
CGTCAACAACTGCGAAATTCATTTTCGCCGACTGCGTAAAACGCTTACACTCCAGCGAATGCAGCGCCGATGTGGCGAAATGGCAGACGCAACGGACTTAAAATCCGTTCTCGCGAAGGCGGGGTATGGGTTCGAATCCCATCATCGGCACCCCTGAAAAACACATTATCTAAGGGAGATTCGTTAGGCTCCGGATTTTAGTGTTTGCGAATGGCCACGCACGGAAACGCATCAAAAGACGGTCTATTTGCCAAGTATTCGTCAAGGGCGCTCGACAGATTTTTTGATTTTCTCTTGACTAGCGAGAAGCGACCTGCGCATCATCCGTTAACCCCAAAACCTCACCCGTCTAGCCCGCCGCGCGTAAAGCCACGCGACTCGTTTTCCCGAGCGAGGTTTTCCAAGAAGAACAAACCATTATGAACAGGTCGCGTTCCATCGGATTGCCTGCAATTACAAGATTCATGCAGCGAAGCGCGTTCTTCTGCAACGTGGCGCAAAATTTCCCCAGTCAAATGGAAAAGAAGGATATCTTATGAAAAGAAAAATCGTTGCGAACTTATTCCTTGGCATTGGCGTAATTCTGGCGTTAGCGGCCGCACTGCCAGTCAAGCTTACATTCGGAGCCGTCAAGACGCTCATCGCTCAGGTTCAGCCTGTGCAGGCAAGCAAGGCGCTTACGAAAACTGTAAGCATCGGAACCAAGGGCATCACCCTGCGGTACCCGGGAAATTGGTCGGTGGGTCAGCCGACTCTGAACTCATGGGTGATCCTAAACGTGCCTGCCGGCCATCAGGAGGCTGTTAAGCCGACCGTTCGTGTGGTGATTGGCTACCTGGATAGGGCTGATCACGCCGATGCAGTGAGCCAGCTCGCAGAGTATGCGAAGGAATCCAGTCAGCCCTCAACCTTCCTCGCCATCGGCGGCTGGCCAGCCTTGCAGCGCGTCCAGCTCGTCAAGAGACCTCAACCAGGCAACGCCCCGCTTTTGCCAGATCGTAACATGGTGCAAATAACAACCGCGGTCGCGGCAGATAACCTGCTGGTCCGCCTTGAGGGCGATCTGCCTTCCAATGCTGACCAGCAGCTAGAGGACCTGGTGCTCGCTATTGGCCAGAGCCTTGTGTTTCAGTCAGTTGGCAACCCAGGCCAGGTCCAGGAGGAAGTGAACAAGCTCCAGAGCTCGCCGGGGCGCCGTGACTCTCCGCAAGCCCGTGTTGGCTCGCCAGCAGCGGACACCAAGCGTTCCGCCAGTGCTCAAACGGCCCCCAGTGTCAGCGCGCCCATCTTCCCTCCAGTGCAACTTAACAATCTCGGGAATAACGGCGAGCTCGAGGTCGCAGTCTCCAACAATGGCACCAACATTGTGGTCGCCAAGCAAAGTGGGTTCGTCACGTCTAACGACGGCGGCCAGACCTTCCCGTTCAATGGCAATCTCCCAGTCAACGACGGCGATAGCTCACTCGCGTTCGGGCAGAGTGGGAACTTCTATCACGCAGCACTCGCATGTTTCGGAGGCAGTTGTGCTGCCCCTTGTCCGGCCAACAGCAACTGCATCGAGATAGCTGCCTCCACGACGAACGGCCAGAGCTTCGGCGCTCTGGTTAACGCCGTGGTGTGTCCCAACTCGGGCTCGGGAGCGTGTAGCTCCGACCAGGAACACATCGGTGCTGACAGGGTCAACCCGGGCGTCGGAGGCGACAGCGTCTACATGGCCTTCAGAGATCTGAGCGGGAGCGCCAATGTCACCTGTTCCCCTGACAGTGGGGCGACCTGGGCGCCCCGGCTCGCTCTCGAGGGCGGCTCTGACTTTCCCAGGGTCTCCGTGGGGCAGGACGGGTTTCTCTACGTGATATACCGAAACGGTGGGAACGTCAGGATCGACAAGTTCAATGGCTGCACCACCTCGGGAGCGCAGATGACGAGAGCTCCCGGCGGCTTCCCGTTTACAGTGAGCGGATTCACCGACTTCGCCGGTTGCGAGGTAACGAACGGGTTTGGCGGACTTGACCGCTGCAACGATGGCAACATTCTCTCGAGCCCAACGGTTACTGTGGACGACACGAACGCGAACCATGTCTATGCCGCATGGGCGAATAACACAGCCGCTAACAACGAGAACACTCTGGTGGCGGATTCTACCGATGGCGGTGTGAACTGGAGAGCCGCTGTTACCATCAACACGAACGTCACGACGCGCCGCTTCATGCCGTGGGCCTGTGCCTCAGGTGGGAGTGCCTTCGTCACCTGGTACGACCGGCGAGCCGCCACGGCAACAAACAATGACTTAACCGACTATTTTGCAGCGAGCGCCGGCCTTTCCGGGGGCAACCTCGTTCCCAACAACGACGAGTTCAAAATTTCAACGACGTCGGACCCTCAGTGCAACCTGTGGCCGGCCGCGCCCCGTTCCACCTGGGACTCGGAGAACTGCGCGGTTCAACCCGAGAATGCAGGTAGATGCAGCGTCACTACGAACTTACGCTGCGATTTTTCGGGCGACGGTCTTCAGTGCCCTGCTGGGGAAACCTGCCAAACTGGAGGTGGCGCTCCCAAGTATGGTGACTACAACGGTAACGCTTGCGTGCTCGGACGTTTTTACACAGTGTTCGCGTCGGGCGTCGGTCTGACTAACGTCAGGAATTTCTTCCAGTCCTTTGTGGTGACCTCGACGCCCACCACGCTCACGTACACTGGCGCTACTACTGGCGACTACCATGACGATGTCACTCTTTCCGGTGTACTCACCCTCAGCGGAACTTCGGCGGGAGTGGCTAATCAAACCATCACATTCACCATCGGCGCACAGAGCTGCACAGCTATCACCGACGCCACCGGCGCGGCCTCGTGCACCCTTACGCTCAATCAAGTTCCCGGTCCCTATACGGTGACCGCGACCTTTGCCGGCGCTGGCCTCTTCCAACCGAGTAGCGCATCCACAGCATTCACGATCACTCGTGAGGAGACTACTCTGAGCTACACGGGCGATACGGTCATAGCCAATAACACCACAGCGCATCTATCGGGTGTTCTGCTTGAGGACGGCACGGTGCCCATCGCTGGCCGCACTGTTGTCTTTACCTTGGGAACGGGTGCCACCGCGCAGAGTTGTAGCGGGGTAACAGACGGTGCGGGTGTCGTCGCCTGCGACATCTTCCCGGTGAATCAGCCTTCCGGCCCCGGCGTTGTCACTGCGAACTTTGCCGGCGACGCCTTCTACTTGCCGTCCTCCGCCTCGGCAACCACGATCATCTTCGCGTTCCTCGATCACGGTGCCTTCGTAGTGGGAGACGAGACAGACACGGGGTCCGTCGAGTTCTGGGGCCACAGTTGGTCCCGTGACAACGTGCTCAGTGGCGGGCCTGCCCCGAACAGCTTCAAGGGTTTCGCTGCCGCCATAAGTACGAACCCGCCTGCTTGCGCTGACACTTGGACCTCCAGGCCGGGCAACAGCTCGAGACCGCCGGACACGCTGCCACCCTTTATGGGCGTAGTCGTTTCCAGCAGCATTACCAAGTCGGGTTCGACTATCTCAGGCGATGTACCCGAAATCGTTGTTGTCACGCCGAACCCGGGCTACGAACCGGATCCGGGCCATCCCGGCACGGGCACAGTGGTGGCAGTGTATTGTCCTCACGCATCGATTCCGCGTACACTGCGGCCTCGACCGACTGCACACCCTCGGCCTACTCCGTAGCGGTGATTTGCTAGGGCGCGACCCTGCTGGGTTGTCAAAGACGGAAACGGTTTGGCAACGGACTTTTTCTACCTAGCTAGGATCCGGATTTCTAATTGAAGAACTTATTTGGGCCTGTAGCTCAGCGGCAGAGCAGGGGACTCATAATTCAAGGATGAGCGTTTGCACACGTTTCACGATGTTGCATACCGTCGCTGACGCTAGGTAATTCAACGGTTAGGCGTTCGCACTGCTTTGCGCAGAATCGCGCAGAATTGCAGCAAAATTTTCACTGACCGTAGAAAACGACCGTAGAAAATTCCTACAAACGGAGGCGACGTTTTTAAGGCGCTCTGCTAGCCCGTTTATATCGTGTGCCACAGAACAGACTGGCGTGTTGTATTGCGGACCTGCGTCAGCGTGTCGTCGCGCTGTCGTTAGGGAACAGAGCCGATGTGGCGAAATGGCAGACGCAACGGACTTAAAATACGCCGCTATGCTAGGTAACTAATCAGTATTGCCGTTTAATTGCCGTTTCTTGAAATGGCCCGGCCCGCGTCTGTGGCTGCGCTTGAATAGTTTTTGATTGCCGGACGTCGAATGATGCCGCCGTAAATCCCATCGGCGATTGCTCCACATTCTCCACATTTTCGCAGCGGCATGAAAAAACTCGCCCTCCAAATCAACCGCGAATTGCAACTCTGGAAGCATTGCGCCGTTTACGAGCCTGACTTGCAACGGCTTTGGCCGCTCAACGAAGAAAATCGACAAGCGAAGATAGAGCAATTTGCGAAAAAATACGGTTTCCGGCTGCGGTTCTATGACAAAGGAATGTGCGCAATCTTCGATAGATTGCCGCGGCAAAAGCGGCGTTTGTAACTCTGGCTATCAAATTGAAGTCCGTCTTGTGTCGCGCCAGAATCGCGCTGTAGCGCGTCGATGCGTTACCGGACAACCTAACATGCGCCTGCTCTCATCGACGCATTCTGCACGCTTTACCGCTCATGGCGCTTCCCAAATCCAGAACAAGTCGGCACAGTTCCGGTGCAGCTACTGATCGTTGGCCACGACTTGGGGCGTGGGCTTGTTCGCTTCAAGCTGTACGCTCACTTTTTGAATTTGCGCTGCCTGCTCTTTCACTGTCGCGGTGAGAGCCTCCATTCCGGATTTTAGCTGTGCAATGGTCGCTTGCTGCTCCTCGTTTTTGCGGTGCTCTTTGAGGAACTCGTTGAGCAACATCGCGTTCACGGCTTCGTAGCGAACGGTTTCGGGCTTCCCTTCGGCATCGCACGTCACCAGGTCGGCATTTACTTGGGCCACTTCCTCGGCGATCAGGCCAAAGCCAAGGCAGTGCATCGGATCAATCTCCTTCTTGTAGCGGAAAGTGACCGGTTTAAGCCAGAGGATTGCTTCGCTGGCTTTGTCCATCGGCTTGATTTGCTCCTTGTAGCGGCGAGAGGACGAAAGCGTCCCGATCTTGTCGTCTGAATTGACGTAAACAGCCCGGCCATTCGCCACAGAAGAGTAAATGTTGCGGATGCGGGTGGTGTTGCTCTCACCAGCAACACCAGCGCTGCCGATGTCAATATTGTTACTTCCCGTGGTGAGATTTACACCGGCGAAAGCGCCCAACGCGATATTGCCGTTGCCGGTGGTGTTGTTATAGAGCGCGTCAAGACCGGTAGCCGTGTTGTTTGAGCCGTTCCTATTCGAGAAGAGGGCATTAAGACCATCAGCGGTATTGTTGTTGCCGCTGGTATTGAATTTGAGGGCTTGATACCCGGTGGCCGTGTTATACCTTGCGGTGTTGTTAAAATAGAGCGACAGCCCACCGGTAGCCGTGTTGTAGTAGCCGGTTGTGTTGCTGACAAGGGCATTGACACCGGTGGCCGTGTTGTAGTAGCCGGTTGTGTTGAAAAAGAGCGCTTGCATTCCGTCGGCTGTGTTGCCGTTGCCGGTGGTGTTGTGATACATCGCGCTAGTTCCGGTGGCGGTGTTGTTCTCGCCGGTGCTGTTAACCCAGAGCGCTAACCATCCGGTGGCCGTGTTGTTGAAGCCGGTGGTGTTGCTATTGAGCGCTAACCATCCGGTGGCCGTGTTGGCGCTGCCGGTGGTGTCGCTATACAGCGCCTCATAGCCGATGGCCGTGTTGCCCACGCCGGTCTGCAGACTGAAGAGAGCATCAGTGCCCTCAGCGGTGTTGTCGTGCGGATACCCTCCGTCCGGTGGCGGATCGACCGCTTGCGTGTTTTGGACGAGCGCAAAGCAGAAAAGTGCAAATATGATTAGAACTGTTCGAATGCTTGTTTTAATATCCGGGGAGTTTCGGAAAAATCTCGCCAGCTTGTCGAGGCCATTCGCCGCAAGCGCGAATCGCCGATTCCAGTTCCACAAACGCAGTTAACTTTTCATCCGCTCGCATAACGAAACGCTTTCCGCGTCTCAGGATCGCGCTAGAATCGTTTTTGATTGCCAGACGGCACATGATCTGGCCATGATCAACAAGGGAAGCACAAATGAAAACAATACTGATGTTGATCGTTGGGCTGATGCTGGCAGGCTGCGGATCAATGGAAAACCATGTTCGTAATCGTGATGCGGTGGACACGATATGCGCTTGCCCTTAACGATTAACTCCGGGCATTCGCAGAAACGTTAGCCGATGGCCCGGCCCGCTTCTGTGGCTGTCTGTGTCGCGTAGATGCGTTGCCGCGTAGTCCGATATACCGCTAATCTTATCGCCGCATTCTGCACGCTTTACGGCTCGCGGCGCTCTGATTTAAACTGAGCGTCGTAACTGATTAATGAAAGCATCTCGATTTAATTCCAGCAATCTTGGAGCATTGTTCATTTTGCTCGCCCTTATTTGGCTCGCGGCCTGCGTGATTCTCGCTTTAATTCCAGAAGGAAGTTCTCGACCGCCACGAGAAGGCGCTTAAATGTTTGGAAGCTGATTCACGATGGATTAAATGGTCTGCTATAATAACGCTTTGCCTGACCGTCGTCCTAGCGTTTTTAACCGCCGTCTTGGCGCTCATTGCGTACCATGACTACATCATGCGTACCGCCCCGCCATAACCTGTAAATCATATCTTGAAATGGAACGGCCACTTTTTATTCCGGTGATTCTTGGGACCGCTCGTCAGGGACGGAGAAGCGAACATGCTGCGCGCTTTGTTTTTGAGCAAACAAAAAAACGTGCGGACATAGAGACCGAGCTGATCGACGTGTGCAAGGTTCCTATGAAACTCGACGACGCAGGCGAGCAAATGAAAGACCCAAAATTCTCAGCGACCATCCAGCGTTGCGACGGACTCATTATAGTAACTCCGGAATACAATCATGGTTACCCCGGCCTTCTGAAGCACGCACTCGACATGAATCTCGAGGAGTACATTCACAAAGCCGTGGGGATCTGCGGTGTCTCGGCGGGTCCGTTTGGCGGGGCGCGCGCGATCGAGGGCCTGCTGCCAGTTATGCGCGAGCTCGGCCTGGTAACAATCTTTTGGGACGTGAATTTTGGAAACGTGCAAAAGCTTTTCGATGAGCAGGGGAATGTGCTCGATCAAAGTTACGTGCAGCGCCTCGACAAATTCCTGAATGAATTGATCTGGATGGCGCGCCTCCTTCGCTACGGACGAGAGAACATTCCAGAAGTTAAGGCGGAGTAGCGGAGTGGTGGACTAATGTCGAAAGACGCGCTAGCCGAGCGAATGGAACGCCTCGGCATTCGGGATTCCGACTTTGAGGAAACTTTTGCGCGATCCAGCGGGCCGGGCGGTCAAAACGTAAATAAAGTTGCAACCGCTGTGACGCTGCGTCACAGGCCGAGTGGCATCAGCGTGACAGTGCAGGATTCGCGCTCGCAAGCGGTGAACCGCAAGCTGGCGCGGGAACGACTGCTCGACGCGATCGAGAGCGCTCGAGCAGAAAAGCGTATTGCTGAAATCGCGAAACGCGAAAAAGAGCGGCGAAGAAAATCGCCGAGACCAGGTGCGCTCAAAAGGAAAATCCTCGAATCGAAACGGAAACGCGGTGAGCTAAAGAAACGGCGAGCAAAGATCAAGTTGGATTAACATTACCAAAGCAGATCTTGTAGCGCTCTGATTCTCGCTTCCAGCAACTTGCATTTTTCGGCGATGGAAGCAGCGGCATCGCGCTTTTTCAGCCATTCGATCTGCTCTTTCTTGACCGCGGCAAAACGCGCTTGCGGCAAAACCAAACGAACTGCCAGATAAATCTGATTCATCCGGTCATCGAGCCATTTCTCTTTTTCTTCCTCCGTCGAGAAGGTCGTTTCATCGAGCCCAAGGTCACCAAACGGATCACTAACGCCGTCGTATTCGCTTCCGGTCAACGGCCGCGCCTCCGCCATCAGCCACTTTTTCGCGCGCAGATCGAACGTCCCGTGAAAAAGCGCGTAGTAGCCGCCTTTCTCGTTAAATTGCTTCGGATCTGTCGTCGAAACCGCTCCCACGCGTACTTTCCGGTCGGCACCGATGCGGAAATCGGGCGTCGCATCGCCTCCGCTATTTTCGGGATCACGCGACTGTTTGGCGATCGCAGCTTTGAGCGACTTATCAATCTGTTTGCCGATGTCTGTTTGAACGAAACCCGAACCTTTCACTTCCAGAATGGAAATGGTGTCGAATCCAAATCGGCCATCATATTCGACAACGCACCAAGTTGACTCCGGCGCCCATACGACTTGCAACCCGCGATGGTTTTGGCGTTCAAAATAATCGGCTCCTCGGATTTTTCCCAGCAGCCGATGGCTCTTTAAATCGGCCAGATAGTTTGTCTCTCCAAGAGATTCGTCCTTCTCCCAAGCATCCATCGAAGGAACAAGAATGCCGTACCGTCGGTCGGGGGATTCGGTGTTCTCGTAAACGACATATCCACTCGGCCAATCATTATCGCCAGCGGCATCCGATGGGGCGATGCTTAGAGATAGTGCAAAAAGAAGGATCGAAACTCGCTCTCCAACATGCACATGAAAGATACTATCTGATTCTTCCTATCTCCAAAAAGAAGAATTCTTCGCTCTAAATACGTCTGGCGATGCGACCTGCGACGAATCGTTTGTTGAAGAAACAATTCATGATATGAAAAAAGCAATCATCCTTGGTTCAGTGTTCTCCGTTCTCGCCTTGATGCTGGTCTCTTGTTCGAGTACGCCCGAGACGACTAGCACCACAACGCGCCAGACGACAGTCACAACGGCGCCCCCGCAGCCGGTCGGTCAAACAACTACCACAACTACGCACCGCATGGGTGGCGGCTATTAATTGGTGGAAACCGGCAGCTAGAATTCACGGGTGCTGGCTTCTGTAGCCACCGCCCTGGGGCCGTGCCCTCCTGATATAAAAGCACTGCCGACGCGGACCGGCCACAGGTCCGCACACCGGACGGATTCGTCCTGCGGCGAACCGGTGGCTACAAGATTTACGAAATCGCTTTACGATTTTTCTGCCGGGGCCTCGGCGGTTTGGGCTTCCTCTTCCGCCAGGCTGACGACTGGCGCAATGGCCTGAAGCTTTTCGCTGTTGCGGAGATCCATCAGTTTCACACCCATCGTGTTTCGACCGGTTTCGCGAATTTCTTTAACCCTCGTGCGTACCATCTGGCCTTTGTTGGTGATGAGCATGATCTCATCAGTCTCGCGGACCGTAAGTGCGCCAACTACGTCGCCGGTTTTCTCACCGGTTTTCATGGTAATGATGCCTTTGCCGCCGCGCGATTGCCGCCGGTAATCATCGAACGACGTCCGTTTGCCAATTCCATTTTCGCCGGCGACCAGCAGCATGGAGTTTGGATCGACAATGGCGGTGGCCACTACGTGATCGTCTTTCTCGGGGCGAATGCCCCAAACGCCGACTGTGTTGCGGCCCTGATCGCGCAGTTGTTCTTCGTGAAATCGCAAGCTCATTCCATCCTTGGTGATGAGTACGATTTCGTCATTACCATTCGTTAGTTTCGCATCGATCAACCGGTCGCCTTCCTCGATCTGGATGGCGATGATGCCTCCTTTGCGAACGTTACGGTAATCGGAAAGGTTCGATTTTTTAACGATGCCGGACTGCGTGGCGAACACGACGTGCAGATTTTCATCCCAAGTTTGATCGACAGCGTTCGGTCCCATGCCGGATTTTTTGGATTGGATGCGGATCGTCGCCGCGATTTTTTCATCGGGCTTCAGCTCGAGAATATTTGCGATTGACCGTCCCTTGGCTGCGCGGCCCATCTCGGGAATTTCGTAAACTTTTTCCACGTAGGCGCGTCCAGCCGCGGTGAAGAACATTAGGTAATCGTGCGTGGTCGCGGTGAAAAGATGCTCGACGAAATCGCCCTCCTCTTCTTGCGTGGCGCCT
>Ga0193713_1000868_pt1 | contig 10058 bp, 10 predicted proteins | sample H3a2metaG_FD_143054 | JGI IMG/M metagenome (GOLD analysis project Ga0193713, IMG submission 143054) | Soil microbial communities from a riparian zone of the East river system, Colorado, United States - H3a2 | ecosystem: Environmental > Terrestrial > Soil > Riparian zone | place: USA: East River... | reverse complement strand
TCCCTCAGCACGGGAAGAGTTCCTTCGCGCGGCGCACCTCACCCGCCAGCGCGGGGACATCCTTCGCCCCGAACGTTCCGTTCAGGCGCTCCACGACGACTCCCCGGGCATTGCGGCAACGGGGCAGGATGTGCTCCAGGAGCGCCCACACTTCCTCGGGCACCGGGCCGTCGTGCGAGTCCATCCGCATGGACCGACGCGACGCGAGCAGGCGGGGCTCGCTCATGCTCCCCCCGCTGACGTGGATCTGGACGACGCGGTCGAGATCGAGGCGCCCCACGTAGTCCCGCGCGTCGAGTCCGAAGTTGACGCACTGCGTCCACGCGTTGTGGAGGTCGAGGAGAAAACCGCAGTCCGCCGTGCGCGCGATCGCGTTAAAGAATTCCGGATCGCGCGCCGGGTCGTCGAGCACGAAGGTCGTCGCCCAGTTCTCGAAGAGAGCCGTCGGGACGACCGATTGCAGGAGGCGCATCCGCTCCGCGACGGCCGCGACCGCTTCGGGATGGTGCGGGAGCGGCAACGGGAGCGTCGCCTGGAGCCCGCGCGACGTGGTCCAGCCCAGGTGCTCGCTCATCCACGCGAAGCCGAACCGCGCGTGATCGTCGCGGAGCCGCTCCAGCCATTGGGCGACGCGGGCCGCCTCGCCCTCCTCGTCGAGGGGCGTGCCGAGCGAGAACTCGAGCCCGTGGGCGACGAAGGGTTTCCGGGACGCTTCCAGGAACTTGTGGAAGAGATCGTGGTAATCGTTCCGCTCGAGGCGCCCGTCGCGCCGACGCCAGAGCGTTTCCGGATTGACTTCGTAGTAATCGACGTCGCGCTCGATGATGTCGCGGGCGAGCTCGAGGTACTCCAGGTCCGGGTGGAGCGGGAAACCTACGCCGAGTCTCGAAGCGGTCACGCAAACGCCCAGCACCACCACGCGATCGCGGCTCCGTTCAGGATGAACCCCGGCAGGGGCGAGCCGAAGCGCAACTTCCAGCTCGGGGCGACGGCGAACGCGGTGATAGCGGCGCACAATCCAAGGACAGCGACCGGGAGCGACGCCCAATGGAGGAAGTCGCGCGTCCCCGGCGCGTCGAGCCCCAGGTTTGATCCCAAGTCCGCCTGCGACACCTCGTACGCCAGTCTGGCCGCGATCGCGAGAAGGCCCACGATCACCGACACGACGCAGAAGACGCGGGACGCCCTCGACTTGGATTCCGTCGGGGTCGCCATTACGAGCTCCCTTCGACAATCACCGTGGACACAATCCTAGTTTGATTCTTGCCCGAGCGCATCACTGAGGCTCGGCCACTCCTAGTGAATCAGGAGCAAGGCGACGGATACCGCACCAAGGACCATGATGATCAACCCCCGAGTGGGAAATTGGCGACCTATGCACCGAATGACCACGCCGGACAAACCAACGAGGCTTCCCAGAATGCCGAAAATCAGCGCGGGGCCCGCAAAGAGCATCCAATTGTAGGCCGCCCCCTCCCCACCGGCATGCTGAGGCGACCCTCTGACTCTAAGGTAGAACGCGATTGAAAAGGAGATAACCCCGAGCAAGAGTCCCAGGAAAGCAAGGATCCGGTCGGCGGACTCCGCCGGACTCCATCGCCGATTTGCGCGGGGTCCCGTTTCCATTTCCTCATGATACCGTTCCGCGTGGGCATTCACCGCAGCACTCGAGACTCGTGACGCGTGACCGTCGACTCGCGACTTCTTTCTTCGACTCCCGACGCTCGACTCCCGACCCATGACTCTTTGGTCTGCTCTTTGGTCTGCTCGTTGCATTAAGGTCGGCTCGTCTCTAGAATACCGGCCCCGCAACGGAGGATTGATGGCCCCGGCCACCGAAGAAAAGAAGAAACTCGAACCGAAGGCGGAGATCGCCGAGGTCGGCCCCTGCAAGCTGAAGGTCCGCGTCGAGGTCGAGGCCGCCAAGGTCCACGAGCGCGTCGAAGACAAGTTCCGCGAGCTGGCCCAGACGGCCGAGCTGCCGGGGTTCCGCAAGGGCCACGCACCGCGGCCCATCCTCGAGCGCAAGTTCGGCAAGGCGCTCCTCGAGGACCTCAAGTTCGAACTCCTGAACTCCTCGTTCGAGGAGGTCAAGGAAACCCACAGTCTGGATCCCCTCGGCGAGCCCGACATCGACGTCGAAAAAGTCGAAGTGAAGGACAACGCCCCCTTCGCGTACGAAGTCACCATCGAGGTCAAGCCGAAGATCGAGGTGAAGAACTACGTCGGCCTCAAGGTCAAGAAGTCGGAGGCCGCCGTCGCGGACGCCGAGATCGACGAGGAGCTCCGGCACCTCCGCGAGGAGCGGGCGGAGCTCGTCCCCGTCGACGGCCCGGCCGCGGAGGGCGACCAGGTCATCTGCGACTTCGAGCTGCGCGTCGACGGCGCGGTGAAGCAGCAGATCGAGAACAACGCGCTCGTCCTCAACGAAGGGATCTCCTTCCACGGCACGGCGCTCCCCGATTTCCACAAGGCGATCGTCGGGAAAAAGGCGGGCGACACCGTGGAATATCCGCTCTCCGTGGCCGACGATCATCCCGACGCCTCGATCGCCGGCAAGAAGGGGACGATCACGGCGAAGATCAAGGCGGTGAAGCGCCGCCGGCTTCCCGAGATGGACGCCGCCTTTGCCAAGACCTTCGACATGGACACGGTGGACGAGCTGAAGGACGAACTCCGCAAGCAGATCCTCCGCGGGAAGGAGCGCGAGTCCCGCTCCGCGCAGTCCGCGCAGATCCTCGACCAGATCCTCAAGGAGAACGACTTCCCCCTTCCCGAGGGCCTCGTGACCGCGAGCACCAAGGAGGCCCAGGACCGGGCCCGCACCCAGCTCCTCATGCGCGGCGCCAAGGAGGAGGAGATCGAGGAGGCGATCAAGAAGCACACCGAGGCGTCCCGCGAGGCCATGATGCGCAACCTGAAGGAACGGTTCGTCCTCGAGCACGTCGCCCAGAAGGAGAAGATCTTCGTCACGGAGGACGAGGTCGACGCGCGGATCCAGGCCATGGCGGGGCAGTCGGGCCGCCATCCCCACGAAATGCGCGCCTGGCTCGAGGAGCAGGAGCTGATCGCGCCCTTGCGGAGATCCATGAGAGAGGAAGCCGCGAGAGAGTTCCTCATTTCCAAGGCCACAGTCGAGTAGACCGGAGCCAGCTTTCAGCGTCGAGGTCCGAGCTTCAAGCAGCGCCAAGCTTGCAGCCGCTCGAAGCCTGAAGCTCGAAGCTTGAAGCTATCATCCCTTGCGGATGTTCAACCCTCCGCTATGATTAGTCCGGTTCACAGCGAGGAATATCCATGGGTTATCTGACTCCGATCGTCATCGAGAAGACGGGCCGCGGCGAGCGCGCCTACGACATCTGGTCCCGCCTGCTCAAGGACCGCATCATCTTCATCGGGACCCCGATCGACGACTACATCGCCAACCTCGTCATCGCCCAGATGCTCTTTCTCCAGATGGAGAACAAGAGCCAGGACATCAACGTCTACATCAACACGCCGGGCGGGAGCGTCATGGCGGGCCTGGCGATCTACGACACCATGCAGTTCGTCCACTGCGACGTGGCGACCTACTGCATCGGGCAGGCGGCGAGCATGGGGGCGATCCTCATGGCCGCGGGGACGAAGGGGAAGCGCTACGCGCTGCCGAACTCGCGCGTCATGCTCCACCAGCCTTGGGGCGGCGCTCAGGGCACGGCTTCCGACATCAAGATCCACGCCGAGGAGATCATCACGCTCAAGAAGCGCCTCAACGAGATCATCGCGAAGCACACGGGCCTGCCCGCCGCGCGCGTCGAAAAGGACTCCGACCGCGACAAGTTCATGTCCGCCGCGGAGGCGAAGGCGTACGGGATCGTGGACGAGGTCGTCGAGACCCTGAAGGACATCGAGGGCGACGGAAAAGGCAAAGGGGATATGGCGGCGAGGGAGGATCGCTGAGGCGATCTTCCCAGCTTCCAGCTTCCAGCTTCCAGCTTCCAGCTCCCAGTTCCCAGTTTCCAGCAGGGAAAAGGCCGGCGAAGCCGATAAGTGAAGTGAGCTCATGACTGGCAAGAAAAAGGGCGAAGGCCGCTTCTGCACCTTCTGCACGAAGGCCGAGTCGATGGTCACGAACCTCATCTCGGGCCCCGGGAAGATCTGCATCTGCAACGAGTGCGTCGAGATCTGCAACCAGATCCTGAAGGTCGACAAGAAGAAGGCCTACAAGGGCGCCCGCGGGGTCAGCCGCCCCTACCCCGTCAAGCGGCTCCCCACCCCCACCGAGATCAAGGCCGAGCTCGATCAGTACGTCATCGGCCAGGAGCGCACGAAGCGCGCCCTCGCCGTCGCCGTCAACAACCACTACAAGCGCATCATGAACCCCGTCATCGACGCCCAGGTGGAGCTCGAGAAATCGAACATCCTACTCGTCGGCCCCACGGGGTGCGGCAAGACCCTCCTCGCGAGGACCCTCGCGCGGATCCTCGACGTCCCCTTCGCCATCGGCGACGCGACGACCCTCACCGAGGCGGGGTACGTCGGCGAAGATGTGGAGAACCTGCTCCTCAAGCTCCTCCACGAGACGGACTTCGACGTCGAGCGCGCGGAGCGGGGCATCATCTTCATCGACGAAATCGACAAGATCGGGAAGACCCAGAACAACCCCTCGATCACGCGCGACGTCTCGGGCGAGGGAGTCCAGCAGGCGCTCCTCAAGATGCTCGAGGGGACCGTCTCGAACGTGCCCCCGCAGGGCGGGCGCAAGCATCCGGAGCAGGAGTACATCCAGGTCGACACGACCCACATCCTCTTCATCTGCGGCGGGGCGTTCGACGGGCTGGAGAACATCATCGCGCGCCGGCGCGGCAAGAAGCAGATCGGGTTCCGGACCGACGCGCCCTCCGGCGGCACCATGGACGAGGCCGAGCTGGGGGAGACCCTGGCCGCGGTCGAGCCCGAGGACCTCATCGAATTCGGGATGATCCCCGAGTTCGTCGGCCGCCTCCCGGTCCAGTGCGTCGTGCGGCCGCTGACGAAGGATCAACTCGTCCAGGTCATGACCGAGCCCCGGAACGCGATCATCCGGCAGTACAAGAAACTGTTCGAGCTGGAGAACGCGCGGCTCGAGCTGACGCCGGACGCCCTCGAGGAAGTCGCCCGGAAGGCGGTCGCGAAGAAAACCGGGGCGCGGGGACTGCGGCAGATCATCGAGAACATCATGCTCGACGTCATGTTCGACCTCCCCTCGCGCAAGGACCCGCGCGAATACGTCCTCACGGGCCGCCAGATCCGCGGCGAGGATCCCATCCTCCCGCGGAAACTCGCCAAGGGCGGGACGCAAAAGGAAGCCTCCTAAGTAGCGGTCAGCGGTCAGCTGTCAGCAGTCACCATCAAGCTCCCAGCTCCCAGCCTCCAGCCGCCGGCATTTGGTAGCATGGACCCATGCGCACCGTCTTTTCGACACTCGTCCCGACCCAGTCTCTCTTCGCGCAGGTCGCTCTCAGGGACGCGGGAATCGAGTTCTTCATGCTCAACGCCAATGCCGCCAACTGGGCCACGGACGTGACTTCGCCCATCGCGCCGTTCACGGTCCAGGTACGCGAGGAGGACTTCGATGCCGCCGCGGCGGTGATCCGCGAGGCGCTCGACCGGATTCGTGAAACGCCGAAGCCGGATTCCGGTCGAAAGAATGCAACATGAACCGATCCCTGGCGCTGGGGGTGCTGATCGGAGCCGCCGTCGGGGTGATCGCCGGCGCCATCTACGGCCGGACCCATCGGGTCCACCACTCCGAAACCGCGCCGCCGCCGATCGCCGCTCCCCCGCCGCTCGCGATTCCTCCCCCGCCCCCGGTCCACGATCCCGAAGTGGACATCCTGAGGAAGCGCCTGGCGGAAGCCGAGGCGGCTCTCGCGGCGAAGGAGGCGCCCCCTCCCCCGATCGCCCCGCCGGCGCCTCCGGTCGAATCGGAGAAGGTCGTCGCCGCGAAGCTCGCCGAGCGATTCGCCCGCCTCGCCGAAATGGGCCTCGGCGCGTTCGCCGATCCCGACTTTCGAAAGCTGGTCGACGAGTTCAAAAAACGCGGCGACAAGGGGATCGAAGATCTCGGCGCCAGGCTTCGGCGCGCTGAATCGGCGGGGGAACGCTTCCTCGCCGGAGCATTGCTGGAGAGTCTGGCGGATCCGGCGGCGATTCCGGCGCTCAGCGAATCGCTCGGAAAGGACGAGGACGGGCTGGTGCGCCGGATGTCGTCCCACGCGCTCGCCATGATCGGAACCGAGGCCGCGCTCCCCGCCCTACGGACCGCAATGACCTCCGACAAGGAATGGGGCGTGAAGGTCAACGCCGCCTACGGGGTCGCCAAGCAGGGCCAGGCTGACGGCGCCCGGGCGCTGGAAGAGGCCTATTTTTCCAAGGAAACGCCGGCCGAGTACCACGCGGTCGTCTTCGGCGCGCTCGCCGATATCGCCGCTCCGTCGAGCGCCCCCCTCTTCCGCAGGGTTCTCGCGGAATCGACCGAAATCGGTTACCTCCTCGGATCGATCGGCGCCCTGCAGAAGATGAAGGACACGGCGTCCGTCGCCGAATTGAACCGCGTCGCCACGACCTCTTCGTATCCCCAGAACGTCCGCGAGGCGGCGAAAAAGGCCGCCGAAGCCATCGCGAAGTGACGAGTCAGAACGAGGAATCAGGAATCAAGAATCAGGAATCAGGGTGCCGATTCCACGCATCACGTTTCCGCCAGACCGTTGTTCCCCGCGCCCGCATCCGCAATGTTATGATCGGCCCACGGGAAGGTGGCGGTCGATTCCACGGTTGACGGTGCGGCGGAGACCCAGCATGGCCCCGACGGCGGTCGACAAGTCCCCGCGGCGGATCCGCGAGATGTTCGACCTCATCTCGCCGAGGTACGATTTCCTCAACCACCTCCTGAGCCTGAACACGGACGTGCTCTGGCGGCGCCGCGCCGCCGAGCGGTGCGGGCCCGCCCTGAAGGAAAGCGAATCGCATCCTTCAGGGCAGGCCGTGAAGGGTGGCGAAGCCTCTCCTTCAGGGCCGGTCTCGAAACGAGTCCTCGACGTCTGCTCCGGCACGGGGGACCTTGCCCTGGAGCTCCGCCGCCGCTGGGGCTGCGAAGTCGTGGGGACCGATTTCGCCTTCCGGATGCTGAGGCGGGCGCGGATCAAGGGCGGCCGGACCCCGGGCCTCCGCTTCCAGCAGGCCGACACGCTGCATCTCCCTTTTCGCGACGCGACCTTCGACGCCTGCACCGTCGCCTTCGGACTTCGCAATGTCGCCGACATGAATGCAGGAATTCGCGAGATGGCCCGCGTCGTAAGACCTGGTGGCCGGGTGGTGATTCTCGAATTCGCCACGCCGCCGTCGCGACTCCTCCGGCGCGGCTATCTTTTTTATTTCACGCGCGTCCTGCCCGCGATCGGCGAACTGATCGCCCCGGCGCGCCGGGGCGCGTACCGGTACCTGCCCGACTCGGTCGCCGCCTGGCCGGGGCCGGAGGAGCTGAAGGCCGCCCTCGAGCGGGCGGGCCTCGTGGAGGCGGGATTCGAGCGGCTGACCTGCGGCGTCGCGGCCATCCACTTTGGAACGCGCCCAAATGGCGCCGGCGCCCGGAAAAAGCAGGGTCCTGACAGGCGGTGGTGATGTCACCATTCGGTAACAAAAGGATTAAATGTCGGGCCGTCGAACCGAGTTAACTATGTCGGAACTGGTGGCGCCCCAGGACAATGATCTGGTCGCGAGGGTGCTCCGGGGAGACCGTCTCGCGGCCAATCTCCTCATGGAGCGCTATCAGAAACTCGTTTACAGCATCGCGTACCGGATCGTGCTGAACCGGACCGATTCGGAAGACTTGGTGCAGTCGATCTTTGTCAGGGTGTTCGGGGGGCTGAAGACCTTCGTGCCGGGCACGGACTTCAAGTCCTGGCTCTACGCGATCGCGGTCAACACCTCGCTGAACGCCCGAAAGCAGACGAAAAGGCAGCAGGCCGTCGCCCAGAAGGCCGCGATCGAAGCCCCGAAATCGGACCGATCGGACCCGGGCGCCTCGCTCCTCTCGATCGAGGCCCGGGAGACCATCGAGAAGGCGATCGCCCAGCTGCCGGAGGAGCAGCGCGTGGTCCTTCACCTCCGCCTCCGCGAGGATCTCACCCACGAGGAGATCGCCAGGATCGTGGGGGTTCCGACGGCGACGGTGACCTCGCGGCTCTTCCTAGCCCGCAAGAAACTGGAGCAGCTGCTCCGGAACGAGCGTGTGAGTTGAAATGAAGACGTGCGAACAGATCCTTGAAGCCCTGTCCGACCTCGCCGAAGGGGTCCTTGACCGGACCGAGGCGGAGGAGCTCCGGGCCCACATCCACGGCTGCGCCGAGTGCGCCGCCGCATGGAAGCGGCAGATCCTCATCGGCCGCTACTTCCGGGAGCCCGACCTCGCCGATCTCGCTGACCGGCCCGACTACTTCTGGGCCAAGCAGCGCAAGCACGTCCTGGACGAAGTCGGCTTCGGCACGACTCCGATCGAGAAGGTGGCTCCTTCGCGCCGCCGGGTCGCCGGGCTCGTCTTCGCCGCCGCGGCCGCCGGTTTCCTCGTCGTCGGCGCCTGGGCGATTTTCCGTCCCGCCCCGCCGCCGGTGAATTCTGGAATCGCCAAGGAAAAGCCCGCTCCGCCCCCGATGCCGAAGTTCGAACCCGAGGCGAGGCCGCTCGACCTCAGCCGGCCGGACGTCACCAAGGAAGTCGAAATCACCCCGCAGACGGGTGAGTTGCCCCAGGACCAGACCGTCGAGCCCGTGAACCCGCCGCCCCCAAAGCCGCAGCCGGAGCCGCCCAAGAAAGACATTGCCAAGCCGGACAAGCCGGTGGCGCCGAAGGACCCGGCGCCGAAGGACCCTGTCGACCCGGGCAAGAAGGATGATGATACGGCCCAGGGAACCCGACCCAAGGAGCCTCCGAAGGAACCGCCCGCCGAGCCGGTCCTGGCGAGGGTGCTTCCGGGACACCGGCTTTATTCCGTGAAGCTCTCCCAGGAACAGGCGGACATCCTGCTTCCCAGGGGTGGCGAATCGAAGGTTCCCATCCTGAAACGCGACTCCCTCGAGCAGGTGATGGCCATCCTCAAGGGCGCCGCCCGGGACCGCCTCGACGAGATCATGGAGCTCGCCAAGCAGGACGCGAAACAGGACCTGCCTGAAATCGTCGACGCTTATGCCGCTCTCGTGGGCGAGGGCGCGGGGCCGATCATCGCGCGACTCGTGAACGCGAACCAGCACCCGGGCCCGGCTTTCCGGGAACTGGCCCTGCACCAGAAGGACCTTGAAGCGTTGCCGGAGGGCGTCAAGTCGGCGATCCGCCCGGCCCTCTTCGCCTGCGAATGGGCCCGAAAGAATCGAGGAATCCAGCAGCCCCCCACGGCCAAGATCCGGGCAACGGGCGCCTACCTGCGCGCCGTGGAGCTGGTGGCCCTTCTGACCGAAAAGAAGCCGGGCATATCCAACCGGACCCTTTGGGCCCTCTCCGTCCTCGACCGCCGGCAGGACGAGCTCCTCGAGCACGACGAAAAGGGGCGCAAGGAGGAGGCGGAAATCGCCCTCCGGGGCTATGGGGTCATACTGGACTCAACCGTCTACATGCTCGATTGCCTGGATGCCAAGGACGCCGCGCATCCCCTCTCCCTGGCCAAGAATATGCTCAGGGTCCAGTACGACAAATTCCGGAAATTCAGCGGGCCCGCGGAGGTCAACGAAGTCATTACCAAGGCGTTGGCGATGCTCCTGGCCCAGAGGCAGAGGGTCGACGATATCGCGGCGAGGCTGCTGGGCCGGGGCGCGAATACGCCGGAGAAGCCGGAGAAGAAAGATCCTCCTCCGCCGCCTCCTGCTCCGCCCGCGACTCCCCCGGCTCCTCCGGCGCCGCCCTTCGGCGAGCCGATGCCTCCTCCTCCGCCTCCTCCTCCGCCTCCGAAGGGATTTGATCCCTAGCGATATTCCGTCGGGTCGATGGTGGTGGTGGCGACCCCCGGCCGAAAGGTCGGGGGTTTTCTTTTGGCCTTGGGGATGAAATCAAGA
>Ga0193713_1000866_pt1 | contig 10066 bp, 4 predicted proteins | sample H3a2metaG_FD_143054 | JGI IMG/M metagenome (GOLD analysis project Ga0193713, IMG submission 143054) | Soil microbial communities from a riparian zone of the East river system, Colorado, United States - H3a2 | ecosystem: Environmental > Terrestrial > Soil > Riparian zone | place: USA: East River... | reverse complement strand
CCCGCGATCGTGACATCGCCATGGTGTTTCAGAGCTATGCGCTCTATCCGCACATGAGCGTCTACGACAACCTGGCTTTTGGCCTGCGCCTGCGCGGCATGGCGCGCGCGGACCTGGATGTCAAGGTGCGCTCTGCCGCCGCTACGCTCGAGCTCGACACTCTGCTGGATCGCAAGCCGCGGCAGCTGTCCGGGGGCCAGCGCCAGCGCGTGGCGCTCGGTCGCGCCCTGGTGCGCAGTCCGCAGGTGTTCCTGCTGGATGAACCGCTCTCGAATCTGGACGCCAAGTTGCGCCTCGGCATGCGCGCGGAGATTGCCCGGCTCCACCGGCGGCTGCGCGCCACCATGCTGTACGTGACGCACGATCAGATCGAGGCGATGACCCTGGGGCAGCGCATCGTGGTGTTCAATGCCGGCGAGGTGCAGCAGATCGATACGCCAATGCGCCTGTATGACGAGCCCGCCAACCTGTTCGTGGCCGGCTTCATGGGCAGCCCCGGGATGAATATCTTCCGTGGCCGCTTCATCGCCGATCCGCGGCCGCGGCTGCGCTGCCAGGATGGCGACCTGCTGCTGCCGTTTCCGCCGGGGCAGGTGGCCGCGAAGCCCGATCAGGAGATCGTCGTTGGCGTGCGCCCGGAGGACCTGCGCATGGCACCGCAGTCCTCGAGCGGCGGGTCCGAAGCGAGCATCGAGGCCACCATCGAAAACATCGAGCCCGTGGGCAATGAAATCATCCTGAGCCTCAATGCCCCGGTCGGCACCGTCGTGTGCCGCCTCCCGCCCCAGGCGTTGCCGGAGCTCGGCCGTTCACTCCGGCTCCACTACTCAGGGGACAAGCTGCGCTACTTCAATGCGCAGAGCGGCGCGCGGCTGCGCTGAGCGGCAGTTCCAGAACCACCAGTCCATTGACCGGAACCACAATCCGGATCTCACCGTGCCGGAGTGAAGTCCGCTCTGGTGCGCCGAGCGCGGAAGCGCGGTTCAGCTGCTGAACCTGCGCGGGTGTCGGATACCGCGGCTTGCCCATTGAGGCATACGCCGGCAGTACGTTGCCGTGCGTCGCGTCCACGCGCCGGACGATGACCGGATTTGATTCGCGCAGGCGCCGGAACTGCAGCGTGACGGTCCGCGGCTCGCCGGTCCGGTCCGGATCCACGACATTCCAGGCTGCAACGACCAGCGCCCCATCGCTGCGGCGCGTCACCAGCACGTTGTCCGCGGGGTTCGCCAGCCGCGTCTCTCCCAGGCGGTGCAGCAGCGCGTAGGCGTAGTAAGCGGGCTTCTTGATTCGGCCGGCCGCGATCGTACCGAACCCGCCATAAAAGGGTTCGCGCACCACGCCGCTCTCTTCAAATACATCATCGAAGGTCCAGTACGACATGAAATCGACCAGACCGTCGCACTGCCGGATGTCCGAGGCCAGTGCCGCGCCGACATAAGTCGTGTCACGCGCATGGTAGCGCTCGCCGAAGGAGGGCACGTTCCACTCCGTCCACATCAGCGGCAGCGCGGGCCGCGCCGAGTTCAGTATCTCAGCGTGTACTTTGCCGATCGCACGGCACACGCGCTCATCGAGCGGAATGTCCTCCGCGCTGTGGAACAAGTTCTCGACCGTATCGTCCGCGTACCCATGCGTCGATACGAAATCCACCGGCACGTCGTCCTGCGCCACGTGCGCCAGAAAGGGCGCAACCCAGTCCGCCGCGGCCGTGGCCGGCCCGCCGACGCGGAGCCTGGGACTCACCGCCCTGAGCGCGCGTGCCGTGTGGTCGTACAGCTCGAAATAACTGGCCTGCTTGGGCTCGCCGGTCCAGAAATCGATGTTCGGTTCGTTCCACACCTCGAAATACCATTTCGCGACTTCATCGATCCCGTAGCGCTCGACCAGGTGCGCGGCGAAGGCGTGGATCAGGCCGTCCCACTTCGCATAGTCTTTTGGAGGGGAAACAATCTGCTGGTACCAGAAGGGGTGCACGTCCTGCCGCGCGGCGAGCTTCTTGGGCATAAAGCTGATCTCGACGAACGGACGTACGCCGTTTTCCAGCAGCCCGTCATAGATCTGATCGACGTAGGAGAAGTTGTAGACGGGAGCGCCCAGGCTGTCCTCGTCGTACACGCCCACTTCGTCGTGAAAGATGGCGTGGAAGCGCACATAGCGAAAGTCCGCGACCTTTTTCAGCTCCCGCAGGTCCTCGCGATAACTGGCGCGCAGCGCCAGAATGGCGCGACCGGAGCCGAAGGCCTGCTCCCAGAAATGAGGGAAGGGAGTGCCCTGGGCGCGGGCGTCGATTGCGATCGCGCCTGGCGCCGTCGGGGCCTCACCAGCGAGCGGTCCGCTCGCGATTAGTAGCAAAGCCAGAGCCGCGTCACTGATCCTGATCATCCGCCGGCGAGGCCCGCTTCGAATCTTCCCTTTATACAAGACTTTACTTCTACACTTGGCGGATCTAGTGTTTCGTTACAAAGAGCTTGTCGCAATGCGGTAGGCGAGAATTATAAGGGGGACCCATGAAAAAGCAGTGCACGTTGCCGAAGAATCTCGTTGCCTATCTGCATGCGCTCTTTTTTGCAGGAATCGTGGTGAGCGCGCTGGCACTGCCCATTCCCGGTTGGTCGCAGTCGGTCAATGCCGTGCTGCGTGGACAGGCTCCTGCAAACAGCCAGGTGACGGCCAGAAACGTCGCCACCGGTGCCGTGCGGCGGACGAGCGCTGGAGCTGACGGGTCGTACACGCTGGTCGGCCTGCCGCCAGGCACCTATCGCGTCGACGCCGGTCCGGGCACCGAACAGACGGTCACGCTGACAGTGGCGTCCGCGGCGACACTGGATCTGACCGCTGGCGGCGGGGCAGAGGCGGAAGGAACGCTGGAAGAGATCATCGTCAAGGCGAGGCGCCCGGTTGAGGTCAAGACTTCCCAGGTGGGTGCCGACGTGTCGCTGCACGAGATCGAAACCACGCCGCAAATCACGCGCAACTTCCTGGAGTTCGCCGACACCGTGCCCGGCATGCTTTTCCAGGTCGACGCCAAGGGCAATACGTCCATACGGAGCGGTGCGCAGAATACGGGCGCCACAAATGTCTACATTGACGGTATCGGGCAGAAGAACTACGTGCGCGCCAGCGGTATCGCCGGACAGGGCGGCGCAGACCCGAATGCGAATCCGATCGGCGATCCGGGCAACCCGTTCCCGCAGCTGGCCATCGGCGAGTACAAGGTCATCACGTCGAACTACAAGGCCGAGTATGACCAGATATCCGGCGCAGCGATCACCGCCGTGACCAAGTCGGGCACCAATACACTCCATGCCGAAGTCTTCGGGACCTACACCAGCGGGAGTATGCGGGCATCGACACCCGTCGAGCTGGCCTCCGGTAGGGGCAAGCAAGGCGGTCCAAGCAAGGAATACGGCTTCGCGGTCGGCGGGCCGATCATCATGGACAAGTTGCACTACTTCTTCACATACGAAGGCAAGGAATTCACGACGCCCAATTCCGTACACCCGCCGCAACTGCAGGATGACGCTCACAATAACCTCGACGTGGCGAGCTGGCTGACCCCGGAATTGCGGGCGAATTACGGTCCAGTGGCCAACCCGTTCAAGGAGGGTCTGTACTTCGCCAAGCTCGACTGGGAGCTCTCCGATGCCGATCGCCTCGACCTGTCAGGCACGTATCGTCGTGAGCGCCAACAGGCCGGCGCGTCGGGCGTGATCGCCGCGTCCGCGGCTTCAACTTATATCAACGATGAGAATCGCTACCAGCTTCGATGGGAGCACACGAGTGGGCGCCTGTTCAACGAAGCGATGGTGACTTACGAAAAGACCAACGATTCGCCCTCCAAATCCAGCGACAATCCAGGCATACAGTACGTGGCCTTCGGCACAGCCAACCACGGTTTCGATCCCATTTTACAGACTGACGGCGTTGACCCGCGCAGTTATTTCTTTACGGCGCAGAAGGGATACTCGCTGCAGGACGACCTGACCATCAGCAATGTCATCTGGCGTGGCGATCACACGTTCAAGACGGGTATCAAGGTCAAGGACGTACAAGTGGAAGACCGCGATGCCGCAACGACGCCGCTCTATTCCTATTACGTCAGGCCCGGTGGCGTCGATGCCCATCCGCTCCAGGTCATCTTCGGCGCGCAGACGGACACCAATCTGCCTACCGTTTCGATCTCGAAGAACCGCCAGTTCGGCGTCTATTTTCAGGATGACTGGTCGGCCACCGACCGCCTGCTGTTCAATCTTGGTGTGCGTTACGACTACGAGCAGACGCCCACTTATACCGATTACGTGACGCCGCAGCGCTTCGTGGACGCGATCAATGGCCTCGACACCAACAACGACCCCGTCGCTTACACCTGGGGCACGCCCCCCACTTATCACGGACCGGCGCCCGGCCAGACCTATGCCCAGACCCTGGCGAAAGCCGGCATCAACATCAACGATTACATCAGCAACGGTCACAATCGCAAGAACCCAAGCAACGAGATCGCGCCGCGACTGGGCTTCTCCTACGATCTGAGCGGTGATCAGCGCCATGTGGTTTTCGCTGCTGCGGGGCGCAGTTACGACCGCAACGTATTCGGGATCCTGCAGCACGAGACCAACAAGGCAAACTTGTATGTGCCGACGGTTCGGTTTCAGACCCCCGGTAGCGGCGTGGGCTGTACGGACACTGATCCGACCACTGCGGATTGCATTCCGTGGAGTGACGCCTACCTGACGCCAGCCGGACTGCAGTCGATCGCGCCAGGCGCATTCGGCGAGATGCATTTCATGAACAACCACCTGAAGGCGCCGTATTCCGATCAATTCAGCATCGGCATGCGCAATAAGGTGGGTGACTGGCATACGAGTGTGACGGTGGCACGCATCATGAGCCACGACGGCTTGATCGCGACCGAAGCCAATTACTTCGGTGATGGAACCTGGTGGTGGTACGCGAGCGGTCCCTATGCCGGATACACCGGCCTGATTGCCAATGCCGGCGGCGGGGCCTTGTTCCTCTTCGATAACGCCAAGGAATCGCGGACCACCCAGGTGCTGATCTCCTGCGAGAAGCCCTATACAGTTGAATCGGGCTGGTCGGCGAGCATCGCGTACACTTATTCCTATGCGAAAGACAGGCTCATATCCAACGGCGACTACCAGCTCGACTATGGTCATCCATGGTATTCGCCATTCGTCTTTTCAAACCAGCTGCCCCAGCATCGCCTGGTGGCGACCGGCAGCATCGATGCGCCTTGGGGCCTCACTGTTGGCGCCAAGCTGGTGTTCGAGACACCCAAACCGTATACGGGTTTTGATCAATTCATCGACGTGCCTGAGAACGGCTTGAATTACAACTACCTCAAGATTTCGCAGTACCCGGATGAAACGATCGGCTACCAGACCGTCGACCTGCAGCTGACGAAAAGCATCGCCCTGCCGGGTAACTTTTCCGCCGACCTGCGCCTCGATCTGCTCAATGCCGCCAACTCCAGGAACTACGCAGAGCTGCGCGACGGCTGGCCGGGGTTACCGTATTACTTCACCGATGGGGATCTCGCGGGCGTGCCCCGAACGCTAAAGGTGACGTTGAACGTCAAGTTTTAGACTCGACCCGACGCCGAGGATGTTCCCGGTGCGCTTGGCGCTCTTGGATGAGCGCGTCGCGCGCAACTGTGATTCTTAGCGATTGCTCGCCGCGTCCAGCTTCTTCAGCATCACGGCGACTTCCGGATTCGACATGAAGGTTTTCCACAGCAGGCCGGTGCGATAGTTCTCCACCATCGCCACGATTGGCGCCTGATTGAGACCCATGTAGATGGGCGAAATCCAGTTCACGGAAGGGTTGTAGGCATCGCGCGGCCCGTAGATGTCCCACAGTTCGGCACCGAGATCGCGGTAGTAGTGCTTGAGTGCGGCCATCGAGGCCTCCGGCGTATAGGGGAAAGAGGCCAGCGCGCCCGTCAGGGTAATGGTGCCGGTGTCGTTGAGCGCATCCGGTGCCGGGGTCGCATAGCCGGTGGGGCCATCGCTGGCGGTCAGGCCCCAGGCATCGGCGCCGTAACCGGCATAGTGCTTCGGATTGGCGATGCAGTAAGCGCGGTTGATCAGGGCGATATTGCGGTTGTTGTCGAAGTACGACCGCGTGTACCTGTCGTGCAGGGCGTGCGGGTCGAATCCCATGAAGGAGTAATGCGTGAAAAACAGCGGTCCACCGCTGCCCACGCCCACGTCGAGCTTGATGCCAAAATAGGTGGTGCCGTTGCCGTAGTGGTTGCCGTCGGGGCTTCCCGACCAGCCCTGCCGGTATTCGAGCGCGCGCTTGTCCTGGCTGGCCCACCCGGAGTAGTACATATCGGCCGGCACGCTGTGCGTCGGCGAGGCGATCGCGAGCAGATAGACCACCATCGTCTCGTTGAAGCCGATGAGCGGGTGGTGAATCTGGAAGCCCCATTGGGGCGACCAGTGCCAATAGATGAAATCGCTCCCCTTGTTGTCGCGATACCAGTCCCACTCCACTCCCTCCCAGAGCGCGGTAATGCGCCGATAGAGGTCGTGCTCGTGCGCGCTTGCGCCCTTGAAGTACTGGCGCGCCGTGAGCAGGCCCTGCATCATGAAGGAGGTCTCGACCAGGTCCCCGCCGTTGTCGAGCATGCCGAACAGCGGCATGGTCTGGCCGGTCGCGCCATTCATATAGTGTGACCAGGCGCCGTGGTAACGCGGCGCGCGCTCGAGGAAGCCTACAATCCGGTCGAGACGCTCCAGGCCCTGCTCGCGCGTGATGAAGTGGCGGTCGACTGCGACGACGAGCGCTTCGATCATGAAGCCGCTGGCACCGGTGGCGACGATGCGATCGTCGCCCGGCATGTTCTCGTGAGCCAGGCCCGAATTGGGCTCGGCGCCCTCCCAATAATAGTGGAAGGCTCCTTCCTGGAGCATCGTCAGCAGTTCATCGTCGCTCATCTCATGCGTCATCGCGCTGGCGGTGGCACTCGTCGCAGATTCGCGGTTTCGCCAATCCGCGGCGCTCACTTTGTAATCTACCCTGGCGCCGACGCGGCCCAGGAAATCCGAATACAGGTGTATCCCGGGCAGCTGGATGCCGATGGGTGTCCAGGCGCCGCCCTCGAGCGAACGGTAGATCACGTAATGAGCGAGCCCCGCCGTCTCCGCTCCCTCCCAGCGCAGCAACACGTGGCGGTCATAGCCGCTGGCCGTGAGCTGAGTCGGTGCCGCCATCGGTACAGCCGCTTCACTCGCCAGCGGCTCATCAGCGACGTGCACCTGGTCCACTATCAGCGTATGTGCGACGCCATCGGCGCGGCCCTGGTGAAAGATGACGCTTTGCAGGCGCTCGGGATGAAATTCATACACCGAGGCCGACTTGAGCCCGGACATCGGTATCCGCAGCTGCAGCCACTTTCCCGCGGGGATATCGCCCGCGTATTTTCCGAGCGGCTCCGTTACGGTGAAGCTGCCCGGGAACTCCGCCACCTGCAAGCCATTCCTGGCGTCGGAGAGCACCAGCTCGGGCAGGTCGTTGGCGGCGATCGCCTGCGGGGCATACACCCAGAAATAGAGCGTCTTTCCAGTGAGCTCGGGATAGCGGTTGGGGAAATTGACGAGATGAATCTCGGCATCCCAGCCACCGCCCGGGGCGGACAGCCAGGCCAGGCGCAGTGCATTGGGCGGCGACAGGAAGTTTGTGGAATCGACCGGCAGGTGCCCGTCCTTCTCTTCCAGCGTGCTGGGCGCCACGGCCTGGGCGCTGCTGTTCCAGTAGTAGCCGGCCTGCGGGCTGTTGTCGAAAATAACGTGGCGATAGTAGGCCGTCTGCGCCAGCAGGGCGGGCGGGAGTGTGAGGCCGAGGGCGATAAAGGTGGTGAGGTGGCGACGCAGCATGGCTCCTCCTATTTCTTCAGGCGCTGCGCGGTGTGGTCCCGGTCCCGTTCAGCGGCCAGCCACACGCCTTCGCGCTCGCCGCCGGCGAAGCGCCGCAGCCCGAACTCCCGGATCTTGGCGTCCGGCACCTTGACGAGCGGCGTGTAGCGCGGGTGCTGGGACTCCTGGTAGGGATCGTTGCGCGCGGCGTTGTAGGTGCAGATCATGGACCAGCGCGGATGGCGCGATTTGTTCTGGTCCGAGCGGTGCAGCATGTTGGAGTGGAAAAAAATGGTGTCGCCCGGTTCCATGTCGACGTACACCAGCTCCAGGTGCTTGAGCATCTGGTTCACGCGTTCGTTGTCCGCGCCCGCCTGTTCGCCGGTCAGCACGTGATCGAGGCGGCCCGCGTGATGCGACCCCCGGATCACCTGCAGGCAGCCGTTCTCGCGCGTCGCGCGATCCACGGCGATGTAGGCGCTGCCCATCCAGGGGAACAGGACCGCGTTGTGGTACCAGTAACCGTAGTCCTGGTGCCAGGCCCAGGCACCGCCAACCAGCGGGTCCTTCATGATCATCTTCGAATGGTAGTGGTAGACCTCACCACCGAGCAGTTTCTCCATCGAGCCCACGATGGATTCGCAGCGTGCGATCATCCCGTAGATGGTCTCGGTCGGGTGATTCCACAGCGACAGTCGCACCGTGCCGCCTTCGCCGTCGGCCCGGCCGAAAGAGTGCTCGTCGAGCACCCGGTCCTCGCGAGCGGCGCGGCCGAGGAGCGCCGTTTCCTCCGCGTCGAGCATGCCCCGGATCAGGACAAAGCCGTCGCGGTTGAAGGTGGCGGCGTCTCCGTCGCCGATGATGCCCTTGGCCATGTCAGAGTGCCTTCGGAACAGTCGCCTGGGTCCAGAATACCTCGATTTCCTCGAGGGGGCGGTTCTTGGTTTCCGGCACATATCGCCAGGTAAAGATTGCCTGTGCCAGGGATACCGCGGCCAGGAACCCAAAGGTCGCGGCCTGGCCCAGGCGATGGAGCGCGGCCGGAAACAGCAGCACCACCACCGCGTTGGCCACCCACTGTGTGAGCACCGGGACGATCATGGCCGTGCCGCGGATGTTGTTGGGGAAGATTTCGGGCACCAGGGTCCAGAACACCGGTCCGATGCAGGAACAGAAGCAGATCAGGTAGGCGAGGATCAGCACCAGCACCACCGTGCCGTGGAACTGCCCCATCAGCACGGCGACCGTCAGGGCGAGGAGCGAAAGTGCCATGCCGAGCGACCCGACGATGTACAGCGGCCGGCGGCCGTAGCGGTCGATGGTCCAGAAGGAGACGGCCGTGAACAGGAAGTTGGTGAGGCCGACCACGAAGGTCGATAGCAGCGCCGCGTCCAGCTGCCAGCCGGCGGACTGGAAAATCGCGGGCGCATAGTCGATGACCGTATTGATGCCGGAGAAGTGGATCAGTATCGCGAGCCAGAAGCCGACCAGTACGGCGCGCCGGATACCCGGCTGCAGCAGATCGCGCCAGGCGCGGCGCTGGATGCGGAGCGATGCGGTGATCTCGCCCATTGCGAACTCGGCGCTCGCGCGGCCACTGATGCGCTCCAGGATGGCGTAGGCTTCCTCGCGCCGCCCCGCCATCATCAGGTAGCGTGGGGTTTCCGGCGCACGCAGCAGCAGGCCCAGAAAGATGACCGAGGGGATGACGCCGGTCATGAACATCCAGCGCCAGTTGTCCGGACCCAGGTCCCGCATCAGATAGTTGATGCAAAAGGACACCAGGATGCCGGTGACGATGGACATCTGGTAGAGCGCACCCAGGCGGCCGCGCACAGTGGGTGGCGCGATTTCCGAGACATACATCGGGGACACCAGCGAGACCGCGCCGACGGCCAGGCCGCCGAGGAACCGGGCCGCCAGGAATACCTGGAAGTTCCAGGCCAGCGCGGTCGCCGCGGAGGTCAGGGCGAACAGCACCGCGACGCCGAGCAGGATGCGCTGGCGGCCGTAGCGATCGGTGGCGCGCCCGGCGACCGCGGCGCCGATGACGCAGCCAAACAGCAGTGAGCTGAAGGCCAGGCCCAGGCTCAGGTCTTGCAGGTGGAATTGCCTGAGCAGGAACGGTCCGGCACCGCTGATGATTGCGACATCGAAGCCGAACAGCAGTCCGCCGGTGGCCGCCG
>Ga0193713_1000864_pt1 | contig 10094 bp, 10 predicted proteins | sample H3a2metaG_FD_143054 | JGI IMG/M metagenome (GOLD analysis project Ga0193713, IMG submission 143054) | Soil microbial communities from a riparian zone of the East river system, Colorado, United States - H3a2 | ecosystem: Environmental > Terrestrial > Soil > Riparian zone | place: USA: East River... | reverse complement strand
CTTTGAAGTGACCGATAACGACGCCAGGCGGCCGGCTCCGGGCCCGGGACCGAATACCATGATGATCCAGATCAGACGAGTCAGCCTAGTGCTGGTCGGCGTGCTGGCAGGAGTCCTGCTCAGCCTGAACTTCTCCGCGGTGGCTCAGCGCGAAGCGGCGCGTTTTCCGCTTCCGGTGGACGAGCTGCGCGCCTTTGCCGAAGTGTTCGGCGCGATCAAGTCGAGCTACGTCGAGCCGGTGGAGGACAAGAAGCTCATCACGGAAGCGATCAGCGGCATGCTGACCGGGCTCGATCCGCACTCGGCTTATCTCGACCAGGACGCGTTCCGCGAGCTTCAGGTGGGCACCCAGGGCCAATTCGGCGGCCTCGGCATCGAGGTCGGAATGGAAGAAGGGTTCGTCAAGGTCGTGTCTCCCATCGAGGACACGCCGGCATTTCGCGCCGGCCTGAAGCCCGGGGATTTCATCATCAAGATCGACGACACCTCGGTCAAGGGCATGAGCCTGAACGACGCGGTCAAGCGCATGCGCGGCAAGCCGAAAACCACCATACGGCTCACCATCCTGAGGAAGGGCGAGCCGAGGCCCTTCGAGGTCACCCTCACCCGCGACATCATTCGCGTGCAGAGCGTGAAGTCCAAGCTGATCGAACCCGGCTACGGGTGGGTTCGCGTGTCCCAGTTCCAGGAGCACACCGGGGAAAATCTGGTCAAGCACATCGAGGGGCTCTACAAGAGCGGGCCGCTCAAGGGCCTGATTCTGGACTTGCGCAACGATCCGGGCGGACTCCTGAACGGCGCGGTGGCCATCTCTGCCGCGTTCCTGCCGCGGGGCGCGGCGGTGGTGTCGACCGACGGCCGCACCGAAGACGCCAAGCGCAAGTTCATCGCCGCGCCGGAGGACTATCTCCGGGGCAGCCGCGAGGATTTCCTGAAAAACCTGCCGGCGGCGGTGAAGACCGTGCCGATGGTGGTGCTGGTCAACGGCGGGTCGGCCTCCGCGTCCGAAATCGTCGCGGGCGCGCTGCAAGACCACAAGCGCGCGACGGTGGTGGGCACGCCGACATTCGGCAAGGGCTCGGTGCAGACGATCCTGCCGCTGGGCAACAATACCGCGATCAAACTGACCACCGCCCGCTACTACACCCCGAGCGGTCGCTCGATCCAGGCCAAAGGCATCGTGCCCGACGTCGTTGTCGAAGATCCCACGGCGCCCACCACGGGGCGCTTGCGCGAAGCCGATCTGGAAAAGCATCTCCTCAACGACCAGGAGGGCGAAGTTCAGTCGGAGAAAGCGCAGCGGACCAGCGCAAAACCGTCGACGGACGCCGAGGAAAAGCCGCCGGCGGCGCCGCTCGAGTTCGCCTCGGAAAAGGACTTCCAGTTCCAGCAGGCGCTCAAGTTCCTGAAGGGTCTGCCGCTCGCCACCGCGCAAAGCGCACCGGCCGCGCCCGCGAAGAATTGATCAAAGCGGACGCCTTCGGCGCCGCTTGATCTCCGCGGGATGGAACCGACGCGGAGCGCGGTTCATCCCGCGGTCAACGATGTCCTCTATGAATGACGATCAACTCCTGCGGTATTCGCGCCACATTCTGCTTCCCGAGATCGGGGTCGAGGGGCAGGAGAAACTGCTCGCGGCTTCGGCGCTGGTCATCGGCGCGGGAGGGCTCGGCTCGCCCGCGGCGCTGTATCTCGCGGCGGCGGGCGTCGGGACGATCACACTTGCAGACGGCGACGCGGTGGACCTCACCAACCTGCAGCGCCAGATCCTTCACACCACCGAATCGATAGGAAGACCCAAAGCTGCGTCAGGGCGCGAGGCGCTCGCGAAAATCAACCCGGAAGTGAAGGTCGTTCCCCTCCAGCAGCGCCTGCATGACAAGGATCTCGATACGCTGGTCGCATCGAGCAGCGTCGTCCTCGACTGCTCGGACAATTTCGCCACCCGCCACGCCGTCAATCGCGCATGCGTGCGGCATCACAAGCCGCTCGTCTCAGGGGCGGCGGTGCGCTTCGACGGCCAGGTAAGCGTTTTCGACCTGAGGGACGAACTCAGCCCCTGCTATCAGTGCCTCTTCCCGGAGAACGCGGAGCTCGAGGAAGTGCGCTGCGCGGTCATGGGCGTGTTTGCGCCGCTCACCGGGATCATCGGCACGGTCCAGGCGGCGGAGGCTCTCAAGCTCCTCGCGGGAGCCGGAGAGACCTTGAAGGGGCGCCTGCTGATCCTGGATGCGCTCGCGATGCAGTGGCGAACCGTCAGGCTCGCCAAGGATCCGGCCTGCGCGGTGTGCGCGAGGGTGATGGCCTAGCAGTTTGCTTTGAGGCTGGATCTATAGCAGCAGCGGCCATTGCTTCTCCCATAGCTCCGACGGCGTTCGCTTGAAACCACTTTTGGCATACAGCTGCCAGCGCCCGATCACGTAGCAGAGCATCAGGTTGGCCCGAGGACCGGGGTCGGTTGGAGGCTGGGATCCCTGCGGCGCTTCGGGTCCTTGCGTCGCGGCGACGCGCAGGCATTGCTTGAGCGTCGCCTCGAGACGATCGTGCAGCTGGTTAATGCGGACCTGGAGCCGCTCGTCCTCGTTGACCAGCGCGTCGCCGACCAGCACGCGCGTCATACCCGGATTCTTCTCGGCGAAGCTGAGCAGCGAGGAGAGGATTGCCTGGGTCTGCTTCAAGCCGTTCTCCTCCTCCGCCGTGATCTTGTTCACAAGGCCGAACAGCGTTTGCTCGATAAACTCGATCAGGCCCTCGAACATCTGGGCTTTGCTCGCGAAGTGCCGGTACAGCGCGGCTTCGGACACGTCCAGCTCCTTGGCCAGGGCCGCGGTGGTCACTCTCTCCCCCTTCGGGTTTTCGAGCATCCGTGCCAGCACTTGCAGGATCTGCAGGCGGCGGGCGCCGGGTTTGGCAGCGGGCATGGCATCCTCTCAGACGGTCGGCGGGACGCTTATTGTATGACTCCAGGTGAGCGCTCGCTACCGGCTTCCGCACCGGCTTTCCAAGCCGAAATCGCTGGATCCCCGCTTGCGCGGGGATGACCGCGCGAAGCTCGCACGGTCACTTCGAGCGAATCAGCGTCCCGACGCCTTCATCGGTAAGAATTTCCAGCAGCAGCGCATGCTCGACGCGGCCGTCGATGATGTGCACGCTCTTGACGCCGTTTCTCGCCGCGTCCAGCGCCGAGCTGATCTTGGGCAGCATGCCGCCCGAGAGCGTCCCGTCGGCCACCAGGGCGTCGATTTTCTTGGGGGTCAGACCGGTGAGCAGCTTGTTGTTCTTGTCGAGCACGCCCGGGGTGTTGGTGAGCACCACGAGCTTTTCGGCCTTCAGTACCTCGGCGAGCTTGCCCGCGACGAGGTCGGCGTTGATGTTGTAGGACTGGCCGTCCGCACCCACGCCGATGGGCGCGACCACCGGGATGAAACCGCCTTCCTCGAGCGCCCAGATCACTTTCGGGTCGATCGAGGCGATTTCGCCGACCTGGCCGATGTCGATCTTTCCGCCGCCGTTGCTCTTGTCGATGAGGAACATCTTCTTCGCGTGAACGAAAGCCCCGTCCTGACCCGTGAGCCCGACCGCCTTGCCGCCCGCCTGGTTGATGAGCGTCACCACTTCCTTGTTGACCTGGCCGCCCAGCACCATCTCGACCACGTCCATGGTCTCGGCATCGGTGACGCGCATGCCCTGGATGAATTCGCCCTTCTTGCCCATCCGCGCGAGCTGCTCGTCGATCTGCGGGCCGCCGCCGTGCACGATCACCGGGTTCATGCCGACCAGCTTCAGCAGCACCACGTCGTGGGCGAAGCTGCGCTTGAGCAGCTCCTCGGTCATTGCGTTGCCGCCGTACTTGACGACTATCGTCTTGCCATGGAACCGCTTGATGTAAGGCAGCGCTTCGGCGAGGACGTTGGCCTTGTGGGCCGGAGTCAGGGCGGCGTTGCTCATCGGCATGCGCATCTTGAGCGCCGATTGTACCTTTGAGCGCGCGAAAAAAGAAAAGAAAAGGCGGCTTGGCGGCCGCCTCTCCCATAATGCCTCTTGCGTATTACTGGATCGTGAGCTGCTTCGCTGCGGCCGTCGCCTTCTTCGGGAGCGTCAGTTCGAGCACGCCGTCGGCGTACTTCGCGCTGGCGCGGGCTTCGTCGATTTCCTGGCTCAGCCGGAAAGCGCGCGATACCTTGCCGAAGTAGCGTTCGCTGTGCAGGACGCGTTCGCCGTCTTTTTCATCGCGCTCGGCGCGCGACTCGGCCGTGATCGATACTTGGTCGCCATCGATGTTGACTTTGATGTCTTCCTTCTTGACTCCGGGCAGTTCGGCGACCACCTTGTATTCGCCGTTCTGCTCGGCTACATCGACCTTCATGCGGCGTACGGGACTGGCCGCTTCGAAACCGACCGGCCCGACGACGAAACCCCTGAAAATGTCGTCGACCAGATCGCTAAACGGGTCGTAACGAGTAATGTTTGCCATGGTTCTCTCCTTCTGTTCAGTCCGGGCAAGAGCCCGCCTCCCGCAAATATGGGGGACTCGCCGGCGATTTCAAGCGCGCTTGCGAGCCTTGAGCGATGCGGCTAGATTGGGCGCCACCGTGAGGTCGGAATCCCGCTCGAAGGAGGCACTGAATGTCAGCCGGTGCGCGCGCTGCGGCAACGCTTTCGAATGCGGAGCCCGGACGGGCCGGGAGCGTTGCTGGTGCTGGGGATCTCCCGCATTGCCCGCTCCGACCCCCGGTTCGGGCTGCTACTGCCCCCGCTGTCTCAAGGAGTCGGTCGAAACCGATCGGAGCCGCTAGGCGGCGCCTCGAGTCCTAGTGACCTCCGGCCGCGCCGAACTCCCGTACTTCGGCCATGACCTGAATCGTCCTGACCGTCTTGTCGCTCAGCTCGACCTTGAGCCGGATGGGCACGAGGTCTCCCTTTTTCAGAGGCCGTTTCAGGTCCACCAGCATCATGTGATAGCCGCCGGGCTTCAGCTCGACGGTCTTGCCGGGGGGAAGTTCCAGCCGCGGTACGGCGCGCATGCGCATCACGTTGCCTTCCATCTTCATCTCGTGGATCTCGGCGCTGCGCGCGGCCGGGCTCTCCGCGCCGAGGAGGCTTGCACGCTGCCCGCTCGTGAGCTCCATGTAGGCACCGGCCGTCGTCTGGCCTTGCACCGTCCCGCGCACCCACGCCGCCCGGGCCTCGACCTGCGCATGCGCGCCCGCCGCGGCGGCAAGCAACACCCACCCGAGAAGCGCTCTTGTAATCGTGCGCATCTTCAAACCGTCACAGCACGTAGCGTGCGAGGTCCTCGCTCTGCGCCAGTTCCTTGAGCTTCGCATCGACGAAAGCGGCATCGATCCTGAAGGCCTCCTTGCCGCGCTTTCCCGCCTCGAACGAAATCTCCTCCAGCAGCTTCTCCATCACCGTATACAGGCGCCGGGCGCCGATATTCTCGGTCTTCTCGTTCACCGACCAGGCGATCTCGGCGAGACGCCGGATCCCGTCCGGCAGGAACGTGATCTCGACCTCCTCCGTCGCGAGCAGTGCCTGGTACTGCCGGGTGAGGCATGCGTCGGTCGCCGTGAGGATTCTCTCGAAATCCTCCACGGACAGCGAATCGAGCTCGACGCGGATGGGGAAGCGACCCTGCAGCTCGGGAATCAGGTCCGAAGGTTTGGAAAAATGAAAGGCGCCGCTCGCGATAAAGAGAACATGGTCGGTCTTCACCATCCCGTACTTGGTGGAAACGGTGGTGCCTTCGACGAGCGGCAGCAGGTCGCGCTGCACGCCCTGGCGCGACACATCCGCGCCGATCGTTTCGCTGCGGCTCGTGATCTTGTCGATCTCGTCGAGAAACACGATGCCGTTCTGCTCGACGTTGGCGAGTGCCTTGGCGCGCAGGTCCTCGTCGTTCACCAGGCGCGCCGCTTCCTCGTCGGTCAGCATCCTGATCGCCTCGCGGATTTTCATCCGGCGCAATTTTCTCCTGCCGCCGCCCAGGTTCTGAAACATGCCCTGGATCTGTTGCGTCAGCTCCTCCATTCCGGGCGGGGCGAATATCTCCATGTGCCCCTGGGACGCGGACACTTCGATTTCGACCTCCCGGTCGTCGAGCTCGCCTTCACGCAGCCTTTTGCGGAACTTCTGCCGCGTCGCCGACTCCTCTTCGCCGACGGCCTGCCCGGGGGGCTCGGCGCCGTCCGACCCGAAGGAGCTCGGCCTGCGCGCCGAGGGGAGCAGCACGTCGAGCACCCGCTCCTCGGCCGAATCCTCGGCCCGGCGGCGCACTTTTTTCGTCGCCGTTTCGCGCGTGTCCTTGATCGCGATTTCGACGAGGTCGCGAACGATCGTATCGACGTCGCGGCCGACATAGCCGACCTCGGTGAACTTGGTCGCTTCGACCTTGATGAAAGGCGCATCGGCGAGCCGCGCGAGGCGGCGCGCGATCTCGGTCTTGCCCACACCAGTCGGTCCGATCATGAGGATGTTCTTCGGCGTGATCTCCTGCCGCAGGGGCTCGGCCACCTGCTGCCTCCGCCAGCGGTTTCTGAGTGCGATCGCCACGGCGCGCTTTGCGCGAGTCTGGCCGACGATGTGCTTGTCCAGCTCGTGGACGATTTCCTGGGGAGTCATGGAAGACATGAGAAGGGATGCGGACGGGCGAGGAAGTCGGGATTCTACGAGCTCGCGTGCCCTCGCCGCTCTAGTCCAGAGTTTCGATGACGATTTGCTGGTTAGTGTAGATGCACAGGTCGGCGGCGATCGAGAGAGCCTTGCGAACGACGGTCTCCGCGTCGAGCTGGGTGTTTTCGAGGAGCGCGCGCGCAGCCGCCTGCGCGTAAGGGCCTCCCGAACCGATTGCGATCAATCCCAACTCCGGTTCGATGACGTCGCCCAGGCCGGTGATGATGAGCGAGGACTCGCGGTCGGCCACTGCGAGCATCGCCTCCAGGCGCCGCAGGACCCGGTCGGTGCGCCAGTCCTTCGCGAGCTCCACGGCCGAGCGAAGCAGATTTCCCTGGTGCTTGTCGAGCTTCGCCTCGAACCGCTCGAACAGCGTAAACGCGTCGGCGGTCCCGCCGGCGAAGCCGGCGAGGATGCGGTCGTGATACAGGCGTCGCACCTTGCGTGCGCTCGCTTTCACCACGACGTTGCCGAGCGTGATCTGTCCGTCGCCCCCCAACGCGACCTTTCCGTCGCGGCGAGCCGACATAATGGTGGTTCCGTGGAATTGTTCCATGTCGGGATTCGAAGGAAGATGGGGCCGGAGCGGCGTCGATCAAGCTATTTGCGCGGAATAATTCGGGCGACCTTGTCCAGGCCCGTCAAACCGAACAACGCGCGGATCAGCTCGTTCGCTCCGCGAATCTGAACCGTGGTGCCGTGCTCCTGGAGCGCCGACAGCACCTTCAGCATCAGGCCGGCTGTGACAGGATCAACGCGCGTCGCTCGCGACATGTCGATGACCAGCATCTTGTTCGCACCGGCCCAGTCTTGCAACTGTTTGGCGAGGGTCTCACTCGCTCCGCATAGTTCCCCGGAGAGAATCAGAGCCTGATCCGCGGCCTCGACCGGCCGCGGGACCGCGGAACCCTTCGCCTCCGCCCCCGGTTGAGGCTCCCAGGAAGGCGGCGAGACCTCGAAGGTGACCGCATAGGTGACCGCTGTTTCCTCGAATTTGTCCTTGGAGCCGAGAATCCGGTAGACATCGAACAGCAGCGCCCACACGGCAGCGTCGGTTTCGCTCCTCCCCGGCAGGCAGGCTTCCTCGAGGAACTGCATGAGCCGCGCCTCTCCGGAGAGCAGCACTTCCTTTCCCGCGTTTCGCAGGGACACCAGCGTTTCGCGAAATAGCCGGCAGCCCGGTCCGTCGATACGTTCCAACTTGCCGCACTCCACGCGCAGCGTCCGCTCGGCGGCGGCCGCGGTTCGCAGTTTTTCCAGCTCCGGCGCGCTCGCATCGGTCAGCGTGCCGCCGAGCGCGAAAAAAACGATGCCCCCCGTAGCGAGCGCGGGATCCTTACGCTCGCCGGTCTCGAGCCATGCGGGTGGGGAGCGCTCGAATTTCACCACGAATTCCAGGGCGAGCGCCTCGAATTCCACCCACATGTCCAGATGCTGTAACAGGTCAAAAAGCATCAGCCAGGCCTGCAGCGCCGAATCCCCGAGCTCCGCCTCACGCACCGCGTTTGAAAGCCTGGCCAGCGCCGGCTCGATCTCTCCGTTCGCGAACAGGATCGCCGTTTCCTTGATGACCGGGGCGACGTCGTTTGCGGCCGGGGACACGCTCGCGGCGGGACCGGGCTCGCCGGCGAGGGATGCAGCCAGAGCGGACACGTCCAGAGGCGGCACTGCGGGAGCGGTCGCTGTCTCTTGCGGAACCGATTGCGGCGCCGGAGCCGGCAAGTCCTGAGGCGGTGCCGATTGAGGCGGAGGAACGTAAGTGCTGAAATCGAGCGAGTCCTCGCCCGCTTCGGCGCTCGCGACCGGCGTCACGGATGCCACCGGCGAAGGCCCTACCGGTTGCCGGGTGATCGGCGCCTTGCTTTTATTTTCGGTCTTCTTCGGCGCGCCCTTCCTGCCGAATAGTGAAAAGAACACGAAGAACTACCCGCCTCCCCGAATATCCGCTTGGCGACGCAAATAAGCGCTTCGTTGTATCACTTTGCTCGATACCGCGCAACGCTCGGGGGTTAGATTTAGGCGCTACTCTATTCCGGCAGAGGATGTCGCCGGCCTCTCTTCGTCCGAATGCCCGCAGGCGATCTTTTCGGGCCATATCAACTCCTCGCCCGCGCCGATAACTGCCCGAAGCGTAGAAACGACAAACCAGAACGCGACGCCGATGTTGTGAAGGTAGGCGAGGCGTATCGCCGCGTTGTCACGGCTCGGGCGACGAAGCAAACACACTATGCCCCAGTTTGCGCCTGCGGCCGCAAGGCCCATTACGATTGGAACAAGTCCCAGGACCGGAACAGGATGAAGAAGCCGGTCAACCGCCTGCCAGATCAGCAAACCGCTCACAGCAATCAGACCGACGGAGCTGAAGAGGTTCGCGGAGCGCACGAGGTTTCGCGACAGACCTTGCGGCAGAACAAACGCCAGGTAGAGAAACACGAGCGCCAACTCGTCGGAAAAGTTGTGAACGCCGTCCATGATGAGGCTCAGGCTTCCAGCCTTGAAGCCGGCTATGGCCTCGGGAATGAAGATAGCCGTGTTGAGCGCAACGGCGGCGGCGAGAGGTTTGCGGTAATGAGCCACGCTGGAGCGCAAGTCTTACTGCTTTGTGTACGAAGCGTTTCGCGCCGCATCGACCGTGCCGCGACGGCCGAGCAAAGCCACTCCCGTTCCCACGACTACCATGGCGCACACGATCATCGCCCCTGAGGGAAGGTCGAGCCACAGCGACGCAAGGAGGCCGACCGCGTACCCAAGCACCCCGATGGAGTAGGCCTTGAGATATCGGCGGCCCCTTTGATAAAAGGTCGTGAGGGCCGGCACGACCAGCGTGATGAAAACCAGAAAGAGGCCCACCAGCTGCACCGAGACGGTCACCGCGCAAGCGAACAAAACGTAAAAACCGATCCGTCCGAGTCGCTCGCGCAACCCGAACCATAGAGCAAGTATGGCAGCGTAAATCAGGGCTTCGAGCGGAAGGTGCTCAGGATTGACCCACAGAATCTGCCCGATGAGCAATTCCTTCAGGTTTTCGCCGCCGCGCGGGTTCTTCGCGAGGAGCAGGATCGCCGCGCTCGAGGCAAGAACGTACACGACGCCGATGATCGCTTCCTGCACCTCGGGCCAGCGGCGCTCGGTCCACGTGAGCATCATGGCACCGGCGAGCGCCGCCGACAGCGCGGCGATCTGCACCGCCGCGCCGCTGGGATGCCAGCCGAGGTAGTCGGCGAGGATCACTCCGACCCCAGCGATCTGTGCCACCGCGAGGTCGATGAAAACGATGCCCCGCTCGAGCACCTGCATACCGAGCGGGACGTGGGTCGCGGTGACCAGCAGGCCCGCAACGAACGCGGGCCACAGGATGCCTAAGCTTGCCGCGTCTAGCGTCATTTCACGGTGGCGAGCAAGCGGCCGATGGTGTCGTCGCA
>Ga0193713_1000862_pt1 | contig 10114 bp, 7 predicted proteins | sample H3a2metaG_FD_143054 | JGI IMG/M metagenome (GOLD analysis project Ga0193713, IMG submission 143054) | Soil microbial communities from a riparian zone of the East river system, Colorado, United States - H3a2 | ecosystem: Environmental > Terrestrial > Soil > Riparian zone | place: USA: East River... | reverse complement strand
TGAGCCGGCGCCACGTCGCGCCGCCGTCGTCGGAGCGGAACACGCCGCCGTCCTCGGCCTCGACGATCGCCCAGACGCGCTCATGGTTCGCGGCCGAGACGGTCACGCCGATCTTTCCCACGACACCTTTAGGGAGGCCGTCGTTGCGGGTGATTTCCTTCCAGGTGTCGCCGCCGTCGGTGGATTTGAAGAGGCCGCTGCCGGGCCCGCCACTCGACATATACCAGGGGCCGCGCCGTGCCTGCCAAAAGGCGGCGAACAGAATGCGCGGGTTCACCGGGTCCATCGCCAGGTCGATCGCGCCCGCCGAGTCGGAGCGGAAGAGAATCTTGTCCCAGGTGCGGCCGCCGTCTTTGGAGCGGAACACGCCGCGCTCAGGGTTCGGACCGAAGGCGTGGCCTAAGACCGCGACGTAGACCAGGTCGGGATTCGTGGGATGCACGCGAATCGCGCCGATCTGCCCCGCGTCGCGCAGGCCCGACGGCACCCACGTCTTCCCCGCGTCGGTCGAGCGATACATCCCGTCGCCCGGGGACACGTTGCCGCGAATCGGCGATTCGCCCGTGCCGACGTAGACGACGTTGGGGTCGGAGGGGGCTACGTCGATCGCGCCGATCGAGCCGGTGCGGAACTCCTTGTCGGAGATCGGCTGCCACGTGAGACCGCCGTCCGTGGTCCTCCAAACGCCGCCGCCCGTCGCGCCGAAGTAGAACGTCGACGGCTGGTCGGCGTGCCCCGCGACGGCGGTGACGCGCCCGCCGCGGAACGGACCGATCGACCGCCACTCGAGCGCGTTGTAGAGCGAGGTGTCGACACCAACGGCAGCCGGCGCGGCCGGGGCGGCGGGGGCGGCGCGCCGCTGCGCGGTGGCCTGTGTGGCGAGCAGAAGAACGGAACCGGCGAGCGCGACGAGGCGAGACATGGACGACGAGACTCCGGGCAAACGGGAGCCGCTATTATACGCCCGCACCGCCGAGCTTCAAGAGTTTGCCGTATTGCGCCGGCGCCACAGGCATGACCGACAAACGCCCGATCCGCACCAGCGGTGAATCGGCGAACGCCTTGTCCTGCTTGATCTCGGCCAACGTGACGGGACGGGCAAGACGCTCCCTGGCCTTGAGCTTCGGGGGATCGCCCGCGGCCACCACCGTCGCGGTCCCGATCACCGCCTTCTCGTTGCCGGTGTGGTATATGAACACCTCGTCCCCCGGCTGCATGGCGCGCAAGTGTTTCATCGCGACGGGATTCTTCACGCCGTCCCACGTGGCGACGCCTTCGCGTTTCAAGTCGTCGAAGCTGTAGGTCGTCGGCTCGGTCTTCACCAACCAGTAGTTAGGCATGTTCACCCGTCCAGGCAGTCATGGTATCTGCAAGCTCGCTCATGACGTCGGCCTCGGTGCGACCCGTGCGCTTCAAGACCTTGAACGAATGGTCGCCGCCCTCGATGACGTGCAGTGTGGCGCGGGAGCGGAGGCGCTTCACCACCGGCTCGAGCAGATCGAGGCCCGCGAACTCATCGCGAGAACCTTGCAGGAACAGCATGGGAACCAGCACGTCATCCAAGTGATCGGCGCGGCTCGTCGCGGGGCGGCCCGGTGGGTGCAGCGGGAACCCCAGGAACACCAAACCGCGCACGCCGGGCAGCGGCTCTCGCGCCTGCGCCTGCGACGTCATCCGGCCCCCGAACGACTTGCCACCGGCAAAAACGGCGAGGCCTGGCGCGACCCGCGCCGCATCCAGCACGGCCTCGCGCACCCGCGCCTCAGCAACCGCGGGTGGATCAGGACGGCCGGCGCGCTTCTCCATATAGAGGAACTCGTAGCGGTACGTCGCGACGCGCCGCTCGGCCAACGCCTGCGCGATCCGCTCGAGAAACGGATGGCGCATTCCCGCGCCCGCGCCGTGCGCCAGCACGAGCAGCGCCCGGGACTGAGGCGGGGCGACGAGAACGTGATTCACCCCTATCGGATTCTCCCCAAACGATCTGGCCCTAACTCCGTCACGACAAAACGCTGCTGCAGCTTCCGTTTGCCGAGCGTGACGCGAACGACGTACTCGCCCGGCGCGGCAAGCCGCAGCTCCTCGGCCGAAGTCGGGTCGCCCAACCCGCGCGGCCGAGGCTTGTCGCGGTTCAGGTCCCACGTGACGCGCTGCAGACCGGGGAAGCCGGAGCCAGTCAGGGTGCGCACGGTATCGCCCGCGGCGGTCGTGATCACGAGCTTTACGCCGTCCGGCTGCATCTCCTTCAAGTAGTACGCGATCACGGCTCCGCGCGGCGGATTCGGCGCTGTGAAGCGGTGGCTCCCGAACGAAGGGTGCGTGCGCCGCTCGCGATACTGATAGGCGGGCGCCACCTCGAAGAGCCGCAGCGAGTCGGTCAGGACCGAGTCGCTGAATTCTTCGACGGGCCCGACACCCACCACGTAGAGCCCGCGGCCGTGCGTCGAGACGACGAGCTCGCGCTGCCGGAACGACATCGCCATGCGCTCGACCATGACATGCGGGAAGTTCTTGCCGAATCGCCGCCAGCGCTGACCGCCGTCCACGGTGACGTACACGCCGTCCGAGGTCCCGACCCAGAGCACGCGCGGGTTGCGCGGGCTCTCGAACACCGTCGCACTGCCGCGGTCCGCCGGGAGGCCGTTGACCAATTCGGTCCACGTGCGGCCGTAGTCGGTGGTGCGCCACACATGCGGGCGGTAGTCGTCCCGGTAATGGCAATCGTAGGTCACCCACGCCGTTCCCGCGGCATGGTAGGACGCGGCGATCGTCGAGACCCAGCAGGTCGTGGCCGCCCCGCGCGGGAAGTTCGCTGTCACGTTGGTCCAGGTGCGGCCCGTATCCTGCGACACCCAGATGAACCCGTCGTCAGTGCCGGTCCACAAGACCGCCGGTGTCTTCGGGCTTTCGGCGATCGAGAAGATCGCGTGGTAGCTCGTGTGACCGGCTTCGGGCGACGGATTCTGGCGCGGCGTGCGCGTCATGTCCGGGCCCAACGTGTCGTAGTCCTTGCCGTGCTGACGCAACCGGAACAAGCGGTTGGCGCCGAGGTACACCGTCGTCGAATCGAACGCGGAGATGAGGATCGGCGCCGTCCAGTCCCACTCGTACTCGTATCCGCTCTCGGCGCCCGCGTCGAGCGCGGCGGGCTGGATGTCGTCTCGCTTCCAGGTGCGCAGGTCGAGCGCCGACACGACGCCGAACTGCGAGCCCGAATAGACGGTCCACGGATCGTTGGGCGGAATCTGGACCCACATGCCGTCGCCGCCGTTCACCGGATACCAGTCGGCGTCGGTGATCCCGATCGCGTCTCGCGTCGCGCTCGGCCCGCACCACACGCCGTTGTCCTGCAGGCCGCCACAGATCTGATAGGGCGTGAGCGAGCTGTCGACGATCACCGTATAGAACTGGCCGATCGGGATCGGCATGTGCCACCAGGCCCGGCCGCCGTCGAAGGTGACATACGCACCGCCGTCGTTGCCCAGGATGCGATGCCCCGCGTCGTGCGGATCGAACCACAGCGAGTGATGATCGCCGTGCACGCGCGACAGGGACTCGGGCGCGAACGTCCGCCCGCCGTCCTTGCTCTCCATCAACGGCGCCGCGTTCACATAGACGTGCTGGCTGTCGGCGTCGTCCACCCAGATTTCGTCGTAGTAGTAGTGCGGGATCGCCTGGAGATCGTTGACCTGGGTCCACGTGGCGCCGGCGTCGCTCGAGCGGAACACGCCCCCGAACCGCCCTTGCGACGGATCGGTCACGCCGCGATCCACCTGGATCATGGCAAATACGAGCTTCGAGTTCTGCGGCGCGATGGCGATGCCGATCCGGCCGAGCCGGTCGGTCGGGAGGCCGTTCTTCTTGGTGGGATCGGTGAGCCGCGTCCAGGTGCGGCCGCCGTCGGTCGTCTTGTAGAGCCCGCTCCCCGCGCCGATGCCTTCCATATGGCTGCCGCCCCAGCGGAGGCGATGCCACGCCGCGGCGTACAGGGTGTTGGGGTCGCGCGGATCCATCTCGAGATCGACGAAGCCGGTGGTGTCGTTGACGAACAGAACCCGGGTCCACGTCTTGCCACCATCGGTGGTCTTGTAGACGCCGCGCTCGCTGTTCGCGCCCCACAGGTGGCCGAGCGCCGCGACGTACACCGTGTCGGGTCCTGTCGGGTGGATCACGATGCGGCCGATCGCGCGCGAGTCGGCCAACCCCATCTTGGTCCAGCTGCGGGCGCCGTCGGTGGACTTGTACACGCCGTCGCCCCAATACTGCGACCGCAGGCTGTTCTTCTCGCCGGTCCCGACCCACACGACGTTCGAGTCCGATGGCGCCACGGCGAGGTCGCCCACGGTCTCGCTGCCGAGGCCGCTCGAGACCGATTGCCACGTGACGCCCTCGTTGACGGTCTTCCAGACGCCGCCCCCCGCCGACCCGACGTAGAACGTCTTGGGCCGCGGCTCGGTCGTAGTGGGGACCGCGATCGCCGTGACGCGCCCGGAATACGCCGCCGGGCCCAGCGCGCGGTAATTGAAGTTCTCGAGGAAGCGCGTCACGGAGTCGCGGACGGTCGTGTCGCGAACAGGTGCGGGCGTGGCTGGGCGTTGCAGCGCCAGCGCGGCGAGTAGCAAGAGCGTCATAGAACCCTAGGGTTGGGTGCGGCTGGAGATTCTACGGCCCACCTGCCCGCTCGGCCAGCCGCTCGAGGGCGGCGACGAGATCGGGCTGAACCTCGAGCACGGGGAGCAGCGGGTCAGACCCGAGCTTTTTCATGCGGGCGGGCGCGTTCTTGATGGTGAACTTCCGGATGTCGAGCTTGGGCGTGACCTCGCGCCACTCGAGCGGCATCGAGACCGGCGCTCCGGGGAGCGGGCGGACGCTGAAGGGCGCGACGAGCAAACGGCCGTGCCCGTTCTGCACGTAGTCGAGATACACGCGTCCACCCCGCTTCCCCACCTGCCGCGTCACCGTGGCAATGTCCGGCAGCTTGGTGGCCACCACGCGCGCGAGCAGGCCGCCGAGCTGGCGCGCCTGCTCGAAGGTGACGAGCCGCGCCATGGGGAGCATCACGTGCAGTCCCGTCGAACCGCTGGTCTTGATGAACGCCGGGAGCTCGATCTCGTCGCACAGATCCTTTACGACGCGCGCCACCTTCACGACATGTTCGAACGGCGCATCCTTGGGATCGAGGTCGAGGATGCACCAGTCGGGCTGTTCGAGGGTCGCCACCCGGCTGCCCCACACGTGCAACGGGATCGTTCCCATGTTCGCGAGGTACAGCAGCGACTCCAGATTATCGCACACGAAGTAGTCGATCTCGCGCTCGGTGTCCGCGCTCCACATGCGCTCCGTGCGGAGCCATTCCGGAATGAATCCGGGAGCATCCTTCTGGAAGAACGACTTGCCGCTGATGCCGTCGGGAAACCTGGTCAGGACGACGGGGCGATCCTTCAGGAACGGCAGCAGCCAGGGCGAGATGGCGCGGTAGTACTCGATCAGGTCGCCCTTCGTGTAACCCTCATCCGGCCAGAAGACCTTACTCAGGTTCGAGAACACAACCTCGCGAGGGAGAGGGGAGATGGGAGAAGTACTGTCCGGCGGCACCTCGTCGTCCTTCTCCCTTCTCCCATCTCCCTGGAGAATGCAGTCCTTAGGCTCCTTATCATCCCTGAATCGCAGGAAGACTGGTTGGCGCAGGAGACCGTCCGGCGTGATCTCTTTGTAGCGCACCTCGATGACCAGCCGTGGCTCGACCCAGACGACGTCAATGCCCTGGGGGATGGGCCCTGACTCGCATGGTGTAGTGGGCCGCACGGAGGCCTCGAGCTCTGTGCCTACATCCTTGAGCTGCTTCGCGTCGAACCCCGACCCGACCCGCCCGGTGAACGTGAGCTTCCCGTCGACGTAGCCGCCGACGAGCAGCGCGCCGAACCCGCCGCGCGAGCCCTTGGGCTTCGAGTAACCGACTACGGCGAAATCGTCGGTACGGTCTGCGCGGATCTTGAGCCAATTGGCGGAGCGGCCGCCGCGATAGGTCGAGTCCGCCTTCTTCGCCATGATCCCCTCGAGACCAAGCTGGACGACGTGCTCGTACAGGTCCTCGCCCTTCGTCTCGAAGTGTTCGGAGTAGCGCAACGCGCCGGCGCGAGGGAGCAACTTCGCGAGCACCGCTTTGCGCTTGACGAGCGGCAGTGGCCGCACGTCATAGCCCTCGAAGGCAAGCAGGTCGAAGACGTAGAAGGTGGCCGGCGTTTCGACCGCCGCACGCTTGATCAGGGGAAGGCCGGACAACCTGGCGCGGTTCTGCAGGCGATTGAAACTCGGATGTCCCGCGTCATCGAGGACGACGATCTCGCCGTCGAGGATCAGGCCTTCATACGGTAGCGCGGCGACGGCGCGCGCGATTTCGGGAAACGCCGCCGTCATGTCGTGACCCTTGCGGGAGACGAGCCTCGCCGCACCGTCCTCCCGCGCGGCGCGCAGCCGGTAGCCATCGAGCTTCAGCTCGAACAACCAGCCTGCCTTCGAAAACGGCTCCTCGCGCGTCTCGGCGAGCATCAGCTCCGTGTCGGCGACTCGCACGGCGCGCTTGGGAGCGCCGAGCTTCTCCATCTCCTTTTTGAGAGGGGCCGCCCGATCCTTCGCGGCGCGCAGCTCCTCGACCGTCATCCCGGAGAGCACCGATTCGTTGGAATAGGGCTTCTCGGGATCCGCGTACCCGTCCTTCTCCTTGATCAGCAGCCATTCCTTGACGCCCTTCTTGAGCTTCACGAGCGTCCACTTGCCGCGCAGCTTGTAGCCCTTCAGCTCGAAGAGGAGCTTGCCCTTTTTGAATCCCTCGAACGGGTCCTCGAGGGGCACCCACACTCCGCGATCCCAGACGATCACTTCCCCGGCGCCGTAGTTGCCCTCGGGGATGATTCCCTCGAAGTCGCCGTACTCCATGGGGTGATCTTCGACGTTGACGGCGAGACGCTTGTCGGCGCGGGTGGCGGAGGGGCCCTTGGGAACCGCCCACGACCGCAGCACGCCTTCCATTTCGAGACGGAGGTCCCAGTGCAGCCGCGTCGCGGCGTGCATGTGGACGATGAACAAGCCGCCGGCCTTGGGCGCCGGGGTAGGCGGCCGCGCCCCCGGCTCCGTGGTGCGGTCGAGCGAACGCTTGGCGCGATAGGCGCTTAGCGGGTCGTTCGCGGGCGGGGGCGGTGGACCCTTACGGTTTGCGGGCATGAGAGGGGTGTGGTTATCATAGCCTCTTATGAGCGCTCATTCCATCGGTTCGGCCACGGTCTCTTTCGGCCTCGTGTCGGTGCCGGTCAAGATGTTTTCGGCCGGCGAGTCGTCCGCCAACATTTCGTTCAACTGGCTCCACAAGAAGGACGGATCCCGGTTGAAGCAGCAGTACGTCTGCTCTAAGGACGGCGAGAAGGTCGAGAAGGAGGACATGATCAAGGGCTACGAGTTCACCAAAGGGCAGTACGTCCTCTTCACGACCGACGAGCTGAAGAAGCTGGAAGAGCCGCGCGGCACCGGGGCGATCGAAATCACCGAGTTCCTCCCGGCCGACCAGGTGGACCGCATTTACGTCGACAAGACGTATTTCTTGGGCCCCGACAAGGGCGGCGAGCGCGCTTACAAGCTCTTAGGCGATGCGCTCAAGAAGACGGGACGAGTGGGCATCGGCCAGTGGGCGGCGCGCGGCAAGCAGTACTTGATCCTCGTCCGCCCGATGGAGAACGGCCTGGCGATGGAGCAGCTGCGCTACCCGGAGGAGCTGCGCTCGATCGCCGACGTGCCGATCCCCAAGACCGAAGTCAAGAAGAACGAGCTGGATATGGCGATCAAGTTCATCGATCAGGGAACGTCGGAAGAATTCCGGCCGCAGGAGTACAAGGACAACGTGCGCCGCCGCATCCAGGACATGATCCAGCAGAAGGTCGAGGGCAAGGAGATCACCGAGGAGCCGACCGAAGCGCCCAAGACGCAGATCCTCGATCTGATGGAAGCGTTGAAGGCGAGCTTGAAGGGTGGGAAGGGCGCCGAGGAACGCAAGCCCGCGAAGGCTAAGCGAAAAGCGTCCTGAACTTCGCGGCGAGCTTCGGACCCTCGCCCTTCCCTTCGTGCTTGAAGAACACGTAGGCGTCGCTCCACGCCTTCCCCATGTCGCGCACCTTCTCCACCCAGTCCTCCATCGACTTTTTCGAATACCCTTCGTCGCGCAGCCGCACGTACCCGAAGTCCGCCGTCGGCTCGCGCGGCGTCGTCCCCTCCGCGGTGTCGGCGACGCACAGCGCGGCGTTCCCGGTCCGGAGCACGTCGTAGACTTCGGCGTCGAACCACGAAGCGTGTCGGAACTCCCAGGCGCACTTCAAGTCGGGCGGGAATTGGGTGAGCACGTCGCCCAGGCGATCGAGATCCTTCTTGAAGTTGGGCGGAAGCTGGAAGAGAATCGGCCCGAGCTTGGGGCCCAGGGTGCGTGCGGTCTCCAAGAAGAAGCGCAGGTTCTCGTCGACGTTCTTGAGCCGGGCGATGTGCGTGATGCGCTGCGGGGCCTTGAGCACGAAACGGAATTCCGGCGGGGTCACGGCATCCCACCTCGCCACAATCTTGGGGGTCGGCATTCGATAGAAGGTGTAGTTGATCTCGACGGTCTCAAGCTTGCTGGCGTAGTACTCCAACCACTTGGCAGTGGGGAGCTTGGGCGGATAGAAGGTCCCCTTCCATTCAGGGAAGTTGTACCCGGACGTGCCGACGAACAGACGCATGTGCAAAACTGGCGGCGGTGTTGCGGGCGTGCAACCCGCGGCGGCGTGACTTGTGTCACGCGGAACCACTACGCCGTTCGCCAGTATCAAGGCGGTGCCTATCTCACCCATTGGGGAGCCTACAACAATGACCGTCAAGCCCATCCTCGCGGCGCTGCTCGTCGCCGCGACCGCGTGCGGGACGTCGGCCGAGACGGAGCGCAAGCTCGCCGATCTCGAGCAGGCGAACGCACAGCGTGACAGCTTGCTGCAAGAAGTGGCCGTCAGCGCCCGCCTGCTGAGCGACGTCAGCTCGGCGCTATCGAAGGTGCAAGTCCGCGGCCGCCAGATCCGTACCTCGTCCGAAACCCCGTTGCTCGCGCAACGTGACTCGATGATGCAGAAGCTCCGCTACGTCGTCGCTCGCGTGAGCGAGACGGAGACGAAGCTCAACCAGGCCCAGAACCGCATCAAGGGTCTCACCAATCTGTCGGACAGTCTGCCCTTCTGGCTCTCGATGATGGCGACGAACCTCGGCGCCATCATCGAGAGCCAGAAGGCCACCATCACCGCGCTCACCGAGCAGGTGACGAGCCTCGAGACCGAAAACGTGGCGCTGCGCGACACCGTGGCCAACGTGACCACGCGCGAGAACACCGTCTACTACATCATCGGGACCAAGGACGAGCTGAAGCAAAAGGGCGTCATCGTCGAAGAGGGCGGGAGCCGCGTGCTGTTCGTCTTGTGGCGCACCGGCAGCATCCTGGCTCCGGCGCGTGAAATGGACCCCGCGTTGTTCACGCCCATCAACAAGCGCGACGTGAGAGAGATTCAGCTGCCCAGCGCCACGAGCGAGTACCGCATCGCGTCGCGTCAGGACCTGGAATTCCTGGGGACGCCCCGCACCGAACAGGGCAAGATCACGGGCACCTCGACGCTGCAGATCTCGGCTCCCGAGCAGTTCTGGCGTAACTCGAAGTTCTTGATCATCGTCCAGGAGGGGCAGACGAGCGGGGGCCCTAATACGGGGGGACGGACCGACTGACGTTCCCCCGCAGTACGGCGTACCGAGCCCCACATCACCCCGCGTGGTGTGGGGCTCTCTCTTGCAAGGATCGGGACCATGGCGCGGTGTAAGTGGGCCGAATCGAGCGACCTCATGATCGCCTATCACGACCGCGAGTGGGGCGTCCCGGTCCACGACGACCGGCAGCTCTTCGGCAAGCTCATCCTGGACGGCTTCCAGGCGGGGCTGTCTTGGTCAACCATCCTGAACAAGCGCGACAATTTTCTCGCAGCGTTCGACGGATTCGACGCGAAGAAGATGGCTGCCTACGACCGGCGGCGCATCGCCAAGCTGCTCAAGAACGCAGGGATCA
>Ga0193713_1000860_pt1 | contig 10127 bp, 2 predicted proteins | sample H3a2metaG_FD_143054 | JGI IMG/M metagenome (GOLD analysis project Ga0193713, IMG submission 143054) | Soil microbial communities from a riparian zone of the East river system, Colorado, United States - H3a2 | ecosystem: Environmental > Terrestrial > Soil > Riparian zone | place: USA: East River... | reverse complement strand
AGCGACCCTGCCCGTCGCCTATAAGGTAGGCCCGGTTGCGGCCGCGGCGGCGCCGACTGCGAAGGTCTTCTGCCTCCCGCCGTGGAACACGCCGCGTAACGCAAAGCTCCTGGGCGGCAGCGCCGGGATGGCGGTGCGCGCCGACGTTCGCAACTTCGTGATGCTGTCAGAAGGCTTTCGCGCGGGCGAGAGCGCGAAATTCGACAAGGCCGCCAAGGCGTTTACCGATTTCATGCGCACGGACATCTCGTCGCGGCCGTTCGGCCTCTGCAGCTCCCGCATCAACTTCTGGACCGTCTTCATCGAGTCGCAGGAAAACGGGACGAGCCACCTGACGCCGCTGCTGCCGCTTACGGGGGACAAGAGCGAGCCCGTACCGGATCCGCTACCGACGCGGGCTCCCGCGAGCCCCAAATCCGCGGAGGAGCTCGTTGAGCGTGTCGGCTATCCGACCACGGATGACCGGAACAAAGCTGGCAACATGAGCGCCGCTGCCATCACGGCGGGGTTCGGAACGCAGACGACGGAATGGAACGCTCTTTACGGCGCGGGATTCAATACGAATCTGACCGAGGCAATCTACAAGAAGTGGGTGCGCCTTGCGGACCTGCGCATCCCCGACGAGCGGGACACGGCGTTCGGGCTTGCGAGTGGCGTGTGGCCGAACGCCGAGGACCCGCGTCCCGCGCGTTCGCTTAGCCTGCATCCCTTCCGCACCCAGCGCCCGGACATCGATCAGCTCCTGCCCGTGCTCAAGGAGGACACAAGCGGTACTGCGCTCGGCGACCTATGGGGAGCGGGGAAGCTGAGTCGGTCGCACGTACTGTTCATCTGCCTCGGCGGTGCGAGAGCGGGCGCCCGCAGCGCAACCCCGGAAATCATTTCCGTCTCGGTCGAAACCGACCAGCAGCCGCGCATCGACAAGGTCGGGCCGGGAATGCGCACGAAGCTGAAGCCTTTCGCATTTCCCGCCACCGTCAGCCTGGACGCCCGCGGCGTCTTCGTGCACGAGTCCGCACACTCGTTCGGCCTCAAGGACGAATACGGTGGCGCGAGCGACTTCCCGGGCTCCATGAACGATGACGTGAAAGATTCGGTCAACGTGCAGCCGGTCAGCACGGCAACGACCGGTGCCAAGATCGACCCCGCCAAACTCAAATGGAACCTGCCGCGTATCGATCGGGCTGCGACGCTGGTCAAGCAACCCACCGTCACCGCGGCCGGCGACGTCGAGATCACCGTCGTGGCCGGTCAGGCCAAGTTCGCCCTTGGGGACGTCGTGCTGCTGCGGCAGCGCCTGCTGTCGCCCACGTCGAAAGTCAGCAAGGAGATCACGGTCACGGATCCTTCGACCGCGGTTGCCGACGGCGAGCGCGTGAAGCTCCACGGCCCTGCCGGCGCGGTGACGGCTGCGGACTTCCCGAAGGGGAGTATCGCGTTCGCGCAGAAGAAAGCCGGTGCCGTGAAGCTCAACCTGATCGCGGACGAGATTGTCGCGCACATCAAGACGACCGGTGTGGCGCTCAACACCACCTTCGGTACGGCGGCCGCGGGCTATGTCTGCGTGCCGAAGGACACGCCGGAATGGTCCTCGCACTGGACCGTGCAGAGTGCGACGAATATTCCGGCCGACCCGGCCGCCCCCGGCAAACCCCTCATCCCGTTTCGGCCCACACGACGTCCGTACATCGTGGGTGCGTACGAAGGCGGGAGAGGATTCCACTGCGGCGTCTTGCATCCCACCGGTATCTGCATGATGCGTCAGCTCGAAATCCCCGCGACCACCACAGCCGCGAAGCCCGGTATCGCGTACGAGTTCTGCGCGGTCTGCGCGTACGTGCTCGTGGACGCACTCGATCCGTCGAAGCACGCTGACCTGGACAAGAACTTCATCGCCGATCGTCACTACAAGGCCAAGAAATGAGCGAGCGCGGCACACTCGAGATCATTGCCGAGCACCTCGGGCTAGCGATGAAGCCGCTCGCCGATGCGGTGGCGGATGTCGACTCGTTCGTGCGCTTCATGGGGCGCATCGGCTGGAAGGTCGATTCGCTGCCGCCGCAGTGGGCGGCTGTCGCAAACGCCGTTCGCGACGTCGTTTTGGCCGTCGTCGCGCTGGTGAGGCACCGAGCGTGGCGAACGCTCAGCAGGCGCTGCAGGCCGTGCGTACGCTCAGCGAGAGCGTTCGCGGCATCAACGAAGCGCCCGGCGGCGTCGAGGTCGCCGCGTTCCTTGCGGACATGCACGAGCGGTTACTCGAGGTGCTCATCGTCGATTACCTGCGGGCCGAGCTGCCGACGCTCGCAGGCGTGTTCCGCGCAGCAGGTGTCATCACCGAGGAATTCAAGGAAGAAGCGCCTGGGCGGCCGGCCTTCACCGAGACGCGCTTCCGGTTCGATGAGCTCGTAGCCATGGCCGCCGATCCGGGGTCGATTCCCGCGCGCATCTACGGCTGGGGCACGCCGCAGCTCGACTTCACGCTGATCGCCGAGCACGTGTCGTACATCCTTGCCGCAGCGGGCCTGATCGTCGTGCGCGAGGATCTGGAGGACGACGAGCGCGCGGGCCTTCAGGGCGAGGCCGACACGCTCGACAGAGTGACCTCCACTCAGCTGCGCTATTCGATCGCGGAGTTCGAGCTGCTCGGTCAGACACGGGACGTCGCGCTGGCACTGCTGGAAATGCCCGGCGGCGGCGGAGCGCTGCCCGGGCTCATGCTGCGACCCGTGCTGCCGACGGACATCGCGCTGGAGCAACCGCTGACGGAGGCGCTCAAGCTGCAACTGCGGGCTGGCATCGATCTGGGCCAGCCGTTCGGCATCTACGTGCGGCCCGGCGAAGTCGGCGTTCGCTATCCGTTTCAACCGGGTACGCCGCCGCCTTCGGTGGGCTTCGGCGCGGACCTCAAATACGAGCCGGCGGCGCTCAACGTCCTGCTCGGCAAGGCCGGCGAAAGCCGTCTCGAAATTGCCGGCATCACACTCGGCGTCGCGCTCGACATCATCGTGACGCCCGACTTCGAGCTGCAACTGAAAGGCGACTGCTCGGGGCTCGCCGTGGTGCTCGCCATCAGCGAGCAGGACAGCTTCCTCGGCTCGCTGTTCGGCAACACCGATCTGCGCGTGGACGTACCGCTCGGATTTCGCTGGTCCAACAAGCGGGGCTTCTCGTTCGTCGGCAGCGCTGGCCTCGAAGTCACCGTCGCGCCGCACCTGCAGATCGGCTTTCTCACGCTCGACACCGTCCATCTCGGAGCGCTGCTGAATCTCTCGAGCGGCGCGCCACCCTCGCTCGATATCGTCGCCGACGTCGGACTGAGTGCGGCGATAGGCCCGATTCAGGCGGCGGTCGAGCAGATCGGCGTTCAGCTCGAAATTCAGGCGCAACGTGGCAATGCGGGCCCCTTCAATGTGACCGTGGGGCTGCGAGGTCCGACAGGCATCGGCGCCGCCATCGACGCCGGGCCGATCTCCGGCGGCGGCTTCCTCGCGTTCGACCGTGACGCCGGGCGCTACGCCGGAATTCTGCAGCTGCAGATCTACGAGTACGGCATCACGGCCATCGGCCTGCTCGACACGAAGCTCCCCGGCGGCGCCTCGGGCTATTCCTTCCTGATCATCATCGCCGTCGAGCTGCCGCCCATTCAGCTCGGTTACGGCTTCACGCTGAACGGCGTGGGAGGCCTCGCCGGCATCCACCGCACCATGATCACGGAAGCCATACAGGCCGGCATCCGCAATCACAGCGTCGATCACATCCTGTTCCCAGAGGACCCCGTTCAGAACGCGCCGCAGATCATCAGCGATCTGCGCACCATCTTCCCGCCGATGCAGAACCGGTTCGTGTTCGGTCCCATGGCCATCATCGGCTGGGGCACGCCGACGCTCGTGTTCGTCGAGCTTGGCATCCTGCTCGAGCTGCCGGCGCCGATCCGCCTCGTGCTGCTCGGCCAGGTCACCGTGCTCGTGCCGACGCCCGATGCGCCGGTGCTCGAGCTGCACGTCGATGTGCTCGGCATACTCGACTTCGAAGGCAAGAAGATTTCCATCGATGCGGTTATCCACGACTCGCGTATCGTGGCCTTCGCACTGTCCGGCGACATCGCATTTCGTCTGAGCTGGGGCGAGCGCCCGAATTTTGCCCTCTCCGTCGGCGGGCTCAACCCGCGCTTTCAGCCGCCGCCCGGCTTTCCCGACCTGCGCCGCATCACGGTGTCGATCGGGTTCGAGGACAACCCGCGCATCTCGGTGCAGGGCTATTTCGCGATCACTTCGAACACGCTGCAATTCGGTGCCCTCGCGGAGCTCTATGCGGAGAAGGCGGGCTTCAACGTTCATGCGTGGCTCGGTTTCGACGCGCTCTTGCAAGTGATCCCGCTGTGGTTCGTCATCGACTACAACATCGGGGCAGCGCTGAAGCGCGGCGGCAGCACCATCGCCAGCGTGCGCCTGCACGGCGACTTGAGCGGCCCGAGCCCATACCATGTCAAGGGCAAGGCATGCGTCTCGCTGCTGTTCTTCGATGTGTGCGTGGGGTTCGACGTCACCTTCGGGTCGGAGGATCCGGCCACACGGCCGCTGGTCAACCCGTGGGACTTGTTGAAAGCCGCCATCGAAAGCGCCGAGAGCTGGACTTCACTGCTGCCGTCGAACGCACTGCAGGTCGTCACGACGGCACGTTCGGCGGACGCACCGCCGCTCCTCATCGAGCCCGTCGGCGGTGCTCGGTTGCGCGAGCGCGTGCTGCCGCTCAATCGCGATCTGAACAAGTTCGGTGAAGCGGTGCTCGCGGGTCCGAGCCGCTACGCCGTGTCCGCAGTGAGCGTTGGGACGAACTCGCTCCAGACATGGGGCGCATCGCAGGATCACTTTGCGCGCGCACAGTTCGAGTCGCTGTCCGATGCGGAGAAGCTCTCGGCGCCTTCGTTCGAAGCCATGGAGGCCGGCGTCGAGTTCGACGGCGACGAGCTGGGCGTCGGCGGCGCGCTTGCGAAGGATCTCACCTACGAGACGCGCATCGTCGATTCGCCGTTCGCGGGCCGCACCGGGCCGGTGTTTCCACTGCCGTTCACGCATCAGGTCGCCATGCTGCAGCTCGGATCGGCCCGGCGTGCAGCAATCCGGAACACCGGGTCGCAGCGCTTCGCGCCCGATGCCGCCGCGGTGCGCGGCGCCGTCCTCGACGACGACGTGTACGTCATTGCCAACACCGAGGATCTCGCGCTTCGCACCGAATTCACGCCACCCACAACCAAAGGACAGGCCAACGCCGTGCTGAAGAAGCATCTCGCCGCACATCCCGAGGACCGGGATCGGCTGCAGGTGATCGCGCAGCACGAGGCGGCCGAGGTCATCACGTAGCAGCACCATGCCCGACTCGCCGCTCGCCTCCTATGCATTCCTGCCCTGGCTGCGACAGGGACTGGCGCAACGCATCGCCCGCGTCGACGGCGAGCCCTCGCCCGACGTGCATGTGCGGGTTCCCGTCGCGGTCACTCTGAACTCGGACCCGAACCTCACCGCGACCGCTCCGCTCGCCTTGTTCGGGCCCGGCGAAGTCACCGCCATCGACCCCGGCGTGATCGCGCGCGTGTACCCGACGCCCGACACATTCGATGCAGAGAGCAATTACTTTCCTCTCATCGAGTTCGAGCAACCGGATCTGCCGTGGCGCTACACGGCGGCGCGTGCCACGTCCGCCGACCGGCTGCGCCCGTGGCTGTGCCTGATCACGCTGCGCGAAGACGAGATCGGAAAATTCGAAGAGACCGGCGCGGACGGCAGGCTACCGGTAGTCACCGTCGCAAGTGGTGAATCGCTGCCGAAGCTGGACCAGAGCTGGGCGTGGGTACACGTGCAGGTTTCCGGACCGCAAGCGCAAGCCACCAACGCCGCCGCGTTGCAGACGCTGCTGGCGACAACTCCGGAGCGCGTGATCTCGCGGCTGCTCTGTCCGCGACGCCTCGAGCCGAACCTGAAGTACCGCGCGATGCTGGTGCCTGCATTCGAGCGCGGCCGCCTCGCCGGGCTGCACGAGGATGTTGCCGGCGATGCGCTGGTGCCAGCATGGACGCCGGAGAGCTCGAACCTGCGCCTGCCTGTCTATTTTCACTGGCGATTCGGTACGGGCGCTGCGGGAGACTTCGAATTCCTCGCCAGGCAGCTGCAACCGCGCCAGCTCCCGCCGGGCATCGGCGTCCGTCCGCTCGATACGAGCGATGCTGGCCTGGGATTGCCGCCAGCGGACACGGATCCCATGACTCTCGAAGGCGCGCTGGTGCCGCCGCGCTTCAAGCGGGCAACGTGGGACGGAGCGGTCCCCACTGCATTCCGGACCAAGCTTGCCGGCTTGCTGAACGCTCCCGCGCGGCTTCTTGCCCAGCCCGGCGGCAGTCGCGTGGTCGGCCCGCCGCTGTATGGGCGCTGGCATGCGAGGCGCGAGGAGCTGTCGCTGGCCGCGAACCCGACGCGCCCATGGTTCCACACGTTGAATCAGGATCCTCGCAACCGAGTGCCCTCCGGGCTCGGAACGCTCGTCATCCAGAACCTGCAGCGGCAACTCATGGCAAGCGCGTGGCTGCAGGTTGATGGTATTCGCGAAGCGAATCAGAAGCTGCGCTTTGCGCAGTTTGCGCGCGCCGCTGCGGAGCGCATGTTCGTGCGGCACGTCAACGTGAGTGACGACGTGGCGGTGCTGAACATGACCAGCCCGTTGCACGCCAAAGTGCGCGCGAGCCCGATGACGGTCGCCGCGCGTATGCAGACGAGCCCCGTCGCACCGGGGTTGCTGGCACCTCAATTCCGGCGCGTGACCCGCAATGCCGGGCCGCTCGCACGCCGTCTGCGCCGTCGATCCGACGCTCCGCGAGAGCCGCTCCTCGCGCGCATGAATCGTGGCGACCTCAAGAGTGCGCCGCCACCCGCCGTTCCAGAGGGTGCGCTCACGCCCAAGTCAGGCGGCGAGATACGCGGACCCGGCTGGTTGAGCAAAGAGGACAAAGCACGTCTCGCCGCGTGGGCGAAGTGGCTAGGCGTGCTCGCGATCGTACTACTTATCGTTGCCGTCATTGCTGCGGCGGTCGTCGGGCTCGCAGTCGCGGCGGTGGCACTCGCGGCTGCCGTGGCCGCATTCGTCGCACGCGAAGTAATTCGCCGGCGCACGGCCGCAGCGAACCGCATCACGGCCTTCACCGAAGGCACGCTGCAGCCCGCCGACATCGAAGCCGCCACGCCACCGGGCAATTTCCGAGTTACGGAACGTGCGCTGCCGGGCGGTGCCGCGGCACCGCCCGCACCTGCGCCGAGCGCGGCAGCAGCTGCACGCACTGACGCAGAAGCCGTGCTGCTGTTCCGCCAGGCGAGTGCCGAGGCGATGCGCGAGATCTCCGCGCCTGCCATCGAGCCGCCGGTGTTGCAGGCGGTCGCGCTTTCAGAGGTGCGCAAGAAGCTCGCCACCGAGCTGTCCCCGACAAAGACCTTCGCCGATTCGTTCCGTGGCAGGCTGCGTTTTCCGCCCGGCAAGGTGCGCCAGCCGCCGGGCGATGATCCGATCGAGCCGGTGATGGCAGCGCCGGAGTTTCCGCAGCCCATGTACAAGCCCCTCGGCGAGCTGTCGCAGGACTGGCTGCTGCCCGGCATCGACAAGATTCTGCCGAACACCACCGTAGTGCTCGAGAGCAATCAGACGCTGATCGAGAGCTACATGGTCGGCCTGAACCACGAGATGGCGCGCGAGCTGCAGTGGAACGAATATCCGACGGACCTGCAGGGCACGTACTTCCAGCAATTCTGGGAATCCCGGGGCTACGTCGGCTCCGCGGACCCGGCCACCTTGCGCGACATCCGCGCGGTCAACGAGTGGCGCAACAGCCAGCTTGGCGCGAACGGCCTGCGCAACCCGGACCCCTCAGCGCGGCAGCTGGTGCTTCTGGTGCGCGGCGAGCTGCTGCGCCGGTATCCGAACACAATCGTGTATGCGGTGAATGCCGTCTCCGGACCGCAGGGGCACGAGCTCGGCGAGGAGGAGCGTCACCCCCTGTTCCGAGGTTCTCTGCAGCCGGATGTGACGTTCTTCGGCTTCGATCTCACCGCGGACGAGGCCCGCGGCAGCTCCGAGCCCGGCGCGGCGAATCAGGGCTGGTTCTTCATTTTCCAGGAGCAACCGACCGAGCCGCGCTTCGGTCTGGACGTAGCGGATGCCGCGTTGGGTGGAGCGCCAACCAAGTGGTCGGACCTGTCGTGGAGCCATGTCGCCGCGACAGAAGCGGAGTTTTCTGCCATCCGCTACATCGATCTCGACACGCAGCTGCCGGATACATCGCAGGTGACGGAGACAGGCTCCGCCGCGTGGCATGCGGACTCGGGGCTGGGTGCTCACGGTGCAACTGCCGCGCACCTGGCATTCATCACGTTGCAGCAACCCATGCGCGTGGCTCTACACGGCGCTGACATGATCGCGGCTGCATGAGGGAGGGCGAAGTGAATCGCGACAAGGAAACTTTCGCTGCGGTAAATCGGGCGCGAGCCGCCGTGGACGATTCGCGAGACAGTCTCGCCAAGGAGCGGACACAGATCGCACGGGGGCGCCTCAGGCTCCGAGATGCTCGCCGCAGCCGACCGAAAGGCGATGCTGCGCTGGCGCGTGAAGAACGCGCGCTGAAGGAGCGAACCGCTGCGCTGAACGATGCGCGGCGCAGCGCGCGAGGGGCGAAGGCCGACTACCTCAAAGCTCTCGCGGCATGGCTGGGTAGCCCGGATGATGTGGGCAGAGACTTCGCACGGCTGAGCGCTGCTTATCCCATTCTGCTGATGCCGGTGCGCATCGAAACGCGCTTCTTCACAAACCCGGCGCCCGGCGAGCTGCGCGTGCGCATCTATCCAGACGAGATCGCAGCGGACAGTCACGAATCGCCCCTGACTGATATCGAGCGCACTGCCGGGGAAGACTTCTGGCGTCGCGCGTGGAATCCTGCGGACGAGCTCGCTGCGTGGCAGGGGCTCATTGGCAAGATCGCGCCGGCGCGTGCCGCATGGGTGGTGCTCGCGACCGAGCCCGTCAATATCGCTCGGCGGCCGACGGAGCCGCCCGTGTTCGGCCCCGTCGCCACTCAGGACAGCGGATGGACGCGCGCGACATATGCGCGTCTTCTGCCGGATCGCTGGGTGATCGTGTGTTTTCGCGGCGGCGTCGAGGTGAAGCGGGCGGTGACCCGCCCGGTGATAGATCCTCTGGCGCTCACCCTGTCACCCTCCACCGATGCCACGGATCCGGCCGAGGTCATCGACATCAGCGGCGACGGGCTCATGGTCGATCGTGACGTGTACTGGACGCTTGATTTTCCCGAAGCGGAAGCAGCGGGCATGGCCGTGCGCATCCCGCTGCAAGCAGCGGATGACGCGGGCTTCGATCGCATCCTGGTGGCCGGAGTGAAAGGGTCGCTGGATGTCGATGCAGCAGCGAAGCGCTTGTCCGAGCTGCTTACGGCGCACCACTACGGTCGAGGCCTCGCGATCCTGCCGCAAGGCATGCCCACGAATAATCTGAGCGGCCGTCCCTCCGCCTACCCTCCTCCGGATCCGACGGGCAGCGTGTCCTTCAATGTGGAACGAGGGCCCGCGCTGGCTACGCCCGGCACCAGCGGTGCGGAGCTTGCGGCGGCGCTCGGTATCAGCGCATCGACGTTCGACCATGTGAGCGGCGCGGACTTGCATGAGCAAGCGCGCGCGGCGGCGATGAGCACGCTGTTGTGGCCTGCAACGTGGGGGTATTTCCTCGAGCAGTGGATGCACCCAGCCGTCGATCGTGAGTTGCAGCGCGAGATCGAGCAGTACTTCGTGGAGTACGTGCGGGGGCGCGGACCGCTGCCGCTGTTCCGCGTTGGAGGCACGCCTTACGGCGTGCTGCCGGTGTCCTCACTGCGAACTTGGCGAGCGGACCGCGAGAAGAGCGGGGTCCCGTCGCAGTTACCCAGGGTGCTGCAGGCGCTGGAGCCCATCTGGAAAAACGCCGTGCCGAATGTGCCTCGCATCGGCCGCTCCGCCGATCCCGATCAGGACCTGCTGGAAGTGCTGGAGCTCGACGCCAGCGCGCGCGAAGTCTGGGTGCGCTCCGTGTACGGCCCCGACTTC
>Ga0193713_1000858_pt1 | contig 10141 bp, 8 predicted proteins | sample H3a2metaG_FD_143054 | JGI IMG/M metagenome (GOLD analysis project Ga0193713, IMG submission 143054) | Soil microbial communities from a riparian zone of the East river system, Colorado, United States - H3a2 | ecosystem: Environmental > Terrestrial > Soil > Riparian zone | place: USA: East River... | reverse complement strand
CGCGCGCGTCGTCGCCCGGCTGCGCGATCGGCATGCGGTCACGCTTGGCTTCGCGACCGGCGCGACGATGAGGCCGGTCTATGCCCGCCTCATCGCCGCCACACGCGCCGGCGATGTCTCATTCAGGGCGGTGTCCAGCTTCAACCTAGATGAATATGTCGGCGTCGCGCCGCAATCGCCGGGAAGCTTCCAAGCCTACATGCAAGAGCATTTGTTTGGGCATGTTGACATGGAAGCCGGACGGGCAAGAATTCCCGACGGCATGGCCGGCGACATCGCCGCCGAGGCGGCGCGCTATGAGGCGCTGATTGCCGCTGCCGGTGGCATCGACCTGCTGCTGCTCGGCATCGGCGCCAACGGCCACATCGGCTTCAACGAACCGGGTTCGGATTTTGAGTCACGCACCCGCGAGATCAGGCTCGACGAAACTACCCGCCTCGCGAATGCCCGCAATTTTCCCTATCCCGCATCGGTTCCCGAGCGTGCGATCACGATGGGCATCGCGACAATCCTGGAGGCGCGCAGCATCCTGCTGATCGCAACCGGACCGGAGAAGGCGGCCGCCGTGGCAGCCGCAATTGACGGCCCAATCGCGCCGGCTTGTCCCGCCTCCGCGCTCCGCCTGCACGATAACGTCCATATCCTTTGCGACGAAGCGGCCGCCGCCGCGATCGCCAACCAGCCTCACAACAACAATCGGAGAACAGCATGAGCTGGCGGCAGCGCGATTTTATGGTGCCGGGACGCTCGCTGGCGGTGGGCGACCGTGGTATGGCCGCGACCTCTCACCCCGCCGTCACGCTCGCCGCCGTCGACATTCTGCGCAGCGGCGGCAACGCGGTCGACGCCGCCATCGCCGCCATCGCGCTCCAGGGCGTCATCGACCCGCATATGACCGGCATCGGCGGCGACTGTTTTGCGATCTATGCTCCCGCCTCAGGCCAGCCTGTTGCAATCAACGGCTCGGGCAGAGCACCAGCGAAGGCCGAGCTCGGCTGGTTTCGGCAACAGAGGCTGGTGTCGATCCCTGACGATTCGCCCCATGCCGTCACCGTTCCGGGTGCGGTCGACGCCTGGTGCCGGCTTGCCGCCGATTTTGGCTCGAAAGGGCTGGACGAGATTCTGGCACCGGCGATCCGTGCGGCCGAGAACGGCTTCGTGATCCCGCCCCGCTCCGCGCTGGACTGGTCGCGCTATGCCGACCGCATAGAAAGACATCAGACCGGCGTCCCGGTCTATCTGCCCGGTGGCGTTGCGCCCGGCATCGGCAGCAAACTCATCCATCCGGCGCTCGGCGCGACGCTGCGCCGAATCGCGCGCGAGGGACGCGCCGCGTTCTACGAGGGCGCCGTCGCCGAAGAAATCGTGGCAACGTTGAGGAAGCTGGGCGGGCTGATGCAACTTGAAGACCTTGCAAGCGCCAGAGCGGAGTATGTTGCGCCGATCGGCGCCGACTATCGCGATCATCTCATCTGGCAATGCCCACCCAACGGACAGGGCGTCGCAGCGCTGCTGATCGCCCGCATCCTCGCCGGCTTCGACATGGCCGACCCGGCGCTCGGCGAAGCAGACCGCATTCACCTCCTCGCCGAGGCAACCAAGGTGGCCTACCGGCAACGCGACGCGCTGGTCGCCGATCCGGCCTTTCATCCGCTCGATGTCGAGACGCTGCTGTCGGACGCCTCGATCACGGCATTGCGCGCCACCATCAGCACGAAGCGCGCCAGCGCCCCGGCGGACTTCGAGATGCCCGTCCATCGTGACACCGCCTATGTTGCGGTCGCCGACCGCGACGGCAACATGGTGTCCTTCATCAATTCGCTGTTCTTCGCCTTCGGCAGCGGCATCTACGCCCCTCGCTCGGGTGTGCTGCTGCAAAACCGCGGTTCGGGCTTCCGCCTCATCGAGGGCCATCCTAACGCCATCGCGCCGGGGAAACGTCCCTTTCACACCATCATTCCGGGCTTGCTCGCGAAGCATGGCAAACCCATCATGGCATTTGGCGTCATGGGCGGACAATATCAGGCCACGGGACACATGCAGATCCTGAGCGGAGTGCTCGACCGCGGCCTCGACATCCAGCAATCCTCGGACGCCCCGCGCAGCTTCGCCTTTGACGGCACGCTGTCGCTCGAACCGACGGTGTCCGGCTCGGTTGCCGACGATCTGATCGCTCGCGGCCATCGTGTGACGTGGGCGGACGAGCCGCTTGGAGGTTTCCAGGCGGTGCAGATCGCTTCCAACAGCGGCACCATGTATGGCGCGTCGGATCATCGCAAGGACGGCATCGCGCTGGCGGCGTGACCAGGATGGGACAAATAATGATGTCGGGTCGGACACCATGAGCGAGACGGCGGCGGACGCGATTCTGTCGATCGAGCAGTTGACGCTGGCGCTGCCCGCCGACGCCGATCGAGCCTTTGCCGTCGAGGCGGTCTCGCTCACGCTGCACCCGCGGCAGATCCTTTGCGTTGTCGGTGAATCCGGCTCCGGCAAGACGGTCTGCGCCTCCGCTGTGATGGGCCTGTTGCCCAACGACATTCGACCGGTCGCAGGGGCCATTCGCTTCGAGGGACGCGATTTGCTGCAACTGCCGGCAGCAGAGTGGCGGACATTGCGCGGGCGGCGCATCGCGATGATCTTCCAGGAACCGATGACGGCGCTCAATCCGGTGATCAGGATCGGCGACCAGATCATGGAGGCGTTCGAGGCGCATGGGCACCTCGCGCTGGCCGAACGGCGCGCCCGCACGCGCGCGCTCGCCGAGGAAGTGGGATTGCGCGATCTGGAGCGGATCATCAACAGCTATCCGCATCAGTTGTCAGGCGGTCAGCGTCAGCGCGCCATGATTGCGATGGCGCTGGCGCTCGAACCATCGATCCTGGTGGCGGATGAGCCGACCACCGCGCTCGACGTCACCACCCAGGCGCAGATTCTCCGTTTGATCCGCGACATCCAGCAGCGGCGCGGCATGGCCGTTCTGTTCATCACCCATGATTTCGGTGTCGTCGGCGACATTGCCGACCGCGTCGCAGTGATGGAGAAGGGGCGCGTCGTCGAGCAGGGTTCGGTCGCGGATGTGCTCGAACGCCCGCAGCATCCCTATACGCGCCGGCTGCTCGCCGCGGTGCCCGGCCTGACCCCGCCGGTCCGCCCTGCGGTCGAGGACGCGCCGGTCGCCTGCGCGGCAACCGGGCTTGCGAAGACCTACCGCGGTAACGCCTGGTTCAATTCGCAGCGCGAGGTCGCGGCCGTGAAGAGCGTGAACTTCGAAATCCGGCGCGGCGAAACGCTCGGCCTTGTCGGGGAATCGGGCTCGGGCAAGAGCACGATCGGCCGGCTCGTGATGCGGCTCACCGATGCCGATGCGGGCGTCGTCCGCGTCGGCGAATTGGATTTCACCCAGGCCCGCGGGGCCGGTCTGCGGGCCGCCCGCAAGCAGATCCAGATGGTATTCCAGGATCCATTCACCTCGCTCAATCCGCGTCGCCGCGTCGGCCGGATCATCGCCGACGGGCCGATCGCTCATGGCGTCCCGGCGGCACAGGCCTTTGCGCGTGCCGACGAACTGCTGACGCTGGTTGGCCTCGACCCGGGCGCGGCGCAGCGTTTCCCGCATGAATTCTCGGGCGGGCAACGGCAGCGGATCGGCATTGCGCGCGCGCTGGCGCTCGACCCCGACGTGCTGGTGGCCGACGAACCGGTGTCGGCGCTCGACGTCTCGGTCCAAGCCCAGGTGCTCGCGCTGCTCGAGACATTGAAAACGCGGCTGCGGCTGGCAATGCTGTTCATCACCCATGACCTCAATGTCGCGGCCCAGGTTTGCGACCGGATCGCGGTGATGCGCCTGGCCGGATCGCGGTGATGCGCCTGGGCGAAATCGTCGAGATCAGACCGACCGCGGACCTGCTGAGCCGGCCCGAACATCCCTATACTCAGGCGCTGCTGGCCGCCATCCCCGGCCGGCAGCGCAAAGAACCACCCATATCACCTGACGCGCCGCGCGACGACGTGCGCCATTGAAGGAGAGGTCTCTGACATGCAGAAGCTGACGGAACTCCCGATTCTGCGCGTTGGCCTCATCGGCAGCGGCTTCATCGCCGCCTTCCATCTGCAATCCATGGTCGGCGTGCGCAACGTCAGCATCGGCGGCGTCTACAGCCGCTCGGTCGAGCGGCGCACGCGAATCGCGGAAAAGGCCCGCAGTCTCGGCCTTGGGCAGGCCCATGCGTTCGACAGCATCGAAGCGATGGCGATGTCGGGCGAGGTCGATGCGCTCTGGCTGCTGACGCCGAACGACACCCACCTCGACATTATGCGCGAGATCCATCGTCTGACGACGGCCGGCGCGCCTCTGCGCGCGGTCGCCTGCGAAAAGCCGCTCGCCCGCACGCTCGCCGAGGCGCGCGAAATGCTGGCGCTTGTCGAGGATGCAGGCCTGCTGCACGGCTATCTGGAGAACCAGTTGTTCTCGACCGCAGTGATGCGCGGCAAGGACATCATCTGGCGGCGCGCCGTACCCCAGGGCGGGCGGCCCTATCTGGCCCGCGCGGCGGAGGAGCATTCCGGCCCGCACGAGCCCTGGTTCTGGCAAGGCGAAAGGCAAGGTGGGGGTGTGCTCTCCGACATGATGTGTCATTCAGTCGAGGTCGCGCGCTTCATGCTGACCGCGCCGGGCGCAACCCGCGACACCCTGCGGCTGGTGAGCGCCAGCGCGACGACAGCCAACCTGAAATGGACGCGTCCGCGCTATGCGGCCGACCTGAGGACGCGGATGGGCATCGATTTCGCCAAACGCCCGGTCGAGGACTTCGCGCGCGGCATCCTTGCGATGGAAGACGCCGACGGCCATCAGTTGATGATCGAAGCGACGACGTCATGGGCCTATGTCGGCGCCGGCTTGCGCATCCAGCTCGAGCTGCTCGGCCCCGAATATTCGATGGAATTCTCGTCGCTCTCGACCGGTCTCAAGGTGTTCCTCTCACGCGCGGTCACCGGATCGGAGGGCGAGGATCTCGTCGAGAAGCAGAATGCCGAGCAGGGCCTGATGCCGGTGGTCGAGGACGAAGCCGGCATCTATGGCTATACCGACGAGAACCGACATATGGTGGAAGCGTTCAGGCGCGGCCTGAGCCCGGCGGAATCCTTTCATGACGGCGTCGGCGTGATGGAAATGCTGATGGGACTCTATCGCTCCGCGGAACTCGGCCAGACGGTACATTTCCCCGACCCCGAACTCGAACATTACGTACCGTTGGTGGCCCGCTGACGGCAGGCGAGCTTCCGTATTCGAGACTTCAGACTCGATTGGAGACCGCTTTGTCTTCGCCGCCATCTAACCTATTTGGAAACTTGAACTCTCGCTCCAAAGTGATGCGACTGGCCAACTCGCTTCGCCTCCACAGCGCGCGTATGTCGCCCAGCAGAAGCTCGTCGCCGTTATGCATGATGTGCAGGTAAGCAAGACCCAGCTTGTCGAGTTCGGCGACCAGATAGCGGTAGAGGGCCGGGCCTTCCGCGCCTTCGTCGATGCCCCACATCGTTATGCCGGGCGACAGGCGGATGGCGGTCCTGTCCGCGCCGATTTCCTCGGCAATCGCCCCCGCGACTTCGACGGCGAAACGGGCGCGGTTCGCTATGGAGCCGCCATATTCATCGGTGCGCGTGTTGGCGCTCGGGGCGAAGAATTGTTAGCCGTTTGCGCCATGAATCTCGACACCATCGGCGCCAGCCTCAATGGCGCGGCGCGCCGCATGGCGGAAGTCGGTGACGGTCCGGCGCACTTCCTCGGTCGTCAGCGCGCGCGGTGTGGGAATGTCCTGCATCCCTGTCGCGGTGAACATCTGACTCCCCGGCGCGATCGCGGAGGGTGCCACGGCTTGACGATGATGCGGCGTGTTGTCGGGGTGCGACATACGCCCCGCGTGCATGATCTGGATGATGATATGACCGCCCTTGTCATGCACACCTGCCGTCACCTTCTTCCACCCGACGATATGCGCGGGCGTGTAGATGCCCGGCGTAGTGAGGTAACCCTGCCCGTCATCCGAGGGTTGAGTGCCTTCGGTGACGATCAGGCCGACGCCGGCGCGTTGGCATTGTTCTGTCCGGGCTGTGAAGGATGCGTTCCGTCAAGATATAAAGTCTGGTTCAGACCAGCGGAATCTGGCCCCCATGTTTGATCAACGGCCCAATCGACAACAAAATCACACTTTCCTTGGCTGGGAAAAAGCCGCCAGGGCGCACGCGACCGCAGCATCCGGGACCGGCTACTCGATCTTGCACGAGGATAGGGGCGAAGCTCGCAAGCGCTGGCGAAACCGCTGCGCTCATCGTGCGTTGGTCTTTCGGACGTCAGCCTTTTCGGTGAATGTTCGCTTCGCGCCAGAAGCGGCCAATCAGGAATGGCATTGGGTGAGATCATGGCGCATTTTCTCATCACTTCCCTTGAGCCCCCTGTCATCAAAGCCGTTAGGGAAATCTTGCTGGCGGCGAAGGAAAGAGCCGATCGGGGGGACCTGATCGTCCTGAAGACTTATCAGAGCAATCGTTAGAGGGACTTGGCGTAACGGCGGATCGACAGAGCGAGACATCGCCGGCGGACCTCGATACGCGGTGACGTCCAAAGAAAAGGGTGGTGCGGTCGGTCGATCAGGCCAATGCTTGGCGTCATACGAAGGCACTCAATCCCGTAATGGACTTGCCGACGATCAGCGTGTTCATCTCCCTTGTGCCCTCATAGGAGTAGATTGCTTCGGCATCGGCCACGAAGCGTCCGATGTGGTTCTCGAGCAGGATGCCGTTGCCGCCGAGCAACTCGCGCGCATAGCCGACGGTTTCTCGGCATTTGACCGTGCAGAACGCTTTCGCAAGCGACGCATGCTCATCGCGCATCACATCTTCGTCTTGAAGTTGCGCAAGACGCAGCATCATCGCCTGGGTCGATGTGACGTTGCCAAGCATGCGCACCAGCAGATCCTGGACGAGCTGAAATCCCCCGATAGGTCTCCCGAATTGCGTCCGCTCCGTCGCATAGCGGAGCGCATGCTCGTATGCTCCCATCTGGCAGCCTACGGCGAACCACGCCACGCCGGTGCGCGTCATCCTCAAGACCTTGGCCGTGTCCTTGAACGAGTTGGCGTTCTGCAAGCGGTCGGCCTCGGGAACGCAGCACTCGCTCAGGGTGATCAACCCGTTCTGCACGACCCGCAATGCCATCTTGGTCTTGATCTTCTCGACCGAGAAACCGGGATTGTCCTTCCCCACCACAAAGCCTTTTACCTGGTTCGAGCCTTCCTCTCGTGCCCAGATCACGTTGATGTCGGCGAATGTGGCGTTGCCGATCCATTTCTTCTGACCGTTGAGGATCCAGCTGTCGCCCTCGCGGCGGCATGTCGTCATCATTCCACCTGATGTCGCCGACCCGACTAGCGGCTCCGTCAAGCCGAACGAGCCGATCTTGTCGAAGCGCATCATGGGCGGCAGCCAGCGTTGCTTCTGCTGCTCGTCCCCGCACAGATAGATCGATCCGGCCGAAAGGCCCGTGTGCACGCCCCAGAACGTCGCGACCGACGCATCGACACGCGCCAACTCCATCGCGACAAGGCCGTTCAGCAGCCAGCTGCCGCCGGCGGCGCCGTATCCCTGATAGCCCACCCCGCCGATACCGACTTCCGCCATCTTCGGGATGATCTCGAAGGGAAATGCATCGCGGCTCCAATAATCCTCGATCACCGGCGCGATGACGCCTTCGGTGAACTCGCGAACACGTTTGAGCAGCGTCCGCTCGCTGTCGTTCAATACGGCGGCTATCCTGTAGAAATCACCTTCGATTGGAGGCGGAGCGTAGTCCGTTTTCCCGGTTGATTTTGCCTGCTGAGTCGCCATCATTTCCTCCCTTGTTGCTGCGCTTGGTTATCGCGGCGTCCTCCGAGCGTCGAAGCGATATCTCCGATCCAGCTGGCCATTCGCGAAAGCAGGGATGAGGGCTCGACGTGCCTGCTCGCGTCGGCCAGAAATGCCTCGATCAGGGCGGCGGTTTCCACCGGCCGCGTCACGATGAACAGGTGCCCGTCATCGATCATCCGGAGCTCGGCGTTCGGGATCAGGCCCGCCAGGATGCGGCCGTTGATCGGAGGGACCAGTGGATCGTCGCGGCCCATCAGGACGAGCGTCGGCTGCGGCAGCGACCACAGCCACGGCAGGCTGGTCCAGCCGCTCATCGCAAGAAGCTGATACAGGTAGCCCAGCTTGCGCGCACCATGCATCGTGGCCGCATGCCCGCCGATCAAGGATGGGTCGTCGCGAAAGGCTCCTCCGTAGATATCCGCCGCTATCCCGTTCATGTAGTTCTTGTCGGTGTAGCGGCGCGGCGTCGCCATTTTCCACAGCACCGCGGGGCTTGCCGGCACCATGGTGAACCCGGGCGCGGTCGCGGCGAGCACCAGCCGCCGGCACAGCTTTGGATATTGATGCGCGAACTGCTGCGCGATTCCGCCTCCCCAGGACACACCGGCGACGTCGATCTCTGTGTAGCCGAGCTCCGCGACGAGAGCGGCGGCAAGCCGAGCCAGCGTCGATGGGCGATACGGCAGGAGCGGCCTGGGCGAACCGCCGACGCCGGGCACGTCAAAGATGATTGCCGTCGTGCTCGTGAGCGCTTCCAGGAAGGGCTTCGCCAACTCCCAGTTGGCCCCGATTCCGTTGAACAGCAACAGTGGCGGCTGCTGGCCGCGCCCGTGCCTGATGGCGACCTGGAGCAACTGCCCCTCGATCGCGATTTGCCGCGCCTCGATCTCCGGCGTCGCGACTCGGTTCCCTCCTGTAGGGTCGTTAGTCAAAGACGTAAGTCCCCGGAGCTGCAGCAAGGACGGGATGGCGTTCGCTACCTAGCGACGCGGCTGCCGCAACCTCTTCGCCCGATCGCGCATGCAGCCAATCGCGCCAGTCGAGCCACCAGCTTCCCTTACGCTTCTCAGCCGAGGCCACGAATGCGTCTGGACCGGATGGATTAACCGCCCCGATCATGAAGGAGGCCTTCGGATTGGTCGGCGGGTTGATGAGGCTCTGGAGGTGGCCGCTGTTCGAAAGCACGAAGGTCGTCCCCTCGCCCATGATCTGGGCGGTCTTGTGCACACCCTTCCAGGGAGTGATGTGGTCGGTCGCGCCAGCGATCACGTAACTGTCGACCCTGGTTCTGCTCATGTCGATCGTCTTGCCGTTCAACGTGAGCTTTCCGGCGTTGACGAACGGGTTGGTGAAATAGAGATCCAGGTAATCGCCGTGCAACCCGGCTGGAAGTCGGGTTGTGTCGGCATTCCAGTACAGGATATCGAAGGCCGGCGGCTGGTTGCCGAGCAGGTAATTATTGACCCAGTAATTCCAGATCAGGTCGTTCGGCCTCATCCATGCGAACATTCGTGCCAGTTCGTGGCCGTCGACCATACCGCGCAGCCGGGAGGCTTCCTTGGCTGCGCGCATTGTCTCCGGCGTCATCAGGCAGCCGAATGCGCTCTCGTCGGCGGTGTTCGGATCGAGCAGACAGACCGCGAGCACCATATTCCTGATCTTCTGTTGCCCCGCGCTTCCAAGTGTCGCGAAATAAGCCGTCGCGGTGATGCCCCCGGAACAGGATCCCATCATCGAGATATCGTCGCTGCCGGTCAGGTCCCGCGCGACATCGACAGCTTCATCAAGCGCTGCGACATAGGTATCGAGGCCCCATTCACGATGCGCCGTTGTAGGATTGCGCCAGCTGACGCAGAATACCTGAATGCCGCTGTCGAGCAGGAAGCGCACCATGCTCTTGTCGGGCGACAGATCCAACGCGTAATATTTGTTGATCTGCGGCGGGGTGATGACCAGCGGCCGCTTTCTCACATTCGGCGTCGTCGGCGAATACTGTATCAGCTCCAGCAATTCGTTGCGGAAGACCACCCCACCCGGCGTGGTCGCCAAAGTCTCGCCGACCTTGAAGGCGCTCTGATCCACCATCGACGGCATGCCGCCGTTCTTGGTGAGGTCATCGAAGTAGTTCTTCAACCCCAGCCAGACGCTGCGGCCGCCGGTATCCACGAATTTGCGCATCGCCGCCGGATTGGTCAGCATTGCATTGGTGGGCGCGACCGCATCGATCAAAATT
>Ga0193713_1000855_pt1 | contig 10147 bp, 6 predicted proteins | sample H3a2metaG_FD_143054 | JGI IMG/M metagenome (GOLD analysis project Ga0193713, IMG submission 143054) | Soil microbial communities from a riparian zone of the East river system, Colorado, United States - H3a2 | ecosystem: Environmental > Terrestrial > Soil > Riparian zone | place: USA: East River... | reverse complement strand
GGCTCAACCAGCGAGCGTTTTCCACCCCGCTGCTCAATTCCGCCGGCGAAAAGCTTCCGATGACCCGCGCCCTGCGCGGCGAGACCGGCACCATCATCACCCGCGACTATCGGCAGCAGAACGTAGTCGCCGCCTACGGCCCGGTAGGCGACATTGGCCTCGGAATGGTGGTCAAGATCGACGCGGCCGAGGTGTTTCAGCCGATTCGCGAGCAACTGCAGCTCGCGCTCGGGCTGCTGTTTCTGCTGGCCGCGGGCGGAACGCTGCTGCTGCGCTCGCGGATCAGGCCGCTCGCGACCAAGCTGCGCGAAAGCCGCGAGCAATTCCGGGCCGTGGCAGAAACGGCCAGCGACGCGATCATTTCAGCGGACGGGCACGGCAATATCTTCCATTTCAACCAGTCAGCCGAGCGCATCTTCGGCTATCCGGCAAAGGAGGCACTCGGCCGGCCGTTGACGTTGCTGATGCCGGAGCGGTTCCAGGAGCAGCACCTCGCGGGTTTCCAGCGGTTCCTTGCTACCAGGCAGTCTCGAATCATCGGAAAAACGCTCGAGCTGGTCGCAAGAAACAAGGCCGGAAAAGAATTCCCGATAGAGATTTCGATCGCCAACTGGGAAACGCCGGAAGGAAGCTTCTTCACCGCGATCCTGCGCGATATCACGACCCGCAAGGACGCAGACGATGTCCTGAAAAGGCGCACGGCCGAGCTGGAGGCCGCCAACAAGGAACTCGAGGCCTTTTCCTATTCCGTTTCGCACGATCTGCGCGCCCCGCTGCGTCACATCGATGGCTTTTCGGACATGTTGCGCGATGAGTGTGGACCAGCCTTGAATGATTCCGGTCGACGGTATCTAGGTGTAATTTCGGAGTCGGTTGAGCAGATGGGGAAGCTGATCGACGATCTGCTGGTATTTTCCAAGATGGGTCGCGTCGAAATGCGGCAGACCCAGGTCGGCATGGATGATCTGGTAAAGGAGGTAGTGAGGGAACTGGCGGGTGAAACGAACGGTCGAAAGATCGAGTGGGAAATTCATTCCCTGCCCGATGTGCGGGGAGACCGTTCAATGCTGAAGCAAGTCTGGGTCAACTTGCTCTCGAATTCCGTCAAATATACCCGCCCGCGCGATGTGGCGAAGATCCAGATCGGTTGCAGCACAAGGAGTGGCGAACTGGAATTCTATGTCCAAGACAACGGAGCGGGGTTCGACATGAAATACGTGGAGAAGCTTTTCGGGGTGTTCCAGCGGCTGCATCGAGCGGAGGAATTCGAGGGCACGGGTGTCGGCCTCGCCAACGTCCGGCGGATCGTTACCCGCCACGGGGGACGCACTTGGGCACACTCTAAAATAGACGAGGGCTCGATTTTCCATTTCACCCTTCCCGAAGCGAGGTAACCGCTTATGACATCCGTAAGGCCGATTCTGCTGGTTGAAGACAATCCGAAGGACGTCGAACTGATCTTTGCGGCTTTGAGGAAAAGCAATCTGGCCAACGAAGTGGTGGTCGCCCGCGATGGCGCCGAAGCGCTGGACTATCTTTATCGGCGGGGAAAATTCCAATCACGCAATGCCGAACTTCCCATCGTGATATTTCTCGACTTGAAAATGCCCAAAGTCGATGGGCTGGAGGTGCTGAAACAGATGAAGAGCGATGCCGCGCTCAAGGTCGTGCCGGTAGTGATGCTGACCTCGTCGCGCGAAGAGGCCGATCTCGTGAAAAGCTATGAATTGGGAGTCAACGCTTACGTGGTCAAGCCGGTCGGCTTCCAACAATTTGTCGATGCCATCAAGCAGACGGGCATGTTCTGGGCCGTCATCAACGAACCGCCTCCCGAAAAGACGAGTTGAGGCGACGGAGGAACAGGCGAAGCTTCTGCGGCTGTTCAGCTGCGACGAACTCCAGGGCTACCTCCTCGGCCGGCCCGCACCCTTCGACTCCATGACCTTCCTGCTGCCGAAAGCAAACTAGACCGCCCCGGCGGCGTCCACGGGCGGCTGTTCGGCGGATTGAACTGGTGCGGGGTGAATACCAAGGTCATATCCGCGAAGCGGCCGCAATGGCTGTCGTACTAGGGGATTGTCCGCCCGCTCGAAAAAAGCGCGACAATCCGCTCACGGAGGAGTAGATATAAGGGTTTGGGGTGAGTTCGCGGCGCGGTGCGGGCGCCCGATAGTAGGAAAAAGCAAGAAAGCTCGGCGCGCACGCGCCCTGGTCGGCGTCCGGCTCCCGGACCGGTAGGGAGGGTCATGACTGCAAATCTGAGCGGCCCAACCGATGTCGATTCGAGCCGTGACCGCCGTGTCCGCGCAAGGATCGTCATCGTTACGGTGCTTCTGGTTCTCGTCATACTGGCCATTCTTGTCCTTTCCCTCCTGCAACGGCGACAGGAGATACTGTCCGCTGCGGAGCGGACGGCCCAGAACCTCGCTCAGGTCATCGAGGAGCAGACGAAGGGCAGCGTCGCCGCAGTCGAGGTCGTGCTCACTGGGACGGCGACGACCATGCGGCTGTTGCCGGCGAAGGGCGGGGAGCGCAAAGCCGCGATTCACGACCTGCTGCTCGAAAACGTCCGCAAGCTCCCTTTCTTGCGCGCCATCTGGATCCTCGACGCCAGGGGCGACATGATCCACGACAGCGAAAGCCTGCCCGGGCGCTACAACCTGTCGGACCGCGAATACTTTCGCGTGCACCGCGACAATCCGGAGTACGGCCTATACGTAGAGCGGCCCATTCGCAGCAGGCTTGGCGTATGGTTCATCGGAATCAGCCGCCGCATCGACAAGCCCGACGGCACTTTCGCCGGCGTCATTGTCGCCGCACTGGAGCCGAAATATCTCCAGCGCTTCTACGAATCCATCGATGTCGGGAAAGAGGGCACGGTAGCTCTCATGCAGCCGGACGGAACGCTGATGGTGCGCGCGCCTGCAAGGGAAGACAAGATCGGGGAGAAGCTCGATCCCGTACCGGCATACGTCGGCAAGCTGCCGCATGCCGCGTCGGGCAGCGGCCGCACGGTAAGCGCGATCGACGGGGTCGCGCGTATCTACACCTACCGCCACGTCGCGGGCAAACCTCTGGTGGTCTTGGTAGAGCTGGGAGAGACCGAGAGTCTTGCCGGCTGGCGGGCAGTCGCCCGGGCCCATGTGCTGGCGTCACTCGCCTTCGTGCTCATGATCTCCTGGTTGAGCTATCTCGTCCTGCGCGAGCTGCATAGCCGCAGCGCGCTCAGCCGGGCTCTCGCCCTCGACATCACCGCGCGCAAGCAAACCGAGGCCTTGCTCGAAGGCCAGAGGCGAGCGCTCGAGCTGGTCGCCGTGGGTGCGCCTCTGCCGCAGATGCTCGACATGCTGGTCCGCATCGTCGAGGAGCAGGCCCCGGAGATGCTCGGCTCCATCCTTCTGCTCGAAGCCGACGGCGTCCACCTGCGGCACGGCGCGGCGCCGAGCCTGCCGGAGGGATTCACTCGCGCCATAGACGGCGAGGCCATCGGCGAGAACGCGGGCTCCTGCGGCACGGCGGCCTTCAGGCGCGAGCCTGTCATCGTCGAGGACGTCGCCACCGATCCGCTGTGGAGGGACTATCGCGAGCTTGCCGCGGCCCACGATCTGCGCGCCTGCTGGTCCACGCCCATCTTCGACGCGCAACGGCGCTTGCTCGGCACATTCGCGTTGTACTTCCGCACGCCGTGCCGGCCAAGCGAGCGCCATCGGACGCTGATCGCGATGGCCACCTATATAGCCGCGATCGCCATTACCAAGTCGCTGGAAGAAGCGAAGCTGCGCAATCTGCTGCTCCGGCTGCGCGACCTGTCGCGGCGCTTGCTCGAGGTGGAGGAAACCGAGCGGCGCAGCATCAACCGCGAGCTGCACGACCGCATCGGCCAGAACCTGAGCATACTCAATCTCAACCTCAACCTCATCCGCTCCGGACTCTCGACGAACCCGCCCACCGCCCAGGGCGGCCGCATCACCGAAGCGCAGAGGCTCCTGGAATCGACAATCATGCAGGTGCGCAACGTGATGGCGGACTTGCACCCTCCGGCGCTCGAGGACTTCGGCCTGTTCGCGGCGCTGTGCGCCCACGCGGAGTCCTTCGGCGCGCGAATCGGGATGCCGATCGTCGTGCACGGGAAGGAACTCGTCCCCCGGCCATCGCCCGCGGTCGAGATCTCCCTCTTTCGCATCGCACAGGAGGCGCTCGCCAACGCCGCCAAGCACGCGCATGCGAAGCGGATCGAGGTGACGCTCGCCAACACTCCCGAACGCGTGACGCTCACGATTGCCGACGACGGAACGGGGTTTGACGCCGCTCGTCTAGGCATGGCGAGCTGGGGGATCACCATCATGCGCGAGCGGGCCGAAGCCGCCCGCGCCGCGCTCTCCATCGAGTCGGCACCGGGACGCGGCACGCGCGTCGTCGTCGAGGCGATCCGGGAGGCGGCATGAAGATACGGGTGCTGCTCGCCGACGATCACGCGATGATGCGCGACGGCCTCAAGGCCTTGCTCTCGGCGAGCCCGGACATCAGCGTGATCGCCGAAGTCAGCAACGGCGGCGAGGCCGTGCGCCGCGCCGAGGAGCTCAGGCCCGACGTCGTGGTCATGGATATCGCGATGCCCGATCTGAACGGCATCGAGGCGGCGCGCATGCTGCGCGACAAGTGCCCCGGAGCCCGCGTCGTGATCCTGTCCATGCATTCGAGCTCCGAGCACGTTTTTCGCGCGTTCGAGGCGGGCGCGGCGGGTTACGTGCTCAAGGAGTCCGCGGGCACGGAAATGGACGCGGCGGTGCGCGCAGTGTACGGCGGGCGGCACTACCTTTCCCCCGCCATCGCGGCGCTCGCGCCGCACGCCCAGCCGGCCGACGGTCGAGCGGGTCCGCTGGACAGCCTCAGCGCGCGCGAGCGCCAGGTGCTGCAGCTCGTGGTCGAAGGCCACTCCAGCGCGGAGATCGCGACGCGCGTTCACCTTTCTCCGAAGAGCGTCGAAACCTACCGCAGCCGGCTGATGAAGAAGCTCGGCGTGAACGACGTTCCGTCGCTGGTCAAGTTCGCGATCCAGCACGGCATCACGCCGGCCGGCTAGGCGCTTCGCGCGCCGAGCGGCACCCTCCGTCGATCTTCATCGACCGGAGGGGCGTTTGCCGGTTCATTTGTCAAACTCTCCCGACAGACCGGACATCCGCTTGTCCTCCTCTCCCGACAGACCGCGGTGAAGCAGTCCCGTATCGTTCACCCCGGACCAATGTAACCGGGGGTGGCATGCTGATCGTCGAAGATCAGGAAGCGATGCGATCGGCCCTGCGAGAGTTCCTGCAGTCCGCGTATCCGGATGCCATCATCCGCGAGGCCGCGGACGGAGCGAGCGCCCTCGAGTTGTGCCGTCTCCACCATCCGCGGGTGGTGCTGGTGGACGTGGGGCTTCCCGACACAAGCGGCATCGAGCTTGTCGCCCGAATCAAGGCGCTCCTGCCCGACTGCGCCGTCATCGTCGTCTCGCAACACGCCGTCCGCGCCTACTCCGAGCGCGCGCGCGCTGCAGGCGCCTCCGCCTACGTCACCAAGGACGCGATCGGCCACAAGCTGTTGCAGGCGGTCGCCGACACCCTCGGCAGCACGACCGAACCGAGGCCGGAATGACTGGCGATATGCAAGCATGACTGAGCCGCTCAGGATACTGCTCGCGGAGGACAGCGAAACCGACGCCGAGCTGGTGCAGCACGAGCTGAAACGCGGCGGTCTGGATTTCCGGATCCGCCGGGTGCAGACCGAGCCCGACTTTCGGCGCGAGCTCGGCGAGCTGCGGCCGCATCTCGTCATCTCCGATTTTTCCATGCCGCAGTTCAGCGGACGCACGGCGCTCGCGATCACGCGCGAGTCCGGCGCCGATACGCCGTTCATTTTTATCTCGGGCACGATCGGCGAGGACGTCGCCGTCGACATGATGAGGGCCGGCGCGGACGACTATGTCATGAAGAACAATCTCGCGCGGCTCCTGCCTGCGCGGAAGCGCGAGCTGCGCGAGGCCGACGTGCGGCGGGGACGCAGGCTCGCCGAGGGGGCTCTGCGCGAAAGCGAGGCGAAATTCCGCGAACTCATCGAGCAGGCCTCGGACGGCATTTTCGTCACCAACAAGGACGGAAATTTCGTCCTCGTGAACTCGCGCTATTGCGAGATGCTGGGCTACAGCCGAGCCGAGCTTCTGCAGCTTCACAGCGAGGCGACCTACCCCGAGGGAGAAAGGGAGAAACGCGCGCAACACCGCGCAGAGGTCCGCGAGAGAAAAGCGAGCCTGTACGAGCGAACGATCCGGCGCAAGGACGGCACGAGTTTCCCGGCCGAGGTCAGCATCAAGCTTCTCGGCAACGACAACGTTCAGGGGATCGTGCGCGACATCACGGAGCGCAAAAAGGCGCAGCAGGTGCTGGCCGAAAGCGAGAGCCTCAAGGGCGCGATTCTCGAGTCGTCGCTCGACGCCCTGATCACCATCGACCATCGGGGAAACATCGTCGAATTCAACCCGGCGGCGGAAGCGATTTTCGGCATTTCGCGCGAGCGGGCGCTCGGCAAGTCCATGGCTGAAATGATCATTCCCCCTCGGTTGCGTGACGCGCACCATCGCGGATTTGCCCATTACCTGGCGACCGGGGAGGGACCCATCCTCGGCAAGCGGCTCGAGCTCGAGGCGATACGGGCGGACGGCACGGAATTTCCGATCGAGCTGGCGATAACGGCGATCCAGTCGCAGTCCGGGACCTTGTTCACGGGCTTTATCCGCGACATTACCGCGCGCAAGGAGTCGGAGGAAAAAATCCACCACCTGAACCGGGTGTACGCGGTGCTCAGCGGAATCAACGCTCTCATCGTGCGCGTGCGCGATCGCGACGAGCTTTTCCAGGGAGCCTGCCGGATTGCGGTCGAGGCCGGACAATTTCCGATGGCATGGATCGGCGTAGCGGACCGCGAAACCAAGCGGGTGAAGCCGGTCGCCTGGGGCGGCGAGGCAGAGAAGTTCCTGGCCTCGGCTCCCCTCTCCATGAGCGAAAACTCCGCGGCGGGACGGGGAATGTCGGGAAGAGCCATCAAGGAAAAAAAGGCCGTGATCGCAAACGACATACAGAGCGATCCTCGCGCCCAGATGAGGGAGCAGTGCAAGGAGCGCGGCATCAGTTCCCTGGTCATGTTGCCCCTTGTCGTCCAGGGCGAAGGGATAGGCGTGCTTGCCCTGTACGCGAAGGAGGTCGGGTTCTTCGACGACGAAGAGATGAAGCTGCTCCTGGAGCTCGCCGGCGACGTCTCGTTCGCGCTCGATCACATCGGGAAGGAAGCAAAGATCGAGTATCTCGCGTACTACGATTCACTCACGGGTCTGGCCAACCGCAGCTTGTTCCACGAGCGTCTCGTGCAATATGTGAGTGCTGCCCAAAGCGAAAAAAGCAGGCTTGCCGTTGCCGTGGTGGACATCGACCGGTTCAAGATCATCAATGACTCGCTCGGCAGGCAGGCGGGCGACGAGCTGCTCAGGCAGATCTCCGAACGCATCGAGAGCCATGCGGGCCCGATCCGGATGGCGCGGATCAGCGCCGACCGCTTCGCGATCGTGCGCGTGGGTGTCAGTTCCGAGAGCGAAGTCGCGCGGCTCGTCGAGCAATGGCTCGCGGAATGCTTCGGTCCGCCTTACGTAGTGAGCGGCACCGAGCTCAGGGTCTCGGCCAAGGCGGGCATTGCGCTGTTCCCCAACGATGGCACCGACGCGGACGCTTTGTTCCAGAACGCCGAAGCGGCATTGAAGAAGGCGAAGACGACCGGGGAGCGGTATCTGTTCCATACGCGGCAGATGACCGAAAGAATCGGCGAAAAGCTCGCGCTGGAGAACAAGCTTCGGCAGGCGCTGGAAAAAGAGGAATTCGTGCTGCACTACCAGCCAATAGTCGATACCGGAACCCGCAGAATCCTGGAGGTGGAAGCCCTGATCCGCTGGCGGAGTCCCGAGCTGGGTCTCGTGCCCCCTTTGCAGTTCATTCCCTTGCTCGAGGAAACGGGGCTGATTCTGGAAGTCGGCTCCTGGGCGTTGAACCGGGCAGTCCTCGATCACCGCAAGTGGGTCGAGCACGGAGTCACCGCTCCTCGCATCGCGGTGAATGTTTCTCCGATTCAACTGCGCCGGCGGGAATTCGTCGAAGTCGTGCACAAGGCCGTCGCCCAGGACACGAGCCCGCACGGCATCGATCTCGAAATCACCGAGAGCCTTGTCATGGAGGATATCGAGACGACCATTGAGAGGCTCAAAGCGGTTCAGCTGCTGGGGGTGAGAATCTCGATCGACGACTTTGGCACCGGCTACTCCTCCCTCGCTTACCTCGCCAGGCTCCCCGTGCAGACGCTCAAGATCGACCGTTCCTTCATCATCACCATGCTGGGCGATCCGGCTACCATGACGCTCGTATCGACCATCATTTCTATGGCCCATTCGCTTAGGCTGAAGGTCGTGGCCGAGGGCGTCGATTCCGAGGAGCAGGCGAGCGCATTGAAGCGACTCGACTGCGACCAGATGCAGGGCTATCTCTTCAGCAAGCCCGTGAGCTTCGATGAAATAACCGTCCTGCTCGGATCGGGAATCATGCGACAGCTCAAACCGGCGCATTGAACCAAACCCGCGTGTTATAGTTCGCGCAGCGCGGCAACACCCGCGTTTCCTTCGCGCAACGACCCGCCACGCCCCGGATGGCTGACCGCAAGTTCGGTATCGAGACGCTCGCACTGCATGCGGGGCAGATTCCCGACGCGGCGACGGGCTCGCGCGCCGTGCCCCTCTACCAGACCACCTCCTACGTGTTCGATTCGGCCGATCACGCAGCGAGCCTTTTCAACCTTCAGACTTTCGGCAACGTCTACACGCGGCTGTCCAACCCGACCACCGCCGTGCTCGAAGAGCGCGTCGCAGCGCTCGAAGGCGGGCGCGCCGCGGTGGCCACCGCCACCGGGCAGGCGGCCGAGATGACCGCGATCCTCACTCTCTGCGAGGCGGGCGACCACATCGTGTCGGCCTCGACCCTCTACGGCGGCACCTACACGCTGCTCGAAGTGAACCTCAGGAAGCTCGGCATCGACACCACTTTCGTCGATCCCGACGACCCGGAGAATTTCCGCCGCGCGATAAAAAAGAACACGAAGATTTTGTACGCGGAGACACTCGGCAACCCGCTCATCAACATCGTCGACATCGAGGCGATCGCGAAAATAGCGCGCGAGGCGGGCGTCCCTTTCATGGTGGACAACACCGTGCCCTCGCCGTATCTGTGCCGCCCGTTCGAATGGGGCGCGGACATCGTGGTGCACTCGGCCACCAAATACATCGGCGGCCACGGCACCACCATGGGCGGAGTGATCGTCGAATCGGGCAAGTTCCCCTGGGCGGACGAAAGAATCCGCGGCAAATTCCCGGGCATGCACGAGCCCTCGCGGGGTTATCACGGGGTGCGTTTCCACGAGACCTTCGGGGATTTCGGATACACCATGAGGGCAAGGATGGAGACGCTGCGCACTTTCGGCCCGGCGCTCTCGCCTTTCAACGCGTGGCTGCTGCTCCAGGGCCTGGAGACGCTCCACGTCAGGATGGAGCGTCACTGCGAGAACGCGCTCGCGGTGGCGAAATTCCTCCAGGACCATCCGCGCGTCGCGTGGGTCAACTATCCGGGGCTCACCGGCAACAAGTATCACAAGCTCGCGCAAAAATACCTGCCGAAGGGCGCAAGCGGGTTGCTGAATTTCGGCGTAAAGGGAGGAGCAAAAGCGGGCGTGAAATTCATCGAGGCGGCGACCTTCATGAGCCATCTCGCGAACATCGGCGACGCCAAGACGCTCATCATCCATCCCGCTTCGACCACGCACCGGCAGATGTCGGAAGAGGAGCAGGCCAAGGCCGGCGTCACCCCCGACATGGTCCGCCTTTCGGTCGGGCTCGAAACGCTGGACGACATTCTCTGGGATGTGGACAATGCGCTCTCGGCCGCCGCAAAAGCCTAGCCGAGGGAGTCCCTGATGCTGCAGCGAGCAACAAAACCCGTCGTATTCGATACGCCCTACCCGACGCGCCGCCGCCCCACGCTCGCAAGAAACGTCGTCTCCACCTCGCAGCCGCTTGCCGCGC
>Ga0193713_1000854_pt1 | contig 10147 bp, 9 predicted proteins | sample H3a2metaG_FD_143054 | JGI IMG/M metagenome (GOLD analysis project Ga0193713, IMG submission 143054) | Soil microbial communities from a riparian zone of the East river system, Colorado, United States - H3a2 | ecosystem: Environmental > Terrestrial > Soil > Riparian zone | place: USA: East River... | reverse complement strand
TTCAACGAAGATCCCGGAACAGAAGCCATGATCTTGATCGGCGAAATCGGTGGCTCGGCAGAAGAAGAAGCTGCGGAGTGGATCAAGATGAATTGTAAAAAACCGGTGGCAGCCTTCATCGCCGGAATGACTGCGCCACCGGGGCGCCGAATGGGCCATGCAGGCGCAATTGTTTCCGGAGGCAAGGGCACTGCAGCGGAAAAAATCAAAGCGCTAAAGGCCGCGGGAATCGCTATCGCTGAGACGCCCGCCAACATTGCTGATACGTTGATTGCTCGAATGAAAGGGCAATCATGAGTCGCTAATTTGCCCTATGATATCTGGAATCGCTTGCTAAATCGTTCCGCGACCTCCTCGCTGTGCGCTGGATGAAATCGCGGCAAATCCGATACGAAATCGCCGAATCGAATGATTGAGGTGAGGGGATTCAAGCAGTAAGCCCTCACCTAGCTCTCCCTTGTGAAGGGAGAGGCAAAACGCTAAAGAACTAGTTGCCTATGAATATGCTCACCATTGTCGCTATCACGTGGATCGGAAAAGAATACCGATTCATTGGTCTGGATTGGAGTTATCTTATGGTTCTCGGTTTCGTTGGAAACGCTCTTTTCTCGATGCGATTCCTTGTGCAATGGCTCGCTTCTGAGCGACAGGGCGAAAGCGTGATCCCAGTCTCGTTCTGGTATTGGAGCATCGCGGGAAGCGCGCTTATGTGCATTTATTTTATTTTCCGACGGGATCCCGTCGGCATACTTGCTTACCTTCCAAATTCGCTCATTTATATTCGCAATTTGATGCTGATCAGGAAACGCAAGTTCGCTTTCACCGCTGCCGCGCCTTCGCAACACCCACGCGAAGCCGGTTAGGGTTCAGCAGTAAGCAATGAGGGCACCCGCTTCGCCGGCGCTGGGATTACGATTTTTCAGCCGTTGGCTCGGCGGTCTGCGCTTCCTCTTCTTCCACCTGACTCACCACAGGCGCGATTGCCTGAAGTTTTTCGCCGTTGCGGAGGTCCATCATCACCGTTGCGCAGGTCCATCAGTTTTACGCCCATCGTGTTGCGACCGGTTTCGCGAATTTCTTTGACCCGGGTGCGCACCATCTGGCCTTTGTTCGTGATCAACATGATCTCGTCTGCTTCACGAACTGTGAGCGCACCAACGACGTCGCCGGTCTTTTCACCGGTTCTCATCGTGATGATGCCTTTGCCGCCTCGCGATTGCCGCCGGTAATCATCGAATGGCGTTCGTTTGCCGATGCCATTTTCGCCGGCGACCAGCAACATGGCGTTTGGATCAACGATGGCGATGGCGACAACATGATCGCTTTTTTCCGGGCGAATTCCCCAGACGCCGACGGTGTTGCGGCCCTGATCGCGCAGTTGTTCTTCATGGAAGCGCAAGCTCATTCCGTCTTTTGTGATGAGCACGATCTCGTTGTTGCCGTTCGTTAGCTTCGCATCGATCAACCGGTCGCCGTCCTCGATTTGAATGGCGATGATGCCGCCACGCCGGACGTTGGCGTAATCAGACAAGTTGGATTTTTTGACGATGCCGGACTGCGTCGCGAAGACGATGTGTAAGTTTTCATCCCACGTTTGATCGACAGCATTCGCGCCCGTGCCGGATTTTTTGGATTGGACGCGAATTGTGGCCGCGATTTTTTCATCGGGCTTAAGCTCAAGGATGTTGGCGATAGAGCGGCCTTTCGCCGCGCGGCCCATCTCCGGGATTTCGTAAACTTTCTCCACGTAAGCGCGTCCCGTCGCAGTGAAGAACATCAGGTAATCGTGCGTGGTAGCGGTGAAGAGGTGCTCGACGAAATCGCCTTCCTCTTCCTCAGTGGCGCCCTCGCGTGTTTGCATGCCGATCACACCTTTGCCGCCACGGCGTTGTGCACGAAACGCGCTCACGGCCGTGCGCTTGATAAAGCCGCCATGAGTGATGCTGATGATGCAGCCTTCGTTCGCGATCAGGTCTTCCATGTTGATCTCGGCCTGATCAGGAACGATTCCCGTCAAGCGCGGCGAACCGTGTTTGTCGCGGATTTCGCGCAATTCCTTTTTAACGATGGTGAAAACGCGCTCCTCTTTGGCGAGAATGTCGCTCAAATCCTTGATGGTATCGATGAGTTCCTTGTATTCCTTGTCGATCTTTTCGCGCTCGAGGCCGGTTAATTGATACAGACGAAGATTGAGAATGTCGTCCGCCTGCTGCTCGCTGAACGCGTAGCGGCCATTCGTTAAGCGCGCGGGATTGCGAATCAGAATCCCGAGTTGTTCCACCTGACGCTTGGTGAATTCGAATGCGAGAAGTTTTACTCGTGCTTCGTCACGATTGGCCGATCCGCGAATGATGCGCAGAAATTCATCGAGGTTCGCGAGAGCAATCAGATAACCTTCGAGCGTCTCGGCGCGCTCTTCCGCCTTGCGTAATTCGAAACGCGTGCGGCGCAGGACGACTTCGCGGCGGTGCTCGATATAAGCCGCGTTGGCTTCCTTGAGCGAGAGCAGCTTGGGTCGGCCATGGTCGATCGCCAGCATGATCACCGCAAACGAAGTCTCCAGCGCGGTGTGCTTGTAGAGATTGGCAATGATGACTTTCGGGTTCGCATCGCGCTTCAGCTCGATGACCACGCGTGTATTTTCATCCGACTCGTCGCGAACGGCGCTGATTTCTGTCAGCACTTTTTCGTTCACCAGCGACGCGATGCGTTCGACGAGGGTGGCGCGATTGACGTTGTATGGAATTTCAGTGATGACAATTTGTTCCCTGCCGCCTTTGAGCTCCTCGATCCCGGCCTTGCCGCGCACTTTCATGCTGCCGCGGCCAGTCTCGAGATATTGTTTGATTCCCGACATGCCGCAGATCGCGCAACCGGTGGGAAAATCCGGGCCCTTCACGTGCTTCATGAGCTCGTCGAGCGTGATGTCTGGATCGTCGATTTGCGCGCAGATTCCGTCGATCACCTCGCTCAGATTGTGCGGCGGAATATTGGTCGCCATGCCGACGGCAATGCCGGTTCCGCCATTAACGAGCAAATTCGGAAACGCAGCTGGGAAAACTGTCGGCTCGGTGCGCGTCTCGTCGTAATTAGGGACAAAATCGACAGTGTCCTTCTCCATGTCGGTCATGAGCGCGGCGCCGAGATGCGTCATGCGCGCTTCGGTGTAACGCATGGCAGCAGGCGGATCGCCCTCCACCGATCCAAAATTGCCCTGCCCATCGACCAGCCGCTCACGCATCCCCATCGACCAGCCGCTCACGCATCACCCAGGGTTGCGCCATGTGGACGAGCGTGGGGTAAATCACCGCTTCCCCGTGCGGATGATAATTTCCGCTGGTGTCGCCGCAAATCTTTGCGCACTTGCGGTGCTGCCGCCCTGGGAAAAGCGACAGATCGTGCATCGCATAAAGAATTCTTCGCTGCGATGGCTTGAGTCCGTCGCGTGCGTCCGGCAATGCGCGAGAAATGATGACGGACATTGAGTAGTCGAGGAAGGACCTCGACACTTCATCCGCTACGTTTACCGGCTCGACTTTTTCGTTTGGGTTAACCATAATTCGTTTAGCCAGCGGCGGGCGAGTACGCGGATGGACGCTCTGCGAGGAAGCGCTCTTCCCATATGCGCGAAATTTCGTCCGCCTGTCGGATTGTCACGGGGGGACCAATTCGAGCCCCGCGCGGCAGCGAAATATGCAAGAAATCCAGCACACTTCGGGTTGTTCGCTCATAATCCTGACACAGTTTTTCGTATTCGACCTCGAAAGGCTCGATGCCGATCCGCTGGAAAAAATGATACCAGATCTCCTCTTGCCGCTCTGCTTCTTTAAGAGACTGTTCGATCAACTCCGCATCAAATTGCGGCTCTCTTACCATGTTTTTTCCCTCTTGCACTTTCCAAAGCCCCGTTTGAAGAGCGCGCGCTGTGGAGAGCGCCTGTCGGAGCTTATGGCGCCGGTGAATGTGTACAAAGCGAAGGCGCGGGAAGGCATTTCGCAACAGTGCGAGATCATCCGTTGCCGGGCCACCGAAAGCGCGAGTATCTCGCAGCCGGGTCAGGAAATCGTCCAGATACCAGCTCATTAGTTTAAAACCGAAGACCTCATTATGGGTGGCCCTTGTACTCACGATGCCGCGCACATACTTCGGGTAATCGGCAACCGGATCGACCCCAAGCTCCGCTCCATACCGTGCCTCGAACTTCGGGAGAAAAAATTGTTTAGGCATGCCCGCCCGACGCGTGGCGCGCAATCCATCCGTCAAAAGGTTGCTGCACGCGTGGCGCGCAATCCATCCGTCAAAAGGTTGCTGCCAGATCGTGGAATCGTGCAAACAACGTAACAGCGCCGCGGATGACGCAGCTTATGAAAAAGACCACCCATCGGACTCTACACGTCGAGATTGCGGACATTTAGCGCGTTGTCCTCGATGAATTGGCGGCGTGGCTCGACGATGTCGCCCATCAGAATCGTGAACATTTTGTCGGCGTCGACAGCGTTATCGTCGTTCAAATCCACTTTCAGAAGCTTGCGTTTCTCCGGATTCATTGTGGTCTCAAACAATTCCTTGGCGTTCATTTCACCCAGACCCTTGAAGCGCTTGATCTGAACTCCGCGACGGCCAATCTCCAAAATTCTCTCGAGGATCTCTGGGATCGAAAACAACGGGTGCGAGGCGGCTTTGTCCCCTTCGCCTTCGATCAACTCGAAGATCGGGTGGTCGCCGGTCGCGTAATGATCGACTTTCAATCCTTTGCGGGCCAGTTCCGCAATGATCTTTTCGATCGCGGCGGATTCGTGTAGCTCGACCAGTCTGCCACGTCGTCGGCTGCCATCAGCTCGCACCGGCGCATCCAGGGGAAGCAATTCCTGACCGATCTGCGTATCGAACAAGTTCAGATCGAGATTTTCCTGATGAAATTTTCGGACCGCTTTTTCGTCGTGAAAATAATGGGCGGTCTCCTCGTTTCCATCACGCACCTTTACCAAATAGTTTGGGAGCTTGCTCGTTTTGGAATTCCGGTGAGAGAGATAAGTTTCAAAATCGCCGCCGTGACGGCGCACTGCTTCGCTGAGCTTGCCGAGTTTCTCGAGTGATTCGAGAATGTCCTTCAGTTGCGTCGCAGTGATTTCTTTATCATCCGCAAGGTTTTTCAGGCGCACATCCTCCGCGCCCAGCGAAATGAGGATTTTGTTCAGCTGCGCATCATCATCTACATATTCTTCGCGTTTCTTCCGCTTGATCTGGTAAAGCGGCGGCTGCGCGATGTAAATTCTCCCGGCACGTACCAACTCGGTCATCTGCCGGAAAAAGAAGGTGAGCAACAGAGTGCGAATGTGAGAGCCGTCTACATCTGCGTCAGTCATGATAATGATGCGGCCGTAGCGCAGCTTTGAGAGATCGAACCGGCCTTCGTCCTTGCCATTGGCCTCCTCCTTCGGTTTGCCGATGCCCGCGCCAATCGCTGTGATCATCGCCTGGATCTCAGCGTTTTTGAGAAATTGATCTTCCCGCGCTTTCTCGACATTGATGAGCTTTCCTCGAATCGGTAAAATCGCTTGATAACGCCGGTCGCGTCCCTGCTTGGCAGAGCCGCCTGCCGAGTCACCTTCGACAATGTAGAGCTCGGTCAATTCCGGGTCGCGCTCCGAGCAATCTGCCAGTTTCCCCGGCAGCCCGCCGCCAGTAAGAGCGCCCTTGCGGATTGTTTCTCTCGCTTTTCGCGCAGCTTCACGCGCCCGGGCCGCTGTGAGGACTTTGTCGAAGATCCGTCGGGCAACCGGCGGAGTCTTATCGAAGAAAGTCATTAGCCCGTCATAGGCGACGGAATTTACGATGCCGTCGATCTCGGTGTTCACGAGCTTCACCTTGGTCTGTGATTCGAAACGTGGATTGGGCAGTTTAATGCTGAGCACGCAAATTAATCCTTCGCGCACATCGTCTCCAGAAATGGAAGGATCCTTCTCCTTCAAAAGGTTGTTTTGCCGCGCGTACTGGTTGATTGCCTTCGTCAGCGCCGTGCGGAAGCCAGTCAGATGCGTGCCGCCATCCGGGTTCGGGATCGAATTCGCAAACGGCAAAATTTGGTCGTTGTAGCTGTCGTTGTATTGCAGGACAACATCGACAAAAACTTCGTCGCGCTGTCGTGAGATCACGATCGGCTTGGGATGCAGAACTTGTTTGTTCTCACCGAGCTGCTTTACGAACTCTTCGATGCCGTGTTTGTAAAAAAATGTCTCCTTCTTCGCCGGATCGGCACGCTCGTCTGTAAGCGTGATTTCCAGACCGGGATTAAGAAATGCCAGCTCGCGCAACCGCGTAGCGAGGCGTTCGAACTTAAACTCGGTCGTGATTGTAAAAATGGTCGGATCAGGCAAGAAAGTGATAAGCGTACCGGTGGTCTTCTTGTTTTTGACCTCGCCGATGACGGTGAGTTTGTCGGTCGTTTTCCCTTTGGCGAAGGCCATGTGATAAACCTTGCCGTCACGAGAGACCTCCGCTTTGAACCATTCCGAAAGCGCGTTTGTGCATTTCGCGCCCACGCCATGCAAGCCCCCAGAATATTTGTATGCGCCTTGCCCAAATTTTCCGCCGGCATGCAAATTTGTCAGCACCAGCTCGACTGCCGGCATCTTCCATTTGGGATGGATATCCGTAGGGATTCCCCGGCCGTTGTCACGCACCGAAATCGATCCATCGACATGAATCGTCACTTCTATCTTGGTGCAAAATCCCGCGAGGTGTTCGTCGATCGAATTATCGACGACCTCGTAAACCAAGTGATGCAGCCCCCGCTCATCCGGATCTCCGATGAACATCCCGGGCCGTTTCCGGACAGCTTCGAGACCTTCTAACTTGTCGATTTGGGCAGCATCATATTTTTGACTTGCGGCGATTCCGGTCGAGCTGCGAGATACTTTTTCGACCGGAACTTCTTCTTGAACTTGCGGCATAGAAGTGGGGCCATGCGACCCACAAAAAAGACCATAGCCAGAAACGGCTTGGAAACAACTAATAATCTCGTGATTGTCAGCAGGTTATTTCCCCTACAGCTTGGAGGCGCGTCCTACCCAAAGCCCACGATATTGTGGTTGAGCACTCAAAGACTCAATACCGATTTTTGGCAGCTTGACCGAACTCTTTTTGGCTTTGAAAATAGAGCCCTCTATGCGCCTGCAAACGCTTCTGGAAGCACGCTGGATTTTGGCGTTTTTTATACTGCTTGCCGTTGTCTCTGCGTTGTTCTCGGTCTGGTTATCGCTGTTCTTTTTCTTGCTGATTTTTTGCACTGTTGCTTTTTTCCGCGATCCGGATCGCACGGTGCCGCGGGATTCGAATTTAATCGTGGCTGCTGCCGATGGCACAGTGATGGACATAGTCGAATGGGATGAAAAGCACGTTCTCAAAACAAGGACGCGGCGCGTCGGAATTTTCTTGTCGATCTTCGACGTCCATACGAATCGCGCTCCGATCGACGGGAGGGTCATTTTCCGCCAGCACCAAAAAGGACTTTATCTCGATGCGCGCCGTCCGGACTGTTCTGAGAAGAACGAGTCGATGACATGGGCGTTTGAGAACCCGCGCGTAACAATTGTGGCGCGCCAGATCACGGGAGCAATTGCGAGACGCATCGTGGCGTGGTCGCAAGTCGGAGACGAATTGAAAAAAGGGGACCGGTTCGGAATGATTCGCTTCGGTTCGCGAACGGAATTATATTTGCCGCTTAACGCTGAATTGCTCGTGAAAGTGGGAGACCACGTTTTTGGCGGATCGACAATCGTCGCGCGGCTTGCACCAACCGAGGAGACTGGGTGTTCGGCCAGTGCGAAATCCGCCTCTCCCCTTCGGGAAGGGGCGAGGACTAAGGTGGGGGGACTCACAACGCACTCGCAACGGCAGAACCCTCACCCTGCCCTCTCCCTTGAGAAGGGAGAGGCGACAGAGAACGCTACCTGAATGCGAAGCTGAAGGCGTTCGATGAATCCATGAACGAACAACCTGCGAAGATTTATCTGCTGCCGAATCTAATGACGGCGGGCAATCTGTTTTGCGGATTTACCGCCACGCTCAAAATCTTGGAAGGCGCTCTTTTGCAAAGCACTAATGCCGATCTTGCATCTGATCGCTTTCACGAAGCCATTTGGTTTGTTCTCGGCGCATTTGTTTTTGATTTCTTGGATGGACGCATCGCACGCCTGGGTGGACACGAGAGTCCGTTCGGGCGCGAGTTCGATTCGCTTGCGGATATTGTCTCATTCGGACTCGCCCCGGCGTTGATGGTTTATCGCGTCGTGCTGCAGGAGTTCCCTCGCGCATGCTGGATCATCGCGTTCATTTATCTGGCTTGCGGTGCGCTGCGACTGGCCCGTTTTAATTCAGCGGCGACGATGCATAACGGACCCAATCATCAGAATACTTTCACAGGTTTTCCTATACCCGCTCACAGGTTTTCCTATACCCGCAGCGGCCGGTCTGATTGCGTCGATCACGTTGTTTCTCCTTTGGCTTGCCGAAGGCGAACACCACCTTGGGAACTGGCGCTTCGTTCTGCCGCCGTTGTTGCTTTTCCTTTCCTTCATGATGTTCAGTCGGTTTCAATATCCCAGCTTTAAAGCGGTGAATTGGAAGACGAAGAAATCGATTCCACGTTTTCTTGCGATCATACTTGTCGTGATTTTTACAGTGCTAAATTATGAGTGGATGCCAGCGGTTCTGTTCCTGTCGTACTTGCTTTACGGAGTGTTAAGACCGTGGCTCTCGCGTGAATGGCAGCGCGAGATCGAAGAAGAAATTGGCGAAGAACCCTCTGCGGAGCCGGCCGAACAAACGCGCTAAGGTCGGGCACTTCATTGTAGGGCGAACACTGCGGTTGCTCAATTTGAGGCGGGCTTGCCCTACAATTATTGATTCAACCTCGCGAGAATTTCAGGGTCGCGCACATCGGCCCATTCTCCAGTCAACTCGAGCGTCTGCACTTTTTTGCCGGATTGCGCGAGGTCGCGAATCGCGTCGGTCAATTCGTACTCACCGCGCGGTGATGGTTGCAATTTTGCAGTGAACTCAAAAATGCTCGGCCGAAACGCGTAGAGGCCGGCGTTGTAAAACGGAACAGCGTCTTGAGACAAGCCGCTCCGCCTGTCAGATTTCTCACGGATGTCGAGAAGCTCCATCCGGTCGTTCACGAAAACCGCACCGCCTTTGCTCACATCTTCGCCACGCGTGACCGTGACAATTGCTTCAATGTTGCCGGGAAGATTTGCAACCGGTTTGTAATTTGCTGGATCGACCAGGATATCGCCGTAGCTCAAAATAAATGGAGAATTGCCGACGAAATCGCGGCCGAGATCGACAACGCGACCTGTCCCATCCTGTACCTTCTGAGTTGCATACTGAATGCCGACGTTGTAGCGGGAGCCATTACCGAAAAAATTCTGCACTGCATCGGCGCGGTAGCCAACGACAAGAAGACACTCGCGTATTCCTGCGTGCTGCAATCCTTCAACGATATGCTGTAAAACGGGTTTGCCGCGCACCTCGATCATCGGCTTGGGAACTTCGGCTGTAAGTTCGCGCATGCGGGTGCCGCGCCCCGCTGCAAGGATCACTGCTTTGTTGATCCTAATCACCGGATTCTTCTCAAGCGAATAAATGGAGGGGCGAGCTCCTGCGAGCCCGGCGTCGTGGGAACTCCGCCCTCCAATCAGGATTCACTTTTTTTCGGTTGCGTGATGATCAGCGCAGGCAAATTCGCTTCTTTGATCAATTCGCTGACCTTGGGCAGATCTTCGTTTTTGAGCTGCGCCCATTTTTTCAACTGATCGTCGAGCTGATTGCTTAACATTTGGAACACATCGAGTTGCGGCTTAGTGGGCTCAGTATCGCCCCCTTCGATTGTGTGACTAAACGTGTCAAACCGTTCATTCAACATGTTTGGGAAGGCCAGATTCGCTTCTGAACCTTTCATGTTCACCTGAATGAGCTTCTGCTCGACCTCGGACATTTTGTGATCGAGATCGTCTCCTGCGGCGAGCGCTGGCTTTGAACGTTGATCGTCGCCGAAACGTTTATGCAGGTTTTGAATTTGCGATCTCAGATCGCGAATTTCGTTGACCGCCTGATGTAGTTGCGAAATCCGAACGTTCACCTG
>Ga0193713_1000853_pt1 | contig 10161 bp, 9 predicted proteins | sample H3a2metaG_FD_143054 | JGI IMG/M metagenome (GOLD analysis project Ga0193713, IMG submission 143054) | Soil microbial communities from a riparian zone of the East river system, Colorado, United States - H3a2 | ecosystem: Environmental > Terrestrial > Soil > Riparian zone | place: USA: East River... | reverse complement strand
AGAATGAGCAGCTCCACCACGGCGAAAATCACCACCAGCGAAGCCACCATGATCGGAACGATGGGCCGGGCGCGGATCGCGCCGCCGGTGGCGATCGCTGCGGATACGCCGCAGATCGAGATTCCCGAGGCGAGCGGCGCCGCCCACTCGCGGCTGAAGCCGAACCACTTGCGCGCGACGAAGTACACCACCGCCCAGTAGATCAGATAGGCCTCGATGATCGCCGCAAGACCCCGGAACAGGACCGACTTCGCCAGGACCGGCTGCGTCGCCGCCATGATTCCGAGGAACCCGCCGAGGAGAACGATCGCGGCCTTGATGTAGAGCTCGGGCCGCACTGCTTCCTTCATCCATGCAGCGAAGCCCGGAAAGAAATTCCCGACGACGAGGCCGGCGACGAGGGCGAGGACGAATCCGCCTTCGTTGGTGAGCTTCAGCGACCAGCTGATGCCGAATCGTTGCATGTCGGCCGGCGTCGTCACGGCGAAATTCGCGTAGCTGCCCGCGATCCAGGACAGATAGCTGATCCAGAACACCGCGGTAAAGCCGAGCGCGAAACGCTTGAGGTCGGCTTTCAGCATGGCGGCGCCCGCGGTCATCACGACGAGCAGGGCAACGTAGGTAGCGATCAGGGCGCCCACCCCGCTTAAGGCGGAATAAGCCTTGGAGACGGGATTGAGGGCTTTGGATGCATCGGTCCAGACGCCCGTGGTGACGACCCAGCCGAGGACGTCCGTTCCGGCGAGCGTGCCCAGCGCGAGCACGAAAACGAGCAGGCCGATCCAGACCGACAGCCAGTCTTCGCTGATGCCTTTGGCAACTGGATTCATGATCTCCCCCTTTAGGACAGGAAATTACCGGCTCGCCGCGGAAACGGGAACAAACCAAAGATTAGTTTCTTATAACCAATTCTGATTTTGTGTGCTATGTTGCCTGCGCCAAAGTCCCGCTCCCGCCCTCTTCTGCGCCCGCGTCCGATACGATGCCGCAGTACTACGACAGCCTTGAAACCCGCGACCCCAAGGAGCGGGAACGTCTTCTGATGGTCGCGCTTTCCGGCCAGATTGCGCACGCGAAACGAAAAGCTCCGGGCTGGGCGCGGATTCTCGCCGACGTCGATCCGGCGGGTATCACCAGCCGCGCCACGCTCGCAAACCTGCCGGTCACGCGCAAATCGGACCTCGCGGAGCTGCAAAAGGCCGAGCACCCGCTCGGCGGCCTGAACACTACGCTCGCGCAGCTCGGCAAAGTCTTCGTCTCGCCCGGGCCGATCTACGACCCGGAAGGGCGCGGGCGCGATTGGTGGCGCACGGCGCGAGCCCTGTTCGCAGCGGGATTGCGCCCGGGCGACCTGGCGATCAACGCATTCTCCTACCATTTCACGCCGGCGGGCTCGATGCTCGAATCGGGCGCGCTCGCGCTCGGCTGCACGGTGGTGCCGACCGGAACGGGGCACACCGAAATGCAGGCCGCGACCATCGCCGATCTGCGAGCAAGCGCCTATATCGGCACGCCTTCGTTCCTGAAGCTCATCGTCGAGAAGGCCGACGAGTTGAAAGCGGACATCCGTTCGCTCAAGAAGGCGGCCGTTGGCGCGGAATATCTTCCGCCCGCGCTGCGTGCCGCGATGGGCGAGCGCGGCATCCGCGTGCTGCAGTCCTATGCGTCGGCGGACCTCGGCCTGATCGCCTACGAATCCGAGGCGCTCGAAGGCATGATCCTCGACGAAGCACTGATACTGGAGATTGTTCGACCCGGGACAGGCGACCCCGTGCCGGAAGGCGAAGTCGGCGAAGTAGTCATCACCACATTCAATCCGGATTACCCGCTGATCCGCTTCGGTACCGGGGACTTGTCGGCGATATTGCCGGGGCAAAGCGCCTGCGGGCGCACCAATGTCCGCATCCGCGGGTGGATGGGCCGCGCCGACCAAACGACAAAAGTGAAAGGCATGTTCGTGCACCCCTCGCAGGTCGCCGAGGTGGTGAAGCGCCACGGGGAAATCGCGAAGGCGAGGCTCATCGTCGATAACCCCGGCGGCGCCGATCGCATGACGCTGCATTGCGAAGTCGCGGCGGGGAGCGATGCGCTGAAAGGGGCCATCGAGGCGTCGCTGCGCGACATTACCAAGCTGCGCGGCGAAGTCGCGTTCAGAAAGCCGGGCGAGCTGCCGAACGACGGCAGGGTAATCGAGGATGCGAAGAAATACGACTGACCGGGAAAGCAAGCCGATGCGGCCCGGACCGCTCTCCGGCGTCCGCGTGCTCGACCTGACGCGCCTGCTTCCGGGTCCGATGGCGACGCTGCACCTCGCCGACTTGGGCGCGGACGTCATCAAGATCGAGGACACGGGCGCCGGCGACTACGCCCGCGAGATGGGTCGCACGCGGGGAGGCGTGTCGGATTTTTTCCGGCTCATCAACCGCAACAAGCGCGCGATGCGGCTCGACCTGAAGCAGGCGCAGGGACGGGAAGTCTTTTTGCGCCTTGCGAAAGGTGCCGACGTCGTGGTCGAAGGCTTCCGTCCCGGCGTCATGGCGAAGCTCGGTGTGGGCTACGATGCGCTCGCCGCCGTGAATCCGCGTCTGGTGTATTGCTCGATCACGGGTTACGGGCAGAACGGTCCCTACGCCGGACGCGCCGGGCACGACATCAACTACATCGGCTACGCCGGCGTCGGCGATCGGATCGGGACAGCGGAAGCCCCGGTCGTGCCGAACTTCCAGATTGCCGATCTGCTCGGCGGGGCGCTTACCCCGGCGATGGGAATTCTCGCCGCGCTGATCGACGCCAGATCTTCGGGACGCGGCCGCCACGTCGACGTCGCAATGACCGATGCCGTCTTTGCGCACGCGATCTTTCCACTCCTGGGATTTCTCGAGAGCGAAAAGACGCCCGCCCGCGGGACGGGCATGCTCGACGGGGGTCTCGCGTGCTACAACGTCTACCGGACGCGGGACGGGCGCTACATGGCGGTGGGAGCGCTTGAGCGAAAATTCTGGGAAACGCTGTGCGATATACTCGGCTGCCCCGAATTGAAAGGAAAACACATCGTGTACGGCGAGGAAGCAAGGCCGGTGAAGGAACGGCTGGAGGCGGCCTTTGCCTCGCGCACGCAGCATCAGTGGTCGGAGGTCTTCGCCCGCGCGGATTGCTGCGTGAGCCCGATTCTGACCGTGGACGAGGCACTGGCGAACGAGCAGCTGCGCGCCCGCGACATGGTTATCGTGAAAGAAGGGTTGCCGCAGCTGGCGCCCCCGGTCAAGTTCAGCGAATTCGAATTCGCGATCGTGCGCCCGGCACCGGGGCGCGGGGAGCACACGGAGGAGATCCTGCGCGAAGCCGGCTATCGCGACGCCGGGATCGCGGCGCTGCGCGGCGACGGGGTGATTTGAGGATGACAGTGCCGATCGTCGAAACCTTTCGCAGGCTGATCGCCGGACTGGCATGGCTTGCGCTCGCTTGTCCGTGCACCGCAGCCGCTCAAGGTCTGGGGAAGGAACTCGACACGCCGTACGTGCCGACCCCGCAAGCGGTGGTCGACAGGATGCTGGACATGGCGCAGGTGAAAGCTGGCGATATCGTGATCGACCTCGGCTCGGGCGACGGCCGCATCATGATCACCGCCGCGCAACGGCACGGCGCACAAGGGTTCGGCGTCGAGATCGACCCGCGCCTGGTGCAACGATCCAACGAGGAAGCGCGCCGGCTCGGCGTAGCCGATCGCGTGAAATTTCTGCGGCAGGATCTGTTCAACACCGATTTCCACGAGGCGAACGTCCTGACGCTCTATCTTCTGCCCGACGTAAACATTGCGTTGCGCCCGAAAATCCTGGCAGAGCTGAAACCGGGCACGCGCGTGGTCTCGCACGACTACGACATGCGCGAGTGGCGTCCGGACGCGGAGGAAACGATCCCCGTCCCGGGAAAGACGGTCGGCATGCGCAAGGAGAGCATGGTGTATCTGTGGATCGTCCCGGCCCGGGTCGAAGGCGAATGGATTTTCGAGTTGAGTTCGGGGGGAAAAGCACGGAAAACCCGGCTCGTTCTCCAGCAAAGTTTCCAATTTGTTTCCGGGTCGGTCGAGCTGACCGGGCAAGGCGATGTCCCGGTTTCCGACGGCAGGCTTCGCGGCGAGGAACTGCGCCTGGTGCTGCCCCCGGGAGCGCTCGACCGCGGGCCGGTGGAATTGGTCGGCCGCGTGAGAGGCGATTCTCTCAGCGGAACGGTCCGCAGGGGCGGGCGCGAAGTGGCGAGCTGGAGCGCGCGCCGGCGCTAACTCCCGGTCGCGTACAGCATGCCGTTCTGGCGGCGCAAGGCGCCCGCGCGCTCGAGTTCGTTGACCAGCCATTCCGACATCGCCGCCGGCGTCATGCCGAGGTAGCGCGAGTTCAGCTCGGCGAGGATGGGCACGCGCGCGACGTAGGCCGGCAATTCGGCGAACGGCATGGAACGCTTTTCCAGCAGCGCAAAAGAGAGCATCACCTTGGCGCAGTGGCGCGCGAGCCGCGTGATGTCCTCTTCGTATCCCTCCAGCCGATAGAACGCGCGCTCGAGCGCTGCGCCGGCGTCGCCGAAGGGCCGGCCGTGGCCGGGAATCACGATGTCCGCGCGCAGCCGGCCGATGGCTTCGAGCGTCGCACGCGTCTCGGCGAGCGCGGTATCGCGGCCGAAGAGCTGCGGGAACACCACGCCGAAGCCGTTTTCCCAGAGCGCGTCGCCGGAAATCAGGACGCGCGCCTCGGGCGAATGGAATATCACCGCGTGCGTGTCATGTCCGGGTGCGGCGATCACTCGCCAGTCGAACCCGCCCATCTGCAGCGTGTCGCCATCGCGAAAGGTGTCGTCGTAGCTGAAGCGCTCAGCGCGCTGATCGGCGATCGCAAGGATCAGCGCCTGCTCGTCCCAGCGGTCGATGAGCGGCGCCTCGCCTTCCGGAATGCCGGTTCTGCAGCCGTATTTCTTCTGGATCGCCGCGTTTCCCCCCATGTGGTCGGAGTGGCAGTGTGTATTGACCAGGCTGCCGAGCGCCTTGCCTTCCAACGCATGCTCGAGCAATGCGAGCGTCTGGGGCACGTGCGAACCGTAGCCGGAGTCGACGAGCGTGGCGCCTTCCGGCGCGTGCAGCACGATATTATTGGAGGACAGCCAGCCGCGCTCGATGACCTGGATGCCTTCGGGTAGCTTCATCGCGGTGTCCGTCTCGCGGGCAATTGCGCAAGCACCGCCCGCTTCCCCGCGTCGCTCATGGCGGACCAGGCGGCGATCTCGTCGAGCGTGCGAAAGCAGCCTTCACACAGGCCCGTGTCCGGGTTCATTCGGCACACGTTGTTGCACGGCGACGGAACGTCGCCGCCGGTCCGTGTGTCCTGGCTCATGAATCCTTCGCGGCGAGTGCCCGCGCCACCTTCGAGCTCGGCTCGCGCCCGAGAGCGCGACAGATGAACTGGCCGGTCCGCAGGACCTTCATCAGGTCGACGCCCGTTTCTATCCCGAGGCCATCGAGCATGTAGACCACGTCCTCGGTTGCGACGTTTCCGGTCGCGCCCTTGGCGTACGGGCAGCCGCCGAGACCCGCCACCGAGCTGTCGAAAGTTCTCACGCCCGCCTCGAGCGACGCGTAGATGTTCGCCAGCGCCTGTCCGTAGGTGTCGTGGTAGTGACCGGCGAGCCTGCCGATCGGGACTTTTTTTGCGACTGCCTCGATCATCGCGCGGATGCGTCCGGGCGTTCCGACGCCGATCGTGTCGCCCAGGGAAATCTCGTAGCAGCCCATCCTGTAGAGTTTCTCCGCGACGGCTGCCACCGCCTGCGGCTTCACCTCGCCTTCGTAGGGGCAGCCCGCCGCGCAGGAAATGTAGCCGCGCACGCTCATCTTGCGTGCCCGCGCGGCCTTGACGACCGGGGCGAAGCGTTCCAGGCTCTGCTCGATGCTGCAGTTGATGTTCTTTCGGCTGAACGTTTCGGAGGCAGCGCCGAACACGGCGATCTCCTCCGCGCCGGCGGCGCGCGCAGCCTCGAAGCCTTTCATGTTCGGCACGAGCGCGGGGTAAGCCACGCCCGGCCTCTTGCGTATGCCCGCGAAGACCTCCGCGCTGTCGGACATCTGCGGAACCCATTTGGGCGAGACGAACGCGGTCGCCTCCACGACCGGCAGCCCGGCGTCGGCGAGCCGCTCGATCAGCTCGATCTTGACGGCGGTGGGGACATTTGCAGGCTCGTTCTGCAGGCCGTCGCGCGGGCCCACCTCGACGATCCTCACTTTCCTCGGGAGGCTCATGGCTCGGCCTCGAACTCGATCAACTCGACCCCTTCGCCGACCTGCTCGCCCACCCGGCAAAGGATCCGCGCGATCCGGCCCCGCGCGGGTGCCCTTATGGTGTGCTCCATCTTCATCGCTTCGAGAATCAGCAGCGGCGAGTCCTTCTCGACCCTATCGCCCGCTCCGACGAGGATCGCGATGATCTTGCCGGGCATCGGGGCCCAGAGCTCGCCTTCGCGCGGCTCCGGCACCAGGTCCTGATGCAGCGGATCGTGCATTTCCAGGGTGTGATGCCTCCCGGGCCGGAACACCTCGATGCGGCTGCCCAGGAGGACCACGCTGCCCGCGACGGTGGCATCCTCGAGTTGCAGCGTCGATGCGCAACCCTCGCGCCGGTAGCTCTTGACGTCACGCCGCCCGCTCGCGAATTCAAGCTCGAACCCCTCGCCCCGGCGGCGTGCATTGACAAGGTGCCGGCTTTCGCCTTCCTGGAAGACAAAAACCCGAACCCCGTCCCGGTTCGCGCGCCAACCGTCGGCGAGGATCCAGGGTGAAAAGGGATCGCCGGAGCGCTGCGCCTCACGGCGCAAGCCGGCGTCGAGCTGCAGCCATACCGCCAGGGTCGCAAGCGCCAGCTCCTCCTCGCCGGCGGGGGCCGGGGGCGCGAGCAGCTCCGTGCGGTGGCGTTCGATCAGGCCGGTATCGAAGTCGGCACCGGCGAAATCGCGATCCTGCACGAGCCGGCAGAGAAATCCGAGATTGGTAGCGAGGCCCGCGACCTCGAATTCCCCGAGCGCCTCGCGCATTCGCACGAGCGCCGCTGGGCGATGCAGATCCCGGACGATGAGCTTGGCGATCATGGGGTCATAGTAGGCAGTGATCTCATCGCCCGATCTCACGCCCGTGTCCACGCGCACGTTCTCCGACTCCGCTGGCAGCCGCAGATGCACGATGCGGCCCGAAGCCGGGAGGAAGTCGCGGCGCGGATCCTCGGCGTAGACGCGCGCTTCGATTGCGTGGCCGCTGATGCGCAAGTCCTTCTGGGCGACCGGGAGCTCACCGCCCGCGGCGATCCGGATCTGCCATTCCACCAGATCGATGCCGGTGATCATTTCGGTGACCGGATGCTCGACCTGAAGCCGTGTATTCATCTCCATGAAAAAGAACGCGCCCGTGCGATCGACGAGGAATTCCACCGTTCCCGCGCCGACGTAGCCGACGGCTTTCGATGCAAGCACGGCGGCTTCGCCCATCTCCCGCCGGCGCCCTTCGGCCATGCCAGGAGCCGGAGCTTCCTCGAGTACTTTCTGATGGCGCCTCTGCACCGAGCAGTCGCGTTCGAAAAGGTGGACACAACCTCCGTGCCGGTCGGCGAACACCTGGATTTCGATGTGCCGCGGGCGCTCGAGATTTTTTTCCAGCAGCACGCGCTCGTCTCCGAAAGCCGACGAGGCTTCGCGCCGGCAGGCGGCGAGGGCCGCGTCGAAGTCCGCTTTCCGTTCGACGACGCGCATGCCCTTGCCGCCGCCGCCGGCCGCGGCCTTTATGAGGACCGGAAACCCGATGCGCTCGGCCTCGTCGAGAAGAAAGTCGGGAGCCTGATTGCCGCCGTGATAGCCCGGTACGAGCGGCACCCCGGCCGTTCCCATGATCGCCTTCGCGGCGGATTTGTCGCCCATCGCGCGGATCGCCTTCGGGGGCGGGCCTATGAACGTGATTCCGGCGCTCTCGCAGCGCTCGGCGAATTCCGCGTTCTCGGAGAGGAAGCCGTAGCCCGGGTGGACGGCCGAGGCACCCGAGATTTTCGCCGCCTCGACGATCCGATCGCCCCGCAGGTAGCTGTCCTTCGCCTCCGGCGGCCCGATGCGGAACGCCTCGTCGGCGAGCGCGACGTGACGCGATTGCGCGTCGGCGTCCGAGTACACGGCGACCGTTGCTATGCCCAAGCGCCGCGCGGTCCTCGCCACGCGGCAGGCGATCTCGCCGCGGTTGGCGATCAGAATCTTGGCGAACACGGGACGCACCCTATTTTTTCTTCCTGGCGCCCTTTTTCATCGCCTGCTGCAGCCAGGCAGGCTTGCGCTTCTCGAGGAAGGCGCGTACGCCTTCCTTGCCTTCTTCGGATGCCCGGGCGCTCGCAATGCGACCCGCCATATCGGCCATCAAATCGGGTGTGATCGGCCGCTTCGCGACCGCGCGGATCAATTCCTTGGTTGCGGCATGCGCCCCCGGCGCGCCCTGGACGAGCTCGCCCAAGATAGTGTTCACCATCGCATCGAGCTCCGCGGGCTGCACAAGTTCTTGCACGAAGCCGATGCGATACGCCTCTGCGGCCGGAAAACGTTCGGCGGTGAGGAAATAGCGGCGGGCGGCGCGTTCGCCCATCGCCGCAAGGACATAGGGGCTGATGGTGGCCGGGGTCAGACCCAGCCTCGCTTCGGACACGCAGAACTCGGTGTCGGTGGACGCAACCGCGATGTCGCAGGCGGCAATCAGCCCCATGCCTCCGGCGAACGCGGCGCCGTGCACGCGCGCGATCGTCGGTTTCTTCAGAGCATGCAGCCGGTTGAGCATGGTGCCGAAGCCCATTGCATCTTCCCGGTTCTCGTCGAAATCCAGCTCGCCCATTCTCTTCATCCAGTTCAGATCGGCGCCGGCGCAGAACACCTTGCCGCGGCCCGCGAGCACCACCGCGCGCACCTCCGGGTCCCGCTCCACCTCGCCGAAGGCCGCGGTGAGCTCGGCGATCATCGTTTCGTTGAAGGCGTTGCGCACGTCGGGCCGGTTGAGCCAGAGGACGGCAACGCCCAGGGCGGCCTGGATTTCGATGGTTTCGTGCTTCATGCCTCTTCCTCCGAATGGAGCTCTTGCGCGAATCGCTAGCGCGGTTCGACGATCACCTGGGTCCGCACCGAATTGGCGATAAAGCATTTCTCGTGGGCTTTGTGGTGCAGTTTGGCGAGCACCGCCGGCAAAGGCGGCGCAACGAATTCGACCGCGGGCCGCAAGGTGACTCGCGTCATCGCCATGCGACCTTCGGAATTCTTTTCGAGCACGCCTTCGGCCTCGTCGACGTAGCGGTTGACGACCAGCTTCATCGTCGACGCCAGGCTCACGAACCACAGCATGTGACAAGCTGAAAGCGAGGCGACGAAAAGCTGCTCCGGATCGGCACCCTGCGCGTGCGGCGCGCCCGGCGGAATGTTCTCCTTGGCAGCGTTTCCATCGAGCTGCACGGTGGGCTCGAACTCGATGCGATGGGCACGGCTGTACGTGCCGAGCTCGAACGGCATCCCGTTCCTTTGCCATTCTGTCGTTGCGCGGTGGACGGACATCAGGGGTTTCCTCTACATTCGAAAAACACCGAATCGCGTCTCCTCGATCGGTGCATTGAGAGACGCCGAGATCGCAAGCGCCAGGGTGCGGCGCGTTTCCTCGGGCGCAATCACCCCGTCGTCCCAAAGTCGCGCGGTGGCATAGTAGGGATGCCCCTGCCGCTCATATTGGCCGAGGATGGGACGCTTGAACTCCTCCTCCTCTGCCTTGCTCCAGGTGCCGCCCTTGCCTTCGATGCCGTCCCGTTTCACCGTGGCGAGGACCGAAGCCGCCTGCTCCCCGCCCATCACCGAGATGCGGGCGTTCGGCCACATCCAGACAAAGCGCGGTCCGAAAGCGCGCCCGCACATGCCGTAGTTGCCCGCACCGAACGAGCCGCCGATGATGACGGTGAATTTCGGCACCCGGCTGCACGCGACCGCGGTCACCATCTTGGCGCCGTCCTTGGCGATTCCGCCCGCCTCGTATTTTTTTCCCACCATGAAGCCCGTGATGTTCTGGAGGAAGAGGAGCGGAATCCCGCGCTGGCTGCAAAGCTCGATGAAGTGCGTCCCTTTCAGCGC
>Ga0193713_1000852_pt1 | contig 10163 bp, 7 predicted proteins | sample H3a2metaG_FD_143054 | JGI IMG/M metagenome (GOLD analysis project Ga0193713, IMG submission 143054) | Soil microbial communities from a riparian zone of the East river system, Colorado, United States - H3a2 | ecosystem: Environmental > Terrestrial > Soil > Riparian zone | place: USA: East River... | reverse complement strand
GCAAGCCGAAGCTCGGCGGCATCGCAGGTTTGAGCGAATATTTCCCGCGCATCCGAAAGGCCTATCTGATCGGGGAAGCCGCCAAGGAGTTCGCCGCAACGCTCGAGGGCAAGGTGACCTACGAGACCAGCGAGACACTCGAAGTCGCCGTAGCCAGTTCCGCGCGCGATGCCGAAGCCTCGGGGTTGGCCGATCCCGTGGTGCTGCTGTCGCCGGCCTGCGCGTCGTTCGACCAGTACCGCAATTTTGAAATCCGCGGCGCCAGGTTCCGCGACCTCGTCACCGCGCTGCCCGGCGTCAAACCGGTGGTGTGAGGACGCCAGCGCCTGAACGCTGGCAACCGCTCCATTCATAGCCGTCGTCGCCCGCGAAAGCGGGTGATCCAGTATTCCAGAGCAGTTGCGGCTCAAATCGCCAACGCCGCGGCGTACTGGATACCCGCCTTCGCGGGTATGACGGCTGTTGGTGTGGCAAACGGGCTGAGCAAAATCCCGGGCGGGAGCCACCGCGCCATCTCGTTCAAAACATTTCCAATTCGTTAACCCTTCGGAAACCATCATGGGCGACCAATGGGCAAACCTCTGCCCTTGGGAACGCCCATGCTCTCTCGTGAACAACGCAACCCCCTCAGCGAGTGGTGGTGGACGGTCGACCGCCTGCTGCTCGCGGCGATCATCGCGTTGATGCTGGGCGGCATCATTCTGTCGCTCGCGGCCAGTCCGCCGGTGGCAACAAGGATCGGGCTCGATCCGTTTCACTTCTTCAACCGCCACGTATTTTTTCTGCTGCCGTCCTTTATGGTGCTGATCGCGGTGTCGTTCCTGTCGCCACGGCAGATTCGTCGCTCGGCGCTGATCGTGTTCGCGCTCAGCATCGCGCTGATCGTGGCGACGCTGCTGCTTGGCCCCGAGGTCAAGGGCTCGCGGCGCTGGATCACCCTGATCGGCCTCAACATCCAGGCGTCCGAATCCGCCAAGCCGGCGTTCGTGGTGCTGGCGGCATGGCTGTTCGCGGAATCGGCGCGGCGGCCGGAAATGCCGGCGACGTCGATGGCGCTGGGACTGTTGATGCTGCTGGTGTCGCTGCTGGTGATGGAACCTGACTTCGGCCAGACCATGCTGATCCTGATGGTGTGGGGTGCCTTGTTCTTCATCGCGGGCATGCGGATGATCTGGGTGCTGGGGCTCGCGGGCGCCGCCACCGCCGGGCTGTTCGGCGCCTATCTGCTGGTTCCGCACGTTGCAGGCCGCTTCAAGCGCTTCATGAACCCCGGGTCGGGGGATACGTTTCAGGTCGATACCGCCATGGAGGCTTTCTACAACGGCGGCTGGTTCGGACTTGGACCTGGCGAAGGCATCGCCAAGCGCAGCCTGCCGGACAGTCATACTGATTTCGTGTTCGCGGTAGCGGCGGAAGAATTCGGCATCATCCTTTGCCTCGCACTGCTGGCTCTGTTCGCCTTTGTCGTGATCCGCACCTTGTCGCGGGCCTACGCCACCGAGGATATGTTCGCGCGGTTTGCGGCATCGGGCCTGGCAATCCTGTTCGGCGTGCAGGCCGCCATCAACATGTCGGTCAATCTGCAGCTGATACCGGCCAAAGGCATGACGTTGCCGTTCATCTCCTATGGCGGTTCGTCGATCGTGTCGTTGGCCTATGGCGTCGGCATGATGCTGGCGCTGACCCGGCACCGGCCGCGCACCGAGGTGGAATCGATCAGCGACGCCAATGCGGCACCAAGCTACGCTTGACCTCGCGGCGAAGACGCGCTCTTCGTCATGGCGAGGAACGATGTGACAAAGCAATCACTTCGTCATGTAGCCGCCCGATTGCTTCGGCAATGACAGCTCTTCAATTTGCAAAGATTGCGCCAATGACCACTGCGCCTCTGATTCTGCTGGCCGCGGGCGGCACCGGCGGCCATTTGTTTCCGGCCGAGGCGCTTGGCGTCGAATTGATCAGGCGTGGCTGGCGCGTGCGTCTCGCCACCGACTCCCGCGCGCTGCGCTACAGCGGATTGTTCTCCAAGGACACGATCGACGTGGTGCCGAGCGCAACCGTGCGCGGCCGCACGCCATGGTCGCTGGCCTACACCGGCGCGATGCTCGCCAACGGCACGGCGGTGTCGCTCAATCTGATGCGGCGGTTGAAACCCGCTGCCGTCATCGGCTTCGGCGGATATCCGACCGTGCCGCCGCTACTGGCGGCGTGGCTGTTCGGCGTGCCCGGCATCATCCACGAGGCCAATGCGGTGCTCGGCCGCGCCAACCGTTTTCTGTCGCGCCGCGCCAGCGCGATCGCGACCTCGCTGCCCGGCGTGCTCGATCGCGATCCACAGCTTGCGGCGAAAACAACCACCGTCGGCACGCCGATGCGTCCGGCGATCCTTGCCGCAGCTGCGGTGAAATTCGCTTCCCCCGAACCGACCGGTCCGCTGCGCTTGCTGGTGGTCGGCGGCAGCCAGGGCGCGCGCGTGATGGCCGATATTGTGCCGGGCGCGATCGAGCGTCTGGAACCGGCGCTGTGGAACAGATTGGTACTTACGCAGCAGGTGCGCGAAGAAGACATGGCGCGGGTGCGCGCGGTCTATGACCGGCTCAAGATCAATGCCGAACTGGCGCCGTTCTTCAGCGATCTGCCGGCGCGGCTGGCGTCGAGCCATCTGGTGGTCTCGCGATCCGGCGCCGGCACAGTGGCGGAACTCGGGGCCATCGGCCGGCCTTCGATCCTGGTGCCGCTACCCGGCGCGATCGACCAGGATCAATTCGCCAATGCCGGCGTGCTGACGCAGGTGAATGGCGCGCTTCGCATTGTGCAGGCGGATTTCACCCCTGACCGGCTGGCGGCGGAAATCTCCGCGCTCGCCGCCGAGCCTGCGCGGCTGACCGCGATGGCCGAAGGCGCCCGCACCGTCGGCAGGCTGGATGCCGCCGAACGGCTGGCCGATCTGGTCGCGAAAGTGGCTGGAATTTAGGCCAAAAACGAAGAATCTTCGGTATTATAGCGTCATGGCCGGGCTTGTCCCGGCCATCCACGTCTTGCATGAAGTGATGGAGATTCGTGGATGCCCGGGACAAGCCCGGGCATGACGAGAAAACAGAGACAAACCCATGAGACTGCCGCGCGAGATCGGACCCATCCACTTCGTCGGGATCGGCGGCATCGGCATGAGCGGCATCGCCGAGGTGCTGTGCAATCTCGGCTACACGGTACAAGGCTCGGATGTTTCCGAGAGCGCCAACGTCAACCGCCTGCGCGACAAGGGCATCGCCATCACGGTCGGCCACAAGGCCGAGAACGTCGCCGGGGCCGATGTGCTTGTGGTGTCGACCGCGATCAAGCGCGACAATCCGGAATTGCTGGTGGCCCGCGCCCAGCGCATCCCCGTGGTGCGCCGGGCCGAAATGCTGGCCGAACTGATGCGGCTGAAAAGCTGCGTCGCGATCGCGGGCACCCATGGCAAGACCACCACGACCTCGATGGTCGCTGCCCTGCTCGATGCCGGCGATCTCGATCCCACCGTGATCAATGGCGGCATCATCAATGCGTACGGCACCAACGCCCGACTCGGTGCCGGCGAGTGGATGGTGGTGGAAGCCGACGAAAGCGACGGCACGTTCCTGAAGCTACCGGCCGATGTCGCCATCGTCACCAATGTCGATCCCGAACATCTCGACCATTTCAAGACCTTCGAGGCGGTGCAGGACGCGTTTCGCAACTTCGTCGAGAACGTGCCGTTCTACGGCTTCGCGGTGATGTGCATCGACCATCCCGTCGTGCAGAGCATCGTCGGCAACATCGAGGATCGCCGCATCATCACCTATGGCGAAAATCCGCAAGCCGACGCGCGGCTGATCGATCTCACTCCGTTGGGTGGCGGATCCAGCTTCAAGGTCGAATTCCGCGATCGCAAGACCGATGTCGCGCATGAGATCGCCGACCTGGTGTTGCCGATGCCGGGACGGCACAATGCGCTCAATGCCACGGCCGCGATCGCGGTGGCACATGAACTCGGACTTGCGGACGAGACCATCCGAAAGGCGCTCGCAAGCTTCGGTGGCGTGCGGCGGCGCTTCACCAAAACCGGCGAATGGAACGGCGTCACCATTATTGACGACTACGGCCATCATCCGGTGGAGATCGCGGCGGTGCTGAAAGCGGCGCGGGAGTCTACCAACGGCAAGATCATCGCCGTGGTGCAGCCGCATCGCTTCACGCGGCTGCAATCGCTGTTCGAGGAATTCTGCACCTGCTTCAATGACGCCGACACAGTTGTCGTCGCTGAAGTCTATCCGGCCGGCGAGGCGCCGATACCGGGCATCGACCGCGACCAATTTGTGCTCGGCCTGCGCGCGCACGGCCATCGCGAAGTGATTCCGCTGCCGGAGTCCGGTGCGCTTGCGGGCGTGGTGCACGGCATCGCCGGCCGCGGCGATTTTGTCGTCTGTCTCGGCGCCGGCAATATCACGCAATGGGCCTACGCGCTGCCGGACCAATTGAAGGCGCTGGGGTGAGCGTGGCGATGCAATTAGGGTCGTCATGGCCGGGCATAGCCGTCCGAGGGACGGCGTCGCTTCCGCTCGCCTATGCCCTGCCATCCACGTCTTTACTGTGTGATTGTCGGATAGAGGTCGTCCCAAGCCGGATTTGCAGCGAAGCCTTCGACGAATCCAGAGCGATGCTCAAATATCCGACGGACCAGATCATTCGTCACCCCGACGTACAAAATGCCGTTCGGGCGATTGGTCAGAATATAAACGTATCCACCAGCCATGCTGAAATTCTGCAAGACGTGGATGGCCGGGACAAGCCCGGCCATGACGAAATTGAATGCTGTGACGAGTTCGCATGACCTTCCCCGACATCACACCCGATCTCAAAGCCGCGATGCCGGACTTGCGCGGACGGCTGCTGGCGAACCAGTCGCTGGCCGAACTGACCTGGTTTCGGGTCGGCGGCCCGGCGCAGGTGCTGTTCACGCCATCGGACCAGGATGATCTTGCGTATTTCCTGGCGCGCTTGCCGAACGAACTGCCGGTCTATGTCGTCGGCGTCGGCTCCAACCTGATCGTGCGTGATGGCGGCTTGCCGGGCGTGGTCATTCGCCTCAGTCCGCGTGGTTTCGGCGAGAGCAGCGCCGACGGCGATATCGTCAGCGCTGGCGCCGCGGCGCTCGACAAGCGCGTGGCCGAAACGGCGGCCGCGGCCAATATCAGCGGGCTGGAATTTTTCTTCGGCATTCCCGGCACCATCGGCGGCGCATTGCGCATGAACGCCGGCGCCAATGGCTCTGAGACCAAGGATGTTTTGGTCGAAGCCACCGGCGTCGGCCGCGACGGCAAGAAGTATGTGTTCGACAATGCCGGCATGAAGTTCATCTATCGCAGCAGCGGCGTCGATCCCTCGATCATCTTCACGGCCGCGCGCTTTTGGGGGCTGACGGCCACGCCGGAGGTGATACGCGCGCGGATGGACGAGGTGCAGAACCACCGCGAAACCGCTCAGCCCATTCGCGAAAAGACCGGCGGCTCAACCTTCAAGAATCCGCCAGGCCACAGCGCGTGGAAGCTGATCGACGCCGCGGGCTGCCGGGGCTTGCGCGTCGGCGGCGCGCAGGTGTCGGAGATGCATTGCAACTTCCTCATCAACACCGGCGCTGCGACCGGCCATGATATTGAATCGCTGGGCGAAACCGTGCGCGCAAGGGTAAAGGCGCATTGCGGAATTGCGTTGAACTGGGAAATCAAGCGAATTGGGATCGAGCGAACCTAATGCGGATTACCATCCTTTTCGGCGGCACGAATACAGAGCGCCTGGTGTCGGTGGCCTCCGCCCAGGCCCTGCACGAGGCCCTGCCGGAGGCGGATCTGTGGTTCTGGGACGTTAGTGACACGGTGCATGAGGTTCAGTCTCAGGCGCTTCGCAGTCATGCGAGGCCATTCGAAGCCCCGTTCAAACCCGGCACTCGCGGCATCGGACTGGAACAGGCGCTTGATCAGGCAAAAGCCGAGCAGCGCTTGCTGGTGCTTGCCCTGCATGGGGGCAGGGCGGAGAATGGCGAACTTCAGGTCATGTGCGAAATGCTCGGGATTCCATTCACCGGGTCCGGTTCGGCTTCGTCGCATCTCGCCTTCGACAAGATCGCGGCCAAACGCTTTGCTGCCATTGCGGGTGTGAAGGCGCCGATCGGCCTGAGGCTGGAAGATATCGACGCCGCGCTGGTCGAGTACGACAAACTAATTGCCAAACCGGTGCGCGACGGATCGAGCTATGGCCTGATTTTTGTCAATTCGACTCAGGACCTCGCCGCCGTTCGCAACGCCGCCAAAACCGAGGAGTATGTGATTGAACCATTCATCTCGGGCGTGGAAGCGACCTGCGGCGTGCTGGAGCAATCGGACGGCTCGGTTATCGCGCTCCCGCCAATCGAGATCGTCCCCGCGGAGGGTGGGTTCGACTACACCGCTAAATATTTGCTGAAATCGACTCAGGAAATCTGCCCTGGGCGTTTTGCACCGGCAATCACCGCGCAAATCATGGATCAGGCAGTCAAGGCGCACCAAGCGATGTCGTGCAGCGGCTATTCCCGTTCGGACTTCATCGTTTCGCAACAGGGGCCGATTTTTCTCGAAACCAACACCTTGCCGGGTCTGACCAAGGCTTCGCTCTATCCGAAAGCACTCAAGGCTCAGGGGATCGAGTTCGCCGATTTCCTGCAAGGTCAGATCGCCCTGGCGGCGAAACGCGCGTATAAGTAGTTCGAATCAAAAATACGCCCCCGGACGGGAATCGGACTGGGCGATGGTCGGGGACGGCCAGCCCCGGGTGACCGAGATCCCTAACTTTTGGTTAAATTCCAGGATTTGGGGGCAAACCACTCAAAAGACGGGTCAAAACCCATCCAGCCCAAACCGCCTTTACCATTTGTTTACCAGTAAGCCCGAAGGTTAACGCTGGCGGCGCATTTGGCGCTTGGCTGCCGGGGCGTGAGCCGTGCGGATTTCCGCTTCGACGAGCGCATCGAGGGAACAGGTGGCCTCCTTTGCCTTGAGGTCAGCACCCAGCCCGGCATGACCAGGACGTCACTTGTGCCAGAACTCGCAGCGTTTGCGGGCATAACATTTGACGAGCTGGTGCAATGGATGGTGGAGGACGCCTCGCCCGATCGCTGAGATCGCCGGGGCCCCAAGCTGATCTGAAAGCGGCCGCCATTGGCGCGGCCGTGCTGTTGCGCGAGCGTCTGGGTTTCAATCGAGCCGGCGCCAGGCAGCGCCCGGAACGCGAATACCATCCGCACCGCCTGATCGCGCTTCTCGAGCGTTACATTCCGCATCGCGCCGGCGTTGCTGCGACCGCCTTGATGCTGCTCGGCAGCGCCGGTTACGGCATCGTGAAGGGTGGTCACCTCGAGGAATTGACCTCGGCGGCCAGCGACACCCGCAATGCGATCGCAAATTCCGCCGGATTTCGGATCACGGCGGTCGCCATCAACGGCCGCAAGCAACTGACCCAGGACGAGGTGCTCGCGATCGGCGGCGTCAACGGCCGTTCGTCGCTGCTGTTCCTCGACGCCGCTGCGGTGCGCGAGAAGCTGAAAGCCAATCCGTGGATCGGCGAAGCGACGGTGCTGAAGCTTTATCCCGGTCAACTCCAGATCGATATTGTCGAACGTTCGGCATTCGCGCTGTGGCAGCAGGATGGCCGGCTGTCGGTGATTTCAGACGACGGCGCGGTGTTGGAGCCATACGTGTCGCGGCGCTTTGTCTCGTTGCCGCTGGTTGTCGGCAAGGGCGCCGATACCCGTGCAAGGGATTTCCTCTCGATGCTGGCGCGCTATCCGCAAGTGCGCGTGGCGACAAAGGCCGCGATTTTGGTGGGTGAGCGGCGCTGGAACCTGCGACTCCGGGACGGTCTGGATATCCGTCTGCCCGAGAACGATGTCGGCAATGCGCTGGCAGCGTTGAGCAAGCTCGACAAGGAAGACCGGCTGTTCTCGCGCGATATCGTCGCCGTCGACATGCGTCTGCCGGACCGGCTGATCGTGCAATTATCGGAAGACGCCGCCAAAGCCCGCGAAGAACTGTTCAAGGACAAGAAGCCGAAGAAGAAGGCCGGTGACGCATGACCGGCCTTGATCGCAATCAAACGCCGAAGACGCGCCCGATGCCGCAGAAGCGCACCGCGCTGGTGGCGTCGCTCGATATCGGCACCAGCAAGATTGCCTGCATGATCGCGCGGCTGAGGCCGTGCCCGCCGAGCGAGGCCTTGCGCGGCCGAACCCATGCCGTCGAGTTGATCGGATACAGCCAGATCCAGTCGCGCGGCGTGAAGTCCGGCGCGGTCGTCGATCTCGCCGAATGCGAACAAGCGGTGCGTCACGCGGTGGCGCTGGCCGAACGCATGGCCAAGGTGCGGGTCGAATCCGTGCTGCTTTCGGTTTCCGGTGGCCGGCTGCACGGTCAATTGATCGAAGCCGCGGCAGATATTCGTGGCGGCGCGGTCACCTCGGCCGACGTCACCCGTGTCACCTCTACCGGCATGCATCACGCCACCGGCGAGGGCCGCACCGTGCTGCACGCGCTGCCGGTCGGTTACGCGCTGGATGGCGTCAAGGGCATTCGCGACCCGCGCGGCATGGTGGCGCGGCAATTCGGCGTCGACATGAACGTCGTCACACTTGAGGCGACGGTCGCCAAGAACCTGATGCTGGTGGTCGAGCGGTGTCATTTGAATGTCGAAGCCATGGCGGCGAGCCCCTATGTGGCGGGTCTGTCGGTGCTGACCGACGATGAGGCCGACATCGGCGCCGCCGTGGTGGAAATGGGCGCCGGTACCACCACGATCGCGACCTATGCAGGGGGCCGATTCGTCCATGCCAGCGGATTTGCGGTCGGCGGACTGCACATCACCATGGATCTTGCCCGTGGTCTCAGCGCATGCATTGCGGATGCCGAGCGAATCAAGACGTTATATGGCACCGTGCTGACCGGCGGGTCCGACGCGCGTGAGTTGATGTCCGTGCCGGCTGCCGGTGACAACGAGCGGGATGCGCCGCAGATCGTGTCTCGCGCCACGATCGCGAACATTGTCCGACAACGCGCCGAGGAGATTTTTGAAATGGTCAGGGACCGGCTCGCTGATTCGCCCTTTGCGGCAGAGCCGAAGGCACGGGTCGTCCTGAGCGGCGGGGCCTCACAGCTCACCGGCACCCTCGAACTTGCGACCCAGATTCTAGGCCGGCCGGTGCGCATCGGCCGCCCGCTCGGCTTTGGCCGGCTCCCCAGTGAAGCCAAGAACGCGTCGTTCGCGGTTCCCTCGGGTCTGCTGGTCTATCCGCAATACGCGCATCTCGAACACGTCGAACCGCGGCATACGCGGCAGCTCAGGACAGGGACTGACGGCTATTTCGGAAAGGTCGGACGATGGCTTCGCGAGGGCTTCTGATGAATCATTTCCGACCCATTCGACTTCCACTAGCTCCCGCGGCCGCCGGCCGAGGCGAACCAACGCGCGCTTAATCGAGAGGCAACCATGGCACTCAATCTGACCCCCCCTGATATCAGCGAGCTGAAGCCGAGAATCACCGTCTTTGGCGTTGGTGGAGCTGGCGGCAATGCCGTCAACAACATGATTACCGCCGGGCTGCAGGGGGTCGATTTCGTCGTCGCCAACACCGACGCCCAGGCGCTCACGATGTCCAAGGCGCAGCGCATCGTGCAGATGGGCACCCAGGTCACGCAGGGCCTCGGCGCCGGTTCGCAGCCGGATGTCGGGGCGGCCGCCGCCCAGGAAGTCATCGACGAACTTCGCGACCATCTCTCCGGCGCCAACATGGTGTTCGTCACCGCCGGCATGGGTGGCGGCACCGGCACAGGGGCTGCACCGGTCATTGCCAAGACCGCGCGCGACATGGGTATCCTCACCGTCGGCGTCGTCACCAAGCCGTTCCACTTCGAAGGCCAGCGCCGCATGCGCACCGCCGAAGCCGGCATCGCCGAGCTCCACAAGGTGGTCGATACGCTCCTGATTATTCCGAACCAGAACCTGTTCCGGGTCGCCAACGAAAAGACCACCTTCGCCGACGCCTTCGCGATGGCCGACCAGGTGCTGTATTCGGGTGTCGCCTGCATTACCGATCTGATGGTCAAGGAAGGCCTGATCAA
>Ga0193713_1000850_pt1 | contig 10173 bp, 8 predicted proteins | sample H3a2metaG_FD_143054 | JGI IMG/M metagenome (GOLD analysis project Ga0193713, IMG submission 143054) | Soil microbial communities from a riparian zone of the East river system, Colorado, United States - H3a2 | ecosystem: Environmental > Terrestrial > Soil > Riparian zone | place: USA: East River... | reverse complement strand
TGACCCCCCAGATCCAAGGTCTGATAAAAACCACTCATTTTCAAAAACCATTGCCGAACGGACTCTTACTGTGGCTGATACCGGAAGACGCGTCGTTCCCAGAAAGGAAGGTGTGCGTTACAAAGCACAATTATTGGAGCAACATCATAGTGCGTCCAGATAACGAGATAAGAGACGGTCCGAGGGACCGGCTGCATCACATATGTGATAACGCAGCTATATTTCAACATAAACCACACCAGCCACTTGAAGTAACCCCCCAGCGCTTGGTTCGGACTGCTTATATAAATATTTTCGAGACTTTACCTAATTTATTCATTGAGCTATGTCAGTTCTTTGAAAAAAGTGGCTTGAGCTGCAGCAACACTAGACTGAGATATAAAGCAATTGATATAGATAGATTATTGACACATCTTGTAAGAAGTGGAGACGCGCTGTGCGCGGTGTCAACATAGTACAGTACACAAATGTAAGGGAGATACTAACCTCAGCCGCAGTGAAACGAGCGGAGGTTCTAGCGACAAGACATGAGCGCTTTAAGTACGACTACAAGGCGATCGTCCGAGAATCGAAGTGAGAAGAGCAGGCTTAAAGTGTATCAAAAGTAGCCATATGAACAGTGTTAACAGGATCTTCGAGAGCAGCGGAACTTGCGAGAAACCATAGGAAGTAAAGTAAAAGCGTCCTATCGTGGACGAGACACCTAGTCTGCGTCACTGTGGTCCAACAAATCTCTCCATTGAATCCTGGCTGATATTCGAGATCTAGGACATGGATTCAAACTGCGGATAGGAATGTTCCTATCCGCAGTTCAAATCTATCAAGAGCACAAAAATTGGTTGGCATTTAATCGAGATATGATGTAATTGATATAAATCAATGATTAAACTATATCTCTGTCAAACCCTGCCTGATTGTCATGATCTAGGACATGGATTCGGACCGCGGATAGGAACGTTCCTATCCGCGGTTCAAATCCACTATCGGTTGGCATTTAATCGAGATATGATGCAATTGATATAAATCAATGATTAAACTATATCTCTGTCAAACCCTGCCTGATTGTCATGATCTAGGACATGGATTCGGACCGCGGATAGGAACGTTCCTATCCGCGGTTCAAATCCACTATCGGTTGGCATTTAATCGAGATATGATGCAATTGATATAAATCAATGATTAAACTATATCTCTGTCAAACCCTGCCTGATTGTCATGATCTAGGACATGGATTCGGACCGCGGATAGGAACGTTCCTATCCGCGGTTCAAATCCACTATCGGTTGGCATTTAATCGAGATATGATGCAATTGATATAAATCAATGATTAAACTATATCTCTGTCAAATCCTGCCTGATTGTCATGATCTAGGACATGGATTCTGGCCGCGGATAGGAACGTTCCTATCCGCGGTTCAAATCCACTATCGGTTGGCATTTAATCGAGATGTTACGCAATTGAAATAGATAGATGATTGCACAATATATTTCTCAAATCCTGCCTGATTGTCGTGATCTGAGACATGGATCCTGACCGCGTGTAGGAACATTCCTATCCGCGGTTCAAATCCACTATCGGTTGGCATTTGATCGAGATATTACACAATTGATATAGATAGATAATTGAAGCATATCTCTGTTAAATCCTGCCTGATTGTCATGATCAAGGACATGGATCAAGGTATTGTACATAAACCGTAGTGAGCGTATCAGGTATTGTTTGTACTCGCAATCTGCTATCTATAGCAGACCTTATTCCCGATATGGTAACTCGAGGCAGTACTTGCGACGCGAGTCGCGGGAACATCCGGAGACACGAGAGTCCGTATATGGTATATGCTCGTTACTAATCCTGTCCTGAAGCGCAAGTCCGGACCATTATGCGCAAATGCACGTGAATCCCAATAAGGAAGATAAGGATTAATAATCTATGTACCGGTACTTTAGGGGCACATTTATTGTGGATAATACCGAAAGACGCGTCATTCCCAGAAAGGAAGGCGTGCTTTACAAAGCACATTTATTGGAGCACAACATAGTGCGTCCTGATAACAAGACGGTCCGAGGGACCGGCTGCATCACATATGTGATAACGCAGCTTGTTCAACATAAAAGACATGTTTTGCTGATGAAGCATGCACACGCCTTGTATATCATCATGAGAGCACAGCTTTATTCGACATCATCAAAACAGTAGGACAGAAAAATAGGTAACGATGTTTAAGTGGGTACTTGCGATGTTATTTACTCGGTTATGGCCGTCGCGCCCCGATTTCTGGTGACCCGACGCTCCCCCCGAGCGTCCACAACGTTACTGTGAAGAATACCAGCAAATTGGGTATCGTACCCGACACACAAGATTGTGCTATACATCATTTTCTAAGCATCATGTGAACTCATTGATCCATGCGCAGAAGTCGACACATACCTCGATCCCAGTCTGAAATGCAGCCGAGACTTCTTTGTATGACAGGCTGGGATCACCGTTCTCCACGCAATCCCGGATTGAGGCGTCATCGTGGTGTCTACCCGCATTTCGAAGTTTAATGCGAGCGCGGACATATGCGAATGTCCCTTTCCCTGTCGTCAGGCGTTTGAGCCAGATGTCACGGGTCTGTCACAAAAATAACGTCAGATCGCAAGCATGATTGAATGAGATCGGATCACATCATGTTTCAAGTGGCGCCAGTCCAACTCCAAGCAAGAGTAAGAACTCGCCATGTACTCTCCTCGATAATGCAGTGTTCTGTCACCGCCCAGGGATGAGAGGACACAAAATGTTTGTATTCCAGGTCCAGCGAAACCCATCACATCGTTAGGGGGATGGATAAGGATACCAGGATAGCCGAGGCGAGCAGGAGCATGGGGTTGAACCACAGCATCGGTACAGAGGAAGTGATCGTAGCCGGGAACCTTGTCACTGACTACCCACTGGCGATTCCCGCCAGACCTGCCAGGAACGCCAGCGCGATCGTTGAAAGTTCTCCATGGAATGCCAGAAGTTTGTCTAGCTATTTGTGACTCGAAGAATGTTAATTGGTAGGGGACGTGAAAGCGTTCCAGGTGCAGAGTCTGAAAGATGGGAGGCAGCAGACCAGGGGGACCGGGAGCAGGCTAGTGGATTGATGAATGCGGACAGTAGCAGCAGGGTTTAGTTACTCACGTCGATCTCATACTCCCTCGCATCCTCGATATTATTCTCCCTTGCATCCTCGATCAGAGGCTCGATCGCATCCTCGATCTCAGGCTTGATCGCATCCTCGATCGCAGACTCGTTCGTGTCCTCAATTGCAGGCTCGATCGTGTCCTCGATCGCAGACTCGTTCATGTCTTCAATCGCTGGGTCGATCGCGTCCTCGTTCGCATCCTCGATCTCAGACTCGTTCACATCCTCGATCTCAGACTCGTTCACATCCTCGATCTCAGACTCGTTCACGTCCTCGATCGCAGGTGGCACGTTTGCCTGCCCGCTCTCAACCAAGAACTCTTGAAATCTGACTTCTTCACGGCGGAAGAAGTCCTCCAATGGGTCTTCACGACCGAAGCACTCTTCGAAGCCCTCGTCGGATTGCATTGTTATTGAGGAGTGGGTGGGGGATCGATGACAAGACATGATGGGGAAAGATGTTCAAAAATCGATAAGTCGCGGTTTTCTTTCTGGGTTTGGAGGAGGCGTGTGCGTGCCGAGTTTGGTTCTATTCGATATATTTCAGATGAGATCCTCCCGCGTCAAGCGTATGCCCTTGATTCTATGAAATGAATGTATATACATTGACTCAAATACCGCTATATCAAGATGAAGAATAGAATATAGTAAGTATATTTATGTGGAGTTTTTGGCCGCGGATAAGAACCTTCCTATCCGCGGTTCAAAACATCACATAAATAAGTCTCCGATATATAAGAATAATATAAAATAAGCATGATATTGTGTCGGACCATTATAACTGCGGATAAGACCCTTGCTATCTGTGGTTCAAACTGTCGCACAGATAATAATTGGACAGCTGGGTCGTAGGACGACAAGATGACATGATGTTGTAGGACGGGCCATATACATCAATCATAAATATCTGGATCTATGGCTTTATTTCTCAGTGGGGTCTCAACAGATCGTTATGATGTCATAAGTAGATTTAACCGCGTATAGGAACATTCTTATACGCGGCTAAAATATAATTCTTATACTGATTAATATCTGACTAAACTATGCATCAATCATATATCGGGATATATTGCTTTATATATAAGGGATATTAGAATGATATTCTAACCGCGTATAGGAACATTTTTATACGCGGCTAAAATATAATTCTTATACTGATTAATATCTGACTAAAATATGCATCAATCATATATCGGGATATATTGCTTTATATATAAGGGATATTAGAATGATATTCTAACCGCGTATAGGAACATTTTTATACGCGGCTAAAATATAATTCTTATACTGATTAATATCTGACTAAAATATGCATCAATCATATATCAGGATCTATTGCTTTATAGCTAAGTCAAATATTAATCGATATTAGAATGATATTTTAACCGCGTATAGGAACATTTCTATATGCGGCTAGAATGTAATTCTAATACTGATTAATATCTGACTAAACTATGCATCAATCATATATCAGGATATATTGCTTTATAGATAAAGGATATTAGGATGATATTTAAACCGCGTATAGGAACATTTTTATACGCGGCTAAAATATAATTCTAATACTGATTAATATCTGACTAAAATATGCATCAATCATATATCAGGATCTATTGCTTTATAGCTAAGTCAGATCTTAATCGATATTAGAATGATATTTTAACCACGTATAGGAATGTTCACATATGCGGCCAAAATATAATTCTAATATAGGTTAAGATCTGACTTAGCTATAAAGCAATAGATCCTGATAAATGATTGATGCATAATGTAGTTAGATATTAATCAGTATTAGAATTATATTTTAGCCGCATATAGAAATGTCCCTATATGCGGTTCAAATCTTCTGATATTTATGAAAATCCGTTAACCGGACTGAAAACAGGGTTTTTGAAAAGATTTGGGTCACATCGGTCATGGGTGCCTGTCAAGCCGATTCACTCTCCGCTCGGCACCAGCAACACAAAGCGCAAAGCGAAACACAACGCATCCATCACGCGCATGCCAGGCACAATCGACAAACAAGATTGTGATATTTGAAACCCCGCTAGGGGATGGATTGTCACACTCGTCCCAAAATCTCTGCCATGTTTGCTGCAGTCACTGGCAGGGCCTGAGATTTTGTACAGGGCCTGGCATATGCATGGTATTTGATAATATCAAATTTTGTCTGCAGTTTTACATCTGGGCTTTTCTCCAGACAGGGTTTTCTGTCGACCATTCAAAAGTTTGCACAGTTTTTTTTGCCGTTTTATCAAAACTTGGTTGATTTTCTCCAAACAAACTTCACAAACAACCTCTTATACATCACAACCACCTATTCCGAGAAGCCAGAGGGTGCGAGTTCACAGGAAAGGTGGATATTCCGAGTTTTCAAAAACCCTGTCATTTTCAAACCCAGAGGGCAGCATAGTATTGTGCCCCGAAAGCACTACAGTTCAAGTCACACATTCGCCGCACGTGAGTGGGCGTCTAACTATTGAGTTTTCGGCCGAGCGGTTGAAATCTAGGCAAGAAAGTGGGGAAAAAACACCGATTCTGCAATTTTCATCTTTTGGGTGCTTGTTTCAATTTTTTATCTTGATTTTTGTACTTAGGCACCCATGTAAGGGGTAGGATTAATTTAATACATCAAACCTAGCTATTTTAGGCGTTCAAGTGAATTCCTGATGGTGGAATCCAGTGTGCAAGTGTGCACAGCTAGATAAAATACCCGATACCCACTACCAAGTGGCTACATGGCCAGATATATATCCTGTAGTGGAATCCAAGCGTGCCCTTACTATTGCACATGTCTAAATACTACTGAGATTGAAAGGGCTAAAGTCGCAGGGACTTAGCTGTGAGTTCAAGGGAGTGGGGGAATAGTGGGCCCGCGTCCCGAAGGGAGTGTGGATGCGTAGAGGATGCACGTGCATGCGCGCACAACAGAGCAAGGGGGAGGAGGGGACAGGGACTTCGGTGCACTGGGAATCCGATGGATCACTCCCCTCTCGGGGGCAGTATGTACAAATAATCTACTGTGGAATCAAAGGTGACGAAAGAGGGGAAGGAGGAATGGAGGACACAAGACTAAGACAAGAAGCCCAACTTGTAAGGGGCCGTGCACAATGGGCCGTGAGGTTGGTTGACGGGGTTTCCAGGCGGTGCACACTAGTGGCATTGGCCGACAAATCTTGAGCGCGAGAGTCGAGGCCTTGCTGAAATGGGGTGAGGACGAGGAGGTCGGGATCGAGCGGTTCTAGGCGCAAGTGGAATGAGGGTGACAATGCAGGAGGAGGCAAGGGACGAGGGGCGATGAGATAAGCATGTACATGTCCAAGTGTGCACATATGCGATGCAGGCACGAGCAGCTGGTGTGCTAAGACAGTCACAAGGCTTGATTGCGAGGCTACAGCATAAGCTGTCCTTACAGAAATGGCAACCTGTGGGTACTTTTAAGTGTACCCGAACCCATACACCTACCTGCACTGGCAACCAACGGGTCACAAGCCATTGTTCACAGCTCCTGCATCTGAGAAGACCTGCAATTGCAGGCTCCTTTGAGTGCAGGAGCTGGGCTGCTTGTTGTTGCTGTACTCAGCGTGGCTGCTGCTATCACCATGCACCGGCTCACCTTCTGAGTGGCAGTCGTCCCTACCTAGCTTGTACACATGGTCATGGTTGCTGACATGGCTGTTGCCATTGTCAGGGCCAAGGCTGTTGCCATTGTCGGGGCCAAGGCTGTTGCCATTGTCAGGGCCAAGGCTGTTGCTGCACGTGTTGCATCCAGTGTCGTGTCAACTGTAAGGTGTTCCCCTTTCGGGGTTTGCACAGCAACGAGTTTGTTGCACTGGGGTCAGTTTGTGACCCCCACATTCCCGAAGGAACGCAAGCATGTGGGCGACAAGGGGAGAGGGAAGGGGAATGTGTGTGTGTGTGTGCGCACACACGCGCGTTGAGGTGGCGGGGAAATTGCGGGCCAATGAATGGTGGGATTGAGGGGAAACGCGAGTGGTAGATACATGGGTGCGTGGGCAAGGAGAGAGGAAAGGGTAAGGTGTGTGTGTGCATGTGTGTATGCACATGCGTCGAGGTCGAGGTGGTGGGGCAATTGTGGGTGAACGAATGGTGGGATTGAGGGAAGACAGATACATGAGCATGTGGGAGAGAAGAAAAGAGGGAAGGTGAAGGTGTGTGCGTGCATGTGTGCGTCGAGGTGGCGGGGCGACCGGGTAATATTGCGGTAGCACGTAGATAATGGCTCACGGCCCGGTATGTACAAATTAGGAAATTCCACTTAGTTGGCCTGTATTCGCAGCGTTTAGATGCACCCCCAACTGCATCCCCTCTAAGCTCCGATAAATGACCTAGATTTGTCGTAAATAGTCTTAATCTTTCATTCCAGGTGTTTTTTAAGTGTGCACAGTGTTTTTACAGGCAGGAACACGATTTTATATGTTTTGTTTCAATTTTTGGTCAGAAAGATGGGTGCTTATGATTTTTTTTAAAACTAATGAACAAGTTTTATTCTACTTCTAAATGCGATCCCAATGCACCTTATTTCATGTGATTTGGTCAAAATTTGATGGAGGAGTTGTGCGAATAAAATCGTGCTGGGTCAGGTGCTGGAAATCTCCGCCTTGAACTGTAGTAGTTACATTACAAATCCTCACATTCCTTATTGGGATTCATGCGCATTTGCGCATTGCAGTCTAGACTTGCGTTCAGGGACTCGGATTAGTAATGGGTATATACCATATACGGACTCATGTGTCGTCCGGACGTTCCCACGACTTGCGTTGCAAGTACTGCCTTGAGTTACCATATTGGGCATAAGGACTGCTAATAGATAGCAGATTGCGAGTACATACAATGCCTGACATGCTCACTACGGTTTATGTACAATACCTTGCTCCCCTTGACACTATTGTGTCTCTGACACCTCTGGCACATGCATTGTGTCACTATACACTGCTTTATAAACAAAAGCGTCCCTATGAATGTTTTTTAGGTAGTTTATTGTATTTAAAACATATATAAAGACCTCTGTAGTATACAGAATAAGAATCAGTTTTATCTGACCACCTCTGAATGTTTCCACTTCATCTGTGCTATGTTGCCTTGCTGCAGACTTGTCACATTGCACTTTCTGAGTTTAACACAGCCTAGCCTTGTCAGAGGCAAGTCTTGTTTACCCTCTTTCCCATCTTGTCCGCGCACGAGCACATGTCCTTTCAAATCATGCATTGTGAATCAGTGGCCCGGATTCCCTTCCCTTGCATCTCGAGTTCACACATTCACATTTCCTTCGGGATGCAGAGTCGTTTCTTAGTGTCTTTCAGACTGATGGCATACATCTGGGGGCTCAGAACAACATTGAGGGCAAGGGCATGGCCAGCAGATGATTTCTGGATGACGAACATTTGGTAGTTGAAATTCTGACTCCGCCCTAGGCGAGGTTTCTCTGGTCCAGCCTACTATCACGTGTTAGAAGTTGCAAAAGATTTGCTAAATCTTGAATAGAAAGAGATCGACAACACCTTTTACCAAAAAAACTTTTGGAGTTGATGCAATAACATATGAACTAGCCCCCTGAATTGTTACTTTGGTGTGAGGTGAATAGGTGGTTGTGTCGGAACAAAGCCGATTGTGCAAGTTCAAAAATTGGGAGTTGCAAAACATTTGTCACGGTTTGTCATGCTGACTCATACTGCCATCCGCTCAAACAAAACGCAACCCAACGCATTGGTAAGTGGCGGACTTTGAAATCCGATGGGCATTGATCACGCTTTGTCACGCAAATTCACTCTTTCATCTGTATCTCCCCTTCCACTCCTCTGAATGCTCTATAAATCTGTACTAGACTTAATGGATGTATATAGATGATATCCTGAAAATCTTGGAGCATGGTGTTGAGAGGTGCCCAAATCCGAGACCGTTTTAATCAAAATTTGAGCTTTCCTCTGTAATATCACCAAGATCGCAAAGCAAGTACAAAAGAAACCTCTTTATTTCTTTGGTGATCTATAATTAGGTAGTATATGGGCAATATATCCAAGTGAAGATCAACTAATTTGCTGTGGCGATCTTTTAATAAATCGCATTTTGCAACTCTCTGGTATTTTGCAACCCATAACACATGATAGTATCGTTATGAAAGTGGCTATAATATGGGGGGAAATGGCAAATGCCGAGTGACGCGGAATATAAACTCAAAGCGGACGGATCACTCTTTCTTTCGTATATCCATCATCTCAGACCGCTGTGACTAAGAATTTGAGCACGATAGATGCTGTAGCCGGGTCTATTATGTGAAAGTGCTTAGACACAGCAAGGCAAGGCGAAAAAACAAGATAAAAATATCCAAAGAATTACATGAAAATGGATGTAAATTAAAAATGATGAATGAAATTTGGGAAAGTTTGACACTCTGACAGCAAGAATACACAATGAAATGAGGGAAGGAGGATGATAACTTTAAAGCATGATAAGGATAAGAACATTATATGAAAAGAGATGAATTATAGCGAGAAGCGAGTGAATTATTAAGGATTGCTATGTGATAACTCTAGATTATGATATAAATTGTGTTGAAATGGGAAATGTGGATGGTAGGAACGTCTACATCTCAGGATCAAAGCGATGTAATATAAGTTGGATTCGACTACAATGGATATTTAATGATCATAATTGGCGTGACCATTTTAAATATTATAATCTTTGAAGAATTCGTTTAAAATGCATTCATCAGAGTTCTATTAAACCGCTTACAGGGATGTTGATATCCGCGATTTAAAATTGTAAAATATTTTACTAGGACATTATAATGATAAAGGATATGATATACTAGACTAGAACCACGTATAGGAACATTCCTATAAGGGGTAGACAATTGTGTCATATTTTATTATGATATAATGATACACGATATGCTATCATTATGATCAAGCTGAATGTTGTAATATTTCTAGAATGCATATAAGAATTAAACCCAACGTTGTGCCGCCTATAGGAACGTTCCTATA
>Ga0193713_1000849_pt1 | contig 10182 bp, 6 predicted proteins | sample H3a2metaG_FD_143054 | JGI IMG/M metagenome (GOLD analysis project Ga0193713, IMG submission 143054) | Soil microbial communities from a riparian zone of the East river system, Colorado, United States - H3a2 | ecosystem: Environmental > Terrestrial > Soil > Riparian zone | place: USA: East River... | reverse complement strand
AACCCGACTGGCGATTGCCCTTCGAATGCAAGGAGAACCTCCGCCGCTGGTCGTTCCCCGAATAAGACCTCTACAAGTTGTTCCTCTGTCGCGGTCACCTCGTCTGGCGCGCGCTCATACGTCGCCAAGTCGCGAATCAACCGCAGAATGATCGGCACATCTTCCACGCGCGCCGGGCGAATTCGAAAATCAGTTCGCGTCATCATTCCGCTGATTCTGCACCACACGCGAACGGACGCAACTGGGCCAGGCTTCTGCCGTCATCTTTAACTTTTTTTGCCAAAAAGACGCAGAAAGTCTCGACATTCCTTTTACGGCGCAGCTAGCATCGGCGCCTCCACTGGTAGGTTATGAAAAAGCAAATGGCGCCTTCCGTTAAGGCGCACCTAATTCGAGGCGCGTTTTACCTGCTTTTGCTAGTTAGTGTGTCTACGATCCCATTCGCCTTCGGCCAGTGGCAGGCCCGTGGGCAGAGAACTCTGACGTTTGGTGAGCGTGTAGCTTACCAGCGAGCGATCGAGGAAGTTTACTGGCGTCACCGCATCTGGCCCAAGGAGCGGCCCGATCCCAAGCCTTCGCTGGACGCGGTGATGTCCGAAACGCAGCTTGAAAAGAAAGTCACGGATTATCTGCGCAACTCACAGGCCCTGGAGGATTACTGGCAACGGCCAATCACTGCAGATCAGTTACAGGCTGAGATGGATCGCATGGCACAGCACACCAAACAGCCTGAAGTATTGCGTGAACTCTTTGAAGCGCTCGACAATGATCCCTTCATTATCGCGGAATGTCTTGCGCGGCCCGCGTTAGCGGAGCGGCTAGTATCCAGTTGGAACGCCTACGATCAAAAATTTGAGGGCGAATTAAGACAGCGGGCGAAAACACCGAAGCTAATACCAGTGCCGAGTATTAGCTATGTGCTGCCCGTAATTCCAGATGGGAGCGGCTGTATGGAAGACACCTGGACAGCCACTGCCGGTTCGCCTGACGGCCGAGACAATCACGCAGCAGTCTGGACCGGTACAGAGATGATCATCTGGGGCGGCGGTGCCTTTGGTATGAACACTGGCGGGAAATACAATCCAAGCACGGACACTTGGATACCTACCAGCACGACGAATGCTCCTCAGGCCCGGTACTCTCATACAGCAGTGTGGACCGGCACCGAAATGATCGTTTGGGGCGGCGGATACCCCGGCAAGAACACCGGTGGGAGATACAATCCGGATACGGATAGCTGGACAGCCACGAGCACTACCAACGCGCCAACTGCGCGCGTTAACCACGCCGCTGTATGGACTGGTACTGAAATGATTGTTTGGGGGGGCTGGGATAGCAACAACACCTTCTTTGATACGGGAGGCAGGTATAATCCGAACACGGACACCTGGACAGCTACGAGCACCACTACCGCGCCCACAGGGCGATACAATCTCACCGCAGCCTGGACCGGCAGTGAAATGATCGTTTGGGGTGGAGCTAATCAAAACACGTCTTTTGACAGTGGCGGCAGGTACAATCCAAGTACCAATACCTGGATGGCTACGAGTATGACCAACGTACCTGCTGGACGATTCGCTCATACAGCAGTGTGGACTGGAAGTGAAATGATCGTTTGGGGCGGAACTATCAATTATTCCGACTTCTTCAACACCGGGGGAAAATACGATCCCGGCACGGACACTTGGACAGCCACCAGTACCACCAATGCGCCTGATGCCCGGGCTACGCACACGGCAGTATGGACGGGCGCCGAAATGATCGTTTGGGGCGGATATAACGGGAGCCACTTGAACACCGGCGGCAGGTACAATCCGAGCACGAACAGTTGGACAGCCTCGAGCACAACCAGCGCGCCTGAAGGCCGATCGTTTCATAGTGCGATATGGACTGGGAGCGAAATGATCGTCTGGGGCGGATACAACTACTCCGCCGGGAGAATGAACACGGGCGGAAGGTACAATCCAAGCACCGACAATTGGATAAATACTGGCAACAGCAACGCGCCGGATAGCCGAAAAGGTCACACTGCAGTCTGGACTGGGAGTGAAATGATCGTCTGGGGTGGGGCCGGATGTACTTCCGTTAACTGCCTCCTAAACACTGGCGGGAGATACATTCCTGGCATAGACAGCTGGACGGCTACCAGCACTGCTAGCGCGCCTTCCGGCCGAACCAGTCACACGGCGGTCTGGACAGGTAATGAAATGGTAGTCTGGGGCGGAGTTGACGATTTTGGCTCTGCCTTGACCGGTGGAAAATACAACCCCGGCTCAGACAGTTGGACACCTACCAGTACCACGAATGCTCCTAGTGCCCGATCTTCTCATACAGCAGTCTGGACTGGCAGCGAAATGATCGTCTGGGGCGGAGTTGGAGGTAACGTCCAGCTAGACACACGCGGAAGCCACAATGCTAGCCCTGCTTCTCCTCCGACACCGACACCAACACCGACACCTCTCCCCCCTTTGAATACCGGCGCAAGATACAATCCAGGCACAGATAGCTGGATCGCGACATCCACAACCGACGCACCCACTGGCCGAGCCGGCCACACTGCAGTTTGGACTGGGAGTGAAATGATCGTGTGGGGTGGGACCGGATGTAATCTCGACTGCCTCCTAAGCACCGGTGGAAGATACAATCCCCGCTCAGATAGTTGGACACCCACCAACATCACGAATGCACCTGTTCCCCGAACCGATCACACGGGGGTGTGGAGCGGCGCTGAAATGATCGTTTGGGGCGGACGCGGTTCGATTGGCAACGCTTTCAACTCCGGCGGTAGGTACAACCCGGACGCGAACAGTTGGACACCTACCAGCACGACGAATGTTCCTGGCGTCCGATATTCTCATACAGCAGTGTGGACCGGCGACGAAATGATCGTCTGGGGCGGAGCCACGCCCGACAATTCGAACGACGGCGGCAGATACAATCCCAGCACGGATGCTTGGATGTTTACTACTACTACCAACGCACCTGATCACCGAAGCTCTCACTCCGCTGTCTGGACAGGCACCGAAATGATCGTCTGGGGCGGAGCAATCGAAGGCAACAATGGTGTTGCCAGCACTGGCGGTAGGTACTGCGCGCAATCTGGACCTACACCTACACCTACTCCGAGAGTGACACCCAGGCCTCGCCCCACGCCACATCCTCGCCCATAGCTATAAACTTGAGTTGAAATCTCCGATGCGACCGAAGGCATAACGGGGCGATTGAGGTCAATCGCCCCTACGTAGACGACATCAGCGCGCGATCGATGCAATTCAGACCTTCTGCAAACATTTCAGTGTTCACGCCCATGCCAATGCGAAAATGGTCAGGCATTTCGAAATAACGACCAGGAACGACCGAGGTGTCGAATTCCGTACGCAGTCGTTCCAAGAAAACTTCAGCGTTGCTATCTCGTAATCCCACGAACGACGTGGTGCCCCAATCTGTCCAGACTGCGGTAAGCGCGGATTGCCGCACGAGAAAATCCCGAAGCAGTTTCCGGTCCGCATCGACAATCCGGCGCGCTCTTTCGCGAAGCCGATTCAAGTGTTTAAATGCGGCGACAGAGAGAAGTAGTCCAGGGTAAACTGGCGTTGCGCTGTAAAGATCGTTCAGGCGGCGCATCTTCCATGCGAGATCCGGGCGCGCCAGGATCCAACCGCATCGCAATCCGCTGACGCCGTAAACTTTCGTCAAACTGCTGGTCACTACAAACTCTGGCCCGAGATGAAACGACGTTCGCGGCGTCCGCTGGTAAACCGCATCGAGATAAACTTCGTCCACCAGCACGAGCGCGCCAATGCTGCGCGCGATTTCGCCAACTTCGCGCAGAACCGAATCTGGCGTAAGCGCGCTCGTTGGATTGTGCAGATTCGTGATCACGATGAGCCGCGTCTTCGGCGTAATGCAATGAAGAATCGCTTGCGGATCGACGGCCCAGCCGATTTCCTTGATGCGCAAAAACCGCTTCACGTTCGCCTGAAGATATTGGGCAACGTCGAGAATGGGTCCGTACGCTGGATGTTCGATCAAGACTTCGTCGCCCGGTTCAAGGATCGCAGCCATGGCAAGATGATTTGCCATGGACGTTCCCGCGGATTCCACAACGCAGTCCGGATCGACACCGTGATGCACTGCGACGGCTTTCTGTAAAGGCGGATAACCGTACCCGCTGTCGTTTAGCTCATTAATTTCGAGTGTCTCCAACTGGACTGGCAGTTCGCGGAGCGGAAACGGCGCTACGCCGCTCGTCGCGAGATTGAATCGTGCGCGGCTTTGCGTCTTGGACCAATGCATGTAGTCCGAATGCTTGTGTATCATCGATGTGCTCGTCTGAACGTCCTCCAATAATAGTAAACCGGGAGCGCTGCCAGCATGATACCTAATGCGATTGCGCTATTCAGCGGTGAAGCGACGATAGCGCTTCCAACAATTCCCACACACGCCAAAACAAAAAGAATCGTCGTGAACGGATGCCCGGGTACACGAAAGGTAACTGTGTCTGACCCAATCTGGCGCCTACGCAAAATGAAAAGCGATGCCGCTGTCATTGCGAAAAAAATGAAATCGACGGTCACTTCGAAATTCAAAATCTGACCGTACGTCCCGGAACAAGCGATGACGATTGCCGCCAGACCCTGGAGCATGATGGCGATCACAGGCGCTCGTGAGCGTTCAGAGAGCTTGCCAACGCTTGCAAAGAAAAGGCCGTCGCGCGCCATCGCGTAATACACGCGCGGAGCGGTTAGCATGCTTTGGCTGAGGAACCCGAGCGTCGAGATCGCGATCCCGGCGGCAATCCATTGCGCGCCGCGTGCGCCGATCGCCGCCCGCATTACGTCGGACGCGGGAGTCGTCGTTGCATCCAAGCCAGCTGGACCGAGCACTCGCAGACACACGAAATTGACGGCCAGGTAAAGAGCCACAACGCCAGCCACGCCCATTAGCAGTCCGCGCGATAAATCACGGCGCGGATCGCGCATTTCGCCTGCAACAAAACTCGCGGTCTGCCATCCGCCATAAGCAAACGCAACGGGAACCATCGCGGATCCAATGCTTGCCAAAACACCAAGAGAAAAAGGAGAGGCAAGCAACGGCTCGGATTTGGGCGAGCCACCGCCGAGCGCGAGTCCAAGTATCACCAGCCCCGCAATCGCCGCGATCCTTAACAACATGAAAACGCTTTGCACATTGCTGCCGGCGCGCGCGCCAAAACAGTTAATGCCGGTTAATCCGAGCAGCACCACAGCCGCGATCACGCTGCCGTTCCAAGCTACTCCCGTAAGCGCTCGAAAGTAGGACGCGAAAATGACGGCCACCGCAGCCATGCCGCCGGTTTGCGTCACAAGAAGCAGTCCCCATCCATACACAAAGGCAACCGCAGGATGATATGCCTCGCGCAAATAGAGATACTGGCCACCGGTTCCGGGCAAACGAGTAGCCAATTCGGCCCAGATAAACGCGCCCCACATCGCAAAAACCCCGCCCAGCACCCAAACGCCGAGGATTAAGAACGGCGTGTGAACGCGATGCGCCACCTCGGACGGATTAGCGAAAATCCCCGCGCCGACGATACCGCCCATGACAATCATGGTGGCATCGAATAACCCTAGCTGACGACGAGGCTTTAACGCATCCGATTCTGTCATTCCGAGTCCTTCGACTTCGCTCACGACAGACTCCGTGGCTTGCTCTGGTCGGCTGGTCGCAAGAACTGTCGGAGTAGCCTAATACGAATCCTGGAGGAATATCTGAACGTCGTTGTCACTTTGGGCCAGAGGTGAGTTTATAGATTTTGAATTCTGGAGTCGTCTCAAGCGGCGTTGCGGTTTCGTTGAGATGCTGTGTTAGCTCGGGATAAGATTCCAACCACCAAAACCTGGGCGTGGTAAAAACAAAATGCGTTGCGCCCTGGCGACGCAGTCTCTCAAGATCGGCAATCGCTTGCTGGCTATTCTTAGGATTGCCGTCGTAAATCCCCCTTTGCTCGAGAAAATGCCAGCCTTTGCGCTTCGCATAATAGAATATGGTTGGATTGCCACCGTCCACGGCGACAATCAATGCATCGCTCGCCGTAAGCTTGTTTAATTTCAAACCAGCATCGCGAAGTTGTGCGGCTGATGATTCATAAAGAGGTCGTACGTACAGGAAGGCCAGAATTGCAAATGAACCTGCAAGCAAGATCGACAAGGCCACGACTGCAACGCGCGAAGAAATTTTCGATTCAAAAAATGCGCAACCGGCGCCGCCAAACGCAGCGGTGATGGGCACGAGAGGAAGCTGGTACCAGGGATGGCGATTGCCGTATCCGACGGCTAAAACAAAGAGCACCATGGCAGCCAGCCACCAATCAAAGAGGCAGCCGAATTTTCCACGCGGTGCTACGAACAAACCGATCAGCGCTAAGATTGCGAGAATCGGCGTGAGACTCGACGTCGCAGTTTGTTGCGCGATGTCCCAGTACCACGAAAAACTTTCCAGTCGAACTCCACCGGCACCGAAGAAATGATGCGGATAAAATCTCTCGGCGATTTGATGAGCATGCCAATACCACACGGCGGCGGGCAGCAGCGTGATCGCTGCGAACAGAGCGATGCCGCGATACATTGTAGGGCGTTTCTGTGAAACGCCTGGCATCTGACACAGACGCTCTACAAGGATGTACAAAATCGGCGCGGCAATCACGATGCTCGTGACCTTGATCAGGATGGACAAGGAAATCGCAATCGCAGCCAGATAAAACGGCGTCATTTTGAGATCGCGAAGCCAACGCAGAAAAAAATACAATCCGATGATCCCCAGGCTAAGCGATGGCACATCCGGCATGAAGGAGCGGCCGGCAAAGATGTTCAGCGGCGCAAAAGCGTAGAAAAACGTAGCCCAAATCGCAGTTGTGCCGTCGAAGATCTCGCGCACGAGCAAAAAGAAAAATGGGAGCGAAATAGCGAAGAAAATCACGGACTGGCTGCGCCCAATCCATTCGTGAATGCCGGCAAATTTGTAACAGATGGCCGCGAGAAAAGGCAGAATGGGAAACTCTGTTCCCACGTAGCCGGCTGAGCCGCCAGCCCAGTCGATCTGAGGGTAACCGAAACGAAAACCGTATTCGAAAAAGTTACGCGCAATCGCCGCGACATCGCTTTGTCTCCAACTCCAATGATCGACGTAGGGCTGATCGATCAGGATAAGCCGCACGACCACCGCAAAGGTCCAAATAGCCACAAGCAGTTTGGCGCGACACCGCGCTGCCTCGGAAGTTTGCGGCGCTCTGTGGAGGGATCTGCTCCGCATTGATTCGCCTCTCCCCTCCCGCGAGGGGAGAGGAGTGAGGTGAGGGGTTTCCGACATAGCGTGAGTTCCAAAAACAACCCTCACCCTACCCTCTCCCTTGAGAAGGAAGAGGCGACGGCCTCAGACAGTGGTCACGTACGCGTTCTCGTATGCGCATCGTCCAAGCGTCTTGACAGCTGCTGTAAAGTCAATCGTGTAGGGGAATCTTTAATTGCGGAGAAAGAGGTTAGCATGAAATCGACGGCTCTCGTTCCTCAGCCGAAGTTTGGCTCCCCCGCGAGTGCGAGTTTGTTCGCACTGGCGCTGCTTATCATTTCCGGGATTGGCATGGTGCAGGCTCAGAACGAACCGATTCTCGTTCCGGACGCTGTTGATTATCAGAAACTGTTTCCCATTTTGCCGGACCCGCCGCAAGGCTGGGTCGCTGACAAAGCGGAAGGTTCAACGGAAGACGTCGGGGGATTCAGAATTACAAACGTGCATCGCGATTATCACAAGGGTGAGGGCGACAAAGCCCCGACAGCGGCGATCAGCATACTCGACTCCGTAGCGAACCCGGATTACGTGAACGCAACGACCGCTGCCTGGAACAACAACAGCGAAACCAATGAAGGTTACGGCAAATCTGTCACCATCGATGGTAACCCTGGTTTCGAAGCCTTCGAGAAAGAAAGCAAGCATGCTACTCTCTGGGTCATGATCGCCAATCGTTATTTCGTTCAAATCGAGCTGCAGAACCAGGACCCAAAAGAATTGCAGGAGTGGGTCAAACGCGTCGATTTGAAGAAACTAGCGGCTATTAAGTGATGCCTTGCGCGGTGTAGGGGCGGCTGTCCCCAGCCGCATTTGCACGGCTCAGCGCGTGAGGACACGCGCCTCTACAACTTATTGCTTCTGTGCCTCGCTAGTCATCGGCACGAAACGCACCGGCAGCGTGGCGCTTTGCTTCAGCTGTCCGTTTTTCTTTTCCAACAGATACAATTGCTGAGCAAATCGGTCACCGACAGGAATAACCATGCGCCCACCGTCTTTCAGCTGATCGACGAGCGGCTGTGGAACTTTGTCCGGTGCGCAAGTCACGATGATCGCATCGAACGGTCCCTCTTCCGGCCAACCTTTGTAACCATCACCGATTTTCACATGCACATTTTTGTAGCCGAGCCGTTGCAATGTCGCCTCGGCATTTTTCGCTAAAGGTTCGACGATCTCAATCGAGTAGATCTCCGACACGAGCTCAGCCAAAATCGCCGCCTGATAACCTGAGCCGGTCCCGATTTCCAAAACACGGTCGCTCGGTTTCGGCCGCAATTGCTCAGTCATGAACGCCACGATGTATGGTTGCGAGATGGTTTGACCGTAACCAATTTGCAACGGCCCATCCTCGTAACTCACGGCACGCGAGTCTGGCGGCACGAATTCTTCCCGTGGCACCTTCGCCATCGCTGCCAGCACGCGCTCCTCGTGAATACCGCGTGTCATCAGCTGCTGCTGAACCATTAGCTGACGCTGCACTGCGAAATCGGAAACTGGCGCGGGTTTTTGACCGCAACCCGCTGCTGCGAGTGCGACAATGATCAGCCATTGCCAAACTCGTCTCACACAAAAATGTAGTTCATACACAGGCGACGCGAAAGCTGTTGCCGTCGAACTTGCGCGACGCAACGCCGCGCCTGGTTACAGGACGCGGCTCTCGGAAAACTGTTCCGACCAGCAATAGCTCAAATCCAAGCATGACCACGCCAGTCGTCGGACAGCTTTATTTTCTTGAGAAGAGAGACGCTTGGCCTTGCGTGGCTCAAGTGGCTGAGCCGCCGCGGGCCAGACCGTAGCGCCGCTCCGGCTGCCGCGGCGGCGCCCAGCAGCCGTCGAGCTGCTTCACTACTGACCGCGGCTGGTCGGGTCCACCCCGGCAAAAGTCAAAAAGTCGATCACGCGAAAACTTTCCGGCGTTCCGTCGTGGGTCGGCAGCGTAGGTACCCAACTAGGTTGCACGCTAAGGTAAGAGTCAGGGTCTAGCTGGAGTAATCCGATAAATACTTCGGCCACGATACGCGCACCCATAGGGCCAAGCCGTAGTCCGTCCTCCCTCAACTGAGCCTCTTTCAAGATGTAATAGAAAAGCGGCGTCGATTGGACAAACGAAGGACGAATCGTCTGCAGCTCAGCCAGATCTGCGTTACTGAGTGGTGGGATGCCCATTTCATTGGCGATGCGCTGACCGGATGGGAGCATCCATGTCACGCATCTTAATAAATTGCGCTGCATCAGCGAGACCGGCGGCGTCCCGGCGGGTATCGTCTCCAGCGGAAGCTGGAAGAGTGGCGTCGAAACCTTTGTATCGATTCTTTTGTTCGGGCGTACATCGCCACTGAAAGCGCCGCCGAAATCGAAGAAAGTTTGCCAGCCGATAAACCGCCTCGGAGCTCTTGCAAAGCCACGCAAGTCCACCGGGTCGGCGCTGTTTTCGCCCGCCGGGTCGAAAATCATACCAAAGAATGGCTGTCCGTTATCGCCATGGAGATTAGCGCGGTAAGAGGGCCGCACCATGCTGTGCCCAAACCGGTAGGTGATCTGGAACTCTACTGGAATAAAGGCCTCGTTGTGTAGCGGGTTGTAGAAATGGCGACCGTTTGTTAGAACGTCATCCATCACTGGCTGAGGGACAATGTGTGGCAGGAACTCGTGAAGGATCATCCATTGGTAGTGCCACACGGTCAGGCGATGGGCTTGGAGGTAAGCGTCATTGTCTGGGATCGACGGATTCTGCGATCGAATGAGATCCACTGCGTGGTTATGAAACAGAAGAAAGGCGGCAGTCAGACCGGCGAGCATCATGTTCTCATCGTTGCGTGGATCACCGATAGTCGCTGCGTTGTTGGTCGGATCTCGCGG